>ERZ772935.3-NODE-3-length-168353-cov-10.324555_pt1 | contig 168353 bp, 144 predicted proteins | sample MGYA00511683_ERZ772935 | MGnify/ENA primary metagenome ERZ772935 (study PRJEB29015, sample SAMEA2738086) | human oral metagenome | biome: human oral; feature: human-associated habitat; material: saliva | place: China | collected 2228 ...
GGGGGTTCCCGCAGCTGCCCGCCCTTTATTGTTATCTCAAACATATTCTTTAGCGGGAGAGCTGACCCAACTACCTACCCCGCCGGAACTGTACTGGGCCGCTCATGCCGTATTCTCCTTTCCGCACCTTGGTGCGGTGGGCGAGGAAGAATACCGCCGCGTAGGTACCGCACCCGGCGGCAATTAAAGCAAAAACCGCTACTGCCAGGTACGCCATGAAGGCGTCCTGCCCGAAGAAAGCCCACACGCACGCACCCAACGTCACCAGTACCAGCAGCACAGCGGCGGCGATACGCCCTATAAACAGTGCCCAGCCGCCGGGGGTGCGCGGGGTGAGTACCCGGCGAGATAACGGAATCATCACTACCTCTTTCTACGCATTGTCAGCTATGTCTGCGCACCGCCACGCGGGTGGGCGCTGCCAGCACAGCCCGTTTCTTTTACCCTACTCCGGTGCGGAGCGTGATGCACCCGGTACGTCCGCGAAAATCGTGTCGATCAGCTGCTGACACCATTCAAGCATCGCCGCGTCTACCAGTTCTATGCCGCCCACTGGGCTGCTCTTTGGGCGCGGCAGCAGGGTCAGCCACGTCTGCAGTCCTTTCGGCTGGGTGTGCGAGGATCCCGGGTACACGCGCCCCAGCCGCATCTGCCGCGAATCCGGCAGCTGCTCGTCGGTTACTACGCGTACCTTCGGGCCCATCACCACGATCTCCCGAATACCTGCCGCACGCGCACGCTGGCGCAGCGCCGTCACAGCTAAGAGGTTCTGCACCGGCTCAGGCAGCTCACCGTAACGGTCGGTGAGCTCTTCGCGGGCTTCAGCCATTTTCTGCTCGGTGTCGGCAGCAGCAATCTGCCGGTATGCCTGCAGCCGTAGCCGCTCAGCATCAATATAGGAGTGCGGGATGTGTGCGTTTACCGGAAGGTCCACCTTCACTTCAACGTCACGCTCGTCTTTCTCTCCCCTGAAGTCTGCTACGGCTTCCCCCACGAGGCGCAGGTACAGGTCAAACCCCACACCGGCGATATGTCCAGACTGCTCCCCGCCAAGAAGGTTCCCCGCACCGCGAATTTCAAGGTCTTTCATGGCCAGCTGCAAACCCGCGCCTAGCTCGTTATGGGTTGCCACCGCTTTCAGGCGCTCCAGCGCGACCTCCCCCAACGGCTTACCCGGCGGGTACAGGAAATAGGCGTAGGCGCGTTCACGCCCTCGCCCCACACGCCCACGCAGCTGGTGCAGCTGGCTCAGCCCGTAATTCTGGGCGTTATCAACAATGAGGGTGTTTGCGTTCGAAATATCCAGGCCTGTCTCGACGATTGTGGTGCATACCAGCACATCGAAGCGGCGTTCCCAAAAATCTACAATAATCTGCTCCAGCCGGGCCTCGCTCATGCGCCCGTGAGCGGTGGCGATGCGCGCCTCCGGCACTAGTTTGGCGAGTTCGGCAGCCACATTATCAATGTTTGCCACCCGGTTGTGGACGAAGAACACCTGCCCCTCACGCATCAGTTCCCGGCGGATAGCGGCGGTAATCTGTGCATCGGTACGGGCCCCCACAAAGGTGAGTACCGGGTGCCGCTCCTCCGGGGCCGTTGCCAGAGTCGAGGTCTCCCGAATACCCGTCAGCGACATCTCTAGGGTCCGCGGAATGGGGGTGGCGCTCATTGCCAGCACATCCACATTCGTGCGCATCTGTTTCAGTTTCTCTTTATGTTCCACCCCGAAACGCTGTTCTTCATCAATAATGACCAGGCCCAGGTCCTTAAAACTAATGCTCTCCGAGAGGATACGGTGGGTGCCAATCACCACATCCACCGTGCCGGAGGCTATTTCTTCGGTGATCTGGCGTGATTCCTTCGGTTTCTGGAAACGCGAGAGCACTTTAATTTTGATCGGGAAACCAGAGAACCGTTCGGTGAATGTCTCGTAGTGCTGCTGTGCCAGGAGCGTGGTGGGAACCAGTACCGCCACCTGTTTACCGTCCTGTACCGCTTTAAAAGCGGCCCGCACTGCCACCTCGGTCTTGCCGAACCCAACGTCGCCGGAGATTAGCCGGTCCATGGGGAGTTCTTTCTCCATGTCAGCCTTTACTTCGTAGATGGCGTTCAGCTGGTCGGGGGTTTCGTTGTAGGGGAATGATTCTTCCAGTTCCCGCTGCCACGGGGTGTCTTCGGTGAAGGCGTGCCCGCGCGAGGCCTGCCGTGCCGAGTACAGTTTAATCAGGTCGGCCGCGATTTCTTTGACGGCCTTGCGCGCGCGGCTCTTTGTTTTCGCCCAGTCGCTGCCGCCCATCTTCGACAGGGTGGGTTTTTCACTGCCCACATAGTGTGAAATCATATCCAGCTGTTCGGAGGGCACGAACAGCCTGTCGGGGGCTCCTCCACGTTTGGAGGGGGCGTACTCCAGCACCAGGTATTCGCGCATGGGCACGTTCTGCCCGGTGGCGGGTTTTACCCCCGCCACTGGCCGTGAGGTCATCTCAATGAACCGTCCAATGCCGTGCCGTTCATGCACCACGTAGTCGCCCGGGGTGAGTGAGAGTGGGTCTACCGCGTTGCGGCGCCTGCGGGCTTTGAGTTTTGATCCGGTTACCCCGCGCGGGGCGTAGGTGCCGCGCCTGCCCAGGATTTCGCCTTCGGTAAAGACCGCCAACTGTTCCTGAGACAGCAGGAACCCGGCAGACGCAGGGGCCTCGCACACCTCAATAATGCCGGGTTCAATTCCCGTATCCAGGGTGTCGCGGCGTGATGCTGGCACTTCACTATCGTTAAAGAGCTCAATAAGCCGGTCGGTGGAGCCCCGCCCGTTGGTGAGCGCCAGCACCCGCCAGCCGTCTTTGACCAGTGCCCCTACTTCTTCAAGCATCCGCTGCACCGAGCCGGTAAACGATGCAGCCGCAGATGCGCGCACCACCAGGGTGTCTACCCCATCCGCTACGGCGTCTGCGAGCGCACAATGAGCGCTCGTTTTTTCGGTTGCAGTATCGGTTTCCGCAGGGCCATCCGGTACGGATGCGGCAAGCTCGGCATTGGCGATCAGTTCGGTGATTTCCCACCAGCCGATGCCCGCATCGAGTGCTTCTGTGCGGGTGGCGGTGATGGTGCGGAACCCTGCCTCACTCATGCGCAGCTGCCCAAGGTCGATGGGGGCTGCTGAGTTCTCTTCAGCGGCGGTGTCCCATGCGGCGGTGAGAAATTCTTCGTTGGTTGCTACGAGGTCTTCTGCCCGGGCGGCGATTCGTTCAGGTTCTACACTCAACGCCAGTGAACCGCTCGGGAGGAGAGAGATGAGCGTGTTCATGCGCTCAACCAGTAGTGGGGTGAGGGATTCCATGCCTTCAACGTAGATGCCTCCAGCAATTTTTTCGAGCATGGCGGAGGCGGTCGGGTAGTCCCCAACGAGGCGGGCGGCACGGCTCATGACCTCGGGGGTGATGAGCAGTTCTCGGCAGGGCGGCAGGGTGATGCGGTCGGGCTGGGAGCCTTCGCCGGTGAGCGTGCGCTGATCGGCGGCTGAGAAGTAGCGGATCTCATCAAGTTCGTCACCGAAGAATTCCAGGCGCACCGGATTGGTTGCGGTGGGTGAGAAGACGTCAATGATGCCGCCGCGTACCGCGTATTCGCCACGTTTAGCCACAAGGTCTACGCGCGAGTAGGCGGCGTTGGTGAGGCCTTTAATGACTTCTTTGAAGGAGTATTCTTCACCCCTGGTGAGGGTGACGGGCACCAGTTTTTCGATGCCCGCCACGATGGGTTGGATCACGGCGCGTACAGGTGCAACAAGCACGAGCGGGGTGCGTTCCCCTGCCTGTGTGATGGCGCGCAGTACACCGAGACGGCGGCCGACGGTGTCGCTGCGGGGTGAGAGCCGCTCATGGGGCAGAGTTTCCCAGGCGGGCAGGAGCGCGATGTCATTATCGGGCAGATAGGCGCCGAGGGCGTGGGCAGTATCTTCGGCTTGCCGCTCGGTGGGGGTAATAACGAGAGTCAGGGGCTCTTTGCCGGCTCCCTCGCGGCGGGTGGAGCTACGGATTGCGGCGGCTATGTCTGCGATGAGCGGGGCGTGCAGCCCTGGAACCGCCCCGATGAGGGTCTGGGCGCTGCGTTCGGTAGCGGGCAGCTGCGCGGCGGCAACTACGTTCCGGTAGGAGGGGTACCCCAAGAGCGTCCTGCTCAGGCCGGTTAGTTTCACTGTGGCTCCTTCTACCTTGGTGTGATGCGTATCTATGTACTGGCGCGTGCAGAGGGCCCGGCTATAGGGCCTCCCATTATTTTAGTACCAGCACGGGGCGACTAAGCGGTATTTGACGTGGGTTAAGGGGTGTGCGCAGCGGCACTCAGCAACTTTTAGACATATTCCCAGGTTTATGCTGGATGCGGTGTGCTTTTCAGGTAAGCACATAAAAAGTCGCGGATATAACAGTATTTTTCGGCCTATACCCCCGAATATTAAAACCTTTTCGTGGTAACCTTTCACTAACACCGATATATCACTTTTCATATAGCTTCCGGGGGTGAAACCCCAAGGTTTTACCTCCCTTATCTCATACGATAGTGGTTTTATCGAGTGGTACCTCAGTATTCACCACAATCTTTGGCACCCACCGTTGGGGGCCGGTTTTGGAAAGAACATATGAAAAAACCAATGAGAACCACTTCACACAAAACCCGCTGGGCTTCTATAGCCCTAGCCCTAAGCACCGTTTTGACGATGTCTTCCTTCCCGGTGGCTTCAGCTGCCGACACCTCCCACGACGGTACCAGTAGCGATAAAGCGGCAGCTAGTTGCTACGAGGTTAAACAGGTGAATCCCAACGCGAAGTCGGGTGCCTACTGGCTGTACACCCCGCAGATGAGTGCACCCCAGCAGTTCTACTGCGACCAGGAAACTGATGGCGGCGGCTGGGTAATGGTCGGTCGCGGCCGTGAGGGCTGGACCGAATCCTACGGTGGTGTTGGTAACGCTGACCAGCTGCACAAGAATCCCACCGGTTCTGCGGCGTTTAAACCGGTTCAGCTTTCCTCAAATACTGTGGATGCTCTGCTGAACGGCACGAAACCGCAGGATCTTCCCGATGGTATGCGTCTGCGCCGTGCCTACGATCCCAGCGGCACGCAGTGGCAGGAGGTTCGTACCCCGCGCCTGCAGACCGCGCAGTGGTCGTGGGCCATGAGCTACGCCCAGCACTGGGGCCCTTTCACCTTCTCGGGTGCGGGCGGCAACAACTCATACACCCCTCGGGATCAGCCGAGCCAGATGGCCCCCGGATACGGCACCTCGGCGGTACGTTTCTTCGCTAACCGCGACCAGGGCTGGCGTATTGGTTTCGCCTATGGTGCTGATGTGACCCGCGGTAATGAGAGCTCCAGCTCGTACATTTACCAGAAGAACGGCAGCTACGGTAATGCGATCCCCTTCACCCAGGTGTATCTGCGCCCTAAACTGACCCAGCGTGATTTGAACTTCGGCCAGGTTGGTGCGGCAGCAAGTAACCGTCGCGCCCTGCCGAACAGCTACTCCATGCCGGTACGTTGGCGCACCAGCGAGCAGACCGCATCCGGTAAAGTGGGCGAGATGAACACCTACGTGCAGGCTATTACTCAGGTGGGTGACACCGTCTTCACCGGCGGCGACTTCGCCTATGTTGAGTCTGCCAATGGTGAGCGTGTAAACCAGCAGTACCTTGCTGGTTATAACGTTGATAGCGGCGAGCTGGTACGTTCGTTTGCCCCCAAGTTCAACGGCCAGATTAAGGCTATTGAGGCTCTGCCGGGCAACCGCCTGGCCGTGGGTGGCGAATTCACCCAGGTGAACGGGCAGCCCGCTAACCACTTCGTGATCCTGAATGCGACCACCGGCGAGATTGACAAGACCTGGGATATCCAGATCGAACGTCGCAGCTCCGCCGCAGCACAGGTGAAGACCTTGCAGGTGCAGGACGGTTACCTGTACATCGGCGGTAACTTCACCCACGTGAAGGGTAATACGTCTAAGAACCCCGCCTACGCTCGTGGCGGTGCTCGCATTAAGCTCAGCGACGGCTCCGTCGACTGGAAGTGGCGTCCGAAGTTCAACGGCACTGTGAACGGCATTAACGCCGCCGCTGATAACTCGACGGTGCACGCGGCCGGTTACTTCTCCGAGGTGAGCGGTTCCAGCGCTTTCCGGCTTGCAGCCCTGAACGGTGCTGACGCAACCCCCATTAACTGGGAGTGGAAGCCGTCTCTGGAGGCACGCCCCGGTGCCCGCTACATGTGGGGTTTCCAGTTCGATGTTCAGGATACCGGTGCTGATGTGTGGACCGGCGGTACTGAGCACATGATCGCCCAGTACAGCAAGAACGGTTACGCCCGTAAGAGCAGCGCAATTACCCGTGAGGGCGGCGACTTCCAGGATCTGCACCTGAACGGTGATGTGGTTTACGGTGCCTGCCACTGCGGCGACTCCATCTTTGAGGGCTCACAGAGCTACTACGGCTACTGGCAGGATTACTCTCAGGTGCACAATATCCGCCTCGTAGCTGCTTTCGACCGGGAGAGCGGCAAGATGCTGGGCGAGTTCAACCCCATTCTGAAGGGTGCCCGCGGCTTTGGCGTGTGGGAGTCCTTCGTGGATTCCCGCGGTAACCTGTGGGTTGGCGGCGATATTAACCGCTCCCTGGGCGAGAAAGGCGAGCAGCGTACCGTCGGCTTCGCACGTTACGCACCGCGCGATGTGACTCCTCCCGCAGCCCCTTCGGGTTTGAGGGCACAGCGTTCAGGCAATAACGACAAGCTCAGCTGGTCGGGTGCCGAGCAGGGTGCACGCTACCAGGTGATCCGTAACGGCCGCGTCATTGCGACTGTGACGGGCACCAACTACTCGGTAGCACACCAGGATGGCGCACGTTACTCTGTGCGTGCAGTTGACGCCTCGGATAACTACTCGGCTGGTAGCCCTGAAGCCCGCGTCTAATCAGGGTTCACGCGCCACTGTGTGCAGGTAAGATCGCCCCGCCCGTCGCTTTGGCGGGCGGGGTGGTTTTTACCGTCGGCGGCACCCATACAGCTGTGTTAGGCTGAGGGCATCCGCCGCATAATTTCATAATGTATTCACTCACTAGGCGCCCCGTCAGGGCGTTATCCCAGTCACCGATGTAAGGTTTACTATGCCCACCACAAATCTATCCGCTCGCCGTGCACTCACCAGTGTGCTTGTATCTGGTTCACTTCTGCTTGCGTTGGCGGCGTGCTCCAACACAGACAATAACAACAATGAGGCGCAGAGCTCTTCTTCCTCAGCCAGCGCCTCCTCCTCCAGCTCATCGTCAGCCGCTTCAACGTCTCAGAGCCCTTCGCAGTCCCCTACCGAGTCCACTACTACTACGTCGGCGGAGCCTACCCCGTCGGCAGAGCCGGAAGATAACGGACCCAAGCCGGACGAGAACTATGAAGGCGCTGAGAAGGTTAAGGATGCCCCCACCGTTGCGGCTGATTCCCCTGAGGTGAAAGAGCTCGATAATCTGCGTTCCTCCTACGAAAATACCCTCGCGAAGGTAAAACCTGCCCCTGAGCCGCAGCGGCAGCAGGGCGATGAAGAGGGCAGCAACGATGAGAACGGCAAGAAGGAACAGGCCCGCCAGGCCCTTGATGACGACACCATTAAAGCCATTGAAGAGATGTCTACTGGTGCTGCCGCTGGTGAGTACACCTCCTCAGCTGCCGAGCATGCAATGACCGGCACGCACACCGAAGGCACGAGTACTGTGGTGGGTAACCCGCGCATGACCGAAACCACCTACAAGGGTCAGCCTGCACGCCTCTTGGAAGTGTGCGTGGACTCCTCCAACGTGAAAACAGTTGATAAAGACGGCAAGGAGCTTCCTTCCGACAATACGCCTAAACGGTCTCTGAATATTTACACGCTGGTACAGGTGGACGGCAAGTGGAAAATTGCCGAACATGACTGGCCAAATAACGCTAACTGCTAGGTGTTATAACACTGTTGCAGGCGGGTTATACCCCCATTAATGAATGGCTTATAGAGTTCCTTTTATGGAATATCTATAAGCCATTCGTTGTATAGTGAAGTTTTTTGACGACACACTCTCTTGCCGTCAGACGGGGGTAAGGGTAAGGCACTTCCTCAGGCATGTATCAATAACCACAAGACTAATATTTTTACACTCACCCTATCATTGATGTGATTCCGGTTATCTAAGCCTCTTTTCTTTGTTCCACGCGTCCTTTATCTATATAGTTGGATTAGTAGTTTGTGCCTTCCCCGGCCGCACTGTGCTTTTATTATGTGCGTATTAGCGTACCGTTGATGCGCACATAAGGGCGTGCCGTGTGACCGCCCATAGCTACAATGTCACACCGATATAGAGGAACACTTACACATGTCTACGCCGGCTCGCCCTGCAACCAGGCCGGGTTTCACTGAAACCCTCACCGCGCTTGAGCGCGCCCAGAAGCCGGGGCACGGCGTACCCGCCTACACCCGCTGGGTTAATCGCCGCGTTGCTCGTTACTTTGCAGCCGCGGCCGTCGCAATGGGTATTACGCCGAACGGTGTGACGGCTATTAGTGCCGTATGCTCGGCTGCGGGTATTCTCACTCTCCTACTGGCGCCTCCCACAGCGCTAACAGCACTAGCGGTGGCGCTGCTCTTTGCCCTTGGGTACGGCCTGGATTCCGCCGATGGGCAGGTTGCCCGCGTAACCGGGGCGTCCTCCCCCGCCGGGGAATGGCTTGACCATGTGGTTGATTCAATCCGTGTACCCTGCATCCACCTTGCCGCCTTGGTAGGGTTCATTCGTTACCCCCAGCATTTTTCCCTGACCGGAGCTGCCGATGGTTTCCCCTCCGGCTGGAGCCTATGGTGGCTGCCCATGGCGTTCACCGTGCTGACCGCAGGGCATTTCATGAGCCAGATCCTTGCCGAACAGCTGCGGAACAACCGTAAAACTGCTGCCCCTTCAACCGGTGGCACAATGCGTTCTTTCATTAACCTGCACATGGACGCGGGTACCCTCTGCTGGATTTTTATCGTGTGGGGCTTCGGGCCGCTTTTCGTGGTCGTCTACGCCCTGCTTTTCGCCGCGAACGCCGCAACCGTGCTGCTCTCAATGCGCCGCAAGTACGTTACTCTCTCAACCCCAACCACACCCGCCCAGTAGGAGTCACTATGCTTCAATTTGAATCCCGCATCCCCTCCGTCAGCGTTGTGATCGCCACCAATGGAAAACGTATGCAAAGCTTACGCACCGCAGTCACCGCAATTCTCGATCAGCAGTACCCGGGCCCCGTTGAGGTGGTGATCGTCTACGACCGTGCCACCCCTGACCCGCTCTCCGATATTGAAATCAGCGAGAATCGGTCACTACGTATCATTGAAAACACACGTACCGGCGGGCTAGCTGGAGCACGCAATAGCGGCATTCTGGAGGCCACAGGAATAATCCTGGGATTCTGTGACGATGACGACACCTGGATGCCGGGCAAACTCACCGAACAGGTGGCATTGTGGCGAGCTAACCCGGATGCGGTGGGTATCTCATCCGGTATTACGGTGCGCTCGGACGGACGGAACATCGTGCGCCTAGCCCCCGAACGCGCTACTTTCGATGACTTTCTGCGCTCACGGATCACCGAGGTTCACCCCTCCGCAATGCTGTACTCCCGCTCCGACTTGGTGGATGGCCCCGTCGGTCTGGTGGATGAGCAGCTGCCTGCCTCTTACGGGGAAGACTATGACCTGCTGCTGCGCGCTACCAAGCACGGCGATATTCTTTCCGTACCCCAACCGCTGGTTAGGGTGCTGTGGGATCGGCCGTCCTTTTTTGCCGGTCAGTGGCAGTACATTGCTGATGGCCTCACCTACCTGCTGCGTAAGTTCCCTGAATTTGAGCGTTACCCCAAGGGTGTGGCGCGCGTGGCCGGGCAGGTGGCGTTCGCGCACGCAGCGCTGGGCCATAAGAAAGAGGCATTTGCGTTTGCCCGTTCTTCCCTGCACCGCGATAAGACGCAGCTGCGCGCCTGGGCCGCATACCCGGTGGCTCTTGGTGTTGTAAAACCGCAGACCCTGCTGGATGCGGTGCAGAAAACAGGCAGGGGCCTTTAGACCGTGCCCAACACAGTTACGGCCGCCCTGACGATTCTGAAAAAGGCGGACATTGAGACGATGTCCGCCGGGCGTGGCCTACCCAATAACCAGAACGCCCCGGCTCTGCCAGCGTGGCCGCTGCTCACCCTGCTGTATGGGTTCCCAATCATCTGGGCACTTGGGCTGCTGCAGATTGCCCCGATTATCCTTGCCTTTGTGATGCTCGGCTATATGCTGGTGCGCGGGTCGGTACGTATCTACCCTGCCCTGTGGGTGTGGGGTGCTCTCACGTTCTGGGTGGTTGTCTGTGCGGTGTCGCTGGTAGAGCCCACAGACCTTATTGCGTGGGGGTTCCGGTTCTCGGGTGTTTTTTGCGCGGGTGTTTTTACGCTTTACTACTTCAATGCGCGCGCCGCGATCACTCCGGATCGTTTGCTGGGCGGGTTGGTGACCCTCTGGGTCACTCTTGTGATCCTCGGCTGGGGTGGGGTGCTTTTTCCTAATTTTAGGCTGCAAACCCCCATGAGTTTCATCATGCCCGCCTCAATTCTGCAGAACCCTCTGGCGCGTGATTACATGCTTCCCCCACTTGCGGAGGTGCAGCGCCCGTGGGGTGCCCCCGAAGCATATAACCGCCCCTCCGCACCGTTTCCCTACGCGAATAGCTGGGGCCTGGCGTACACACTGCTGACCCCAATCATGCTGGCGTACCTGCTGCGTCTGCGGAACCGATGGGCCCAGGCAGGGCTCGTGGTTGCTTTGCTGCTCTCAACCGTCCCAGCGGTGAAGACCAGTAACCGAGGCATGTTCATTGGTTTAGGAATTGTTGTTGCCTATGTTCTGCTGCGGCAGCTGTTTGCTCGTAACTGGCGTGCTGTGGCATTCGGCGTAGGCGTGGCTGCTGTGGGGGTCATTGGGCTTTTTGCTACCGGTACTGTTGCCGAAATTCTGGGCCGCCAGAACTATTCCGACTCCACCGGTGGGCGTGCCGCACTGTATAAATCCACGTGGGAGGCCACCCTGCAATCCCCCATCGTGGGCTACGGCACCCCCCGTATGGAACCCAGTGTGGGGGTTTCGATGGGCACCCAGGGCTACCTGTGGACACTCATGTTCTGCTTTGGCTTTGTGGGCCTGGGCCTGTTCCTTGTTTTCTTATCAAGCGCAGTGTTCTCAGGTCTTCGGGTGGGCACTGCCTCCGGGTACTGGCTTCATGCTGTGCCGGTTAGCTGCTTTGTAGTGCTCATTTTCTACAGTTTTGATATTACTCAGCTGAGCGTGCTGCTGCTGAGTTCAGCACTGTGTGTGCGCTCGAATTATTACGGGGAGGGACTGTGACGGCGACTAAGCCCAAGTCCTTGGCCCGCAGCGGCTCTCTGTCCTCGCTGTGCGTCATGTATGGCGCCGCGATCGCGTTTGGGACGACCCTGGTGGTATCAAACGGTATTGGTCCGGCTGGGGCAGGCGAGTTTTTTCGCCTCATGGCGCTGTTTGCTATTGCTACCTCAACGGCTGTTTTCGGTGCCGACACGGGGCTGGTGCGTACTATCTCGGCGCAGAACGCACTGGGCAGGTACTCCGCTATTCCCCGGCTGATCCGTTACGCGGTGCTGCCGCCTCTGGCGCTGTCGCTGGGCATCACCGCCGTGGCGTGCATCTACTCGGTGGCGGTGCCGATGCCGCACGAGTATGCAGTGGCGCTTCGGATGAGTGCCCTGTTCGTGATCGTCGCGGCCGTAATGTCGGTGTATTTTGGGGCGCTGCGCGGGCTGAACCATGTGGTCACGTTTACCGTCATGCAGAACGTTCTGCTGCCGACCCTACGCTTCGGTGCAATCGCGCTGGTGGTATTCGCCTCGGGGCACCTGCTGGATCTGGTGTTTGCGTGGACCCTTCCGGTGGCGGCTACGGCGCTGCTGACTCTGTGGGTAGTTGAATCCTATATGCCGCGCAGTAAAGATCGTCCGCAGTCTGAGGCTGCCGCAACCACCCCGCAGGAGAGCGCCCACTCATTTTGGACGTTCAGTTCTGCGCGCGGAGTGGCAACCATTGTTGAGACCATCCTTGAATGGATTGACGTACTCACCGTCACCACCATTTTGGGGCCTGCCGCCGGTGGTGTTTACGGCGCGGTGAACCGGTGTGTGCGCGTGGGTACCATGGTTGAGCACACGGGCCGTATTGTTACCGGGCCGTCCATTAGCGCAGCGCTGGCCACCCAGAATGTTGATCGGGCGCGGCAGATCTTTCTGGCTACCACCCGCGTACTCACCGCCATTTCCTGGCCGTTTTACCTGACATTGGCGGCGTTTGGCCCCACCCTGCTGGGGTTCTTCGGGAAGGGCTTCGAAGAGGGGGCCGGCATCCTGTGGGTTATCTGCCCCGCCGCGATGCTTTCAATGAGCGCTGGCGGTGTGCAGTCTATTCTGCTGATGAGCGGTAAAAGCCGTTGGCAGCTGCTCAATAAGCTGTCTTCGCTGGCGGTGGCGATCATTCTCAACGTTGCGTTGGTTCCGCTCTGGGGCCTGTACGGCGCGGTGACGGCGTGGGCTTCAGCGCTTCTGATTGATACTTTCTTGGCGAGCTACCAGGTGTTTCGCCTGGTGGGCATCCGCACCAGCCTGACGGAGATGGCACCTGCCCTCACCCTAGGGGCTCTGGTGCCGCTGGGATGCTCATTTGTGGTGCTAACGATTGTGGGCCAGGGCCTGTTGGGGCTTGTCCTCTATGTGATATTGTTGGCCCCTTCATACGTCGCGCTTCTGTACTATTTTCGAACCCAGCTGGGCATTGAACGGTTCCTGGCCTCCCGCAAGGGCGGGGGTAAGGGCGCTGGGACGCGTTCCGCGCTGGCACATCAACTATCGATACAGGGAGAGAACACTATGAGTAAACTGTCCGCAACTACGGACGCCCCCGCGGTGTCCCTGCGGGAGCAGCTACACCGGGTGTGGCGCCACAAGATGATTGTGATTATCACCATTGTGGTCTGCACCCTCATAGCGGTGGCGTTTAGCTTCCTCGCTCCGCCTAAGTACACCGCTAAGTCGAGCGTGCTGGTGAACCCGCTGGTGACCGATCCCGCCGCCGGTGGTAACGCAAATTCTCTGAAGGTGGATATCTCTACCGAGTCCCGCGCGGCTGGGTCGCGTGAGGTGGCTGATAAGGCCGCAGATAATCTGCGCTCTGAGGGCGTTGATAATGACTCCAAGCTTACCGACAAGCTGATGAACTCAACTAAGGTGGTTCCCACCTCGCAGACTGCCGTGCTTGACATTGAGGTGAGCGATTCCAACGCTAAGCGTTCCGCGCAGTACGCGAATGCTATCGCCAAGGCCTACCTGGAGGTTCGTCAGAATAACCTGAAGGAAACCATCACCGATAGCGTGAAGAAGCTTGACACTCAGATCAAGCAGCTTGAAGATGAGGATAAGAATAATAACGGAAACGCGAACTCTGCGAAAATTTCGCAGATGCGGGAGCGTCGTAACCAGATCCAGCTGACCTCCACGGTCGGCGGGCGTGTGCTGACTGAGGCTCAGCCGCCGAAGAAAGCCACCGGGCTGGGGCATCGGAAGACTGCCTTGGCGGGCGTGGGTACGGGTCTGCTGCTGGGCGTACTCATCGCGTACGTGTACGACCGTATGATGCGTACCGTGGGGTACTCAGATCGTTTGAAGGATCTGGGGATTCCGGTGCAGACGGTGCGCCCGCGGTCCTCTGATGAGGATACGCTGCTGCTGATGCGCCGTATCGGCTCGCCTGACGGCAACCTGCGGGCTTCTAATATTTCGGGCATTGTGATTGTCTCGGATTCTCCTGCGTTGGCGGATCAGCTGCACCGGCAGCTATACCGTACTATCCCCAGCGGTAAGGCGTACTTTACGGACTACCCGGCTTTGAGCAAGGTGCTTGAGCATTACTCGCCCGAGCAGGTTATTGAGAGTAATGAGATTCCGATGGTCATTAACTTGGCCGATGAGGCGCCCCTGTCTACTTTGCTGCGTTTATCCGAAGCATGCCGCGTGTGCTTAGTGCCGGTGGGTGAGTTGAGCTCCCGGGCACAGGTTCGTGAGCTGTTCTCGCACCTGCGGACCCTGGAAAACACCGTGAGCATCGCCATCTTTATGGACACCGACCCTGAGAAGGAGAAGGTTGATGGAGCGACTGCGTAAGAAGCCCTCGAAGCTGCTGCTTGTTTCCAGCAGCGGTGGGCATCTGAAGCATCTGACGGCCACGTTTGATGCGTGGCAGAACTATGAGCGTGTGTGGGTAAGTTTTAAGCAGCCCGATGTTGAGTCTGCGCTGGCGGAGGAGAAGGTGTACTGGGCCTACTACCCCACCACCCGCAACGTGAAGAATGCCATCCGTAACCTGTTTTTGGCGTTCAAGATTTTCCCCCGGGAGAGGCCCGATGTGGTGGTCTCTGCCGGGGCGGGGGTGGCGGTTCCGTTCTTTGTGGCGGCTAAGCTCTTCCGGGCTAAGACCCTCTACATTGAGTGCTACGACCGCCCCACCCTGCCGACGATGACGGGAAAAATGCTGTACGTGCTCGCGGATGATTTCAATGTTCAAAGCGATGAGCAGCAGAAGAATTTCCCCGATTCACGGGTGATTCACCCGATCTTTTAAGGGGTTGGCGCGTCTCACATGTTGAACCGCCGCTAATCCGCGTCCTCGTTCCTTTTTAGGGGTATATTTAAAGGACGCTACACATATACCGTAGCTGTGGGGTACTTGCCTCACCCGGTTTTATTTTCCGCCTCGGCTAAACCGGCGCATTTTCCGGATGTGCTTGCTGAGTACCCTCACCGATAAAAGCATAGAGAGGAATAGGCTATGTCTATTCACAATTTCCCGGATGTTAGCGTCAGCGACGCTAATTCTGGCGTGCCCGTTCTCACACCTAATACAGATCCGGTTAATATTCCCACTAAAACATATGACCTTGTCATCTCTTTAGGTACTGATTACCACAGGTTTGATAGGCTTCTGCGTTGGGTTGATGCGTATCTTAAGGAGAACCCGCATCTTAGCTGCCTGGTGCAGCACGGTCATACCGCACCTATTGAGCGTGGCGAGAATGTAAGGCTCATGCCTGCTGGGGATCTCATGGGCTACTATGCTACGGCTTCTGTGGTGGTTGTTCAGGGCGGCCCAGGTTCGATTCAGGATGCACGCCGTACCGGTGCTATTCCGCTGGTGGTACCACGCCGCGCGGAGTTTGATGAGGTGGTCGATAACCACCAGGTTCCTTTTGCTGATCTGATGGAAAAGCGTGGCCACGCGGTGGTGGTCACTAGCCGCGCGGAGCTGTTCGATAAGCTTAATTTGGCGTTGGCTAATCCTTCTCTGTTCCGTTCTGCTGAACCGTATGTTGCCGCCCCTGAGGTCTCGGCTGAGCAGCTTTCTGAGGCTCTTCATGACCTTCTTACGGGTCATTCGCACCGTACCGAGGGTTATGTGACTCGTTTTAAAAATGCTGCCCGGGCGCATTTTTTGGGTAAACGTGAAATGGCTCGGATTAGCGCTTTAGCTCCTAATGCTTAGGGTTGTGTTTTTAAGTTCACACCGCCCTGGTTTGCCGTGCCCAAAATAAGCAGTATTCTAAATTTATAGCCTACGAAGCTCACAGGATATTCTCAGCTATTTTTACCGCCGCCGGTCTCTTTTGACTTCCGAGGCGCGGTAGCCTTGTATATGGTTTGTGCGTTTTGGGATAACCCGCGCACTGTTGGAAAGGAAAACTATGTCAGTTCAGGAATCCACCGTAGTTAACGTGACCGTTGAGCAGATCGCTACCGCTTACGCGAGCGAGGACTTTGCGCGATTCGTGTGCTCTGAGGTCGGCGTTGAGTTTGAAAGCTTCTCCCTTGAGGGTGACGCTTCCGGTGAGTTCACCGCGACTACTGTGCGCACCATCCCTTCGGACCGTGTGCCCGATATTGCCCGTAAATTTGTGTCCAATGGCGTTAATATGACTCAGGTTGACCGCGTAAGCGCCCCCGCCGCTGATGGTTCCCGTACCGTGGATACCGAGGTGAAGGTGAACGGCATGCCGGTGAACGCTAAGGCTTCGCAGGCGCTGGTATCCCAGGGCGAGCAGACCCGTGTGGATGTGAACGGCGAGGTTTCCTGCTCGATCCCGCTGGTGGGCAAGAAGATTGCTGCCTCCGCTGAGCCGCAGGTTGGCCGCGTACTGAAGGTGCTGGGCACCTCGGCTGAGAAGTGGACCGCACAGCAGTAAAACTAGTTCTGTGACGGTGTTCGGGCGGTTACCGCCCCAGATCGGCTTACCCCGTGTAGCACCGTAAAGCGGCAGGTGCACCCCTTGCGTGGTGCATCTGCCGCTTAGTTTTTAGAGAAGCCCTCCCCCAACAGGTGAGGGCTTTCAACTGCTAGTTTAGTCGTTCTCCTGAGCGATGAGACCCCTTTTGATGCTGGCCCCGTGCTGCTGTTCGTCGTCCAGCAGGCGCATAATGCGCCCAAGAGCTTCAATTGCGTCGTGTTCTGCCTCCAACAGGTCTACAACTTTACGAAGCTTGGTGCTTGAGGTGTGCTCGGTGTACGGGAAGTAGTGTACGCGCACCCCCACTTCGGCGAAGCGGTTTTCTAAGGCTATGCCTTTTTCGGTGCCTTTCCAGTCATCGCCTTTGAAAAACACATCAAAGGGCTTCTGAGACCAGGTATGTAGTTTATCCGGGTTAGTCTCAATATGCACCTCGTCCACGTAGCTAATGTGGCTGACGATTTCGGCGCGTTCTTCAATCGGGATGACGGGTCGGCGGCCTTTGGTTTGTTCCAGCACGTCGTCGTGAACCACCCCGGCGATGAGGTGATCGCAGTTCGCTTTTGCTTGGCGCAGGATGTTCAGGTGGCCGACGTGGAAAAGGTCGTAGGCGCCGGCGGCGTATCCGATGGTCATGGGGTTCTCTCGTGGGTGACTGAATAATGAAATTTTTGGTGGCACCTCTAGCGCTTGTCCGTTCCCTGTTTCTTGGATGAAAACAAGGGGCATTTAGGGAGGGAAAAGCCGTGATCTGCAGGCACCAGCCTAATTCTAGCACCGCTCAGTTCCGCGGCAGGCTTATCGTGAAGGTCGCGCCAATCACCCCGGAAGGATACCCGCTCTTCAGTGGCCTCTGTTAGTCAGAAGTCACAGCACAAGCAGCAGGAAGTTAGGGTAATCTTTTGCCGACTCACCTCATAAAAACTAAGAATTATGGTACTAATGAAGGGGATAGTGTGAATAACTTCGATATGCAATCGGCATACTATATGCGTGAGAATTTTCCAAAAATCCTTAAGCTGCTCTCCTCCCAAGCGGCACCTTAAAAGTTTTCTGGGATAGTCACACCATTTACCTATGAGCAGTTTATGAATCTAGGACTTCTACAATGAAAAAGAATCGTATCAATACCTTCTACGCGCTTAATATACTCACTATACTTGACGGGGAAATTCTAGAATGCGCGGGTACACCCACAACTCAGTATGCTGACTTGGATATATCCACGGAGAAAGACAGAAATATCATTCTCGAAGACCTGCTACGGCCTGAGCTATTGCACTATTCACCAGAAAACCAGCATAAGATACGGCTAAGTTTTCTGTACTGTACTACGAACTGCAGTGAGACGCAGTTGGAAGATTTACTAAATTTTTATAGCGGAAGTATTTTTCCAACCCCCAACAGTAAAATCACCTATAAAGAGTTTTTTGAAATTATGTACACCAGTTTATTTTGCCAAAATATAGAGGCGGAAGAATTAGATCATTGTATGTTCTACGACGATCCCTCACCCCACGCGTGGAATTTATTCAACGAGTAGGCACCTTCGATTGCCGTACTGCTCCTATCGTCCGGGTATAAAACCGCCAAAGCATAAGCAACAGTTTGGTATGTGCCCAAGAGATACACCACTGATACAGCGGGGTAGAAATTCCCCGCTGACCAGTTGGCATCGCCAGAACGTACTACGCGTGTTTTCCTGCAGCCTCCCGGGCTGCTTCTTCGGCGGCAACCCAGGAGAGCATTGCGCATTTGACGCGGGCCATGAATTTTGAGACCCCCGAGAATGCCGCCATATCGCCGTACTCTTCTTCATCCAGGGTGATCTGACCGCGTGAACGCAGCATCTGGCGGAATGCATCCACATGGTGCTGCAGTTCCCCCACAGTCATGCCCGGCGCCATCTCTGAAAGCACCGATGCCGCAGCCATTGAGATAGAGCAGCCATCACCTTCCCAAGAGACTGACTCGATCACCTTTTCGCCGTCTTTTTGCTTATCCGAAAGTACCAGGCGCAGGTTAATCTCGTCCCCACAGGTGGGGTTGTACTGGTGGTTATCGGCGCTGCAACGCCCGTTAGGAACCTCCACGAGGTGCTCACCCGAACGCTGTTTGGAGTGCTCCAGGATAATTTCTTGGTACAACGATTCTAAAGACATAATCCATCCATTTCTGCGACAGTGTGTAGAGGTAGATACGGTGCGCGTTCGGCGCGGTTACAGGCCAAAATAGGGGCGCACCTTCGCCAAAGCAGCCAGGAACGCCTCAATATCGTCAGTGGTGTTATACAGGTAGGCGGAGGCACGGGTGGAGGCGGTGACCCCTGAGAGCTTATGCAGCGGCTGGGCGCAATGGTGCCCCACTCGCACCGCAATACCCCAGGTGTCCAGAAGCTGACCCACATCGTGCGGATGCACCCCATCAATCGCCAAAGACACAAGCCCGGCGCGGCGGGCAGGGTCGGTGGGCCCGAGCAGGCGCACCCCCTCAATCTGCTGCACGCCCGCGGCAAGGCGCTGCCCCAGCTCATGCTCCCACGCCTGCACATTGGACATCCCCACATGCTCAAGGTAACGCACGGCGGCAGCAAAAGCCACAGTCTGCGAAACCCGCTGAGTGCCCGCCTCAAACTTAATAGGGGCGGGCATGTACTCGGCATCCTCCAGCCCCACACGGGTGATCATAGAACCGCCAGTAAGGAACGGCGGTAACGCATCCAGCAGCTCGGCACGGCCATAGAGTGCGCCAATACCGGTGGGTGCGAGCATCTTATGCCCCGAAAATGCGGCGAAATCCACCCCAAGACCCGGAAAATCAACGGGCATATGCGGTACTGACTGGCAGGCATCAAGAACAGTGAGTGCGCCCGCCTTCCGTGCGAGCGCCACCATATACGGCACGTCCGTGATCGCACCAGTCACATTAGAAACATGCGTAAACGCTAGGACACGGGTGTTCTGCCCCACGATCTGTTCAGCAGCCTCGTAGTCGAGTTGACCGTCGGAGGTCACCGGAATGTGGCGCAAGGTTGCGCCGGTGCGCTGGGCCAGGATCTGCCAGGGAATCAGGTTGGCGTGGTGCTCCACCTCGGTGGTGACAATCTCATCACCCTCACCCAGGACGAACTGTTCAGCTTTTTCCCCGCCAATCCCTTGAGAGGCGTTCCCGATAGCGTAGGCGATAAGGTTCAATGCCTCGGTAGCGTTAGAGGTCCACACGAGTTCCTTATCAGTGGCGCCCACAAAACGAGCAACGGTAGCTCGCGCATCCTCGAACAAGTCGGTGGCTTCAACTGCGAGAGTGTGCGCCCCCCGGTGTACCGCAGAGTTCGCGTGCAGGTAGAAGTCACGTTCGGCATCAAGCACCTGCAGGGGTTTCTGGCTGGTGGCCCCCGAATCCAGATACACCAGCGGGTGCCCATTCACCTGCGTACCGAGGATAGGGAAATCGGCGCGCAGATCACGCACCAGCTGGTCATTCAACGGCGTGTTCGCTGGGGTCGAGTATTCTGCCACGGTAACCTTCTTCTCTCGTGTGGGGCACGCCCAGTTTAAGGATGCTAAGCGTCTGGGACGCCCAAAACCGGGCGTGGCGCACAGCGCGCAAGCACCCGGCAGGGCATAACGTCATACTTTTCTAGCTTATTCCTCCACCCGGGGTGAAGGATAGTTAGGTGTGTGCAACCACGCGCCCCAAAGCACCGCCGCAGTACCCGGCAGCTAGGCGGAGTGGTAGTGCTGCTGCGCCGCAACTAGGCCTTTCTCAACGAGCATACGCACCGCATCCGCCGCATTAGAGATCAAGAAAGGCAGGTTTTTCGCCTCGGCCGTGGAGAACGGTTTGAGCACAAAATCTGCGGTGTTCATGCGACCGGGCGGGCGGCCAATACCAGCACGCACACGGTAGTACTCTTTAGTGCCGAACGCTTTAGTAATGTCACGCAGGCCGTTGTGCCCGCCTTCTCCCCCACCGCGTTTAAGTTTGATGGTGTCAAAGGGGATGTCCAGCTCGTCATGCACCACCACCACATGGTCGGGCTCAATCCCGTAGAACTTTGCGACCGCTGAGACAGGACCGCCCGAAACGTTCATGTACCCGAGCGATTTCATGAGCACAACCTTGGGCCCGCCCATACCAAGACGGCCCGTAGCCACGACAGCGGACGCTTTAGGATGTTTTTTGAAGGTTCCGCCCACCTCACGCGCCAGCTCATCAAGCACCATCTGCCCAATATTGTGGCGTGTTTTAGCGTACTGCGGGCCGGGGTTTCCCAAACCAACGATGAGCCACGCATCAGACATATCAGCCCGCCCCTTCAAGAATCGTGTGAGTAGTGACAAATCAGCCCCCTTGTGGGTGTGAAATGTTCCGGCAGATACGGTGCGACCCGCACCGAGCCCGGTAGGTTCGTGTGCGGGTCGCGCCCAATACGGTTATCTGCCGCCTATTGGATTAGTCCACAAACAGCAGGTCGATGTGCTGCAGCTCGGGGCGGATCGGGTGACGCTGAATATCCTGCACGCGAGCCTTGAACTGCTCACCGTCAACCTCAATCACCAGAACGGCATCCTTGTTGCGCACAGCCAGGGTGGTCTCGTGGCCCGGCAGGATCACGTGCTTAGGCTCTTTGCCGTTGCCGTAGATAACGGCGGGAATGTTGCCTGCTGCGCGGATGCGGCGGGCGTAGCCCTTCCCAAAATCGGGGCGGGGCTCAGCGGTAATCTTAATTTCTGACATGGTAATCTCCACTCTATACATAATGGGTAATGCGCCAAGAGAATAATGGCGCGAATCATGGGATTCCATGCGCCACCTCGTCGATAACGGCAGAGTCTGCCCTCGCCTTGGCTAACACTATATTCTTACAAATTTTCCAGATGCGAGCAAGAGTGCTCACACACCAGCCCTGCAGTTAGCTACAGGGTGCCCAGGTACTCGGCGAGCGCATCGCGGTGATCGCGTGGGGTGAATCCGGCAGCAATAAGTTTTGAAAGATCCAGGGCAGAGTTGGCGGGGCGCGGGGCGAAGACCTGGGCGTTGGCGAAGTATTCTTCAGTGGTGGTGTTGCTTACTCGGGCGGCATCGTGACCGGTTCCGGTGTAGACGGCTCGGGCTAGGTCTGCCCAGGTGATAACCTCGCCGCTATTCGACACATGGTAGGTGCCGTAGGGTGCGCCGGTAAACAGCAGATGCAGTGCTGCCCCCGCCAAGTCTTGGGTGAAGGTGGGGCGCCCCCACTGATCCGCCACGACGGCAGGATCCACGCCGCGTTCGGCCAGCGATGCCATAGTTACCACAAAATTTTTGCCCTCGCCAACCACCCAGCTGGTGCGCAGCAGGTAGTGTTTGCGCCACGCGGTCGCGGCGCTCTCCCCTGCCGCCTTGGAGGCGCCATACACGCTCAGCGGGGAGATGGGATGCTCCACCGAGTATTCCTGTCCTACCGGCAGAGTTCCGTCGAAGACATAGTCGGTGGAAACGTGCACGAGAGGAAGATTCGCTTCTTCGCAGACGCTCGCTAGGGCGGCGACTCCGTGGGCGTTGGCGGCCCAGGCTTCGCGGCGCCCCTCGGGGGTTTCGGCGTTATCCACTGCGGTGTAGGCGGCGGCATTGATGACCGCACGGTATGACCGCCAGCGGAAAGCGTTTCGCCATTTTTCGGGGGTACCGAGATCGAGCCGGTCACGGTCCACCGCCTCGAAAGGGATGTTCTTCGCAGTCAGCTGGCGAACGAGTTCACGCCCGAGCTGCCCACTTGCACCCACGATCAGAAGAGGGTCGGGGGTAAGCGGGGTGATCTCATGTAAGCGCGGGTGTTTGCGGTCCTTCTCTGAAAGCTCAGCCTGCGCCAGGTCGATAGGCCAGTCGATGGCGGCGCTTTCGTCCGCGAGGTTCAGGAAGCTGTATGCGGTCAGAGCATCCGCTGACCAATGATCGTTCACCAGGTAGGTGTAGGTGGTGTTTTCCTCCAGGGTTTGGAAGGCGTTGCCAACCCCGCGCGGAACGAAGATAGCGGTGTCGGGGCCGAGTTCGACGGTCACGACCCGTCCGAAGCTCTCCCCCGCACGCAAGTCTACCCAGGCACCGAAAATTCGGCCACTTGCCACCGAAACGTATTTGTCCCAGGGTTCGGCATGAATACCGCGTGTGGTGCCTACCGAGGTGTTAAAAGAAATATTATTCTGCACCGGGTCAAAATCGGGCAGACCAGCGGCACGCATTTTCTCACGCTGCCAGTTTTCCTTAAACCAGCCTCGATTATCGCCGTGCACGGGCAGATCGATGACGAGCAGCCCCGGTATATCGGTTGCCCTCACGTTCAGTTCTTTCGTCATTTACTGCCCCGCCTTCGCGTATTTAGCCTCAACTTCTGCTTTGAGCGGTTCCCACCAGGAGCGGTTATCGGTGTACCACGCGATGGTATCGGCAAGACCCGCTTCAAAGTCGGTGAACTGAGGTTCCCACCCGAGCTCTTCGCGCAGACGGGTGCCGTCAATGGCATACCGCATATCGTGCCCGGGCCGGTCTATCACGTGCTCAAAGTCGTTCTCGTCTTTGCCCATGAGGCGAAGAATAGTGCGCAGCACGGTAATGTTATTCTCCTCACCGTCTGCACCGATGAGGTAGGTCTCACCAATTTTCCCGGATTCAAGGATGCGCAGCACCGCCGAAGAATGATCGGATGCGTGAATCCAGTCACGCACGTTCAAACCCTCGCCGTAGAGCTTAGGGGTCAGCCCCGAGAGGATATTCGTAATCTGCCGGGGAATAAATTTTTCGATGTGCTGATACGGTCCGTAGTTATTCGAGCAGTTCGAGATGGTCGCCTCAATCCCGAAAGAACGCACCCAGGCGCGCACCAGCAGATCGGAGCCTGCCTTGGTGGAGGAGTACGGGGAGGAAGGGTTGTAGGGCGTAGTTTCGGTGAACTTTGCGGGGTCATCCAGCGCCAAATCGCCGAAAACTTCATCGGTTGAGATGTGGTGGTAGCGGGTTCCGTGCCTGCGCACCGCCTCCAGCAGGGTAAACGTGCCGATCAGGTTGGTGTGAATAAAAGGTTCTGGGTTTGCCAGGGAGTTATCGTTATGGGACTCTGCGGCGTAATGGATGACTGCATCCGCCTGCGCTACGAGTTCGTCGGTGAGTTCACGGTCTGCAATATCGCCAACCACTAGTTTAAAGCGGGATTCATCAAGCCCCGCAAGGGAAGCCGCGTTCGCGGCGTACGTCATTTTGTCGAGAACTGTGACAGTGTGCTGAGTGCGCTCCAACAGGTGATGAACAAAGTTTGAGCCAATAAAACCGGCGCCGCCGGTAACAAGAATGTGAGCCATACGTTAGATTTTAGCGCCCGACACCCGTATTTTTATGCATACAAACGGCGAGAATCGTGACACAATATAGAAACTATGAAAGGAATCATTCTAGCTGGCGGCACCGGCAGCCGCCTTCACCCCATCACTCAGGGCATTAGCAAACAGCTCACCCCGGTCTATGACAAGCCGATGATCTATTACCCGCTCTCAACACTCATGTTGGCGGGTATCCGGGATATCCTCATTATCACCACCCCTGCCGACCAGGAGCAGTTCCAAAGGCTGCTCGGGGACGGCTCAAGATTCGGGGTTCACTTCGAATACAAGGTGCAGCCCTCCCCTGACGGGCTGGCTCAAGCATTTATTCTTGGTGCAGATTTTATTGGTAATAGCCCCGTTGCCCTCGTGCTTGGCGACAATATTTTCTACGGGCACGGGCTCGGCACCCAGTTGGCCAAATACGAACAGAAGGACGGCGCAACTGTCTTCGCCTACCAGGTGGCTGACCCGCGCGCCTACGGTGTGGTCGAATTCGATGAGAACAACAACGCCCTCTCCATTGAGGAAAAGCCCGAAAAACCCAAGAGCGACTACGTGATCCCCGGCCTGTATTTCTACGACCGGGATGTGGTTAACTATGCACAAGAACTTGAACCTTCACCGCGTGGTGAACTGGAAATCACCGACCTTAACCGTGTATACCTAAAACAGGGTAAACTGAAAGTGGAGGTTCTTCCGCGCGGCACTGCGTGGCTCGACACCGGCACCTTCGATTCACTCGCGGATGCCACGAACTTCATCCGCACCGTGCAAAAACGTCAGGGTCTTTCCATTGGATGCCCCGAAGAAATTGCGTGGCGCGCAGGCTGGCTCAGCGATCAGGAACTCAGCAAGATTGCAAGCCCCCTCGTTAAGAGCGGTTACGGCGAATACCTTCTCAACCTGCTACGGTAAGGTGGCGTCTTCGCTCAACTGTGCCCGGGCACGGGTCGACTACACTCAGCTCAAATACATCACATACGCATTCTGGAGTAATCACAGACCATGACCATACTGGACTTTGTGCGCACCACGAGGGCAAACCTCGTGTTGCTTATCCTCGGCATCATTATTGGTGCTCTCTTAGGCGTCGGCTATTCCCTCACCCAGCCCAAGGTGTATGCGGCCAGCGCATCCGGGTACGTCACCATTGGCAGCGGCGGCACCATTGACGTGCTCTCGGGCTCATCGGCTGCGAAAGACCGCGCCCGCTCCTACTCCGCTATCGTCTCCTCCGAGGCTGTGGCGAAAATCATTCAAGAGAAAAACCCCAATATGGGGATGACCGTCAGCGGTATCCGCGGCAGTGTTACCGCGTCCACTGACGAAAACAGCTCGCTGATTAAAGTCAGCGCCCACGCCTCCACACCGGAGCAGGCACAGGTTCTGGCGAACTCGGCGCTACACGCCACCGCCGAATACATTAAAAATATTGAAGGCAATAACGGCGGTAGCGGCAACGCCGCCAGCAGCAATGGGGGGAATAACGCCACCCCCAATGCTGAGAACGGCAACACTGCAGGTGCTAGTGCTAGCGCGAACACCGCTGTTAGCGGTAACGCCGCGAATAATATCCGCGTGATCCCTCTCGATAACGCAAGCATTAACCCCCCGCTGGTATCCCCCAACTACACCCGTAACACCCTCATCGGTGCAGTCGCCGGGCTCGTTCTTGTGTACGTTGTGATCTTCCTGCGCCGCTCCGTGGACCAGCGCATCCGTACCCGTGATGACGCTGTGAAAGCCACCGGCAGCAGCATCCTTGGTGTGCTGCCCACCAGTGATGACCTCACTGAAGAAAACATTGTTACCGGCTCCTCCAACGACCATATCGCTCAAGAGTCGATCCGTCAGCTGCGCACCAACCTGCGTTTCGTCAATATTGACGAGCCGCCGCGTTCGTTCCTGGTCACCTCCGCAGTTCCCAGCGAAGGTAAGTCCACCGTGTCGCTGTCGCTGGCGCGTTCCATGGCTGAGTCTGGTCAGGCTGTCATCCTCATCGATGCTGACCTGCGCCGCCCCACCCTGGCGAAGAAACTCAATGTTGATGCGAAGGTCGGTCTCACCCAGGTGCTGGCCGGTCAGGTCGATATTGCTGAGGCCGTGTACCAGTTGGAGGAATCCAACCTGTTCGTGCTCACCGCCGGACGTATCCCCCCGAACCCCTCAGAGCTGCTGGGCTCCGATAAGATGCGCCAGCTGGTCAGGGAACTATCCGAAGAGTTCGTAGTGGTTCTGGATGCCCCACCGCTGCTGCCTGTCACCGATGCCTCACTGCTCTCCTACGCGGTAGATGGCGTGATTATGGTTGGTTCGATCGGTAAGAGCCATCGCGAGCAGATGACCGAGGCAACCAATAACCTGAACAAGGTGAATGCTAACCTCTTCGGGCTGGTGCTGAACCGTGCGCCGCGTAAGGGCCTGGGTAACTCCTACTACGGCTTCGGCTACGCCAACAGCTACGTGGGGTACGCAACCTACTACGGCTACTCAAAAGACGGCACGAAGAAAAAAGTGAAGTCTCGGAAGAAAGCCAAGAAATAGGTTTACCGCCCGCAGCAGTTAACCGGGGCGGGGATAAGACATTGCGCCTTGTCCCCGCCCTATACTGTAGCTACAGCACACGCTTCAAAAACTAACTGGAAGACACCCCGTGGAAAAAACTGAACGGCAGGCCGCCTCAGCGCCGCTCAAAGCACGCATTATGCTGGCGCACGCCTACTTTCAGCGCGTCGCCAACGCCAACGGCATAGATATTCTGCACGTCAAAGGGTACGCATTCGGCCCGGAGGTGTACCGTCCCGAGCGGCACAGCACCGACGTGGATCTGCTGGTACGCCCCTCCCACGTGGACCGGTTCGTGCAGGCGCTTATAGCTCAGGGATGGAGTATCCAAGCGCACTTTGAAACCGGCTCAGTATTTGAGCACGCCATGACCCTTCACCATGATGCGTGGGGGCTAACCGACATACACCGGTTCTTCCCCGGCCTGGGCGAGGACCATGAACGGGTTTTTGAGCAGCTGTGGCTGGCCCGAACCACACGCGATATAGCGCACCGGCCCTGCACCGTACCGTCTGTGCTGGATGCGCGAGTTATTGTGGTGCTGCACCGTGCACGAGCCGCCGCGAAATACAGCAGCGACCTCAAATACCTTAACGAAATCATGAACTACAGCGAATGGGAACGGGTACACGATAGGGCCTTAGAACTGCACTCCGGCATCGCCTACGCGGCGGCAATGGGCCATCTAGCGGCCTACAGAGGGCACCGCGACTACCTGCTGTGGAAGGCTGTCTCGACGAAAGCCCCCCCCTACCTGCTGTGGTTTGCACGGGTACGCTCAGCACGCGGTATTGCCGAGAAGGCACGGGTTATTAGGAATATTGCGCTGGTAAACGAAGACCACCTGGCAATGACGCTGGGGCATAAACCCAGCCGGAGCGAAATATGGCGGCAGTTCTTCAGCCGTTTCGGCATTAAATTTCCGAAAGGCGGCAAATAATGGCTCAACTGCGTTACCGCATCCCCGAACATATCGCCTACGTGCACACCGACGAATTCGCCAAGTACAGCCCCACCGCCAGCTACCTTGCTGATTTGCGCACCAGCAGCATCGCAGTCTTAGAGGGGTCAGCATCCATTATTTGGGGCGTGTTTGAGGTTCCGCTGACTCTCCCAGAGGCTATTGAAGAGATCGCGGAGCTTGCGGAACAGGACCCTACGGCTATCGCCGAACAGGTGCAGGATTTCGTGGCCGATTTAGTCTCCCGCGAGTACCTGGAAGAGCTGTAAACAGGCGGCATGTTCCGGGAAACTTCCCCCCACCTGCCCTTACCCGTAATACTGGGTGAATACAGCCGAAGCGCACAGCGTTATCCCAGCTGGGCCACATACTCGTGCAGCTGATCGATAAACCTCTCTTCAGAGAACTTTTCAACATGGGCACGAATCTGCTGGGGATCCCACTGTGCCGGGTCAAATGAGGACACGGCAGACTCAATCAGCTCAGGTGTTGGCTCATCAATAAACACACCGGTGCGCCCTTCCACGACGGTGTCAAGGAAACCGCCGGAACGGAACGCAATCACAGGTTTACCGCTTGCACCTGCCTCCAGGGGGGTAATCCCGAAATCCTCGTGTGAAATCGCCAGCAGCGCCACACAGTTGCGGTAGGCGTAACATAGCTGCGCATCCGGCAGATCTGAGGCGATACGCACCGTCGGCCCGGCATGTTTTAGAAGGCTATCTTTCTCAGGCCCCCGGCCGATAATCAGTAGTTTCTTTCCCATGCGTGTGAACGCCTCCACCGCATGTTCTATGTTCTTATACGGCAGCAGGCGTGAGACGATCAGGAAATAGTCGCCGTCAGCCATGAACTTCTCCAAACCAGGAATCGGCTCGGCCGGGGAATCCATATCTACCGAATGCGGCGGGAAAAAAATCGGCACATCCTCTTTACCGTAAACGTTCTTAATACGTTCCCTAATGATGGTGGAGTTACCCACATAGTTCTCGGATTTTGCGGCGGCCCGCTGATCCCACAGCTTCAGTGCGGGCCTAAGCGTGCGCAGGGCAATCCCCGCAACACCGTCTTTTTTCTTCCCCAAATACTGGTCGCTCAGGTACAGCCACCGCGCCGGGGAGTGGCAGTAGACGAAGCTCTGCCCGGCGTACCTGAACCCGTGCGCCCAGCCGGTGGTTGAGATAATCGCCTTCCGGGCGGGCACCTTCAACAGGGACGAAGCGAACGGCAGCAGCGGCAGCGCGAAACGGTGTTTATGGCGGAACAGCCCAATGCGGTTAATGCCGCTGGTGACAATTTTTGCATCTTTAAACTCGGGGAAAGTACCTTCGGGGTCGTAAAGAGTGGTGTATATTGTCGCCTCGGGGAAGGCCTTGTGCATGGCAAGTACCACCCGCTCGGCACCTCCTCTTTGGGTGAGGTAGTCGTGCGCGATAGCGATTTCTTCGGTAGCTTGCACCCGCCAGAACGGCAGGCATTTTTTAGCGGTTTTCTGTGCTCCGCTGAGCAGATGATGTGCGTGTGCGAACATAATGTGGTTCCTAGAATACTTTCTGGGCGCGGCGCGGGTATTTCACACCCGCGTAGGAGGCTGCTTCAACCTGTAGCGCCACAATTTTCTCGGCGAGCTTTACCGGGAGTTTGAGCAGGATTCTATCGCTGGCATCCCCCACTGTTTTGATGGTTCGTTCGGTGGTGAATAATGCGAGTGTTTTGACCGCTACGCCCCACACCCCGCCCGGGTTTGGGGCGGTGTGTGCCTGTTCGCCGTGTTTTCGCACGAAAATGGAGCGCGCCGCCCCAGAGTGCAGGGCACGTAGAGCGCGTACGGAGGTGGTGGTTGCTTCTGCGTGGTGTTTCGCCTCTACCTCGGAAGAGATAAGAATTTCTCCCGCAGCGTCGGCGATCATTTTCCCCATATCGACGTCTTCCCAGCCGTAGAGGCGGTAGGCGGGGTCGAATCCCCCTACTTTATGGAAGAACTCGGCTGATACGGACGAGTTACCGTTCCAGTAATGCCAGCGCTCATGTGGGGGTACACTGAGCGCTCCCTGCTTGAACTTTTTATCTCGGTAGTTGCCATAAACCAGCGAGTAGGGGGTCTGAGGAAATACGTTGTTAAGGGTGCCGATAACCCCGTCGTACTCTTGGTGCAGGCGAAGGTGGTTCGCTACGTAATGTTCGTCCGGCTGCAGGTCATCATCACAGCGGATGAGTACCTTGGCATTAGCGGCCCGGTGCCCGGCGTTCAGGGCTGCTACCCTCCCCCGGTTTTCGGGGAAAATAATGGTGCTTAGGTTCAGCCCGCCCTCGGCAGCATATTTTTTCAGGACAGCCTCGCTATTGTCGATATCGCCATCGAGCACAACGATTACCTGAAAGTCTTTTTCTGTTTGGGCACGTAAAGCCTCCAGTGGGTAGTGCAGCAGGTGTGCACCGCCTCTGGAGGGGATAATGACGGCCGCTTTGTAGTAGTGGTCGGCGTTATGCGAGTGAGCTTCGTGATGTGTAAGGTGAGTCATAACGATATGCTTTTATGGTGTGATTCTGTTGTGTTCCGGTCGGCTCGCGCCGCCGTAGAGGGATATTATGCGGGTGAAATATGCTGTTCCAGGATTTCACGCACACGTTCTTTACCGGCCTCAGGAGAGTACAGCTCCTGCCAACGCCAGAAAGCGTCAGATACAGTGTTGGTGAGCTTCTCAGAGTCTGAGCTCAGCTGTTCCGCGACGATGCTGATCGTACGCGCCAGCTCGGCCTCGTCACCCTTGGGGACGATATACGGATAGTTTTCACCCACGATCTCGGGCAGTGCCCCCGAATCGGAGACAATAAGAGGCACGCGGGCACTCATTGCTTCAGCAGCAACAAGCCCAAAAGACTCAGCAACTAGTGAGGGAACTACCAGCATATCGACGTTGTTAAACAACGCCTCAGGGGTGGCCCACCCCAGACGCTCGGTGTGCTCTGCAATACGGCTAAGGGAACGTTCAACCTGTTCCTGTTCCACCTCAGAGGTGAAAACGGGTTCCCCTGCTACCACCAGGCGGTACGCGCCGCCTCCCTGGGTGAGGGTAGCAATAGCCTTACACAGCGGAACTATACCTTTAATGGGGCTCAGCCGTCCAATAAATCCGACACGTATGACATCAGTATTGTCATGTTTAAGGGCTGTAGGTACCTCAGAGACCCAGTTGCTCAAAACCTGTGCGTCTTTTATCTGCCGGGCCATAAAGTTGCTGGGCACCAGGGTCGTACTCGCCTTACGACGCGCAAAGGGGACTAGTTTTGCGTTAAGTCCCTCTGGAATCTGGTGCAGGTGCACAATCCGGTTCTTACGCCCGCCGGTAGCGGCAGCGGGCACCAGCCCATTGCACCACAGCAGTACTTTCTTATGGGCGGAGTGCCAGGCGCGAAGCTGCATCATGTACTGGGAACGGGTACGGGCGGGAAGCACCACACGGGCAAACCCCTCATCGGCGGCAGCCTCAACGAGTTGCGGCGGGTGCGCCGGGCCAATAACAGTGACTCGGTAGCCAAGGGAACGGGCGGCACGGGCAATATTGAGCAGCATGACCTCACCGCCGCCTATATCACCATTATTGGTTGCAATATACAGTTCCTGCACCATGACCTTAAACCCTTCTGTTTGAATTTACCGAGTAACCTCTAGTGTGCCCGCTGCCGGTGGAGTAAGAAGCGTTTTCTTTGTGAGAGGAATACGTCCGTCAATCCCATCTTTATCCCCCGGTTGCTCATGAATGGTACCCGCCGCCCGTGAAATAATGATGGCCCGGATCGCGTATCCCACGCAGACGGCCCACATCCAGGTGTAGAACACCTCACCCAGGCGTTGGGCACAAACCAGCAAAGCGACGCCTGCACCCTGAATATAGACCTCATCACGGCTCCACCGTGAAGCATTACTGAAAGGACGCACCAGACAAAAAACGGTGATGCCAACTACGAGCAGCATCCAGGGCCAGCCGCCTTCCACCAGTGCAGACCAGTAAGAGTTATGGAACAGCCAGACTTTATTGTCATGATGAAGATACACGTAGGCCTCGCCCAAACCACGACCGAAAATACCGGTATTTTCTACTTTTACTTGGGATGCGGCATCGATTTGGGCTCGGAACCAGTCACTGCCAGCACGGTCTCCGAACCGTGATGACTGCGAATAATCCTCGGTGAGAATGCCAAGGGCCAGGTAGATGAGCAAGCCAAGGACAAGGCGCCCCCACACCGGAAGACGTTTAGCCAGTACAATCCAAATAATCCCCATTGTGAAGGCGGCCATTGATGTGCGAGAGCCTGTCAGCCATAAAATAGCAGCGAAAATAATAATCGTTAGGATGATCTCGGTCCAGCGGCGCGCAAGAGCGAGGGCAAGAAGACCAAAAATACAGTACGCGAGACCGGAAACGTTCTTATCGAGCAAATGACCGGTCAAATAACCCTTGTAGTTATCAGGGGTGAGCCCTGCATAATAGAGAGGAACGTTTACTAATAGGGCAGTGACGTACCCAGCAATCGCCGAACGTATATGGATACGACCGGAAGCAATAATCCAGATCAAAAGAGTTGCTAGTAGTAGACGCAGCAGGCGGCGCTGCCAGTCAAAAGCACCCGAACTAGGCTCGTGGGTGAGGGATACGAACGCCAAATAGCCCAGCGCTGCAAAGGTAGCAAACGCCAGATTCTGAAATTTTCCCAGCTCGTACGCCGGTTGTTTAATGAGGGCGTATAGCACAATCACGATAATGACAACTTGGTTATAGGGAAGCCCTACACCCGGCACAACGTCTCCGAAGATCATGAGGAAAAACATAATAAACTCGGGAAGGCGTATCTTCCCCGCCCCCTGCCGCAAATATTCGGTTCCCTGGCCCAGATGGTTCTGGATCCGCTCGGCGGCAGATGCGGGTTGGCCGTTAGCGGCTTTAGAGCTTGTGACGCTCACCGGGTACCTCCTCGCGGTAGCTTGTTCGTGTATAGGGCGGCTGTCTGTTGTGCCATTGTTGCGTTATTAGGCCAGGTAAACTGTTCACTGGGACCTTCCAAGAGCAGGGCGTGTATCCGGCTAAACACCTGCTCGGTCAGGTTCGGGGATGAGCGCTCTACCAGTTCCCTAGCAGAGACGACCTCGGGGTTGCCTCCCACAGCGGTTGCCACAACTTTTAGCCCAGCAGATTTGGCGTCCAGCAGAGTGTAAGAGCAGTTCTCCCATACGGAGAGCTGCACCACCATATCGCTACGCCCCATCGCTCGATGAGGATCTACAAAACCACTGAACGTGACTGAGTCCCCCAGATTGAGGCGTTGTGCCTGTTCCCTCAAAGCTGCGGATAGCTCGCCGTCACCAGCGATTTCCAGACGGGCCTTCGGGTAGTGTTCATGCAGCCTGGCGAAGGCGTCAATGAGCACGTCGATCCCTTTCTCGGGTGAGAGCCGTGAGAGGGATAGGATGCGTGGCGCATCCGGTTCAGCGGGTACGCGGTAGGCGTCAACCTGCGCGTGAACCGCATCAATATCCACACCATTGTATACGAGTTCGATGGTTCGGGCACCCCATTTGCGGTGCATTTGCTCCGCAGTGGAGGCTGAGACTGCGATTGCTGTATCTGTGCCCCACAGGCGTACCCGGTGTACCTGCTCCATGAGTTTAGAACGCCATGAGGTGCCGTGATACACGGAATCGTCACCAGCGATGCCGTGTTCTGTCGTGAATAGTTTGGGGGTGAGCCGCGAACGGTTTAACGCTCGCCGTATTTTGAGAGAGTTCACTGCGGCTGCGGCAAGAACATCCGCGTAGGCAAGGTGGCTGTGCACGATTGCGGGGTTTTCGTCCTCAATCGCGCGTAGTAGCGAGGTGAATGAGCGTTTAAACCCGGCGTGTGGGCCGAACTCAGCTTCTATAACGCGCACACCCAGTTCTTTAAGCCGCTCGGTGAGCACCCCCGCAGGGGCGAGCACTACCAGCTCATACCCTGGAATACCGGCACGCGCCATATCAAGAGTGTGACGCGCCACTCCCCCGAAGTCGGGGACCGGAACGACCCAGAGCGCGGTCAAAGTCGTAGCTGTACTCATGCCCTCACCAGCTTTCGTGCCAGAACATTACGCAGGACGGCAGAAACTCGTGTCTCAACCGTGCTATGCACGCACCACGCCCAGAGTAGAACCAGCGTGAGAGCCAATATGCGCGCACCCCACGCCCCCGCCCAGGGATAGGACATATCGATCAGCATATAGCCAAGCATCGCGTGCCCCAGATACAGGGGATACGATATTGTGCCGAGCGCGTGCAAGGGTCCGCGCGCCAAAAACGGCACGTGGCGCACATAGATAACGGCGAAAAACACCGTACATATGATGGCGACTCCCACTCCGTGGGCGCCATCGTGCATGAGGAAAGCATTGATAGAAGCGGTCACGGCGCAGTACGGCATGAGCCAGGTAAACTTGCGGTCATGGCTGTACATAAAGAACACCATACCCAGGCTAAACAGGGCCGCGTGCTCGGCAACCACACCCCACACCAGCATTTTAGGGGCACCCGTCAGGGACGCTTCCGGGTGAAATATGCAGCAGATGAGCAGCCCTAAGGTTGTCCAGCAAAAAATACCGATCGTGATTTCACGGCGATATATTCTTCCGCGCCGCAGAGCCAGATAGAACCCCATGAGCAGATAGAACTGCAACTCGATAGCGAGTGTCCAATACACCTGATCGACATTATCAACCAGCATAAAACGCTGCATCATTGTCGTATTAATCAGCGTTTGAATTACCGTAATATTCCGGCCGGGATTGCCGTAGAGAAAGTACACAGCTGCGGCAACCGCGAGCGCCAGCCAGTAGGTTGGGTACAGTCGGGCGAAACGCGAAATACCAAACTTTAGGGCCGAACCGCTTTTGATAGCGCTCAGCAAAATCACGTACCCCGAGATAATGAAGAAAAGCTGCACTCCTAGCTCTCCAAGCGGAATAGAGTACGGTTCGGGGGCGATACGCGGGTAGTTCTGCACGGCGGGGTACCCGAAATGGTAGGCCACAACGGACAATGCCGCAATTCCGCGCAGCCCATCAAGTTCGCGGAACCGTCCGGGGGTGATAAAGCTATTATCAAGTATTTCGTTATGCTCTTGGGTGCGCCGAATTGTTCTTATCTTCTTCATAACCGGCCTACAGCCACTTTTCGAGGCGGTCTAGGGCGGTGAAGAAGCCTTCGCCGTTGTTGATATGCCCCTGCCAGATTTCGGGGATGAACGATGCTTTCGGCGCCAGCTCGCGCAGCTGCTTGCCCAGTGCAGCCCAATCGACGTCGCCTTCGCCTACTTGCACGCCTTCGCCGTCTACGCCGATACCGTCGACGAGGTGCAGGTGGATGGAGTGCGGTGCCAGCTGTGCTACTGCCTCTGACAGAGGAATTTTGAGGAAGTTGCATGCGAGCATGGTGTGTGAAATGTCCAGGCAGAGAGCGCTGTCGTAGGCGCGCGCGAATTCGGCGGTGTCCTGCGGGTCAAGGAAGAGGTTGTGGTACTGCTGCCCGCCCATCAGCCAGGGGTAGGGCGGCAGAGTCTGTGCCGCCAGGCGCACCCCGGAGGTATCCAGCCGTCCCAGGGCTTCGCCAATGCGCTCGTACTTTGCGGTACGGGCGCTCGCCGGGATGTGTTTGTCTTTGGTGAAGCCGCCCATCGTGACGACCATGACGGGGTCTTCGTCCACCGTGAAGTAGCGGGTCAGATCGCGGGTAATGTCGATGGTGCGCTGCACCTCGGCGATGGAGCGTTCCCAGACTTCGGGGTCGCGGGAGGCCAGATCGACCAGGAAGTCCCCGGCGAAGAGGTCGGGCAGGTGGGTCGTGAAGCTCATGGGCAGTTTCTTCTCAAAGACCTCGTCAATATTGATGTCAAGGTCTTTGTAGGAGAAGTGGAATTCGAGGAAATCCGGTGTTGCCTCTTCGATCAGAGGTTTGTAGTCGTGGTACCGTACCGGCAGGCCCCAGGGGCGTTCAAAGGTGAAGTCGCGGCGGGTTACGAGGTCGTCCTTCAGATCGCCCTCAAAAAAGAACGACCCTTCTTCAACGTCGCGTTGGATGGTACGCCCGAGCAGCTGCGGCAGGTAGTTCGGCTGCAGGCCGCGGCCGGGCGACTTGACGGTCACATCCGCCTCGGTGATTACCTCACCTTTGGCTATGCTGCGGGTCGCAACCAGCGATTTGGCCAGGTTCACGCGATTCATCAGTTCACCGGTGGAAACTTCGCGGGGCGCGGCCGTGCCGATGGATTCCTCAATGTCACGAATCTGCCGCACCATCGCCGCGAACTCTTCGGGCAGCAGCGATACAGTGTGATCGTTGCCTTCCAGGGTTTTATCGGTCGTGAAGTGCTTTTCGATAATCTTCGCACCGCGCGCAACAGCGGCCACGGGCACATGGTAGCCGCGTTCATGCCCGGAATAGCCGACCAGGCATTGGCCAATCTCGGCGAGGCGGTCCATATACGCCAGGTTCACGTCTTTGAAGGGTGCCGGGTAGGTGGATTGGCATTGCAGCAGGGCGTAGGATGCGCCCGCCTTGCGCAGCAGGTTCACCGAGTCCAGGATTTCTTCTTCGCGGCTCATACCGGTGGATACCAGCATGGGCAGCCCGCGTGATGCAACATCGCGCAGCAGTTCGTGGTTCGTCAGGTCTGCGGAAGCGATCTTCATGCCCGCAATACCGTAATCGACGAGCGCCTGCACGGATGGCGCATCCCAGGGGGTGCACAAAATATCCAGACCGTGATCCTTAACGTGGTCGAATACCTCGTACATTTGCTCAACGCTCAGCGAGAACCGGGAGAGCAGATCCAGGGTGTACTGCACGCCCAAATCCTCGCCCGCAGTGGCGCCGCCGCGCTGGCGGTAGAGCGCATCCAGATCGCGCAGCTGGAATTTCACGGCGTCCGCACCGGATTCCACCGCGAGGTCCACCAGCTCTTTCGCGAAGTCCACGCTCCCCTGGTGGTTATTGCCGATCTCGGCGATGATAAAGGCGGGCGCATCCTCGCTGATGGTGTGCTTTCCAATACGCAGCACGTTCTGCTCGTCCATTGCCAACGCCACCAGGTGACCGCGTTCGTCAATGAGCGGAATATGCTCGATACCGCGCGCGAAATAGCCGCGCAAAGATTCGGGGTCGCTATCGGCGGGGGCGGTCTGCGGGTTCGTATTCGCCGCCGCCAGTGCGCTGGTCTCTAGGGATGCGGTGGGGTTGGCAATCAGCCAGCGTCTGAAGTCGCCGTCCGAGAGCGAACCGCGTAAGATGCCGGATTCGTTGACTAAAAAGATAATGCGCTGACCGTTGGCAGAAATTTTGTGAAGCGCAGTCAGAATCGGGTCTTCGGCGAAGACCACATAGGGCGCGATATTACGTTCGATAATCACGGTATGTAGTTCCTATTAAATTGCGATGTGTTGTGTTTGAGTGAGTTGAGTGAGCTAGATTTTAAGATTCTAGAATCTGCGCCAGCTGATGCTCGGCAACTGAGAAATCGATGGGGGCATCAATATCGACGCCTTCAATCTCATCGAGAATAAACAGATCAATGCTACCTCCAGGATACCCCGCCAAGCGGTTGTGATGCTCGGTATACACACGGGTTTTAGTGATATACATGGAGCCGTTCTCCCGGTAACGGTAGGTTTCTTTCGTGAGCTCCTGCCTACGTGGGCGAGCCATAACCTCAAATTCGGCGGTGGGCTCAGCATCCGGGTACCATCTCCACACGAACGGCCCCATGGGGATCACCCCCACCATTGAGTCTTTGCCGTTCTCAACAAACTGACGTACCGCCCGCGCGAGAGTGCCCGGCAGACGCACCGGGCTGGTGGCCTGCAGCAGCATGACCGCCTCCGGTGCCCAGCCCTCCCCTGTGTAGAAGTCGATGGCGTGCTCGATCACCGGTTCGGTGGCGGTGGTATCTTCAGCAAGATGCTCAGGGCGCATAAACGGAACCTCGGCACCGTATTGGCGGGCGATGGCGGAGAGTTCTTGGTCATCAGTCGATACCACAACCCGAAGCTCATGCTCCCCCTCCAGCTCGTCACGGGCGGCAAGCGCCTGCAGAATAGTCCACGCGACCAGCGGTTTTCCGGCGATCTCACGCAGGTTTTTACGCGGTATGCCTTTGGATCCGCCGCGCACGGGGATAACGCACAGAATACGCATTACGCCTCCAGACTGTGTTCAATAATGAGCTCGGCAATGCGGCGAGCTGGCTCAATATCGGGTTGCGGCGGTGCTGGGGTGCGGTCTTCACCCCAGCGGCCCATGCCGTAACGGTTCCAGAATTCTTCAAGCCAGCCGGGCGGGTTCGGGTGGTACACCCAGGCAGGAATACCGCGGATCGCGGCTTCAAGCACGCCGGTTGAGAAGATCGACACCACCGGATTGGGCAGCTCGTTCAAAGGCACCCCGGAACGGTCAATGGGGATGCCCTGGCGCTCCCACAGTGCATGAGTGAGGGTTGAGAGCTTATCGGTTTCGCTGGGGTGCGGCCGGTAGATGGCGTTGTGTTTTTTAATGAATCTGTAGGAGACGTTAACGTATGATGAGCGCGGTAACTCTGCGCCGTGCATCTGCCCTAAGAAAATGGGGGCGCCGGAGGATTCGACGGGTACGCCGAGGCTTTTCTGGTTTGCGTTATAGAGCAGCTGGGAGCCGACGGTGAAGGCCCGCACATCGCGACGTCCGGACATCCAAAATTGGGCGTCTGCGTCGCTAAAAGCGAGCAGGGTGCACCCCACGGGCAGGGGCGGCGCAGCAGGCACGAGCAGCCCGTGTTGAACTACCCAGTATTCTGCACCAACAGTATGCGCATGCTGGTAGGCGGCACGCCCCAGCTGAAGGTAGTGTCCCAAAGACAGTACAATGCGCACCCCAGGCAGGGTTTTGGTTAGTTCGGTGGCGGATAGGCTGCGCTCTTCCCACTCATCCGTTAAGTATTCGGCGAGTGCGGCAGGTGTGCCGTTAGTATTCGGGCACCAGATGGCCAGCCCGATAATGCTCAGGTATTTGAGGGGTTCCAGCAGGGCGCTGCAGCTGGTGGGCGAGAACGAGTCGAGCACAATCAATACGCGCGGCACAGAGCCTCGAACGTATAGGCGCCCGCTGGCTGGGCCCTGCTGAGTATTGCCGCGGTTTCTGCGGAAAAACCCTGCAGCCTCAGTTTTAGCCCAGCGCAGGGCGTTCTGTTTCTTTTGCCACGCCGCCCAGGCATCAATGTCTAGCGGATAGTTTAGGCCCATAGCTGCTCCAGAATTTTTACGCGCTGATCGAAGGTGTGCTCGGCGAGGGTACGCCGGTGTCCGGCTTCGCGGATAGCGTGCGCCCACCGCGGGTCGCGGAAAACGCGGGTGCAAATATCGATAAGCTCTTCAACACTCTCATATACGAGAACTTCTTTACCGACTTCATAGTAGCGTGACACGTCGGGACGGTCGATAATCTGTAATGCTCCCACACCGGGGGCTTCAAAAGTGCGCATGGTGAAGCCGTCCTGATCCCCATGAATATTCAGGGTGGCTGGTGAGGATGCCATTACCCCGTAGGCGACAGACCGTTCAATATCGCCTGCTGAAGGCACACCGGGGTCTTTGAACTGGTAGGTACGGGCCATGTCCCACGGATGGCGGGACCAAGCCCGCCCGTATGCGCGCACGGGAAGACCAGCAGCGTACAGTTCCCGCAAGGTTTGTTCCCGCCCAGGGTAGCGGGCCCCCACAAAACTGATAGCATCTTCTGGGGTGGGAGTCACCTGGCAGTGAGAGTCGTAAGCGTTAGGCATATCTAGCACGTCAAACCCTTTAGACCGCAGATGTTCAGCATCTAACGGGCTGTAGCTTGCCAAGGCACCTAGCCGGTGCAGATCGTCGTCGGTATATTCCATACGGCGTAACTCGTCGTAAAGCCATGTGCCGTAGCGTACCCCGGATTCTTCCAGAACCTGCCACCAGCGGCTGCCCAGTTTGTCGCCTTTGATCACAAGCACAATATCAGGCCGGTAATCATTAAACACAGCGATCGCTTTATCTGTAGCCTGTGCGGCTAGAGATTCAGGGCGGAACCGCTCAGGCAGCTCATGAGCAAGTTTATTGAGGATACGTGCGCCCACACCGCCAGGGGCGTCATAGATGTGGGTGCGAACCTGGTAACCGCTGATTTCCAAGGAGGATTCAATAGCTTTCCAGTACCCGTGGAAAGCTGGTGATAGGAGCAGAAGCTTAGGGTTAGTCATATGGTTTATTCGTGTTCTATCCAGCGTGTGGTCACACAGCATGTCTGTGACCGTACGCCGGTTCTTTGGCGTGGCTTGAGCAGAGATAACGGCTCCGGGGAGTCGTAAGAATGTGTGAATGCTAGGTCATCGCAGTATGCCCTATGCACTTACAGTGTACTAGAGAGCTCAGAACAACACACCTTATGGTTGATGTGTCGCTACATACTTTCTTTCATGAAACGTACCGCAAAAGCTCTAATTCTCGCCGTTTTCGCCGCGTTTGACGTATGCAAGCTCTTCACGCAGTGTGCGTTGCGCATTCACCTCTTTATTCCGGGCGGCCCGCACAGTGTTAACCAGAAAGTTAGCGTAGCTGGTGGCTTTAAGAGTGCGTCCGAGCGTGGTTTTATCCCCCCACTTATCGGCGTAGGTGAACCGTGCTGTGGTGAGCCACTGGCGGCGGCGTGCCGAGGGCGATGAGCCTCCGCCTTCATGCTCTACCCGAACCTGGGGTACGAGGAGGCGAGGCACACCAGCCTCAGCTAGCCGGCGTTGGAAATCCACCTCTTCGCTGTTCATATAGAAGCGTTCATCCATGCCTCCAACCCGGTTGTAGATGTCGCGGGGAACCACCATGGCGGCACCTATCACCCAGTCGGTTTCCACAGTGTTTCGAGACGTGCAGGCGGCAACATCATGCCCCACTCCCCTGTGCCACCAGCCGGAGGGTTTAAACCGGGCCAGCGGTGTGAACCATTCCCAAGCGATATGGGCGGTGGTGGGGAATTTGCGGGCAACCCACTGCTGTTTACCGTCATGCCCCACCACCTGGGGGCTGGCCAGGGCCGGGGTGCGGTGCTCAATATGTGAGAGCATATCGGCCACGAACGTGTCCGTAATAGACAGGTCGCTATTGAGAATAAACAACCATTTCCCGGTAGCCACGGCAACACCGGAATTTACGGCGCTGCCGAACCCGCCGTTAGTTTCACGGCGCACCACGCGCACACCCGTGGTATCGGGGAAAGGCACAGGAGACTGATCATCTGAGACGATAATCTCCAATTCATCTGGGGCAATACCCTGCTGGGCGCGCAGAGCCTCAATGAGGGTGAGCGTGGGCGCAGGGTCGCCGTAGTGGGGAATAACAGCTGATACTTTCATCGTGCGAGACACGAAAACCCGCTTTCTGCTGGGGCGTACACCGCCCCGGTTGGAGTGCTGAGAGGTAGATACTGATATATATGTGTATGAATGTAATATTTTAAGCTAATCTTACTATGGATCCTCGCCACTGAGGCGCAAGCTCCACTCAGCTCTCAAAACTTCTATATTGGAACTAACCTTCACTCATGAACTCTTCTCCACCCTTATCAGAGCAACAACGTATCGCCCAGTTTGTGGGCTCCGACCCTTTGCCCTGCCGTCTTAAAACCAGGTTTATAAAGACCCTACGTCCCCTTATGAGCCACGCTTTTTCCCTGGTACGCCGTAACCCCGAGCTCATCTACATCTCTGATAATATCGCTCGCGGCGGTAACTGGCTGTACCTGTGGGCACGTGCCTACACAGACCGTGCAGAAACCCCTTCATGCCCTTCATACCTTCTCCATGCTCAAGGCATGCAGCCTTGGATTGAAGAATTTCCCGCCCTAGCTGACCTCACCACCATGCCCACGGAAAAATTTAGTTTCTTCCAGCGGCGTGCTTCAGGCTTACCTAACGATGTTGAGAACCATTTCTTCCCTGGGCAGCTTAATGCTTTCATCAAAGATTGCCTGCTGAGTTCAGAAGTATTCAACCACCGTCTTGAAAACATCCGCTCAAACGTTATGGAGAATACGGTGGTGTTAAGTATTCGCCGCGGTGACTACTATTCGGTGCCTTTCATTAATGCGCGGTACGGGATCGATACTGTAGGGTATGTACGCCAAGCAGTACATCTGCTGCAACAGGAGGTTACACCTAGCAATTTTGTGGTGGTCTCCGACGAGCCGCAGTGGTGCGCCGAAAACTTGGCGTTTCTTGCCGACATCGCCCCGGTATCATTCGATAAAGGCCCTGGAGGTATGTTTGAGGATTTGGCGAAAATGGCGACGGCGCGATGGTTGATTCTAACAAACACCACTTTCGGGTACTGGGGCGGCTATATAGCGCAGGCCCGTTCTCAGGCTCAGGTTTTCGTACCGGATATTCACGAGTATGACCCTGTAGCAGATATTTCCGTCACTGCTCTGGGAAGTGCACGGCCAAGACCGCACAGTGCCTCCTTCACAGCCGTGCATCACCCCGAGGGAAAAAATTGGATTACAGGACAGACACAGTAATGAATCGCTCTATGGTTAGTTTCCTTAAACAGGTCAAGCACCGCATTTTTATGGCTCAGAGAAACATCCGCACCACCCGAACAGCGCGCAGTACATTAGGATCTACCGAGTTTTCGGGTATTTATTCACGTCTGACCAATACATTCGATATACCGCCGCTGCCTCAGGTACAGGGTATTTGGGGCGTGGCAATGGTCAAAAATGAGGCCGATATTATCGAAAGTTCACTACGGCACCTAGTCCGCCAAGGGGTGAAGCATATTCTGGTCGTCGATAACGGATCAACCGACGGCACCTACGCACTGCTGCAGCAATTAAAGGAAGAGCTTCCCCTCAGCATAGGTAACGACCGAGAGCCCGCATACTATCAAAGCGAAAAAATGACGTGGCTGGCGCACCAGGCCCAAAAGTCTGGAGCAACATGGGTGATACCATTCGACGCAGACGAGTTTTGGTATGGCATTGACGGTTCCCTGGCGCAGGCTTTAGAAGAGGCCAAAACACAGGTAGAAGTCGCACACCTCTACAATGCCTTCCCAGCCCGAACGGGTGGGTATGTGCTCGATACGTGCAGGCACGCCGACTCTAAAGTATGTTTCCGTTCCTGGGATAACGCAGTACTGGGGATGGGAAACCATACGGTGCTACGCCCCGGCGATTCAGGGCAAACGCAGGTAGCCATTGTGCACCTGCCGTGGCGCTCGCAAGAGCAATTACACCGCAAATTAGCTCAGGGTGCTAAGGCGTTAGAGTTAACTAACCTACCCGAAGATCTGGGGTATCACTGGAGAGCAAACGGACAGCTCAGCTCTGAAGATATTGAGTGTATCTGGGATGCTTTGGTTGAAGGTCACGCCGTGCCGGATAGCCTATCGTGGCGCCCTGTTGGTAAGCTGCTTCCTCTGGGTGAGAATATCCCCTCAGATTTCGCTCAGGTTCGCGCGCTTCTGAGTATATAGCGGTAAAAATACCTGGTGCTGCTGGGGGCCGTGTGCAGTATACAGATTGCACACGGCCCCCAGCATAGTTGTGTCAAATATCATTCAGGCAGTTGCCCCAGCCGCACGAGGTTCGCGAATTCTTCGTTCTGCTGCTGCACCTCGGTAAAGGTGCCGCAGCTTACGATCTCACCGTGCGACAGGTACACCAGCTGGTCCACGTGGCGTACAGTTGAGAGGCGATGCGCCACAATAATCACCGTAATATCTTTCGAGATCTTCTCAATCGCCTTGGTGATCTTGTGCTCGGTCTCATTATCAAGGGCGCTGGTTGCCTCGTCCATAATGAGCACGCTGGGGTTGCGGTAAAGGGCGCGGGCAATACCTAAACGCTGGCGCTGTCCTCCTGAGAGTCGCACCGCGTTGTGCCCGATCATGGTCATAATCCCCTCGTCCAGGGATTCCACCACTTCGGTGAGCTCTGCGACCTCTAGGCAGTAACGCACCCGTTCCTCATCAATCTCGTGTGGTTCAAGACCAAATGCGACTGCCTCAAGAACCGTTGAGTCCGCAATAAAAACATCCTGCGGCACATATCCGATACTTTGAAACCACCCCGGCAGATCGTCCTGCACCGGCTTACCGTTGCGCAGAACCCGCCCGCTTGACGGGGCGAAGAGGCCCAGGATTAAGTCTATGAGAGTTGTTTTCCCGGAGCCGGAGCCGCCCACGAATGCCACGGAGGTGCCCATGGGGATATCCAGGTTAATATTTTTTAGCACCGGCGAATCACTGTCTGGGTAGCTGAACGTGAGGTTCTCCAGCTGGATGCGCACAGGCTCGATAGTCTTATTAACATACTCAGGATTCTTAGGAACTGCAGGAGCAGATGGCATCTGCAGTTTACGTCCTTGCTCATCCATCTCAGAGATCTCCCGCAGAAGCTCATTGCTGGATTTTTCACCGGACCGAATGTTCCCCAGGGAAGCAACCATACGGGTATAACTAGGCAGAATACGGATACACGCTCCACAGAAAAGAAGAAGGTACGGGGCGCTCTGGGCACCCGAAGTGATACTCATAAAAGCGAGTAGTCCGGCAATGCCAATAATGAAAATAATCTCAAGGGTGTACTTGGGGAAGTCCTGCAAAAAGGTACTACGCATGCTAGCGTTCACCGCATCCATGCGTTTGGTCTGGTACCGATACAGATACCGGTCGGTGACATTGTGCATGCGAATTTCCCGAAACCCCTCGATGGCGTCCAGGGTAGCATTGGTTGCGCCTCGGTTTGCTTCCACCACAATCACGCCTTGTTCTCGGTTTTTCTTGCGAAGCATATGCTGCAAACCGTACGAGACCAGACCAAAGTAGGAAAAAGCAAGCAACGCAGGAATAGGCATAATGACAAGAAGCATCACCATAAGCACCGCAATAGAGAGCATTTCACCAATAAAGTTAATGACCCCATTGACAAAAGCGGCGTAAGCCTGGTGGGCATAATCATTAACAGAAACTAATATGTTTGCGGTTCCTCGTTTACGGTGGGCGAGGTAAGGTTCACGCATATACCGGTTCAGCAGATTAACCGAAGTGGTACTCTGCTGTGTTGCAACAAACCCCAGGCTCCAGCGTTTAATAATGAGCGAGAACGCTCCTTTAAGGATGAATGCCAGCACAAGTACCACACCGAAGATAATGATGAGGGCGGTGCGGTCGGGATTACCAAAAAGCTCTGCAACTTGCTTCAGGTAACCCTCAATGGGGGCGCCCATAGCGAGGTTCACAATCGGCAACACTGCAGCTACCCCCAGCATCTCGAAAAGAGACACTGTAAAAAGACCCACCACGTTAAGGATTAGTAGGTTAAATTTCTTACCGGGGAAGAAGACTCTCAGTTTATGGTAGGCCTCTTTCATGACGACGCTCCCCTCAGATAGTTCTGGGGTCGGTCAAGGCTTCTGAGGGGTGCTCCTGCAGCGAACATTCCATAGAATTCTGCGGAGATGCGGGCCTTAAACGAGTAACTGAGTTGCCCAAGTTCAGTTCGTAGAGCTGAGAGGATTTTCATGAATGTGCTTTCAAGATACGGCGCAACAGATACCGCGCCGGTTAACTACAGATAGTAGACAGTGTAAGATTCTACCACGCAGGCCCTCGTAACAGGCGGAGGCTGGTATCTGAGTCTTGCCCCTGCCCTTCGACGGTAAACGTGAGGTTGCTCTTCATCAAAGGTGTACGCGAAACTATCACGGTTTACCCTGTAAAGTGGGTAGAATAAAGGATGGACACATCAGCTTAAAGGTCACTACTTCCGGCGCGGGAAGGTCAGGAAGGCTCAAACATGGGAATTTTTAACATTAAATCGCTCAAAGACAGGTATCTGTCTAATGGGCCGACTGAGTCTACCCAGAAGCGGCAAGGGCAAGAGCCCTCGGCGAACGAGCAGGACCCAACTATTAAAGGCGGCGTGTCGCGCCTAGCAGCGATCCGTGATTCAAGTTTCCACCAGGAGACGTCGCCTGATCGTCCTCCGCAGGATCTGAAGAACCCGAAGAAAAGGGTCGGGGAGGATGTGCAAACCCTGCTGGAGCAAAGCACCGCCGCTGGTACCGACCTCATTGAGGTGGTGACCGTTAAACCTACGGGTGATACCGCCCCCGTACCCACCGCAGCTGACCATAATACCGCCGCCGGACAAGAGCCCGCCCCGCAGGATGAGCCTGCAGATGCCCCAGCCCATGCTGCGTCCGAGAATCAGCACCACAGCTCAAACGAACCCCAGCCACCGCGCAAGACTTCTTCGAAGGATAATGCTCAGAAAGCTCAGGGTGATTCTCAGCATCAGGCACCGGCTGCTGGTGGCGATGTTCCCGTGCTGGGCGCCATAGTTTCCTCCGAGCCATCCACCGAAGATGGTGAACCCGATAAGCGGGTGGTTCTGGTGCCTAGTGCGTACGGGTTGGATGTTCCCCCAACAGATACCGACTCTGTTGATCTTCCCGACGATACAGCGTCTAAAGCCAAAGCCGCTGGTCAGGAGGCTGCACCTCATCAGGCCCCGCACGTGATGACTTCTGAGATGGCAACTAATCATTACACCTCACAGATACCCGCCAAAGCGCCTGAGACTCCCGTAACAGCCTGGGACGGGGAAAGCCCGGAAAAAGTCACCCTGCTGCAGGGGGTATACGGGATAGACGTTCCGCAAGAAGCCGGGGAGAACCTGGACACTCCCACCCGCGGCGTCCCCTCCCCCACCGCATCTGCGACCTCCAGTCCCAATAATCGACACGCAGGTCAGAAGGACGATAGCGATACACCCGATCCGGCGCTGGTGCGTGGCGTCTACGGTTTAGATGTGCCCGAAACCCCCGCAGAAACCGCTGACAGTTCCGCTGCCCGGCAGGATTTCCCAGGCCCACATGCTCAGCCTGCGGTAGCCCATCAGCAGCAAACCGGAGTGCCTCAGCTCTCATCACAAGAGCGTGAGTACGAAATGCTCGCGGGAGAAGAAACCGTTGAGCTGGCCCCCATCCACGTTCGGGAGGCTCTGGAAGCTCAACGAGCGGCGCAGAAAGCAGCAGCCGAAAAAACCACCGGTGAGGCTGAGTCTGAGCCTGCTGATGTTACCCCGGTGCCCCCCGTTCAGGAGAAGGACACCGACCAGCAGGAGCCCCGTAAGGTGACCACCGCATCGTTCAGCTTATCTCCCGAGTCCGTGGGTGAGGCGAAGAACCGGGTCTCGGCACCGGCGCAGGGCGCTGGCCCTCTTGAGGCCGTGTTCGTGTGCACCGGCAATGTGGCACGCAGCGCCAGCGCCGAAGTGATCGCACAGTCTCTGGCTTCACAGTACGGGCTGGAGCATAACTGGGTGTTTACCAGTGCAGGGACAGCAGCTCTGGCTGGCTCCCCTATTTATAAGTACATTGGCAACGAACTTGAAGGGCGCGGGTATGACCCTTCACAATTCCGGGCCAAGCAGCTTACCGCTGACATGATTGAGCGGGCCACCTTGCTGCTGGTGGCTGAGCAGGATCACGCGGACTGGATTCTGCGGGAATGGCCGCAGTACCACACGAAGGTGCACCTGATGAAGCAGGTGGCGCGTATCCGGGAGAAAGCCAGCCGCCGTGCCGAGCCGATCTCGTTTATTTACGGCTACACTGAGGCGGCGCACGATACCGACAGTATCGCTGACCCGTACCGGCGGGGACGCACAGCCTGCCGTGTTGCGGTGGATGAGGTGGAGCAGTCGCTTCAGGTGATTCTGCCGTGGCTGGTACGGGCCCGCGTGTAACCCAAAGCTTTTAATACAGCAATAAGGACGTCCCGTGCACTCCTATTCCGGTGGTGCACGGGACGTCATTTTGGATAAAGCCGCTAGCCCGATCTTTCAGGGCCAGCGGCTTTTTCACAGTCCGGTTCTAGGCGTGGTCGTTGAAAATATTGGTCACTGACCCTTCGTCGAAAACCTCACGGATGGCTCGCGCCACAAGCGGGGCGATAGACAGTACGGTGAGGTTCTCAAACCGTTTATCGTCCGGCACGGGCAGGGTGTTCGTGACCACCACTTCGGATGCGCCGCACCCAGATAGCCGTTCAACGGCGGGCCCGGAGAACACCGGGTGGGTCGCGGCGATAATGACCTCTTTAGCGCCTTTTTCTTTAAGCACATTGACCGCCCCGGCGATGGTTCCGCCGGTATCGATCATGTCGTCAATCAGTACGCAGGAGCGCCCCTCAATCTCACCCACTACGGTCTTTGAGACCGCCTGGTTAGGCACGTTAATGTCGCGGGTTTTGTGCACGAATGCCAGCGGCGCGCCACCGAGCAGGGTGGCCCAGTGTTCGGCTACCCGAACACGCCCGGTGTCGGGGGAAACAACGGTCACATTCTCGGGGTTTTCCACGCGGCTTTTAATGTACTCAGCGAGCACAGGAATGGCGAACAGGTGATCCAGCGGCCCGTCGAAGAACCCCTGAATCTGGGAGGTGTGCAGGTCCACACACATGAGGCGGTCGGCACCAGCGGTCTTGTACAAGTCAGCGATCAGACGGGCCGAGATCGGCTCACGCCCCCGGTGCTTCTTGTCCTGGCGAGCATACGGGTAGAAGGGTGACACCACGGTAACGGAGCGGGCTGAGGCGCGTTTGAGCGCATCAATCATAATGATCTGCTCCATGAGCCACTCGTTAATGGGGGCCGGGTGGGATTGGATGACGAAGGCGTCGGCACCGCGCACCGACTCTTCAAACCGTACGTACGTCTCGCCGTTAGCAAACGTGTACGCGGAGGTCGGTAGCAGCGGGTGTCCCAGCTCTGCGGCGATTTCTTCCGCGAGTTTGGGGTGCGCACGCCCGGAAACCACCGCAAGTTTACGCACACCCGGATTGGTAATCTCGTGACTCATGGTTTTTCGCTTTCTTGTCAGTGATCCCCTGCCCCGTTGGCGGCTTGCGCGGCCGCTGCCGGTTCGGTTCCCTCACGGTTTTTAAGCACCCAGCCCTCGATATTGCGCTGGGAAAATTCAGAGATTGCGAGCGCACCCGCTGGAACGTCCTTGCGGATAAGCGCGCCTGCGCCGGAGTAGGCGCCATCGCCTACGGTCACGGGGGCAACGTAGATACCGCCGGAGCCCATACGGGCGTGCGCACCAATAACAGTGCGGTTCTTGGTGACCCCGTTGTAATTTGCGAAAACAGACCCGGCGCCGATGTTCGCTCCGTCGCCGATTTCTGCATCCCCCACATAGGTTAGGTGCGGTACTTTCGCCCCGTCACCAATCTGGGAGTTTTTCGCTTCACAGAACGTGCCAAGTTTCGAGTCCTCACCGAGTACGGTGCCGGGGCGTAGGTATGCGAACGGGCCTACCGTGGCTCCTGTACCAATAATGGATCCCTGCCCGTGCGCGCGAGTGACGGTGGCGTTTTCTTTCACGGTGACGTCGGTGAGGGTGGTGTCGGGGCCGATAACCGCACCGGTGGCTACATTAGTGGCGCCGTGCAGCTGGGTTCCGGGTAGGATGGTCACGTCGTTCTCAAGGGTAACGGTCACATCTATCCAGGTGCTCTGCGGGTCTACGATGCTCACCCCGTTACGCATATGTGCTTCAAGGATGCGCGTATTGAGTTTCCGGCCCAGCTGAGCGAGCTGTACCCGGTCGTTGGCGCCTTCAACTTCCCAGCGGTCCTCAATAGCGAGCGCCGAGGTGCGGTACCCTTTGGAACGGGCAATAGCGAGCACATCGGTAATGTACTTCTCACCTTGGGCGTTATTGGTGGTTACTTCCGCGAGGGCTTGACGCAGTACGGTGGCGTCGAAAGCGTAAATACCGGAGTTAATTTCGTCGATGGCGAGCTCTTCGTCAGTGGCGTCTTTCGCTTCGACGATGGAGGTTACCTCACCAGCTTGGTTGCGCACAATACGACCATAGGCACCGGGGTCATCCACGTGGGTGGTGAGTACGGTGACGGCGTTGGAGTCGGTTTCGTGGAATGTGATGAGTTCGCGGAGGGTTTCGGGCCGCAGCAGGGGCACGTCTCCGTAGGTGACGAGCACGGTGCCTTCCACAAGGCTCTGCTGATCGAGTGCGAGCAGCCCCACTTCAACAGCCCGCCCGGTTCCGGGAATGTCATCTTGGTCCACGATGGTGACGTGCTCGTCGAAGGCGAGTACATGCTCAGCGACTTTATCGCGCTGGTGGCGTACCACAACAGCGAGACGTTCGGGGGTGAGGTCTCGGGCGGCAGCAACGGCGTGCTCCACCATGGAGCGCCCACCAATGCTGTGCATCACCTTGGGAGTTGCGGATTTCATGCGGGTACCAGCACCCGCTGCTAGGACGATCACCGCGGACGGTACCTTATGTTCGGAACCCTCAAGCTCTGCGTTCACCTAATTTAACTCCTTTACGGGGTGTTTGCCGCCCACGCGCCGCTGCTGAATCGGCGTGTTAGCTTTGCGCTCCGCCACTAGGATTCGAACCTAGACAAACGGCTCCAAAGGCCGGTGTGCTGCCATTACACCATGGCGGAATCTTCCCCCGCTGTTACCGTGTTTACGGCCTGGGACAGGGGCACTCATAAGTGTAGCAAAAATACCTTTACTCGTCGCATCCCAACACGGGGCATATTAGCCCCCACCGGTCCTAGAGATAGCAGGCTGGCGTGTGCTCTTATGTGCAGGGGTGGATACGTTCAGCCGCTGGTGGCGGTACCCTGGATACGTGGCACATTTACTTGGCGGCGAAGCGCTGCACCTTCAGTTCCCTACCCGCACTATTTTCGAGGGGGTGACCGTCGGCATTAATGAGGGCGACCGCATCGGCATTGTGGGTCGCAACGGTGACGGTAAATCCACACTCATGAAGATTCTGGCGGGGCGTCTTGAGCCGGACTCCGGGCGCGTGACGGCGCGCGGTGGCACGCGCATCGGGTACCTGGATCAGTCCGACGTTCTCAACGATTCTCACACGGTCGGTTATGCTCTGGTGGGTGATACTCCAGAGTATGAGTGGGCCTCGCAGCCGCGTATTCGTGATGTTATTGCGGGTTTGGTGTCTGATCTGCCCTGGGATGCGCCGGTTTCTTCACTCTCGGGCGGGCAGCGTCGCCGCGTGGCACTGGCTGCTCTGCTGATACAGGAATGGGATGTGCTCATGCTGGATGAGCCCACCAACCACCTGGATGTGCAAGCGATTACGTGGCTTGCGCATCATCTGAAAAGCCGCTGGAGCAAGAACGCGGGCGGTCTGCTGGTGGTCACTCACGACCGCTGGTTTCTCGATGAAGTCAGTACCGACACCTGGGAGGTTCACGATAAGATCGTGGAACCTTTTGAGGGCGGGTATGCGGCTTATGTTCTGCAGCGTGTGGAGCGTGATCGGCAGGCGGCCGCCGCGGAGGCAAAGCGCCAGAACCTGATGCGTAAAGAGTTGGCGTGGCTGCGTCGCGGTGCCCCGGCGCGCACCTCGAAGCCGAAGTTCCGTATTGATGCGGCGAATGCGCTGATTGCCGATGTGCCGCCGGTACGTAATACCGTGGAGCTCAAGCAGATGGCGGTTTCCCGTTTGGGTAAGGACGTGGTGGATCTTGAGAACGTCTCGGTCACCTTTGAGGATTCTTCGCTGCCCAATGGTAAACGTGAGGTGCTGCGTCGCGTAACGTGGCGGATTGCCCCGGGTGAGCGCACCGGTATTTTGGGCGTGAACGGTGCCGGAAAATCTACCCTGCTCGCCCTGGTCACCGGCTCTTTGGAACCGACCGAGGGGCGCGTGAAACGCGGTAAGACCGTCAAGGTTGCCACCCTCACCCAGCAACTGGACGAGCTTAAAGAGGTTGGGAACGACCGCGTGTCTGATGTGATCGGCCGCAAGAAGCGCAGCTATATAGCCGACGGCAAAGAGATGTCGCCCTCGCAGATGTTGGAACGGCTGGGTTTTACAAGCGCGCAGCTTTCTACCCCGGTGAAAGATCTGTCGGGCGGGCAGAAGCGACGGCTGCAGCTTATGCTCATTCTCTTGGACGAGCCGAATGTGCTGATTCTGGACGAGCCTTCAAACGACCTGGATACCGATATGCTGGCGGCAATGGAAGACCTGCTTGATACCTGGCCCGGCACCCTGCTGGTGGTTTCTCACGACCGTTACCTCATGGAGCGTGTAACCGATCAGCAGTATGCGGTGATTGATGGGTCGTTCCGGCATCTGCCCGGTGGGGTGGAGGAGTATTTGGCACTTTCTGCAGCGGGTCGGGGCGGTTCTGCCGCCGGTGTTACAGGCGGTGCATCCACCCCAACTAAAAAGAACGATTCTTCGGTTTCCGATGGCCAGGCTGAATCAACGAACTCTGATCCCAAGAGCACACCGAAAGTATCGGGGACGCAGGCACGCGCGGCACAGAAAGAATCCGCCGCGATTGAGCGTCGCCTCGGGAAATTGGGCGAGGAACAGAGTAAGCTCTCCGAACAGATGAGCATGCACGACCCCGCCGATTACGCCGGGCTTGCCGACCTGGGGCAAAAACAGCAGGCGCTTCAGGATGAAATCGACGAGCTAGAGATGCGCTGGTTAGAGCTCTCAGAACTCCTTGGGTAGCCTCTCATTCCGTTCGCTTTTCAGGCTGACACTGCCGCGTTACCCGCCGTAGAAGCATCTTAACGGCAGCACTGGTTACGATGCTGCCGGAGTTTGGGTGGCAACAGCATGGCGGCCGCGGCGGCGAAGTGCTGCGGCGAGCTCATCGGCTGCGGGTGCGTCCTCAACAAGAATAGCCACGGTAGGCCCAGAGCCAGAGACAAACGCCTCAACTATGCTCTCATTATCCATGGTCAAAATAGTTTCAAGCTCGGGTGCTAGGGTCACAGCTGGTGCTTGCAGATCATTACGCAGCTGCCGACCAACCTCGTGCAGACGTGCAATGGGAGTTTCTGTTTGGGTCAGCGCGTGCAGCAGCCCTGAGGGAACCTGCAGCTCACCGGCTTCGGCGTAACGCCCGGCGGTGCGCCCCTCATCAAGCTCGCTAAATACCTGCGGGGTCGAGAGCCCCTCTGAGGCGGCGACCAGTACAATGTCGAGCGGAATCATGTCTTCAGGCAGCTCTACGATGCTCAGCTCGGTTCCGGTACCCTCCCCCACGGCTAACCCGCCCAGCGGGAACGCGGCACGCACTACGAAGGGCACATCGGCCCCCAACGGCGCAGCTAAGGCAAGCAGCTCCTCAAGTCCGAGGGTGCGTTCGGTCAGCCGTTTCTCGTAAAGATACTGGTCGACCGCAAGAAGCGCGGCGGCGGCATCTGCCGAGCCGCCCGCCATGCCCCCGGCCACGGGAACAGCCTTATCGATATGCAGGTGCAGGTTGAGATCGTTCACGGTGAGCCCGCGTGCCTGCACCATAGCGACGGCTGCACGATACGCCAGATTCTTCTCGTTCAACGGCACCTCGGCGGGGTCAAATTCTCCGGCGCGGTGCTGCTGATCAACCAGGGAGTCGGGAACAATATTCAGGCTCAGGGTAATTCCCAGCTCCTGAGCGTCGCGGGCGGTAACGGTTTCGTAGATATTGACCGAAGAAAAGAGTGTGGCCAGCGGATGGTAGCCGTCCTCGCGGGGGTTACCCACGGCGAGGTAGAGATTCACTTTTCCGGGCGCTTTTGCCTGAGTTTCTAGAACATGCATTCTTTTTCCGTCCCCGGTTTCTTGGTCTTAGTTTTCATCTGCAGCTAGAGCTGGCACCCGATGCGCCGCCTGGGCGATCCGAATATACCCGTGAATATCTAACTTTTCACCACGCTCAGTGGGGGTAATACCCGCCTCGGTCAGAATCGCCTCAGCACGAGCGCCGGAACCAGCCCATGAGGCAAGCGCGGCCCGCAGGGTCTTCCGCCGTTGGGCGAAAGCCGCGTCAATCACGGTAAAGACTTCGTCACGGTCAATATCGGCAAGCGGCTGCGGGCGCATCCTGAATCCCACAAGCCCGGAGTTAATCTTCGGGGCGGGCCAGAATACGTTTTTACCGATAACCCCCGCTTTAAAGACCTCAGCGTACCAGCTTGCCTTCACCGAAGGAACCCCGTAAATCTTGGATCCGGGTTTTGCCGCCAGACGGTCAGCAACCTCGTCCTGCACCATCACGAGGGCGTGGCGGATGCTCGGGAACTGCGCGAAAAGGTGCAGAAGCACCGGAACCGCCACATTATAGGGCAGGTTGGCGACCAGCGCATCCGGCGTGTGGGGAAGCTCAGTCACCTTGAGGGCGTCCATGAGCACCACATGAACGTTTTGTGCCTTGTCGGGACGGAATTTTGCGATAGTATGCGGTAGTTGCCGCGCCAACGGCGGGTCGATTTCAACCGCAACAACCTGCCGCGCGGCATCTGCCAACCCCAGAGTGAGAGAGCCAAGTCCGGGGCCGACTTCGAGCACAGTTTCATCATCGGTAATATCTGCTGCGGCAACAATGCGTCGAATAGTATTTGGGTCAATCACGAAGTTCTGCCCCAGGGTTTTCGTGGGGCGAATGCCCAGCTGCGCGGCAAGGTCGCGGATTTCTTGGGGACCCAGCAGGGGTTTATCGCTCAGATTTTCTCTCACCCTACCTATTTTAAGACAGATCGTGCACCTGTTGAACGCTTGAGAGTAATCTCTGCGCCCAGCGATCCCAGGTGTACTCTTCCGACAGTTTTAAGGATTGCGCCGATGCATTCTCAACATCACTTCGTGGCAGGTGTGAAAGTATTTGTGTTCCCTGCTCCACAGAGTTCTCGGCAGGAATCAACCATCCCGTCTTCTCGTGCTGGACTAGAGTAAGCATACCCCCTACTCGGGTAGCAAGTACCGGAAGGCCATGGCACAATGCATCCGTGACTACCACCCCACCAGCACTGCCAGAGGTAATCTCCAACAAAATATCGTGCTCACTGTATACTACAGACAATTCTTCTCGGCTCATATAAGGTAAATGTTCTACCCATTCTGGAAGTTCTTGTGGTACTTTTCCCACAATCGTTAATTCAACTGGACGTGTTTTACGAACTTTTTCAGCAATACTCAATACATTATCCCCACCCTTTCGTTCCCAATGAGATGAAATAAACAGAAGCTTCAACGGTTCTGCTTCCGTTTTCTGGAACGGGACACGGTACTGCACCGGCACAGTACCAGGCCCAAATGGGTTCAGTATATTCTTCTCAGCGGGAATATGAAGGTCACGGAAAAGTACTTCCTGTGACCATTCGCTGGCAACAGAGTACAAGTCAGTTCCACGCGCCCCCAACCAGTCAACTATTTTTCCTTGCACACTTGATATACGACTTAGCTGGTGGTTTGGGTAATAGCTTAATTCCATAGCTGAGAAGGAAGAATCTGTCACTTGCACCTTAGTTATGTACGAAGTAAGAGCAATGGACGAAGTGGAAGCCGCAAGAAAAACGTAAGCATCAGCCTCACCTATGCTCTTCAACGTATGCCGGGTTCGTATGCTGTCCCGTATTGAGGTAGCCAGCCCATGGCTAGGTAAATACGCTTTACCGAAGCGTCCCATAAGAAACGTTAACGCACGGTCTATCACATGAGGTTTATTTGTTTTAAGTTGAATACGGTGTACATCTGCATTTCGTTCTAGGGCACGGACTGCATGGTAGCAAACCCCGGACCATGAGTAAGGGTCGTCCATATCCCAAGCAGTAATAAGTGTAATTTTTTGTAGAGCCATCTTATAGCTTTCTTATATAACATCATTTAAGGTAAGAATCTACAGATCCCAAAATCCTGGTGGGGTTTCCAAAATACCGCAAAATATTAGCAAGAGCTCCTCTATCGAATAATGCGTGATTACCACGTTAAGGAACTCTGCGTTTCTTCCGTATCTGCCAGAGAGTCGATTTGATGATATTTTGGGCATTCTTCAGCCGGGCCTTGGGCGCGGCATAAATACGCAGCTTATTGAGGAGCGGCTGGTTTTTTGCCTGGTTTGCTTTACGGTACACAAAGTGTGTCCCATCTTCCTCAATAAGACTATTTCCTGTCCAGCCGCATAGCCCTGGTTGCATCACCTTAATATCCACCCCAAAATCAGCAGCAAAAAGGGGCCAATCATCTGCTAGCCAGTATTGTGAGCCGCGCGCATCAACCTGCTCAATAATTTTCTGTGCCGCCGACCGAGAGATCAGATACAGTCCCGTGCAGGCGGTCCAGTCATTAGCGCAGTATCCTAAACGGTGACGGCCCCAAATAAACGGAGAAAACAACGACAACCGGGGGTAAGCGGTGCGGGGGTTCATACGACCCATCTGGGTGGACCAGCCATCCGCAAAATTCACCACACCAATGCTGCGGGATTTTTCAATAACCCGAGAGACAATTTCATCAATGGAGGGGTGGATCAACGCATCGTCTTCGGCGACAAGCGCCCATTCTTCCCCACTTTCTAGAAAATCACGCCACACGTAAGTATGGCTCAAGGCGCATCCTACTTCTCCAGGACGGGCTAGACGGCCTTTTCTTTTCTCAAAATAGGCAGCATCAAATTCAGGGCTTTCCCCAGGAGTAGGTAAAGCACGCCCATCTACTCCCCAAAATATATCGAAACCTGCACTCCCGGGGGCATTGAAGAACTGCTCAAGACGATTTTCGCCTTTAAGAGCAACAACATATTTTTTCATTTTTCCTCTTTATACTTGAAACGGCAATAATTTACCGGTACCCACCAGGGTATGTCCCAAATTGCATATCTTTAACAATTTTTATACGGTCAATATATTTAAGGCTTAAGGGACTTGTGATCTTTCCCGCCAACTCAGGCCATGGAACAGGGTACTCCGGCATATATCCAAAAGCTTGAGGATCTCCGTAGCTCTCCAACAAGGATGAAAAATAGTCCATCCTGCGGTTTACTTCAGCAATCCATTCATCGGTAAACCTGCTATATGGTTTACATCCAAAGGCAGACATATTCACGACCGATTTATAATAGTTACGTTGGTCTTTTCCCAATACCCCACTTGCTGGTGATGAATTCCAAGAACCTATTTCATGCGGAGCAATGACCCACATATCTGGGGTAGCATTAAGTTCCTCAAGGAGAGGCAGCCAGGGCTTATCCATAGGTTTTATATCCATATACACACCACCGTGATGGTGCATCAGATAGGCACGCAGGTAGTCAGAGCGCTGAATATAACTTAGTTTTTCGTAGGAAGGGTGTAAAGGATGTTCGGGAAGAACATAATCCGCAAGATTATCCGAGGTTATCAGAATAACTTTACTTTCAGAATTAACGGAACGAATAAGGTCGATAGATTTCTGCCGGTTCGGAGTTATCTGGTTATCCCCCAACCAAACAATAAATATCTGATTAGGAGCGTCTTGAAGATTACCTTCCGGAAGTTGAGAATCATAGAATAGATGATTAACCATAAACGTACTGGAATTAGGTATCGCGGTATTTTTAATACGCTGGGTATATTTTTCAAGATCATAAGAGTACGGGTTTTTCTGCGAATACCAACTGCGTATCTTATCTACCCCTGCACCATCTTTGACATAATTAAGCCATATATAATGTTTTATTTTTTTTGAAAAAGAAATGATTGACACAGCTTTACCCTAGTTCTCTCACATTAATATGCTATTGATACGTTACGGGGCAGAAAGCTATTTATCGGGATGCCGCATCACACAAAGACAAAATGTGCCCCAGAAAATTATGAGGTAAAGCCTTAAGGTGAGCTACAGCGTCTACCATAGTAGCATATATATGTGATAGCTCGTGCAGGCTTCGGTAAAGGTGGCACCAAAGCGATTTAGTCATGTGTACTGATCGTTACCATTATCTAGAACCCCTCAATTCCCCAGCTGCCGTACACACGCACTGAGTTCGCGCGGATCATTTGGCACAGGTCCTCTAGACTCTGCTCACGGTGCGCCGCCATGAACCGCACCGTATAGTTCGTCATGTACGAGGCATTCGGGCGGCCCCTAAACGGGTGCGGGGTCAAAAAAGGCGCATCCGTCTCGGCAAGAATCAACTCGGGGCGCGCCATACGCAACGACTCCTGAATATCCTTCGAATTCTTAAAGGTCACGGTTCCGGCGAAACTCATATACCAGCCCTGCTCATTACAGATACGCGCCAGCTCAGCCTCACCCGAATAGCAGTGAAATACAGTACACTCAGGAGCGCCCTCCTCAAGGAGGATGCGCACCACATCATCATGCGCCTGCCGGTCGTGAATCTGAAGCGCCAACCCATGCTTCTTCGCCAAGCGAATATGCCCACGAAAGCTACGCTGCTGGGCTTCAATGCCCTCTTCTCCGGTGCGGAAGTAGTCGAGCCCAGTCTCGCCGATAGCTCGCACGCGCGGCTCGGCGGCAAGTGCATCCAAGGTCTCCAGAGCCTCATCAAGGGTACCGGCGGAATCCAGGTCGGGAGCGGTATTGGGGTGAATAGCAATCGCCGCCAGAACCCGCCGATCGGCGCGGGCGGCGGCAACCGCATACAGCGAGGAGGGAATATCGCAGCCGACCTGCACAATGGCACCTATGCCGAGTTTTTCCCCGGCATCAAGGGCGTCTCGGGCGGTAATTTCTACTTCGCCATCGAGCAGATCCATATGGGTGTGGTTATCGACGATGGCGTACGGCAGAGGCTCGGGCGCAGGCGGGAACACAAGGTTGCGGGACCGCCCGTTATCGCCCTTCGTGGAGCGGCGGCGGGTGCCTTCGCCCGAAGGTTCCTGCGCTATCCCTCCCCCGGTCTCGTCACGATAAAGCTCGGCGCGGTAGGGTGCGGGGGTCTGCCCTTCTTCAACCTGCCAACCGTGTGGAAGGGCGCTCGCCCTCAGCTCTTGTTCGTTCGGCACCGTAGAGTGTGCCAGGGCGGCAAGGGAATCTAGATATTCCTGGGTGAGTTCGGCTTGCTCGGGATGGCTCTGGCACACGGTATTCTCCTGCGGGCTGTGTTGAAGTGTGTTTTAGGGGTTGACGTTTCGAGCAGCAATGGCGGCTGCGTAAAGCTCTTGTTTGGAGGCACCCGTTTCAGCGGCGACAGCGGCGCACGCATTTTTAAGGCGTTCCCCCGCATCCACCCGTTCCAAGACGAGGCCCACGATATCTTGCGCCTGTGGAGTTTCGGCAGGCTCGGCGCCAGCGACCACGATCACGATCTCTCCGCGCACCTGGGTTGCGTGCGCCCAGTCGGCGAGTTCGTTCAGGGTGCCGCGCAGGGTTTCTTCGTGCAGTTTGGTGAGTTCGCGGCATACGACGGCGCGGCGCTCTTCCCCGAAAACCCGGGCAAAATCTGTGAGCGTGGCGGCTACACGATGCGGTGATTCGTAGAAAATCATGGTGCGCTCTTCCGCCGCCAGGGAGTTTAGCCTTCGGGTACGTTCCGAGCCTTTACGGGCCAGGAACCCCTCAAAAGTGAACCGCCCGGTGGGCAGTCCCGAGAGCGCGAGCGCGGTCAAGGCCGCCGAAGGACCGGGGATCACGGTCACCGGCAGGTCAGCGTCGGCAACGGCGCATGCTGCAACATAGCCGGGGTCTGAGATGGTTGGCATACCAGCGTCTGAGAGCAGCAGAACCGTATTCCCGTCACTGACCGCCTGCACGAGCTGGGTGCTGCGGTATTCCTCATTATGGTCGTGGTTCACAATAACCCGCCCCGTGGTGCGCACCCCCAGCCCGGAGGCAAGGGTGCGGAGCTTTCGAGTGTCTTCGACGGCGATCACGTCAGCGGTAGTGAGCGCCTGCCGTAACCGATCGCTGGCGTCTGAGAGGTTGCCGATAGGGGTCCCGCCAAGGATAAGGACACCACCGCCAGTTCCATGTGCTGCTGCGTGCGGCCCGGTGTGCTCAGCAGGTGCTTGGTCTGGTGTTTCAGCCTCGGGCATAGGGGTGTTGTTTTTATTGTGTGGTTTCATGCGGCTCACCTTCCCAGTGTAGGCCATGGTTCGGGGCTGGGTGGAATAAAATTTCTTGCAGAATAATCCCCTAACCTGCCCGAAATATGGCTTTCTGAGGGGATTAGCCTCTACGATGTTTAGGTGACGTTACAAACCGGTATTCTTTCCCCCGTAGGCTCGGGCCGTTCATCAATGTCCGAGCGTTTTAATGAGTTGAGTATGCTCGCCCGCTTGGGTGTGGCCCGCGTGTCTGCGCCCCGCTGGGCATGGGTTGTGCCCGCCCTGATGGTGGTGCTCGCAGGCATACTGCGTTTTGTTTATTTGGCACACCCGAACGCGATTGTTTTTGATGAGACGTACTACGCGAAGGACGCCTACTCGTACCTGCATTACGGGTATGAGCTGAACTGGACGAAGGAGGCGAACGGAACCTTCGTGGCGGGGAGCCCTTCAGGTCTTCTGACGGATTCCCCCGAGTATGTGGTTCACCCTCCGCTGGGTAAGTGGATGATCGCCGCCGGGATGGCGATTTTTGGGGATAATAACCCGTTTGGGTGGCGTTTTAGCGCGGCGCTGATTGGTACGCTGTCGGTGGCCTTGGTGGCGTATGCGGCCTGGCTGCTGTTCCGCTCTATGACGGTGGCTACTATCGCCGCGATCCTCGCATCCGTGGATGGGCTCATGTTTGTGGAGTCCCGTCTGGCACTGCTGGATATTTTCCAGATGTTCTGGATTTTAGCGACTTTTGTGTGCCTGCTCTTAGATCGGCAGCAATCGCGGCGGGTGCTGGCACGTAAAGTGGCGGCTCTGGCCCAGCAGAACGGCGGCACGCTGCCTCAGCTTGTGTTTGGTCCTGGTTCGGGGTGGCATCTGTGGAGGCTGGCCGCTGGCGTGTGCGCCGGTGCGGCTGTGGGCGTGAAATGGAATTCGCTGTTCTTTATCGCTGCTTTCGGGTTGCTGACCGTGTTCTGGGATGTGAACGCACGCCGTATCCTGGGGTTGAAGAACTGGGCGGTTGTGGGTGCGCTCCGTGAGGGCCTGCCCGCGTTCGTTCAGATGATTGGTGTGGGGCTTATCGTGTACCTGTCCACGTGGGCGGGCTGGTTTAAGTCATCGAACGCTTTCTACCGGCATTGGGCGCAGGATAATCCCGGGCAGGGGGTTCAGTGGCTGCCGACCGATCTGCGTTCGCTCTGGGAGTACCATGTTTCGGCGTTTAATTTCCATTCCAAGCTAGATAGCCCCCATTCGTATGCGTCTCCCGCGTGGAAGTGGCTTCTGCTGGGGCGACCCACCTCGTACTACTATGAGTCGCCAAAGATGGGGTCGAAGGGGTGCACCGCCTCTTCCTGCTCTGAGGCGATCCTCAATATCGGCAACCCGCTCATCTGGTGGGCTTTTATTGCGGCGATCCTGGTAGCCTTGATCGTCACCATTGTGCGCCGTGACTGGCGGTTTACATCTTTGCTCTTCGTTTTTGCCGTGGGTTACTTCCCGTGGTTCCTCTACCCGAACCGCACCATGTTCTACTTCTATGCTCTCTCGTTCGAGCCGTTTTTGATTCTGATACTTGCCGGTGTGCTGGGGCTGGTGCTGGGCCATTCGGGCAGCTCAGTGCGACGCAAACGGGTGGGCCTGTACTTTACGGGCGTGTACCTGGTGGCGGTACTGCTGATGAGTGCCTACTTCTGGCCGCTATGGACGGGGCAGACTATCCCTTATAACGAGTGGCTGCACCATATGTGGTTCTCTTTCTGGATTTAGGGCACCAGCAGTTCGCTGTCAAAACCTGTTCTGTTCGTCACCGAACCGCGTGAGATACCGTTTAATGCACGTCATATGAAGCGGGGGTGGAAAACCAATAGTGGTTTTCCACCCCCGCTTTTTCGTACCTGCCGTATTGCCGCAACCTACCTTGCTTATGAGAAGAAACTTCCGTGTGAGCGCACTGGAGCACTATCCTCGGTGGAGGGGCACTGAGCTAGGGAGTCAGCCTTAGGATTCTTTTCCATGCTTTCCTAGCCCTAGGTAATTCCTGCGGATGTTAAGCATATAAGTGCGGCGCCGACCCCGTCATATAGCTGAGGTCGGCGCCGCATACTTCCTCGAAGGATTATGGGCCTATCCGTTGGAACGGGAAGCCTGCTGGGAGGCGCTCACCTGCTTTGCCTCCTGCACCTGAGCATCAGCTTTTTGAAGTGCCGCGAACCGTTCGGCACTGCGGCGCAGGGCCACCTGTTTACGGTAGCGAGTGGGCCAGGTGTAGCCCATCAGCAGGAGCACAATCAGCATACTCAGGGCCGCAACGGCAATGGCCGCATCTACCCAGAACTGCGGCGGGTACAAGCGGATCAGTGTGTCGTTCAAATGGAACTGCCAGTTACCCTGCGGGAAGAACGTGGTGTGGAAGGTTGTAAACAGCCAATCCCAGCTGAAAATACCAACGGCAGCAAGTACGCCCAGAATCCCCACCGTCAGCCACGCACCGGTGAAAAGGCTGCGGCGGATAACACCGGGGGCGCGCTCCCGCAGGGTTGCGCTTGAGATGAACGCTAGGATGAGCATCAGTACCGCCGCGGCGGTGGAGTACAGGATGACCAGTTTTACATCATGCATATGCCCCACTTCATCGGGCAAAAACGCAGATTTATGCTCCGCTCCGGTGGTGATACTCTCCAAATATGAGCGGGGTGCGAAGTTCGTCACATAGTTAAGTCCGTAAGAGCCCAACCGCATCCGTTCAGCGGTATCAAACCCGTAGGCATCTGCCGGGAACCCGGGGCGGTGGTATTCAAGCCACAGGAATGCGTCAGAAGCCACCGCACGGACCGCGATCATTATCACCAGAATCGGCACCGCGAGGGTAATAATAGTTGACCGCAGACGAAGAAGAGGCGGCTTATCGAGCACTATCAGCTCAGCCTTAGGGGCAACCTTGACTGCTTCGGCTTTACCCGGTTTGGGAACGTCAATATATTCCTTGGGAATATCAACCTCATCGGGGTCCGCAGCGACGCGCACCACCTTATTGCTGGTGGTCGTCTCAGTGCGGTATTCCTTCTGGCGGGGCTTTTCTTTCGCCGCTTCAGTAGCCTCAGCTTCTTCAACCGACTGGGCGGCCGCCAGCGCTTCCTCCTGCTCTTTTTGGCGCGCATCCCGGCTCAACGCGCTCAGGGTAGGACTCTTGGGGGCATTATGAACCTCACGCACCAACGGGATGAACCCGGTCGAGACACTCGTGTACGTGCGCACACGCTGCCCTACGCCCCGCTCCCCCAATTTGCTCCGTGCGGGAGCAATGGGTACAGCCCCGGTGGCCACATCTGGTTCAGCCGCCGTACCTGGAGCCTCGGCCCGGATGCGCGCAAACGCCCCCGTCTGCGTCTCAGGCTGGGTGTCCTGCACGTCCTCCTGCGGCGAATCTGCGGCAGGGGCCTCGTCTAAAGCGCCCTCAGCCACGGGGTATTTAACGGCGGGGCGTAGCGCCTCCCAGCCTTTCTCATCAGGCTCGGCGGCCGTATCGACGTTCTGGCGATCCTCTGACATGTAGGTGTTCTCGTTCCGGGTGAATAAATTGAGTGAGTGCGTTGTAAAGATTTGCTATGTCACAGTTTCTCACATACTAAGAACCTTCTGCTGTACTGCTGCAGAAGGTTCGTAGTATGAGCGGTATGATAACCCCCACGCAGCGTGGCACCTATGCGCCGCTATAAGGGCGCGGACGGCTCGGCACGCGCACCACCTGCCACCCCTGTGGGGCGGTCAGCTGTTCAGCGTGCAGATCACACAAATCATAGGCGTGAGGCTCGCGATGTTCCGAGAGCGGCCCTATGACGGCCGTTGAATCGGCATAGGAGTAGGTGAGCGTAACCGTTGCTTCTCTTTTGCATGTTTGTCGAGAGCACAGTCGTGCGGTTTGCATGGTGGGTAACCTTCCTAGCCTTAGCTTGCCTGCTTGCGCAGCCTCCGGCGTTCGCGTTCTGAGAGTCCTCCCCAGATTCCGAAACGCTCATCATTGTCCATAGCATATTTTAGACACTCTTCGCGCACAGGGCAGACCCCGCACACGCGTTTAGCGTCACGTGTGGAGCCGCCCTTCTCAGGAAAAAAGGCTTCGGGGTCCGTTTGGGCACAAAGTGCTTCAGCCTGCCAGGCAAGTTCACCTTCTTCGCCGCCGGTGCCGTAAATATCGGCTGCGGCCTCCCAAATGTCGACGGTGCCACCGTCGGGGCAAGCCAGCAGCCCTGTTGCCGCCCTGCATTCTGCAGCGGGCGCGATATCAGCGCCGAGGCTCAGCTCGGCGGCAGCAAGGAACACATTGGCCTGTTCTTCCAGTGATTGCACTGCGTGGATTGTTTGCATAGTGTAGAGCTGGGTTCAGCCCGGGCAGTCGCCGCTGGCACCAGCCCGAGTGTTTTACATCTCGGGGCTGATGCATGAACCCATGGTCGTCCCTTCCGTGTTCTCATCATGTGAATGAGTCTGCGGGGCCAGTCTCCAACACACTGGGGTGACTGGCCTTTGGTCTGTAGGATTGAATGCCGAAGAAGTAGCGCTTTGCGGGAGGGTTGCGCTATCGGCGGAAGTAACCCCACCTATTCATTAGACGGGCGACACGCCCTATTCGTCAAACTGGACTTAATGTTGCAAAAGGTGTAAACACCTCATGGAACTCAAGTAAGCGGTTACAGCTGATAAATTCATTCCACATATATCGAATAGTCGCAAATAAATCTTTTATACCGACAAATACATGCAAAAGATACGAAAAATGTTTACAAAACAAATAAATATTCGTACTCTGGGTACAAATAAGAGCCTAAGGTATGGTTGAGGAATGGCAGAAAATCTACTCCCCAAACTTTCAACCGCACGTTCTCTCAACCAGGTTTTTCATGCTCTCGCTGCAGTACAAACACCAGCCATTATCTGGCATTCGCGCGGCGGGGAACGGATCGAACTTTCGGGGCGGGTGCTCATGAACTGGGTTGATAAAAGCGCAAACCTGCTCCTCAATGAGTGCGAGGTCGAAGAAGGCAGCACCCTGCACATAGAATCCGATGTGCACTGGCGCTGTGTTGCTCTCTGCTTGGCGGCATTAAGGGCAGGTGCGCTGCTAAACAGTAATGAACCGCAGGTTGGTGTAGCGTTAGACGCTGCCACCGCAGCACGCTTTACTAGTTCCCCGGATTTTCTGCTGCTCATTGACCGGGGGCCGCTGGCCATGCGTTATACGGGTGATTCCGAAGCTGTCTTTAATGTTTACGACGGCGAAATCCTGGATTTCTGCGCCCTAGTGCGCAGCGAAGCAGATCAGTTCATGGGCATGCCGCCCCACCCCACCACAGAGGTGCTCGCCGGAGTCACCAATGCGGATGTGCTCGCCGAAATACTCAAGCAGGCCCGCAGCTTTGACTCCCATCAGGTGCGGCTTGACAGCGGAGAACCAGCCCTTGCGGTCCTGCTTAACTCTCAGCATAGTTTTGGCACACCCGAAAATGCTCTCGCCATTGTCTGCGAGGTACTCGGGGCTCTCGTGGCTGGCTATGCAGTACTCATCACCGACCCCACAGCAGGTTTTACCGCAGCAGAGATAGCGCCGATTCTTGCAAGTGAACGGGCTGTAGATACCCGCCGCCAGGGGAAATAACTGTTACAGGTTAAACAGCAGTAGATTAGCTACACTGCTGCGTTGATGAAGCCACGCGGTAGCACCTGCGAAGCTGCACTGTACAGCGTTAAATAAAGATGGCGGCCCACACATCATGGACCGCCACCTTCATATTCCGTCATACATTAATTTTTATTGCCGTTCGAGACTTCAGCCTCAGCAGCTGACTCCTGCGCTATAACAGCTTCTGCTTCAGAGTCGTGGGTCATAATCTCAGTTGCTTCTTCCAGCATATGGCCAAGCTCTTCATGCTCGGTAGCCCCACCCTCAGCAACCTGTTTGCGGTGTTTGCCGTACACCCAGAACCGGTAGAGAAAATACCTCAGGATAGTACCCAAAATAGTGCCAATAATCGTGCCCGAAATGAACGAGGCCTGCGCGGTTCGCAACCCCAAAATGTAGGTGCTGAAAGCCACACATCCGGCTTCAACAAGGATTCCCAGAATATTTACGAACGCAAACTCGATTGCCTCACGCTTCCAGTTCTCGGAGCGGTTCTCACGGAACGTCCACAGCCGGTTCATTAACCACGAGAAAATAGTGGCTACGATACTGGCAATCACCTTGGCTTTAGTGTGGGAGTCGTGCATGATGGTCACCATCAGCGTCCACACCACCACAGAGTTCACCACGAATGCGGCGCCGCCAACAGTGCAAAATTTGGCAATCTCAATGCCATACGTGTTCCAAATCGCTTTGATTCGGCTGGGAAGTGAACTCATGTTTACCTTCTCGTTTTGCCCCCCGGTGAGGATAGTTCACTGGGCCGCATGTATTTCTACCTACCTTGAAATGGTAGTACACCACATACGAATATGCCTTCTCAGCTGCCCCTTTACAAGTCAACTCCCAGTTTTATGGGAGCCTATGTGCAGCTTACTACCGTTGTTATTGGCTAACCGCTAGACTTAGGTGATGTGACTTACCCTGTAACTGGACCAGTAGTTGGCGTGATCGGTGGCGGACAGTTAGCCCGCATGATGGCACCGGCGGCAACAAATCTCGGATTGAATCTGCATATCCTCGCCGAAACCCCTCAGGTGGGTGCCGTAGCTGCGGTGCGTACCGCCGTAGTAGGCGATTACAAAAACCTTGACACCCTGCGTGAGTTCGCGGCAGGTAAAGACGTGATTACGTTCGACCATGAGCACGTCCCCACCGAACTATTGCACACCCTTATTGCAGAGGGCGTGAATGTGCAGCCACGCCCGGAAGCCCTGCAGTACGCCCAAGATAAGCTGCTCATGCGCGCAGCGATCGAACGGCTGGGGCTGCCGAACCCCCGATGGGCTAAAGTGAGTACGCTCACCGAACTACTTGAGTTCGGGGATGCGACCGGCTGGCCGGTGGTGCTCAAAACCCCGCGCGGAGGCTATGACGGCAAGGGTGTGCTGGTGCTCGAATCTGCTGGGGACGCTCGCGAACGCGCCGCGAGCTGGTTCAACCAGCTGGAATCACGCACCGATTTTTCCTCACTTCTGGCGGAAGAGAAAGTACCGTTTACCCGCGAGCTGTCGGCACTGGTGGCCCGCCGTGAGAGCGGGCAGGTTATCCCCTGGCCTGTGGCTGAAACAATCCAAGTACATTCGGTGTGCGATGAGGTGATTTCCCCCGCCCCGAACCTTGAGGCGCAGGTGGCCGCAGCCGCATCTGAGGCGGCGGTGCACATCGCCACAGAGCTGGGCGTGACCGGGGTAATGGCTGTCGAACTGTTCGAAGTTCCCGGTTCTGCATCCGGGTTCTATATTAATGAGCTGGCGATGCGCCCCCACAATACGGGGCACTGGACCCAAGACGGTGCAGTCACCAGCCAGTTTGAGCAGCACCTGCGTGCGGTGCTTGACCTGCCGCTGGGTGATGCATCTGCCCTTGCTGAAGTGAGTGTGATGAAGAATTATCTGGGCGGGGAACATGATGACATTTTCGGTGTGTATCCGCTGGCTTTTAGTGCGGAGCCACGCGCAAAAATACATTTCTACGGCAAAGAACCCCGGCCCGGGCGTAAGATTGGTCACGTAAACGTTACCGGCGGCGCGCATGAACTTGAGCAGCTGCGTCATATTGCCGCGAATGCTGCCTCTATTCTGCGTGATGGCAGGCCGCTATAGGTTTAGATGTGTCCCTTGTGGAAGGAGAAAGAGAATGACGACCTCCCCGTACGATTCTGACAGCCCCGTAGTGGGTATTGTGATGGGCTCCGATTCCGACTGGTCCGTTATGGAAGCAGCCGCGACGGTACTTGAAGAATTCGGCATCCCCTATGAAGCCGATGTGGTTTCGGCACACCGCATGCCTGAAGACATGATCGCTTACGGCCAGCAGGCGCACACCCGCGGTATTCGCGTGATTATTGCTGGCGCTGGCGGTGCAGCACATTTGCCGGGGATGCTCGCCTCGGTTACCGCACTGCCGGTGATTGGTGTGCCGGTGCGGTTAAAGAACCTGGAGGGCATGGATTCCCTCCTGTCAATTGCACAGATGCCCGCCGGGGTTCCGGTGGCGACTGTTTCAATTGACGGGGCGCGTAATGCAGGTCTTTTAGCTCTGCGTATTTTAGGGTGCGGCACCGATGACTTCGCGCAGCAGGTGCACTCCGACCTGCTGGATTTCTCAAAGAACCTGCGTCAGAGCGCGGTCGATAAGGGCGCTGCGTTGCGAGCCAAGCTAGAGGAGCGCCGTGCAGAACAGCAGGATGATGCACCCACCATCCGCAGCTCGGAACCGACCCAGCCTAAGCAGCCCACCACCCCCGGCGAGCCGCAAGCGTACGTCCCGTAAAAACACAGTACACAGAAAACCCTTTCGGTTTTTCGTTTATGATTACGCAGTTGCTGCGCACCCTATGAACGCCTAGCGCACAGGGTACACGGCAACTGCGTGTTTATTTATGCTCTTTCCCGTAAAAACCTGCGGTTTCGGTGGGTTAAGCACTGACACAGCACACATCGGCCGCAGGATGAACCCTATAGAATGGTGCCCATGAGCAATATTCTTCAGTCAGAGATTTGGGCGCGTTTTCAAGAATCAAACGGGCACACCGTCATCCGCCGCAGCGGCGAGGGTTGGTCGTATATCGCCACCGTTGAGGGCGGTAAAACCGGCAGGTACCTATACAGCCCGTACGGGCCGGTGGCCGAAGATGCACAGACATTTGATGCCGCCCTCACCTCGCTGAAGGCCGAAGCGAAAGCACACAAGTGCCTGTTCGTGCGAATCGAGCCCACCAACCCGGCGATCTGGGGTGAACGTGATGCGGCGGCATTTTTAACCTCACGCCAGGCGGTGCTTTCACCCCGCCAGGTTCAGCCTGCCCACACACAAATCATTGATCTTTCGGGAAGTGACGATGAAATCCTCAAGGGGATGAAATCGAATAACCGCAACCTGCACCGCAATATTCACAAGAAAGGCGTGAGCATTGAGGTGTCTGAGGATCCTGAGGATATGGCGGTGCTGTATCAGTTCTTGGAGGCAACTGCCGACCGGAACGGTTTTAACCGCCAGCGAGACGAATACCTGTCGCAGGTGGCACGGGTGCTCATGCCTGCTAAGGCTGCCTCCCTGTATATTGCCCGTCTCACGCATGAGGACGGCACGGTGGAGCCGATTGCCGCAGCTTTTGTCTACGACTCAGACGATACCCGCACCTACGCCCACGCGGCGGCCTCATTTGAGCACCGTAAGCTTTCAGCAGGCATTCCGGTGGTGACGAACCTGATTTTAGACGCGAAGGCTAAAGGTCTGAAGTACGTGGATTTGTTCGGCATTGCCCCGGAGGATGAGCCGGACCACGAGTGGGCCGGGTTTACGAAGTTTAAAAAATCTTTTGGTGGTGAGTCAGTCACCTACCCGGGCACATGGGATGTTCCGGTGAACGCTGCGGGCTACAAGGTGTACGACGCCGCATACCGGGCGCGGCCGAAGGCACAGCAGGCGCTCGCTCAGGCAAAAGAACTCGTGAAGGACGCCCCCGCACGTTTGAAGAAACTCTTGAAACGATAAAACCGTTACGTAAAAGTTTTAACGGCCCACCGTACCACCTGGGTTTCGGCTGTTTGGCGCCACTATGGCCTTGCCCCAAACAGCCGGGACTGCGCCGTACACACTTTTATATTCAGTCGTATAGGTGTTTGCGGGCGGAGTTAGCCACGTGAATATCTTCACGGTGCGGGGTTGTTGAGCTGCAGCACTCTGAGCACCCCACCGTATTGCTGTATACGCACAGAAATAAGGACATACGGGCACATTATGATATTTTTACCGGCCAGGGTTAGAGAAGTGCTGGACAGCTCCGGGTACTCGCATCGGTACGCCGTCTCGGACTATGAGCTTAATGAGATTAAGGCCCTCTACCAGAAATTTGGTATCGCCATTAATGACCGCGTGGTTGAGCTCATGGGTGTTGTGGGTGATAGGGTTCTTGAGTACCGGAACGGGTCTATCCCCGCCAGAGGGGATGTTCCGTATGAAATAAGCTTCTGCCTCCGCGACGTTCTGGGTAAGTCTGCAAAAACTAATATTTTAAATACCCGCGCGCACATCAGCTGGTACGAGGAACGACTTCACGTGAGCGGGCTGGTTCCTGTGGCGATCATGCCCTCAGGCCCCATGACTTTTTACCTTGACGATCAGGAAAACATATACGGGATTCTTGATGACCTGGTGCTGGGGTATCAAGGGCGCAGCCTATGGAATAGTGTGGTGAAACTATTCGACGGTCACGACACGCACGTACCGATCTCACGCCCATAAATAATTCGTTTGTGCCGGGGCCAGGATCTTAAGCGGGACGCTCCCCGCCTTGAGCGGGTTCTGTGTATCCTGCCTCCCTCCCATCTCATTGTCAGAGTCTCGTAGGTTTTGCAGAAGTAGCCGATTGCGGCCAAGAAAACGCGGGGGAAGGCAAATGAAGCTGCCTTCCCCCGCATTGTCTTATGCCCTGTGAAACAGGGCAAGAACTATTAGTGGGTGTGTGCGAGAATTTCCTGCATACGCTGCAGACGGTGCTCCGCCTCAATAGTGCGCACGGTGCCCGAAGAGGAGCGCATGACCAGCGACTGGGTGGTCACAATGTTCTTGCCGTAGCGTACACCGCGCAGCAGCTTGCCGTCGGTAATACCGGTTGCGGCGAAGAAGCAGTTATCGCTGGTGACCAAATCATCAGTGGTGAGGATCCGGTCAAGGTCGTGCCCAGCGGCGAGCGCCTTCTCACGCTCGGCGTCATCGGTGGGTGCCAAGCGGCCCTGGATAACGCCCCCGGTGGCTTTAATAGCGCAGGCAGCAACAATACCTTCGGGGGTGCCGCCGGTGCCGAGCATCACATCAACACCGGTTCCTTCGCGGCAGGCGGCGATAGCGCCAGCGACGTCACCATCAAGGATAATGCGGGTACGGGCACCGCAGGCGCGGATTTCTTCGATCAGCTTGGCGTGGCGGGGGCGGTCAAGCACGCACACGGTCAGTTCGTTGATCTTTTTGCCTTTAGCCTTGGCGACCAGGTGCAGGTTCTGTTTCACGGGCAGGCGCAGGTCTACGAAGTCGGCGGCCTCGGGGCCGGTTACGAGCTTCTCCATGTAGAACACGGCGGAGGGGTCAAACATTGAGCCGCCATCGGCCACCGCAATCACGGAGAGGGCATTATTCATGCCGAGCGCGGTCAGGCGGGTGCCGTCGATGGGATCTACCGCAATGTCGAGGTTGGGGCCGGTGCCGTCACCAACGACTTCACCGTTAAACAGCATGGGGGCCTTGTCTTTTTCACCTTCGCCAATGACGACGGTGCCGTTGAAACTCACGGAGGAGAGGCGGTAGCGCATTGCGTCCACTGCGGCGCCGTCTGCGGCGTTCTTATCTCCTGCCCCCACCCAGGGGCCTGCGGCGATGGCGGCGGCTTCGGTGGCGCGCACGAGCTCCAGCGCGAGGTTACGGCTACCGTGGTTATTGTTGTTCTCAGTCATTACTCACCTTCGAGGGTTGATTGGGCCAGCCGGCCGGACGGCCGTATAGTTTGGCGGTCTCTACGTTATCTAGCATAACGCGGGCTGTTTACTGTGTGGTTCTTTTGAGCGGTTTTTCTGGTGGGTTATTAGCGGTTTGCAAGGATGCGCAGCTCACTTGAACGGTGCGGCACGGGGTGCGTCCGGTGCGTGTTGGGGGGGGTAGAGAGTGGCCGTTTGGGTTCGGGTGCTCCAGCAGCGGTGTGAGAGAATAGACACTGTGGAAAATTCTCAGAATAACGCACACAACCCCCAGGACGAGAACCCACCCGCCGGTACGAGGAAGCTGGGTGATGCATCCTCCAGCTCTTCCGCTGCCGAGCTACCGCAGGACCTTACTGCAGCCGAGCGTCCGGACGGTGAGCAGACGGTGACACCGCAGATTACCGTTAAACAGTCGAAGCGTATTAACGCCCCGGCGCGCAACATGATTATTTCGATGGTTGCGATGATTCTGATCCTTATTCCGGTGCTATGGCTTATGCCACGCCCGGATAAAACCCCGTACCGCCCGCAGGTAAATGTGGCGCAGGTTGCGTTTGAGTCGAGCCGTCAGGCAGGGTTTCCGGTGGCTGTGCCGCAGCTGGAAGGCTGGCACTATAACTATGCCCGGTGGAATGGTAATACACCGGATAATATTGGGTTTTTTAAAAGCGGCCAGGTTACCGGGAAGAACCACTTTATTGAGCTAACCCAGGCGAAAGATACAAACCCCACGTGGGTGGCTCAGCAGACTGATAACGCCACAAAACAGGGCACCGAGCAGATAGCCGGGGTGGAGTGGGAGGTACGGGCGGCTACCTCAAAGAAAAATAATGAGCGTGTGTACTCATATGTGGCTCACGTGCCTTCTGTGGGAGGGCAGAGCACCACGATTATCCTCAGCGGAGCCGCCGACCCCGCGGAGTTTTCCCAGCTGGCAGATGCGGTTAGCGCCTATTTGAAGAACCCCACCGCTACGGCTGACCCCAGCCGGCACGGGTAGCATCATTCGGTAAAGACCCTATGTGTTCAAGCGCGCTGTTGTATGAGAGCGTGGTAGTAGGAAGCGGATGACTGGCGCCTCTTTCGCAGAACAGAGAGATGACACGGGCATGTGGTACGTCGAAAAGATGCCTGAGCGCATACACTAGAGGTAGTTTCTCAACAGGGTCCCGTTCGGGCCCCGCAATAACCGCGGATGACTGTGAAAGGGGACGGTGCACGGTGGGTTCTCTCAAAGATCAGGTTCAGCCAAGCCCGGCGCAGGCGTGGAAACGTCTTAAAGACGGTAACCAGCGCTTCGTGGAGGGCATCAGTGAGCACCCTAACCAGGATTCCAGCAGGCGTACCCTGCTCTCAGGCGGGCAGTTCCCGTTTGCGTGTATTTTTGGGTGCGGAGATTCTCGTCTAGCGGCTGAGATCATTTTCGACCTGGGCCTGGGGGATGCCTTCGTGGTGCGCACAGCCGGGCAGGTGATCGAAAACGGTGTGCTCGGTTCCATTGAGTACGCGGTGGAGGAGTTCAAAACCCCCATCATTATGGTGCTGGGCCATGATTCGTGCGGTGCGGTCACGGCAGCCCGAAACGCAGCCCAGACAGGTGATATGCCGCCGGGGTTTATTCGCAACCTGGTGGAGCGTATTCTGCCGTCGGTGATTGCCCCCTCCCTGCCGCCGCACGCGCACGTGAACGATATGGTGCGTGAGCACACCCGGCAAACAGCCATGCGTATTACTGAGCAGTCCCATATTGTCTCGGATGCGGTACTCAGCGGCGAGGTTGCCGTAATTGGGGTGTTCTATCACCTGCGTGACGGTAAAGCGGAACTGGTGTTTAGTTCCCAGGACTTGACGCTGCCCAATACCCCCACCGGCGAGGGGCAGTCACCGACCACCGCTTCCCTGCCGGTGAGCGTTAAACAGCAGCCGCGCATTGTCTTCGCTGAAACGTGGGGCGAGGCTTCCCCCTGGGGGTTGTGAGCCTATTGCCGGGTGCCCGCGATCGGGTGCGTACCGCACCCCAAGCATCCGTGTACAACCCCACATAAGCACATATTTTTCTGTGGCTTTGCCCCGTTCCCTATTGCGTTCCAACGTTTAGGGTGCGGGGCGTTACATTCTGAAGGTTGAGGCGGAAAATTTCGCCCTATTTTCTGGATGTAATATCTTCAAAATCGCAGTGGCAGCATGATTTTTGCGCCTATCCTAGAGGTATGGCTGAAAATATTGAATACCGCATTGAACATGACACCATGGGCGAAGTTCGCGTGCCCGCCAACGCACTCTACCGTGCACAAACCCAGCGCGCGGTCGATAACTTCCCGATTTCGGGGCAGACCCTCGAATCAGCCCATATTCGCGCTCTTGCCCTCGTGAAGAAGGCAGCCGCGACCGCCAATGAGGAGCTTCAGGTGCTCGACGCTGAGCGCGCCCAGGCTATCCGCGAAGCGGCGGATCTGGTAGCAACCGGTGAGTACGACGAGCATTTCCCCATTGACGTCTTCCAGACCGGTTCGGGTACCTCATCGAATATGAACACTAATGAGGTTCTGGCAACATTGGCAACCCGTTCCCTGGAATCACAAGGTATTGAGGTTCACCCCAATGACCATGTGAACGCCTCCCAGTCTTCCAACGATGTTTTCCCCACCTCCGTGCACGTTGCCGTGACCGAGGCACTGGTCAAAGAGCTGATCCCTTCCCTTGAGGTTCTCGCTGCATCGCTGGAAAAGAAGTCCGCCGAGTTCAAGGACGTTGTCAAGTCCGGACGCACCCACCTGATGGATGCTACCCCCATTACCCTGGGCCAGGAATTCTCGGGCTACGCCGCCACTGTGCGTTACGGCATCGAACGTGTGAACGCTTCCCTGCCCCGCGTGGCTGAGGTTCCTCTGGGCGGCACCGCCGTGGGTACCGGTATCAATACCCCGGCGGGCTTTTCGGCACGCGTGATTGAGCTGCTTGCTGAAGAAACCGGTCTGCCCCTGACCGAGGCGCGTAACCATTTCGAGGCGCAGGCAAACCGCGACGGTCTGGTTGAGGTTTCCGGTCAGCTGCGTACCCTCGCCTACGGTCTGATGAAGATCAGCAACGATATTCGTTGGATGGGCTCGGGCCCGAACACTGGTTTAGGCGAGCTGCACATCCCCGATCTGCAGCCCGGCTCGTCCATCATGCCCGGCAAGGTAAACCCGGTGATTTGTGAGGCTGCCATTATGGTTGCGGCACAGGTGATTGGTAATGATGCGACCATCGCGCTGTCCTCCACCAACGGAGCCTTCGAGCTGAACGTGGGCATTCCAGTGATGGCAGCTAACCTGCTCCAGTCCATCCGTCTGCTCGCCAACGTTTCTCGCGTGGCGGCAGAGAAGATGATTGACGGTCTGAGCGCCAATGTGGAGCGTTGCCGTTTCCTGGCGGAGGCATCACCTTCGACCGTAACCCCGCTGAATAAGCTCATCGGGTACGAGGCCGCCGCGAAGATCGCCAAGTATTCCGTGGCGAACAAGGTTACCGTGCGCGATGCCGTGGTGGCTTTAGGTTACGTTGAACGCGGTGAGGTGACCGAGGCTCAGCTCGACGAAGCTCTGGACGTCACCAAGATGCTGGGTGATTTCTAACCTCAAGCAGCGTATCCCAAGTATTCTCCTGTAACTGCAGGAGTTCGATAACGCAGCGTAAATCCCCGCCTGCCCCATGATGGGGTAGGCGGGGATTTACTTTTACACATAAGCAGGTGCGCACAACTAACCCAGCTATGCCCCAGAAGCGCGTATAGCAGTTATTGCTTTGACAAGTTCTTTACCATCGCCGAATAAAGGCAGAAGCATTATGAGGTGCATATACCACCAAAACGCTATGAAGCTGTGCCCCATCAGCTGCCACACCGTGCCCCCAATAAAAGCGGCTACTGGGCCAGCTACAGAGATCATCAGAGAGGATTTAGGGGTGAGATCCTCATGCGGTGCGAGAAGAGAGAACCGCAAAGGGGTCGATTCGATGCGAATATGGCGCACACCTGCGACGTACCGTAACGCCAGGGCATGCCCCAGCTCATGGATAACGGCCGGTATTAGTGCGCAGGTTACTACCAACCACATGATGAGCAGGCCCAGCACTACTAATCCTGCGGCCAATTTACCCTCACGCATCTCTACCCTGCCCGGGGTGAAATAAATATGCTGCCCTTGATCCCCCAGCAGCCCGCCTATAACTAAGAGGAAGGCAAACACGATAATCGGCAGAAATAGCACGGCTACCCGATAGCACAGGTGCAGCATGCCGTTAAGGTTTAGCGTGAGCGGGCGAGAACGCCCGGCCCATATCTGCTTATTGGAGGCGTTCATTGGTTTTACGCTTCTTCCCTTGAGGAAACAGGTGTACAACCAGTTGCGCTACCACCGCTATTTTTCATCCCCTCAACCAGCTCCTCACTTTAAGTAGAAGTTTTATTCCCCTCTCAAACGGCGAATCATAATTTACATCTCGTGAGATGCTTTTCATCATTTATGCAGTGAACATGAACGTCTCAGCTGTGGTAAGTGCGTCGTTGGCGAGAGTGCCCGTTTTGCTCATAATCTGTACCCCAAGGGTGTATTTTTTGGTAGTATCCAGGCCGGAAACATACGGCATGTTCACTTCAAAAGCACCGTTATTGATCTTCTCGGGGCCCACGGTAATGAGGGAAACTGGGTCGGGGGCTAACTGCCCGGGCTCACCCAGCCCAGCGCGGTTAATAAATAGCCGCAACCTCGCACCGGCAGGAATGTACCGGCTTTCAAATCCGGTACCGCGTACCGTGATGCTCCCGCCAGCGGCGCTGGGGTCCTTATTGAAGTCAAGCCGAGGGCTCTCCGTCAGCACGGTAATGGGGGTCTGCGTATCGTATTTGGTGGTTTCGGAGGTGCGATGCCCTTCCTCAGTGCTTTCGGCGTAGCTGATCATGGTCTTCACCGCGTACTCCAGCCCCGCACGATACTGCCCGTACCAGAGCTGCCCGGTGACAAGCTCCGTTTTAAACGCCCCATCCTCTATGCGTTCGGCGGGTACGTGCACAAAACCTAGGTGGGTGTCATCAATGGTTTCGGGGAAATACTCGGGTTTGCTGGTGTCTTCTGTGAGACCCACATAGACGCTCACCCGCTGGCCAAGCTGCACCCCGTAAAACCCGGTGCCTTCCACGTAGATGGTGCACGGAATGTACGGGTTGACGTTCTCGGTCAGGGAAAGGTTTAGCTTCGGCAAGAAGCTCTGAGTGTCGTCCCCAGGGTCATTGAGGGGTTCGGGTTCGGCCAGCACTGGGGTCAGCGGCAACGACGCCACCCCGGTGAGGGCTAAGGCGCAGGCTAAACGGCGGCTGGGCAGGGAACTCTTAGCGTTTTTGAACGATTCGAGGCGCATGAGTGTCCTTCAGATGTGGTGTGTGCTTGCACTCCCAACCTATCAAACTTTAAATCTTTAATGAAGGATTTTTGAAACTATTACCTGAAAGTTTTCAGCGGTGTTGTTCCGCACCGAATCACCCGTGTAGCACTAAGATGGTGCCGTTTACCCCTTCGGTGACACCGATTCGTACCCAAACCTGCAGTGGCCGTCATAGCCTAAGGCTGCATCAATACGGTCAAGCATCCTCTCTGAGAGCATGGCCCGCTCGGTCGGGTCCGTCATATCCGCCCAACGCACCTGGGTGGATTCGTCATCATTGACGCGCGCATCACCAGCAACCCAGCGGCACAAAAACGTGTGATCCAGAAACTGGCACCGGTCCCCGTTACCAAACCGCATGGCGGGGTCGGCTTTGAGCTGCGCGAGCGCAAGCACCTCAATCTCCACCCCCGCCTCTTCATGCGCCTCCCGAAGGCAGGTCAGTGCGGGGTTCTCGCCGGGGTCCACGATACCCGTCACGGGCGTCCACGCACCATTGTCGCTGCGGCGCACCAGCAGCACACGGTGGTCAGAGTCGCGGCGGATAACAGCCGTAGCGCCCGAAAGCCACAGGTAGTCATGACCGATTTTCTCCCGCAGGGTGAGGATGTATTCGGGGGTTGGCACTTAATGCCCCTCCTTCTTAACTCGATAGTGCGGCGGTTATTGTGCCGTCTAGAACAGGGTGTAGGCGGGCCACACCCACCCGGTGAGCGCCCCCAAAAGCATGAACGGCCCGAACGCTACACGCGTGCCGCTGCGGGCCATACCGAACAGAACCAGCGCCAGGGAGAACACCCCACCCACAATAAAGGTAACGAGCGAAGCCCACACCAGGTTCACCATCGAAAAATAGGCGAGCGCCCCACCAAGTGCAAGAGCGAGCCGTACATCTCCACGCCCAAGAGCCCCAAAGGAGAGGACGCGCATCAGTAGGTAGAAAACCCACAGTACCGCCCCGCCCAGGAATACCCGGCCGATAGCACCTGCATCGCCCTTCATGAGGAGCACGAGGGGAAGGGCGGTGTAGGTGCTCAGAATCATTGAGTACACGATACTGCGCGGCAGGCGGTGCTCACGCACGTCCACGCGCCACAGCCGTATCCCCTGTATGAGGGTGTGCAGGCAGTACAGTATCAGCAGCACTGCGGCGACGGTTAACCAGCCGCCGCCGTGCAGTAGGGTGGTGATTTCCTGGTACATGCGCCCGCCTTACCCTGGTATGACCTCACTAACCATTAACGGTACCTGATGCTTGGCAACGGTACGGAACAGCCCCTGACGGGGTCAGGCAGCAGCTGACTTAGGATCCGAACCGGCGGTTACGGCCCGCGTAGTCACGCAACGCCCGCAGAAAGTCCACGCGTGTGAAATCGGGCCACAGGGCACGGCAGAAGTACAGTTCTGAGTATGCGCTCTGCCAGGTCATAAACCCCGAGAGGCGCTGCTCCCCTGAGGTGCGGATCAGCAGGTCGGGGTCGGGCATTCCGCGCGTATACAGCCGCTGGTTAATGTCGGTCACGCTCAGGGAGGCGGCCAGCTCCTGCACGGAGGTTCCTGCGGCGGCGGCGTCACGCAGCAGCTCACGCACCGCATCGGCGATCTCTTGGCGCCCACCGTAACCAACCGCAATATTTACTTGCACCCCGGGCAGCGTTGAGGTGGCTGTTATAGCCTGTTCTAAGGTGGCGCGCAGGCTCTGCGGTAGCATGGCGATGTTTCCTACCGCGTTCACGGGGCCTACGCGGCTGGCCACCAGCCGGTTAAGGAACTCGTCAATTACGCTGATTAAGCCGCTCAGTTCCCCGGCGGGGCGTTTGAGGTTCTCGGTGGAGAGCATGTAAAGGGTTACTCGCGGGATGTTCAGCTCGGTGCACCACCCCAAAAAATCAATAATGCGTTCTGCCCCTGCGGCGTGTCCTTCACGGGTGCTCAGTCCGCGTTGGGCCGCCCACCGGCGGTTGCCGTCCACCAGCACCCCAATGTGCTCGGGCAGCGACTGTGCTGCTAAAGAGTCGATGAGGGAACGTTCATAAACGCTTGGGGCGGGTGTCACGCCCGGTTCGGCGGCTATACCGTGTACGGTGATGACCGGAATCATGGCGGTATTAGTGGCGCTCACGGGCCACCTCATCCTTGGTTACCACTGCGGTATCCTCCCCAGCTTTAGCTGGTTCGTTGGGTGTTTCCCCCTCGTGTTCTGATGCGGCAGCTAGCTCCGCTTCCCGGGCGGCGGCGTACTGGGCACGGTACCTGAGGCGGCGGGTGCGGCGGGTCATATCAACCCCGAGGGCAACCACGAGCAGGCTCAAAAGTGCGGTCGCAAAAAATCCGCCGATACCGGGGGAACCGGCGGGACTGCCGTCAGGGTTCGAAGCTGGAGTTACCTCGGGGGCAGCTTGCAGAACGGCATGTGTGACGTCGAATAGAGCGTTCAGAACGAAAAGGCTCATGGTTCTCCTGCGTTACCTTCAGCCGTGCGGCGCGGATAAAGTCTAAGCTTTCATTCTACGCGCTCAATTGCGCGGCACAAGCTATCCTGCACATATGGCACCTGGGAATAACCCCAAAATAGGGTTCTGGTTAGCCGATGGCAGACGGCGCGGCAAACGGCGCATCACTTGGAGTTCAATACTCCTCGGTGGCTCGTACTGGGCGGCGTGATTGGGGCGGTGCCTCCGCTGGCTCTTTTAGCCAGCCGCCTGATAATCCAGCCCGTCGGCGAGGCAGCACTCCGGCAGGTCCACCGGCACCCGTGAGGCGATCAGCGTGTAGTCTTCCCACGGCCATACCTTCTTCACATCCTCTGTAGGAATCGCAAAAAATGCGCCGTTCGGGTCGATTTGTGAGGCGTGGGCCAGCATCGCTTGATCGCGCCGGTCGAAATAGGCGGAGCTGGGGATACGCGTGGTGCTTTCGTGACGGATTCCTTCTGTACTGACCTGATCAACCAGGTTTTCCACCCACCCCGAAAATACGCTCTGCCCATCACGAGCCATAAGAAATTCGTGTCCCGCAACCAGCCGTTCAGGATTAAACGCACGGTCGTAGTAGAGTTTCAGGGGTGCCCACGGCTGCCCCTCCCCCACGTATGCTTCGGGGTCACCGGCTTTCTCGTATGCCTCAACAGCGACTTTGTGGCTCATAATATGGTCGGGGTGCGGGTACCCGCCGATCTCGTCGTAACTGATCATCACATGCGGGCGGTACTCGCGTACCAGGCGCACCAGCGGTGCCGCCGCACGTTCAAGGGGCTGCACTCCAAAGCACCCAAAAGGTAGCGGAGGCATAGGGTCCCCTTCGGGCAGGCCGGAATCCACAAACCCCATCCAACGGTGCTCAATACCGATCGCCTTCGCAGCGGCAGCCATTTCGCTGCGGCGCATCCCTGGAAGGTCGCGGTGGGCGCGAGGGCTGTGTTTAATCTCTTCATTCAGGATGTCTCCACGTTCACCGCCGGTCATGGTGGCGACCATGTAGCGGGCGCCCCTATCGGTGTATGCGGCTGCTGAGGCAGAACCTTTAGACGACTCATCGTCAGGGTGGGCGTGAACTGCGAGAATACGCAAGCCTGTGTAATCATCTGCGAGAGGGGTCAGCTCATCCACCGAGGGGTGCTCGGGGAGCTGGGCTTTTAGTCTTGCTACAGCGTCGCTCACGTGTGTGTTCCTTCAAGTATCTAGTGCCGTCTGTGTGGTATCCGCTCAGGGACTAAAATGGAAGAGGCACATAACCGCTTCGTTGTGACATAGTACCGAAGATTCGCGTCGTGTGCCTAGTACTCGTGACGCTTTATGAACGGCTGTAACGCGTTGTTACAGGAAACCCGTCAATGACTGTTAACGCACCGGCTGGGAGGTATTTATGACCGCAGACGCTCACCGTCATCATCCCGCCGTTGAGAAAGCCCCGAAAATTTCCGCTACGGGCGCACCGGCATCACCAAACCTGGCTGACCGTTACGGCCGCTCCCCCAAGCCCCGCCGCACAGTTCCCACCCGCCTGTGGGTGGCCCTAGCTGTTGTGGTGACCCTGCTGGCGGGGGCTTTCGTGTTTTGGGTTCAGGCGGATGCCGCCGCACGCCCCAGCGCCCGCGACACGGGGTTCACGCTGGTGAGTCACGATGAGGCATCCGGCGAGTTTGAACTCTCAAAAAACCCGCACGATGCGGCCATCTGCTCGGTCAAAGCTTTGAACTCTTCGCGTGTTCCGGTGGGCTGGACTGAAGTTGAGATTCCGCCGAATACCGCCGAACAGGGTAATGAGCGGGTGAGCCGGCACAGCGTGAGTTTACGTATCCTTTCTGAGGCGACCACCGTGACCGTGGATTCGTGCCGTAAGAAGTAGCCGCCAGCGTACTTTCTGCCTCCCCTAGCTATCCCAACCAGCACACCATTTCTTCCAGGATTTAGGGGTGAGGAAAGTGCCCCGGTTTAGCTCTGACTCGCATCTGTCTTAGAATGGCTAGAGTCGAAAGGGGGCTGTATGCCCCACACCCGCACCGGCGTGCCCGGCGCACAACCGAAGGAAAACAATGGCAGCAACCGAGAACAATGGTGCATGGCTGACGCAGGATGCCTACGACCGCCTAAAAGAAGAACTTGACCACCTCTCAGGCCCGTACCGCCAGGAGATCGTGGAGCGCATCGCCGCCGCACGCGACGAAGGAGATTTGCGTGAGAACGGCGGCTACCATGCCGCACGCGACGAGCAGGGCAAGAATGAGGCCCGCATTAAGCAGCTCACCCACCTGCTAGAGAACGCTAACGTGGGCGAGGCCCCCAGCGACGACGGGGTGGTTGCGCTCGGTATGGTGATCGAGGCAGAGATTGCTGGGCGTCCCATGAAGTTCCTGCTAGGCTCCCGCGAGGTTGAAAGCACCCTGCCAGAAGGCAGTGACCTGAAGGTGTTCAGTGAAAAGTCACCCATGGGCGCGGCTATCCTGGGGCACAAGCAAGGTGAAGAGGTCACCTACCAGGCACCCAACGGCAACGATCTGGTAGCTAAAATTATTTCGGTCACCCCGTTCCAGGGCTAAGCTCTGGGCGCAAAAAGGTTTCAGACGAAAACCCGGGCTACTCGTTTAGTCCGGGTTTTTATGTAACCGTTATAGCCCACCTTCAAGTGCCCGCTCCCCTGGCCGTTTCGGGCGTATCACTTGCAATATCCCCTCTTAAGGAAAACTATGGAACCTGTAGCTTTTGATGATATTCCCCTCGAGATTTTTCTGCAGGATATTATGGACCTCACCCGGCTGTTTCCGGAGGATTTTCCTGCAGAATTCGCTAAAATGGCCGCACGTATCGGGGTGGAGAAACAGCACCTGTTCATTACAGACTTCATCGAAGACACCCGGGAACATGTGGTAGGGCACTATCTGGGGTATGTCTTTGATGCGCTCAACCGCAGAATGTACCAGTACGAGATTCGGGGCGGGAACAAGCTCTACCTTAAGGAAGTCCCGGTAGAGGACCTCACTGTACGCGATACGGACAGTGTGAAGGTTCTTGACCTGCTCTAGTACGGCGGCACCCAGGCAGGATGCAAGCCCCGCCCCGTTGCAGCACCGACAGGGTCACAACGGTACCGGTTGGTATAGTGTGGGGGCAGCCCACGCCCGGGTCTTTAGTAGACGATAATCGGGCGGAAGCCCTCCTCCTCAAGGGCCGAAATGACGCGGTTGCAGTGCTCAGTGCCGTTGGTTTCCATATCGATCGTGATCGAGACGTCACCCATTGATAAGGATCCGCCCACTCGCGTGTGGTCCACACCGGTAACATTCGCATCGTTCTCAGAGATAATGCGTGAGATTGTTGCCAGCTCGCCCGGACGGTCGGAGAGCATCATCTTAATCGTCATGTACCGACCTGCCGCCGAAAGGCCGCGCTGAATCACTTTCAGCATGAGCATCGGATCGATATTACCGCCCGAGAGCACGCACACTACAGTGCCCAGCTCGCCGTATTCTTCCTTGAGTTTGCCGTTCATCAGTGCCGCCACCGGTACCGACCCTGCAGGCTCCACCACCAGCTTATTGCGTTCCATGAGGAAGATGAGGGCACGGGCGATGTCGTCCTCACTCACCGTCGCCACATCGTCCACCAGCTCTTTAATGATGGAGAACGGCAGCTGGCCGGGGCGCCCCACCGCAATACCGTCAGCGATGGTAGAGACCTTCTTCAATGGCACCAGCGCATCTGCTGCCAGCGATAGCGGGTATGCGGCCGCGTGCTCAGCCTGAACACCAATAATACGGATTTTCTTACCCAGCTGGGCTTCTTTAGCGCGTACCGCCGTGGAGAGCCCCGCCAGCAGGCCGCCGCCGCCCACACCCACAATGATGGTGTCTACGTCGGGAACCTGCTCCAGGATCTCAAGTCCAATGGTGCCCTGCCCGGCGATAATATCCTCATTATCGAAGGGGTGCACGAACACCGCGCCGGTTGCCTCGGCGTAGCGTTTTGCCTCGGCCAGTGCCTCATCTACGGTAGTACCGTGCAGCTCAACCTCCGCGCCGTGGTCGCGGGTGGCAGTAATTTTGGGGAGGGCAGCGCCCAGCGGCATGTAAATGCGCGCTTTAATGCCTAGTTTAGCGGCCGCCATCGCCACCCCCTGAGCGTGATTTCCCGCCGATGCAGCCACCACACCGTGTGCTTTCTCAGCCTCGCTAAGTTTAGCCATGCGAACATACGCGCCGCGTGCCTTAAACGAGCCGGAACGCTGCAGGTTCTCGCATTTGAAGAACACCTCAGAACCGAGTTTAAGGCTCAACGCCCGCGAATGCGCCACCGGTGTGCGCTCAATAACCCCCGTGAGCAGTTCAGCTGCTGACTCAATCTCAGATAGGGTTACAGGCAGGTCATCAAGGGGTGCGTTCACGTTCAGTCCGTTCCGTTCGCAGGTGGGCACATCTATTGACTATTTTAGTGGATGTATATCGTATTCGAAGAACATAAAACCGTGCCCTGCGCCGCATAAAACAGTGAGGCCCATCCCAGCTTAGTACTGGAACAAGCCTCACCACACCGCGACAATAGCGGCTACTTATTGCCCTGCTTCCGGGAGGGTTTCTTACCCTGGGGAGAATCAGTATTTTCTGCGGAGGCAGGCTCTGCAGATGCAGGCTCCTCAGCGGGTTCTTCGTCACGGCCAGCAGCTGTGCGTGCCCGCCCCCGAACGCGCTCAGCAGCGTCCTCAACCGCACCGCGGCGGCGTTTGGCAGCTTCACGACGGCGCTCTTCGTGCGGGAAAAGGAACTCTTCGGTACGTAGCTGCGGGTCGTTCTCCCAGCCGCGAGAGGCCAAGTACCGCACCACGGAATTGACCACTGCGAGCACAGGAACCGCGAACAGCGCACCCGTAGCCCCGAAAATCATGGACCCACCGGCCACCGCAAAAATTACGGCCAGCGGGTGCAAAGACACCGCTTTACCCATAATCAGCGGCTGCAGGATGTGCGACTCAAGCTGCTGCACCAGCAGCACAATGCCGATCATAATGAGCGCCTGCACCGGTCCCAGGGCCACCAGCGCCAGAAGAACCGCCACCGCCCCAGAGAGCAAAGCACCAATCACGGGGATGAACGACCCCAGGAACACGAGCACACCCAACGGTATGGCCAGCGGCACGCCCAAGATTGCGGCACCAATGCCGATACCTACCGCATCAATAGCGGCCACAAGAATCTGCACCCGCACATACGCGCCCAGGGACTTCCACCCAGCGCGCCCTGCACCGTTAACAGCGTCGCGTGCCCGCCGCGGGAGAAGTCCCACAATAAACAGCCAGATGCGTTCGCCCTCCATGAGGAAGAACACGAGGGTGAACAGGGTGATAAGAGTTCCGGTCGCCACTTCGGCGGCGGTGCTGCCCACTTCAGAGACCCCGCGGACAATGGAGCTGGGGTTCTCAGAGGCTAGTTTCCTGCCCTGCTCCAGCAGCTGGTTCAGCTGCTCCGCCCCAAGCGAGTACCCCATATTATCGAGCCAGTGCACCAGCTCGTTGTACCCTTCGAGGGCTTTGCTCCATAACGAGACGAACCCCTGGGCAAGCTGCTGCCCGGTAAGCGCCACCAGCGCCAGCAGGCCCACGATCATGCCGATTTCGGCGATAGCGGTAGCCGCACCTGCGCGTACGCCGCGTTTACGCAGGGCGTACACGGCGGGGCTTAGCAGGGCCGCCAGCAAAGCCGCAACCATGAGCGAAATAACGAGCAGGGATACTTTCGCCAGCCCCTGCCAGAGAACCCATCCTGCCCCGGCAACCACCAGCAGCCGCCACGACCAGGCGGCGGCGGTCTCAAGGGCAAAAGGAACCGTAGTATTTTTTGTAGGTGCTGTATCGTTCGTATCGGGTGTTTGGCCCATCGGCTCTCCTCAATTATTTCGCTACACGAAAGCGCAAGCGGGGCACATCATGGAACGGTGTGCCCTCCCCATAAACCGTACCCCACCAGGGTTCTTTAGACGAAAAACCGGCGGCGCTTGGGGTAAGCACCGCCGGTTGGACATCTTATTTAGTTATCGCTAAAGATGCTTGCCAGGTACATGAGAATACGCAGGATCTCAATGTACAGCCACACCAGGGAGGCGGTCAGACCGAAAGCCAAACGCCACGACTCACGCTCGGGCAGGCCTGCCTCAACAGCCTCAGTGGTGTTAGTGAAATCAAGCACCAGCGAGTACGATGCCAGAGCCACGCCAAACACGCCCACGATGAGCCCCAGCGGCAGGCCAGCAACGCTGGTGTTCATGAGGGAGGTGTGTGTAAAGAGCGAGACACCCCACGAGACAACGAAGAACGCCAGGTACCCCAGCGAAGCGCCCAAGAAGATCTTGGTGAGTTTAGGGGTGGCCCGAATCTTGCCGTTTGCAAACAGCGCCAGAAGCGTGGCAAACACCACGACGGTGGCAATCACAGCCTGAAGAGCGATACCCGGGTACCGTGCATTGAGCAGGCCGGAAAGACCGCCAAGGAGCAGACCCTCAGCTAAAGCGTATGCCAGCACCAAAACCGGCGACACCTTACGCTTGAAACCGTTAACCAGCCCAAGAACCAGACCACCGATAAGGCCCACAACCAGGAGAATGGGCATATACCAGCCCACTGCTGCACCAAGCACCACGACGGCCAGGCTCAGCCCGGTCTTCATGATGACATCGTTCATGGTCAGGCGTTCGCCCTCAATAACCGGGCTGTAGCCCGGCTGCTGAGCGTACTGCTGATCGTATCCCGGCTGGTTCTGGTATTCAGGCTGGCCGTACCCCTGCGGGTAGCCGCCCTGGTACTGCTGGGGTTCGCTGGAGTACTGTGCCCCGTACGGGTTCTGCTGGTACTGGCCCTGCGGGTACTGGTTCTGCTGCGCAGCTTGCCCACCGGCACCAAAACGGCCAAAACGGGGGTCACCACCCTGCCGGTTTTTCTTAATGATTGAGTTAATGAACGGGTTGCCCGCCATGTTCTTCCCTCCGGTAAATATAGATTTTTTCTATTTTACCTAAAGAACCTACCAATAGCTTCCCGAAGTTACAGATAGTACGTTCTAGGCGAATTCATAGAGGATATAGGGTTCACCTCTCGAAGGGCGGAGTCATCCCAAAGAATAATGCTCACAAGCCGGAGCACGAAGAGTACTCTGCACCAAAACACCACCCCCTTAAACGGCCTGCTTGAATAAAGCCAGAGATGAGATAGCCAGAAGCGCGCAAGAGGCCACCACCATTAAGCCAGTAAGCAGCAGAGTAAGTATTGAGAAACTAACCGGCAGCGCCCCGATAAGAGGTCCTGCACTTGCCCCTACGAAAAGCACAAAACCGTTAATTGCCATACCACTGGCACGATGAGGTGCAGCTGCCCCACCGTAGAGAGTAATCATTGAAGGAATCGCAAGTGCTACACCGGCCACATACACTAGGCTGGTGAGAATAATCCCAACGAGCACGTTTGTGCTTAAGAACTCGCTCAGAAGACCTGCCAAAGATATTCCAAAGCCAATCTGCGCAACCCTCAGCACCCCATATTTTCGGGCGAGTGCCCCAGCGGCAAGACTCACGAACATACTGGGGAATGCGGCAAGACGAACCAGGATAATAGCGGATTCTGAGACCCCTAGAGTATTGAGATGCCGCCCCAGCCCTGTGTATAACGCCACAAAGGAGAGCAAAAGCGTCAGATGGGCCAAGCCCAAGAGAAGAAACGCTGGCTTAATAAACAGCACACCTAAGGTAGCAAATTGTGTACGTAATGATGCACGGGGCGTTGAATGTGGCTGCTCAGACATGGTCAGCAGAGTCAGGGCAAAGGCCCCCATTAACAGGAGAGAGCAGATCCCGAAGAACCACTGCCACCCCACGCTCAGCACGATTGCTGATGCAACCACCTGACCCAGAATTCCTGCTGCCAAGAATGCGGTTGATATAGCACCAATAGCCCGAGCACGGTGCTCAGGCGGAACCGCCTCCGTCATATAGGCAAGAGCAACTGGAGCGAAGCCAGCCGCCGCCAACCCCTGACATGCCCGAAGAACGGTAAGTAAACCAGCTGAGGTAGCAAAAGCACACCCGGCTGTGGTGAATATAAGAACTAGAAGCGCAATACATACCACTTTGACCCGCCCGTAGTGGTCGGAAATGGGCCCCCATATGAGGAACCCAATCGCATACGCAAAACTAAAACTAACAGAGAGCACATAGGTGGCATCGGTGTGAAAAGTCTCAGATACCGCTGGGAGCAGAGGTATAGAAGAGTAAAGCTGGGTGAGCACCAGTAACGCTGTTGTCACAAGGACCGCCACAGTCATCCCCGTTGCTGGGTACTTTCGGAAGGATGGTACCTGCACAACGGTATGTATCCCCGATTTTTTAGGGTCCATGGTTACCCCACCTCTTTTCCAACGTAAGCGTTGGAATTAAGCCTAGTACCATGGAGGAATAATTTGCAACCCTATTGTTGGATTCAATGAAAGGAAAAACGGTTGTATGGCTTGGGATACCGAAAATACGAAACAAAAGATCAAAAATGCAGCCCTTACCGAATTTACTGCACACGGCCCCGACGGGACGACAGTGGAGCGTATCGCCAAAAGGGCGAAGGTGAATAAAGAACGTATCTATAACTATTTTGGGAACAAGCAAGAACTCTTCAAGAATATTCTGCGTGAAGAACTTGAACAGATCGCCAAAACCGTTGGCCTCACATCATTTGCAACAGAAGATATAGGTGATTATGCCGGTCGCATGTACGATTACCATCGCGAGAATCCCGATCTAATGCGTCTGCTCCGCTGGGAATCCCTTACGATTGATGGCGAAGTTCCTAACGAACACTACCGACGCAATCACTATGCGTTCAAGGCAGAAGCGGTACGCGCCGGACAAGAAACTGGAACTGTCACAGATGATATAGACGCCACCTATCTGGTGCTTTTTATTCTCGCCATCGTGGGATGGTGGTCGGCCATGCCGCAAATTTCCCGCATGCTCTGCGGTGAGCCGACAGAAGAAGAACATGCTAAACGCCGCGCCGCTGTCGTAGCAGCAGCACGACGCCTAGGGTGCCCGCATCACACCCGCGATGAACGCTAATATTTTTAGCCAAACGTACATGGACAACAGACATACCGTGCATTTTAGAACTGCATGCAGTTATCCGCCCTTTGGGCGTCTAAAACATCGAGCAGCTTTTCGCAGTAGGTCAGCACAGCACCGTCATTATGCGAGCCGATGACCTCATCGGCTACCGCCCGCAGCGCCTGTGATGCGTGCCCCATCGCCACCCCTGTGCCGGCAAAAGCCAGCATCTCACGGTCATTATCGCCATCACCAAAGGCTAGAACTTCCTGCGGATGTACGTCCAGACGCTCGCATAGATCACGCAGACCCCCGGCTTTATTCACTCCCTCACGCACTAGATCAATGGCGCCAAAGCCACTGGCCAGAGGGATAACCTGAGGCGGCAGCTCACGCTGAAGAGTCTCAAGCACACTGTAGGTATCAGCCCGAACAGTCTGCACCGAGATTTTAATAAGTTCCCCACGCACTTGAGAGTAGTCGGTGATGCGCTCAGCACTCGGGTAGAACATGAGAACAAAAGAATAGGGGTCAAGCCCCTGCGGAACCGGCTGACCTTGAGCAGCGAAATAGTCCTGCACAATACTGGTGACAGCGCCCTGCCGGTTGCGCGGTATAAAAATACCCTCAGTTGTACAGAGAATCACACCAATCTGCGGCAGGGTATCCAGCACCTCATACACATGCGGTACATCTGCCTCTTTGAAAGGGTGAACGGCCAGCTCTCCCGAATCATCGGCAAGGTAGGCGCCATTCTCAGCAATATAGATAATGCCCCGGTTCTCAAACCCTTTCATATAGTCGGTGAGTTTGGTGTATGTGTTACCGCTGGCCACCACAAAATAGATACCGTGTGCCTGCAAGCGAGGCAGAATACGTTCAAACCGGTCGGTGTCGAAGGTTTTAGCGTCCGTCAGGAAAGTGCCGTCCATATCAACAGCAATTAGACGCGGGGTGACTCTGGGGTTCGCGGACGAGGAGGCAGCAAAGATTTCGGGCATACTAGTTCTTCCGTTCCATGAAGGGTGGATAAGTTTAAGGCTCTCATATCACCACCACCAACGGCTAATAGCGGCGATACCAAAACCCGGTGCTTTTACCCTGTTTCTCTGCCCCTGCGGGAGTCTCGCCCCACCCCTGGACCCCCGCGTAAAACATACATATAACCCGTTTCTCGCCGATGAAGAAAGCTACCATCAGAACTTTAGCCCGCTAAAAACATCCCGTTTCGTCATTTGTACACCGCCGCTTTATACGCACTCCCCACTACGGTACTCATGCGTGTTCAGATACACTCAAATTAGCTTCCGCATGTGACCGAATTCGCCGGTGGGGCCGGGGTCGGTTTTATATAATATATGTGGATGTTTTAGCACCGATACGTTGTTGTATCACCCGATAACTCACGCAGGTGCGAACGGCATCCAGCTCACTCTCACTCAATAGCTCACTCACTCAAGGAAAACTTATGCCTGCGCGCTTTCGCCGCACACAAAAACCGGCCACTATAGCCATATCTTCATTCGCTGTAGTATGTGCACTGATACTAAGCGGGTGTTCCACCGAAACTGTCACAGTGGAGGGACCCACAGCATCAAGCACTTCACCGACTGCAGCAAGTACCCACAACCAGTTATCTTCACCCAGCAGCACCCCCTATGTCAGCCCAGCCGCTGCCTTTGAAACTCAGGAAGAGGACGCCGAAGAGCAGACGCACGATACCGGAATTTCTCCCGAGCAGGAAGCCAACCCCGTAACCGCACTGCCAGCTGCGAATGTATCGGATGCAGCCAGCGCCTTAACAACCCTGCAGTCCCTACCGGTCAAGGGCCGCGCACCCAAAACCGGGTATTCGCGGGATCAGTTCGGGCATGCCTGGACAGACACCGACCGTAACGGGTGCGATACCCGCAACGATATTCTGCGCCGCGATCTGTACGAGGTGACGGTTAAACCAGGAACACGCGCCTGCACAGTGCTCAGCGGCACCCTGGAGGATCCATATACGGGGGTGAGCATCCACTTTAGACGCGGAAAAGACACCTCCCGCGCGGTGCAGATCGATCACGTAGTAGCCCTGTCTGATGCGTGGCAGACTGGCGCTCAAGAGCTGTCGAAGCAGCAGCGCATTGAGCTCGCCAATGACCCCGATAATCTGCTCGCTGTAGATGGGGCGGCTAACCAGCAGAAGAGCGATGCGGACGCGGCTACCTGGCTGCCAGCTAATAAGGCGTACCGGTGCATCTATGTGGAGAAGCAGGTGCGCATTAAGGCGAAGTATGGGCTGTGGGTTAAGGCAGCCGAAAAGGAAGCGATGGTACGAGTGCTCAATGACTGTGTGAGCTCGGAAAACTCCGGCACCATTGAACACACTCCCGTGGCCTCCCCTATTACTGAGCCCACGCGGGGTACGCCGCAGGCTCGGGTGCAAGCGCCTACACAGGAACCCGATTTTGCAGGAACGTATTACAAGACCTGTGCGGAGGCGCAGGCTGCCGGGGCAGCTCCTATTCGGCGTGGACAGCCGGGATACCGGGCGGCGCTGGATCGAGATGGTGATGGTGTGGCCTGTGAGGTGACAACGAAACACTAAAGTACCGGCTGCTTCTTTGGTGCGTGTATGAACCGACCTCTCATGAGTGACTATTCATGAAATGTCATGCTTCTTCATACACGCACCATTTTTGAGAGACACATCACACTAAACCTGTGATTTAGCTGTGAATAAGCTGTATCCAGAGGCCTTTCTTTCATATTTACTTGATAAAGAAAGTAAATTTCTGGCAAGGTATTCTCATGACTAAAGACAGCACTGCATCACTCGGTCTTCTTATTTTCCGCCTAGCACTAGGCTTCACATTCATCATGCACGGCTTCCAAAAAGCCTTCCTCAATGGGCCCACCGCGCAAGGAGCAATCTTCGCCAAAATGGGTATTCCAGCCCCCGAACTATCGGCCTACTTCACTATTGGCGCCGAACTCATCGGCGGTATTATGCTGCTGCTGGGTATCGGAACACGCATCGCAGCAGCAGCCATCACCATCGCCATGGCGGGCGCCTACATCTTTGTTCACGTCAATGCCCCCTTCATCATCGACCCGAAAACCGGGGCCGGTTTTGAGTACGTCTTTGTACTGGGCATGGCGGCCATTATGTTTATCCTCGTCGGCGGCGGCAAATACTCCATTGATGCGCTCCTGCCCCAACGCGGCACCAAGAAAAGCTAGCCCCCTTTAAGCCGGGTGCGCCAAGGCACACCCACGGGGCACCCACCAACCTTCACAAACCACATTTATTACCTAAAAGCGCCCTGCCGCTCACCGCTGGCAGGGCGCTGCTATGCCTCCAAGGCGTGCAAGAGACCCGGTGATACGACAAGCGCATCCCAGTGTATCTTGACCGGGCAGAAACTGATTTATAAAGACGGCTCAGGTCAGAGCCCCACCGGGTACAGCAAAGCCCCACACGTTACGGTGTAAACCGCGGTACGTGTGAGGCTTATGTGCTGCATAGTAGCAGTGCCCCCAGTGGGACTCGAACCCACACTGGGCAGATTTTAAGTCTGCTGCCTCTGCCAATTGGGCTATAGGGGCCTGAACCGGCCCTCACTACTTTCGCACGAAGTGAGGGCCAGTATCAAATCCTAGACACCTACAACCGTATTAGAGGTGTTCCTTCGTCTTTGCTGGGGCGGTACCGGTTGCCTCCTGGAACGCCAGGCGCGGGGTGCGCTGGCGGCGGATCGTAGTGGTATCACGGCCAAAGAGCTGGTTGAGTGCCCAAGTAGTCATAACACGCACAGTACGCTCAGTCGTGGGGATCGCAGAACCGTGGTAGCCGCGGTGCATAATCCACGCCAACGGACCGGCGAAGGTCTTACCCTTAAAGTTCGCCACGCCCTTCCACAGGCCCAGACCAGCCACCACACCGATCGTCTCGTGGTAGTAGTCGGTCAGCGGCTCACCGCGCCGTGCCGCCAGAATGTTCTTAGCCAACACCAGCGCCTGGCGGGAGGCATGCTGCGCGTTCGGCACGCAGAAACCACCCACACCGCCGCCGGAGAGGTCAGGCACGGCGGCGTTATCGCCAGCAGCCCAAGCGCCCTCAACCACGCCAGCGTCCCCGGCAACACGCAGGTCTGCGTTCACACGCACACGGCCGCGCTCATCAATCGGGAAGTCGGTGTTCTTCAGCATCGGGGAAGCCGCAACGCCGGCGGTCCAAATCAAAGTATCGGTGTCGATCTCACCGGCGGGAGACTTATCAGCCATATTAATCAGCTGCAGGTTACCGCCAGTAGCATCCGAGAGGGAGGTATTGAGCAGAATCTCAATGCCGCGGGCCCTCAGCTCGGCCACAACCTTCTCAGCGCGGTCTTCAGGTACCTCGGGCATAATGCGCGGGGCTGCCTCAATCATCACAAAGCGCAGGTCTGAGGGGGTCAGGCGGTCATTACGGTTGACCGCTTCACGCGCCATATCCTCAAGCTCAGAAATGGTCTCAACACCGGCGAAACCACCACCGACAATAACGAACGTCAGGGCGCGGCGGCGAGCATCCGCGTCCTCAAGAACGGAGGCAACCTCAATACGCTCCAGCACCCAGTTACGCACCGAAACGGCTTCTTCAACGGTCTTCATACCGATAGCGACCTCAGCCAATCCGGGAATCGGGAAAGCACGAGTGACGGAACCAGCACCAAGAATAATCTCGTCATACTGCAGCTCGAACGGTTCGCCGTTATCAATGGGCTCAACTACAGCGGTTCGCGCCGCATGGTTCACAGAAACCACAAGGCCGGGAATGATCTCAGTATCACGCAGATGCTGACGCAGGGGAACAGTTGCGTTACGACCCTCCATTGAACCTGCAGCGACCTCGGGCAGGAACGGCTGGTAGGTCATGTAGGGGTTAGGCTCAACGATGGTCACTACCCCGCCGGTGGCTTTGACCGCCTTCTGAATCTTCTTCGCCACGGTGAAGCCGACGTAGCCGCCACCGACAATGAGGATACGCGGACGATCCTGAGCCAACTTAGTGAATGCCATATTATGCTACTTCCTAGGTTATATTCTGCCGCCGCGCGCAGGCGGGCTGGCTACGAAAAGACCCCGTACGCCACGCCGCATAGCGTATCGCACGAGACAAGTCAAAAACACATGCACCTAACAGCGCAGGATCAGAACACAGAACCTGCGGGTGTACGTATTTTGCACTCTGTACTTACCTATCATTCTACGCGGTTGATAAGGTGAACACACACTTTATGAACCTGTAATAAACGGCAAATCGAAAAAATTATGACGACTTTTAGTTCTCATCCCGCACATGCGGCCGACGCACATGCCGGTGCATCTTATGCAGACGGTGCACCGTGAAGCTGGTGATCGCCAATAACCACAGCGCCAGCCCGCCCACAATCAGCGGCGGAACAACACCCGAATCTTCAGCAGGCACACTCGGTTCAGGCACCTTAGCCTGGGGAATATTCTCCCCATCCTCGTGCACCGGTTCGGAGCTCGTCGGCTCCGGGGCGCTCACCTCCTGCTTGCGGTGGATCGCAATCCAGTTACTAATCGACCCCAGGGGGTTCTCCGCAGCATTCGACGACGTACTCTCTGCGAGCGCCACCGTAGGGTTAATAATGCCGAACCCGTACAGCGGGTCACGGCCAGCAGGCCCGGCATCATCGGCGCTGGTAATAATACGCTGAATCATCTGGGCGGCCGACAGCTCAGGGTATTTCGCTTTAATGAGCGCAGCCAAACCCGACACCAGCGGCGCAGAAGCCGACGACCCCGACCACAACATGTACTTATTGTTCGGGGCGGCAGCGATCATATTCACCCCGGGCGCGGCAACAGCGATTGAAATTCCCTGAGAAGAAGAAGACCATGATTCACGCCGGGAGCTATCAACACTGCCAACAGTGAGCACACCCGGGATAGTAGCTGGCGCCCCCACCTGGGTGATGCCGCTGCCGCGGTTACCGGCAGAAGCCACCACCAGCACGCCTTTCTCCTCAGCGTACTTGAAAGCGTCATCCCAGCTGCGTGGCCAGCTCGCCTTATTAGAGCCGATCGACAGGTTAATGATCTGCGCCCCGTTATCCACGGCGTAGCGTACCGCCTCCGGCAGCTGCTCATCAATGCTTTTACCGCCGCCGGTGCCCATGCTCAGGGATACTGGTAGGATTTTTGCCTCCGGGGCCACGCCAATTATGCCGGCGGGTTTACCTGGCTGTCCGGCGATAGGGGCCACACCTGTGGTGTTGTGCCCGTGCCCGGCAATCAGGGAGGCAACCTCGGTACCGTGCATCGGCTCGGTTCCCAAACCTGTCCAGCCGTCTGAACTGCCAACGCCGGAGGCGTCATGGCCTTTCAGGACGTTCCCTTCCAGGTCAGGGTGTGTGCCGTCCACGCCGGTGTCGATCACTGCCACAGTCACTCCGCGCCCGGTGCTTTGATTCCAGAGCTCAGGGAACTTGTAATCGTTAATCCAGTACTCGCGCTGGCGCACATCATCCCCCGCGCTGGTGCTGTTTATGGCCGCCGGTGCGGAGGCCTCAGGCGCGGTTGGGGCCGATTTCGAAGGGGTTGGGGACGCGGTTGCAGAGGAACCCGGTGTGGGGGCCGCCAAAGCCGGGTTAAACCCGCCGGAGGCAGCCACCCCAACGCTTAGGGTGAGGGAGGCGACAACGGCGAAAGCTCTGTGCGCTAACCGGAGCGGTGCCTTTGAGGCGGGAGTCTCGGCGTGTTGTGCCGCGCCCAGCCGCTGCGCATCGTGCCGCTTATTCCAGTGAGTCGCCATTGTCCCTCCCTAAATAATTAGATCTCCTTGTAAAGTATTCTGCACTCTATAACTGTGAAAGCGCAATGCCGTCAAGGATGTCATGTTCACTTACTGTTACGGAATTAATCACACCGTCAGTAATCTCATTCAGACGCGTGAGGATCCTCGCATAAATAGTCACCCCAGCGCCGATCACATCCACCCGCCCGGGGTGCATATACCCCAGCTCGGCGCGCTCCTGGCGGGTCATGCTACGGAGCATCTGGGCGGTACACTGAACAGTCTCAAGAGACAATGAGGTGCCGTTAATCGCCTCGGAATCGTAGGTCTCTAAGCCCAATGCCGCAGCCGCGAGAGTGGTCGCGGTACCGGCCACCGCCACAGCGCGGGTGGCGGTGCTCAACGGCACAGAGCTTACAACGGTTTCGATGGCGGCGTCCGTATCGGCCTCAACCCGCCGCACCTGCTCATCGGTGACTGGCGCGGACACCATATGCCGCTCGGTCAGGCGCACACACCCCACGTTCACGCTTCGGGAGGAAATCACCTTAGCCTCAGCTCCCCTGCCGCCGCCAAGCACGAATTCAGTAGAGCCACCGCCTAGGTCAAACACCAGCGTGTTCTTATCCCCCGCGCCAACGGCACGCATCGCACCCGCGAATGAGAGTGAGGCCTCCTCAGTGCCGCTAATCACCTCGGGCTCAATACCCAAGATCTGCTGAATACCCTCCATAAAAACCTTACGGTTACCGGCATCACGGGTGGCACTGGTCGCCACGAACCGCACCCGGTCTGCACCGTGCTCCTTAAGCAACTGAGCGTACTCTCTGGCGGCCTCAAAGGTGCGGTCCAGCGCCTCCTGCGCCAACCAGCCGGTGGCGTCCACCCCTTGGCCCAGCCGCACGATGCGCATCTGCCGCACCACATCCTTCAGGCGGGTGGTTTCCTTGCCGTTTTCATCAGTTTCGACGACTGCATCCGCGATCAGCAGGCGGATCGAGTTCGTGCCACAGTCTATAGCGCCAATGCGCATCTCAGGCTCCAATCTAGGTTTTGCCGGGTTTGAGCGTTGCAGGTGGTATGCACAGCAGCTGGCAGCTAATCAGCGTGCCGCCACGCGGGGTCGCAGGCACACGTATCGGGGGTCCACCAGGGGGAGATCGCATCCAAAGCCCTATCCCCCATCGGGTTCACCCCGCGCCCCACCGAAAGAGTATGGCCGATGACGGCGTGCAGACATTTGACGCGGGTGGGCATGCCCCCCGCCGAAATCCCATCAATCTCCGGAACCTCGTCAGTGCCGCTAATAATGCGGATACGCTCACGCTCGGCCAGATAATTCTCATGCGCGGCACGGTACTGCTGCGCCAGCTGCGGGTTCTGCGCCAATTCATCAGTCATCTCGTACATGAGACCGCCAGCCTCCAGCCGGGAGGCCGCCGCAGTAATGACCGGGTGGGCCAGGTAGAACACGGTCGGGAATGGGGTGCCGTTTGCTAATCGCGGGGCGGTGGCTGCCACCAGCGGGTTACCGCACACGCACCGTGCCGGAACCTCAACCACATCCCGCACTTTACGGCCCAGCTGGGCCGATAGCACCCGCACATCCTGCTCGGTGGGGATGAGGGTCTGAACCGTCACCCCAACCCCTTCAGGGACACGGTTCATCAGGTCTTCTTTAGTGCTCATTTATCCTCAATACTAAAAATCTACTGCCGCTTCTTCTGTGCACCCTGCGGGTTCTCCACCGAGTTCCACATCTTATTTGTCCACGAATCATCGGGGGCGTTTTTCGCCGAGGCAGAGGTGTCGTCCACCTGCGTGTTATTCGAGTCAATGCCGGTCACCGCATATGGGGTGTCTCCCTCATTCACGTAGAACAGCCTGCTGCGGGCCTGCTGACGCACGTAGTTCTCGTCATCCCACCAGGTTTTCTCAACCTTTAGCTGGGCGTTCTCCCGCTGCAGCTGAGAAATGTGTTCACGGGTTGATTCGATCTCCCTCAGCTGCGTGAAATAGTTATTAAGCGTCGGGTAGGTTCCCACCAGCAGGGCAACCACAATAATCGCCCCCATCAGGAACTGACCCGAAAAACCGCGCGCAGCAATTGGCGTCAGCTCATCCGGGTCTTGATCACTGCTGCCCTCACGAATCATACGCCTCTGGCGCGCTAACTGCGGGCTTTCCTTACCGCGCCGAGGAGAACGACCCGCCCCAATGACGGCGCTGGTGAGGGTGCCTACCGTGCTGGGAGACCGCTGCGTGTCCTGCTGCTCCTGCTTATTCCGGGAGGTTCCTGCTCCCTTCGCCTGAGACGACTTGGTGCGTTTACGCAGTCCACGGTTTTTCGGGGTGCCGGGTGTATGGGCGGAACGGGACGGCCGGTTTTTCGCCGCGTGTTGACGTGCCCCAGCGGGGCGTCGTGTGCCCCGAGAAGCCGAGGCAGCTGAATCCTTCTGTCGGTCCCGTTCTGACATTGCTCTCTCCCTTCACCGCGCTGACCGTAACCATTCTATTCTACCGGCGGGCACCGCATCCTGTACCCGCCGCTACGTGCAGTAACCGTGCAGGCAACGGCGGAGGGTGGCCACCCCCGCACGGGGAATAGCCACCCTCTTACTACATGAGCCTATAAGCTACCGAGCACTTATGCTTTCTTGAAACGGGGGAATGCTGACTTGCCAGCGTAAACAGCAGCATCGCCCAGCTCTTCCTCAATGCGCAGCAGCTGGTTGTACTTGGCCACACGCTCGGAACGTGCGGGCGCACCGGTCTTGATCTGACCCGCGTTAGTTGCCACAGCGAGGTCGGCAATGGTGACGTCCTCAGTCTCACCGGAACGGTGGGAAACCATGCAGCGGTATTCGCTGCGCTGTGCCAACTCCATAGCGTCCAGGGTCTCGGTGAGCGAACCAATCTGGTTAACCTTCACCAGCAGAGCGTTTGCCGCACCCTCGTTAATGCCCTTCTCAAGGCGCTCGGGGTTGGTCACGAACAGGTCATCACCGACGATCTGAACCTTCTCACCGATCTGCTCAGTCAGGGTCTTGTAGCCTGCCCAGTCGTTCTCATCCAGCGGGTCCTCAATGGAAACCAGCGGGTACTTCGCCACAAGATCAGCATAGTATGCGCTCATCTCTTCGGCGGACTTCTTCTGACCTTCAAACTCGTAGGCGCCGTCGTTGTAGAACTCGGAGGATGCCACATCCAGTGCGAGAGCAACCTGCTCGCCGGGCTTGTAGCCAGCCTTCTCGATTGCCTCAATAATGAGGTCAAGGGCCGCAGCGTTGGATTCAAGGTTCGGTGCGAAACCGCCCTCATCGCCCAGACCGGTGGAGAGACCACGGTCGTGCAGCACGGACTTGAGCGAGTGGTAGACCTCGACACCGGCGCGCAGCGCATCCGAGTAGTTCTCGAAACCGATAGGAGCAATCATGAACTCCTGAATATCAACGTTGGAGTCTGCGTGAGAACCGCCGTTGAGGATGTTCATCATGGGAACGGGAAGCACGTGGGCGTTGGGGCCGCCCAGGTACTTGTAGAGGGGAAGGTCTGCGGACTCTGCGGCAGCCTTAGCAACGGCCAGAGAAACGCCCAGAATTGCGTTAGCGCCCAGCTTACCCTTGTTGTTGGTGGCGTCCAGAGCAATCATGGCCTGATCGACGGTGCGCTGATCGGCGGCGTCGATACCGATAATTTCTTCCGAGATCTCTTCAATAACAGACTTGACAGCCCCCAGAACACCCTTGCCCAAGTATACGGACTTGTCGCCATCGCGGCGCTCAACCGCTTCCCACTCACCGGTGGATGCGCCCGAAGGCACAGCAGCGCGTGCGAAAGCGCCGTCTTCGAGCAGAACCTCAACCTCAACGGTCGGGTTGCCGCGGGAATCTAGAATCTGTCGGGCGTGAACAGCGGTAATAACAGCCATGAAAATGCTCCTTGAAAATGTAAAGGATGTGGACGGCTCACTCGGCGTCAACGCCCGGGATAGGCGCGGCCTGCTCAAGTCGTATACAACTAAAATTTTAGCAAAACTCCCACATAAACACACCGGTTACAACAGGAATTTTTGCGATTCATGAAGGTATCCAACACCTTTAGTGGGGGGTACGTTGCAGAAAGTGCTCATGGCAGCACAGAACAACCCGCCGCTGCCGCTTACGCGGCGCAGACGGGTCGTTCGCTCCACTACAGTCTACGAATTGTATTCAATGAACTTACGGGTGTAGGTACGCAGGGCGCGTTCCGCATCCAGCCCATTCTGCCGTGCGCGGCACACCAGGGAGAAAAGCAGCTCACCAAAATCTTCTTCACTATAGGTAAACGGAAGATCGTCGTCTAAGGAGGTAGGCTCGGGCGGCAACACAATATCGGCCTTGCGAGCCTTAGCAATCGCCTTCGCCGCTAAGGCCAGCGCAGGCAGATGAGGAGGAATGCCGTCAAGCGGGCCTCGATCGGATTTCTCCTTCTTCTTAAGCTCATCCCAGAAAACCTGCTGCTCGGCGGCGGTCATCCGGGACTCGCCCGAAGAACCACCGAAAACATTCGGGTGCCGATCGTGAAGTTTTGTGTCCAGGCCCTCAATCACCTGCTCAATCGTAAAGCCGCCCGGTTCTGCCGCCGCAATATCGGCGTGGAAGAGAACCTGAAGCAGAACATCGCCCAGCTCTTCACGTAAAAGCTGCAGGTTTGTGCCTTCGGGTGCTTCGACAGCCTCCACAACCTCATAGGATTCCTCAATCAGGAACCGGATGAGGGACTGATGAGTCTGCTCGGTATCCCAGGGACACCCGCCGGGCGCGCGCAGGGTCGCCATCGTGTGCACTAAACGCTCGAAGGCTCTCCCCGCACGTGCGGCAACCTCAGCTACGTCCTTCTCGGACGCTTTATCTTCATTCACAGGCAGATTCTCCTATAGATTTCAGTGGGTGTTACAGATTCCAGTGCGCCAGCGCAGCCGCCATATGCGCAGGAATCCTGGCGCCAAGGCGCGGGAACATGCGCAGCTCCTCCACATAACGCTCCGCCTCAAGCTGGCGCGGATACCGCACAAACGCCTGTTCACTCGAATAATCGAACGCCGCCTGTACCGGAACCCCCGGGGTGAACGTGAGACTAATCGCCAGTGGCGACCCCTCACCCTCACTATACGAATCGGTCTTCAGCCGCGGAATATCCAGGGTCTCCTCAGGCACCAAGTCGAAGGTGCGCACCTGCTCCCAGAACCCGTTACGGCGCACATGCGTCAGGGCGTCATAGTACGAGCCAAGGGCACGCACACGAATCAGCACCGTAGTGGCATCCGTAGCCGTGCCGCCCTCACCGAACAGGGCCTCAACCACGGGAGCCAAACGATGCGCCACCTGCGCCTCGGTGAGAGTCAGGTTCCCCTCGGCGAGCTTCGTATCGGAGAGCACACTCACATCTGCGGCAGGCTGTACGGTGGGGGTATCCGGATCAGCGCAGACCGTGGGCGTATCGGGATCCGAGCACGTGGACTCAGGCTTTTGCTCCGTCTCCGTCTCAACAGCAGTCTGCTGCACGGGAGCCAGTAAAGACTCCTTCTCAACCGCAGGTACCAGCTCCTCATCATCCACATGCTCGGGAAGTTCAGGGCCGCGATGGGCCGTGCCCTCGCTGGCTGCAGCAGTCACAGTATCCAAGTCCGCAGCGCCCGTCATGGGGGCCTGTGCTTCAGGATCAACAGTATGGTCCGCTTCGGTACCAGCATCACCGGTATCCGCTGCGCGGGTGAAAGCGGCGGCATCGACAAGATTCGTCGTGTGCGCATCGGCGGGGCGTAAGAACCCGGCGGCGGCCTCAGCTGAAGCATCATTTGCCGCAACAGCAGAGGTAACATTCACAATCTTGCTGGAACCAGCGGCAGTGTTTTCCTTATCCTTCTCCCCTGCCGCGGTGTCCTCAAGCTCGTCCTGCTGCAAAGAGGCGTCGGAAGAGACTGCGGGCAGAGGGCCGGTATCGTCGTTAACTGCCGCACCGTCGTCAGGGGCCTGTACCGGCTCGTCCTCGCCCAGGTCAGGGGCCGCAGCACCTTCATTGAGGGCGGCAACCGTCTCGTGCACCGTTGGGGCGGGGGCGCTGTCCTTCGCAGAATCCTCAGCGAGAGGTGCTTGAGTTTGCGGCTTCTGAAGTTTACTTTCGGCGCTGGCCACAATCGCCGCGAGCGCAGCGGCCATCCCATCAATGTCTTCCTCTTCGGCCCCGGAGTCTGCGGCTTCAGAGGTGTTCTCAGCTTCAGCAGTGGTGTCAGTGTGCGGAGCTAGACTCTGTGCGGTAAGGCTGGCGTGGCCCACCTGACCCGGCTGGTTGCGGTCCCCAGACGTGTCGGTATTGGTGGTGGCTGCAATACTGTCTTCCTCGGTGCCGTCCAGTTTGGCATTATCCAGCTCGGTGTCATCCAGCTCGGCGCTGTCCTGTTGCGTGTCTTGACGGGAAACATCCTCACCGGAGAGGTCCTCGGTGAAGGAGTCCGCAGGCTCTTCGGTGGAGAGCACAGCATCTTCGACTGCAGGCTGAGGCATTTCATCACGCTCGGAAGCCTCGCTCAGCAGCTCCTTAGCCTCATCAAGCTCATCGCTGCCTTCATCTGCCTTGACCATATTGAGGGGGCGACCGCCCAGCGGCAGAGGCTCATCCTGGGTGTTTTCACGGAGCGCGGTCTCCTGCTCTTCCGGCGCCTGAGTCTCATCAAGGCCCGCCAGAGGCGCAGCGTCTGCCGTTTCGTTCAATACCGCATCATGCGTAGGCTCTGCCTCATCGGCGGTTTCAAAGCCATCCTGCGTCTTCTCGCCGGGTGCTTCGTCCCGCTCACTTTCGGCGTTGGTGCGCATCAGCGGGTCAGCATCGTAGTCGTGCGTCGATTCAGGGGCGGCACCGGGTTCGGTGCCCTCCGCAAAGGCCGTAGCGGGTGCTGCCTCCGCTATAGTGTCCGCAGCGTCGTTATCCTGCTCCGTTGCCGGGAAAATATAGTTCTTATCCCAGTTCGTGGAGTCCGCAGCGCTCATGTATGAGGCCTGCACCGCCACACGCCCGCCCAGGCTGGGGCTGGCCGCCACGAGGGCGCGCGTCCACACCGTACCCGAATCCTGTGCCGCAACATAAAGCGCCGCTACGGAATCGAACCAGATGGTTCCGGGCACTACGACGCCCTTTTCAATCTCATCCCCCTGGTAGTACAGGCGGTAGTTCATATCGTCATTAACCTGGTGCAGGTCAAAGGTGAGCTGCCCATGACCGTGCTCGCGCATGGTCTCAATAAGCGTGTAGAGCGGGTTGTCAGGGGTCAGCACTTCAGCATCAGGAGCATCAAATATCGGCTCCGGTGCGTGATGCGTGTCGTCACTGGTGCCGCTAAGACCCGCAGAGTCTGCTACAGCCGCAGACGCGCCCGTTGTTGCGGCCACGGCAGCAGGCTCATGGGTGGGGGTGCTGCTTAACGGGTCTGCACCAGCAGCCTCAGCGGCTGAATCTTCCGCGGTTCGGGTGTCTTCTTCGTGAGGTTCAGCATCATCATGATGCAGTTCCCGCGATTCTTCCTCAACGCTCGCTACGGGGCTCTCACTGGGCTTCTTGAGGGAGTTCTGAATCGGGGCAAACTCGATCATGGGGACTTCCTCGAACCGCTCAACCTCATTCTCCGGGCGCGCCGAACGATGATTGTCCACGGCTCCCTCAGGGACCTCGGCGGAGCTATCCGATGCATTAAAGGCAACTTCATCGGCGATGCTGGGGCTCTGGTGTGCTGCGCCTGTACCAGCTACTGATTCCTGCCCTGCAGGCACATAGTGCTCGATGTCTTCGGGGTCATTCTCACTATCGTCCGCCTCAGCAACCTGCCCGGTATCGGTTGTTTCTTGCACCGACGCCCCCGTATCTTGAGCCGAGATAACCGGCAGCGCCCCCGCGTATGTCTCAGGTTCCGTTACGGTGGTGTGGGCATCTTCTTCCGGGGTGTCGGGCAGGTGCAGCAGCACCGTCTCGTCGGTGACCAGCTCAATCTTCTGCTCGGGGTCGTTCTCATCGTTAGTTAGCCCGAGACGGGTCATATAGTCTTTTACGCGCGCCTGACGGGTCTCTTCGTCTTCGTCCTCATCATCGTAGTCATCGTCTTCGTCATCATAGTCGTCTTCGTACTCGGCTGAGGCGTCGTATCCCTCATCATCGTAGGGATCCTGGGCGGGCGCGTCATCAGTGTCGTAGTCGTCTTCGGGTTCCTGCGTTTGGGTGCTGGATTCGCTGGTTGTGGCTTCTAGTTCCTGTTCCTCAGCGCCGGGGTGCACCAGGTTCGCGCTGTCGGTGGAGTCCTGGTCGTGTTCTTCGAAGAAGTCTTCAGATGCAGCGGTGTGGCGTGCGTTTTCTTCGACAACACGCTGACCCTGGGACCGCTGGCTTTCGGTGCGCACAAATTTCCGGAGGGATTCCTCCCACTGCTGCTGTTCCATCACTTTTTCGCTCAGGCTTCGCTCTTCCGCCTCCGCCGCGGCTGCTTCTTCAGCTGCGCGCACCTGTGCTTCCCATTTTTTCTTGCCGATTCCAAAGATTCCCACTGTGGTCCCCTCCACTAGTTCTTGTCGGCGCTCCCGGCGGACACGGCGAGAGCTGAGTGTGTCTGGTGTGTCTGCATCCCATTCTATCGCCTACCCGGTATATCAGGGCCGCAGAAATGCGGGTGAACCGCCGTATTTCTGCGAGCAAAACCGCTCAATGGTGCGGCACATGCCGTTTATGAGGCACGCCCGGGTGGGATTTTATACAATAAATGGAATACCTAAACCATACCTGGAGTACCCGCCTCCATGCACACCGAAGCAAATTTGACAGTGCGTTCATCACTATGAAACGAACAAAAACCGCCTCACGATTGTTATTCAGCATAATGACGGTCGGGCAACTGCCTGAAGCATATTCTCAAAACCGGTAAGTTTTCAACACTTCTAGACTAGAGGTTGGGGTGGGTAAAGGACGCCTCGCAGCTTTGCTTTCTCAAGTAGTTGAGCTCGTAAACGCTTTAGCTCCTTACGGGTCATGTGTTTCATATCAAGATAAACATGCCCCTGAGGTAGTTTCTGTTTAGTGGGGTTTTGAGAATCATCTACTACGCGGGAACCGGTATCTTCTGCTTCACCCACGCTAATTCCCCATACTCCCACAGATTGCAGACCCATCACCTGCGTATACTCATGATACGCTTCTTTCGCTGTTACTTTACTGCCACGAGTACCGGACAGTTCACCTTTATCACGCGGGAAAATAGCAAAAAGCTAACTGGTCAATTCACCCTCTTAATAAAACTCGGGTGGCCCTGACACATCCCATGCTTATTCAGTAATGTTCTCTGCGCCCATTACCCCCTTCATATGAGAGTCCATGAGACGAACATGCCGCCCTATCCGGGCTCAACATATATCTGCGCAGGTCACCTGTGGATTCCTGCCCGGTGCATGTGCAGAAGCCTACCCTCTATCGGATAACCTTCATAGCACCAGGGTATTTTACAATGTCAGTTTTAATTATAATGAATTATTGATAAATATGTATCAATGTCAGCAATTAGTTTAATGTGTTCAGCATTTAAGTAAAGATGAGTATTTTCTCCGCCGTTCCCCCAAGTATATATAATAATCTCTTGAGTAAAATTAAATTCATTAAATATTTTTTAAATAATTTATTTTTCGGCGCAAGGCAAAGCTCATCATAAAATATAATTAACCGCAATTATTTTCTGATATGTTCTTGGTTCCGTGAAAGAATCCAGTGGGGCATCCTCACCGTTAAAACGCCCGCCCACTAGGACAAGTGTATATACTCTACCGGGCCTCATCCCGTACCGGGTTTGCGGCCTTCGCGGCTTTTGCCAGCTCAAAACGTACCGCACGCAAAGCGGTCGCAGCCATCACCCGCACACCCACGCCGATAGCGCGCTCATCGGGGTTGTAATCCCCCTGATGCAGGTCATATGTCGGGTCTTCGGGGGCGCGGGTACCCAACCGGAACATTGAGCCCGGAACTTCCTGCAGCATCCAGGCGAAGTCCTCTCCGCCCATAGACTGCTCCACCAGCACGATTGAGTCCTCCCCCAGCTCAGCCCGGGCGGCGTTCTCAATCATGGTCGTCTCGGTGTCGGTGTTCACCACCGGCGGCACCCCGCGAATATGCTCCACCCGGGCGTTCACCCCGAAAGGCACCGCGACCTGCTCAATCACCTCATCCAGCAGCTGCCCGGCGTGGCGCCACACCTCAACGTCTAGGCAGCGCATAGTTCCCGCCAAATACCCTTCAGCGGGGATGGCGTTTGGGGCCACCCCAGCATTCACCTGCCCCCAGGCGACCAGCACCCCCGAACGCACATCGGTGCGGCGAGTCAGCACTGCGGGCACCTGCACCGCGATCTGACTCATCGCGTAGATCAAATCCTCCGTCAGATGCGGCCGTGAAGTGTGCCCGCCGTGGCCGCTCAAATGAATTTTGATCGTATCCGAGGCGCTGGTGATCGCCCCGATACGTGTGCCGATCTGCCCCAAATCAACTTTCGGGTCGCAGTGCAGGGCAAAAGCGCGCGGCACGCCCCGCAGCAGGCCCTGGTCGATCATCTGCACCGCACCACCCGGCAGCTGCTCCTCAGCAGGCTGAAATAGGATGCGCACGCTGCGGCCCAGCGGGGTGCGCTCGTTCAGTTCGTGCAGCGCAAGCGCCACTCCGAGCATAATCGTCTGGTGAATATCGTGCCCGCAGGCGTGCATCACTCCCGGCACGGCTGAGGCATACTCCAAGCCCGTCTGTTCCTCAATGGGCAGGGCGTCAATATCGGCTCGCAGCGCTAAGGCGAACGGGCCGTTGCCGATGTCCACATAGCAGCCGGTTCCTTCGCACGCCACAGGGCTCATGCCCGCACCACGCAGGTGATTCATAATACGCTCGGTTGTTTTCACTTCACGGAACGAAAGCTCCGGGTTGCGGTGCACCTGCCGACGGAATTCGGTCAGGGTGGGCATCATGCGCGCAACCCACTCGTCAAACACCGGGGTTGAAAGATCGTAACGTGAATTAGCGAAAACCATACTTACTATTAAACACCTCGCGGCACCGGTAGGAAGAACTTTCACCCCGCAACGGGGCTGTTTCTTCCCACCCGGTGCCGCGCATCGGACTGGGTGAGGGCGCCTATAGGGAGCGTGCCAGAATGGCCTGCTTCACCTCAGCAATGGCCTTAGTAATCTGAATACCGCGCGGGCATGCCTCGGTGCAGTTGAAGGTGGTGCGGCAGCGCCACACGCCCTCTTTGTCATTGAGGATTTCAAGGCGCAGGTCTCCGGCGTCATCACGGGAATCGAAAATGAACCGGTGCGCGTTCACAATCGCGGAAGGACCGAAGTACTGACCGTCCGTCCAGAACACGGGGCACGAAGAGGTGCACGCGGCGCACAGGATGCACTTCGTGGTGTCGTCAAACCGTGCGCGGTCCTCAATGGTCTGCAGACGCTCACGTTCCGGCTCATTGCTGTCATTAATGAAGAACGGCATGATTTCGCGGTACGCCTGGAAGAAAGGCTCCATGTCCACGATCAGGTCCTTCTCGCAGGGCAGGCCCTTAATCGGCTCGACCGTGATCGGCTTGGTCATGTCGAGGTCTTTCAGCAGGGTCTTGCACGCCAGACGGTTACGCCCGTTAATGCGCATTGCGTCCGAACCGCAGATGCCGTGCGCGCAGGAGCGCCGGAACGAGACGGACCCATCCAGTTCCCACTTGATTTTGTGCAGCGCATCCAGCACACGGTCAGTGCGGTACATCTGCATCTTAAAGTCGTCCCAGTACGCCTCGTCAGAGACCTCGGGGTTGTAGCGTCGCACCCGGATAGTCACGTCGTAGGTGGGGATAGCGCCGCCGTCGCCGCCGGTCATACCTTCAAAAAGCTTGACGGATTCCGGTTCAGGAAGTTCGTTTTCAGCCATTTTAGTACTTACGCTCCTTGGGCTCGTAGCGGGTGTAAATGACGGGCTTAGTGTCGAAGCGCAGGCCCTTCACGCCCTCAAACTCAGACTCGGGGTCAAGGTAGACCATGGAGTGCTTCATAAAATTCATATCGTCACGCTTGGGGAAATCCTCGCGGTAGTGGCCGCCGCGGGATTCCTGGCGGTGCAGGGCCCCTACCGACATGACTTTCGCCAGCTGCAGCAGGAAGCCCAGTTCCACAGCCTCCAGCAGATCAAGGTTAAAGCGTTTGCCCTTGTCCTGGATGGAGATGTTCTCGTAGCGTTCCTCCAGCTCACTAATGACTTTCAGGGCGCGGCGGATGGTCTCTTCGGTGCGGAACACCTGCATGTCGGCGTCCATGGTCTTCTGCAGGTCTGCACGGATAGCGCCGACCTTCTCGGTACCTTTGTTTTCACGCAGGGTATCCAACAGACCCAGCACGCGGTCAGCAGCATCATCGGGAACCGGCAAAAACTCTGCGGATGCGGCGTATTCGGCCGCTTTACGGCCCGCACGTTTACCGAACACGTTAATGTCCAGCAGCGAGTTGGTGCCTAGACGGTTCGCGCCGTGCACCGACACGCAGGCCACCTCACCGGCAGCGTACAGACCCTGTACGGTTTCTTCGCTGTTGAAGTACACCTCGGTCTCGTTATTCGTGGGAATACCGCCCATTGCGTAGTGCGCGGTGGGGAACACCGGGATCGGCTGGTGGTGCGGCTCAACCGCCAAGTAGGTGCGGGCAAACTCGGTGATGTCCGGCAGCTTCTCGTCAATGTGGGAGGGTTCCAGGTGGGTCAGGTCCAACAGCACATAGTCTTTGTTGGGTCCGCAGCCGCGGCCTTCACGCACCTCATTCGCCATTGCACGAGCCACAATATCGCGGGGAGCCAGGTCTTTAATGGTGGGTGCGTAACGTTCCATGAAACGCTCACCGTCAGAGTTACGCAGGATGCCGCCCTCACCGCGGGCGCCTTCCGTCACCAGAATACCCAGCCCGGCCAGCCCGGTGGGGTGGAACTGCACGAATTCCATGTCCTCCAACGGCAGGCCGCTACGCAGGGCGATCGCCATACCGTCACCGGTGAGGGTGTGCGCGTTCGAGGTGGTCTTGAAGATCTTGCCGCAGCCGCCGGAGGCGAACACCACAGATTTTGCCTGGAAGACGTGCACTTCACCGGTTGCCAGGTCGTAGGAGACAACCCCGGCGGGGCGGGGGCGGCCTTCTTCATCTTTGACCATCACCAAATCGAGCACATAGTACTCGTTGTAAAACTCCACATTGTGGCGCACGCAGTTCTGGTAGAGGGTCTGCAGGATCATGTGGCCGGTGCGGTCGGCGGCGTAGCATGCACGGCGTACCGCTGCTTTACCGTGGTCGCGGGTGTGACCGCCGAACCGGCGCTGGTCAATACGCCCCTCGGGGGTGCGGTTGAAGGGAAGACCCATTTTTTCAAGATCGAGCACGGCATCGATGGCTTCTTTTGCCATAATCTCTGCCGCGTCCTGATCGACGAGGTAGTCACCGCCTTTGACGGTGTCAAACGTATGCCACTCCCAGTTGTCTTCCTCGACGTTAGCCAGTGCGGCGCACATACCGCCCTGGGCGGCGCCGGTGTGGGAGCGGGTGGGGTATAGTTTGGTCAGCACGGCGGTGCGAACTCGCTGGCCCGCTTCAATGGCGGCGCGCATCCCGGCACCACCGGCGCCGACGATCACTACATCGTACTTATGTACCTGCATGATGTTCTTTCTTGTATCGAAAACTCTGTACGTGTGCTGGCCGTCGTTAGCGGGCGGCGCAGAAGCTGGGCAGCAGGTGGGATGCCGCGCCTGAGGGGCAGGGGTCGAAGGTGAAGATCGTGAGGGTTCCCACCAGAAGCACGAACGCCGAGGCGAGGAACAGAATAATCTTCAGCCACACGCGCACCCGGTCTTTTTCGGCGTAATCATCAATCACCACACGGATGCCATTAGTGCCGTGCAGCATCGCCAGCCACAGAAGCAGCAAGTCCCAGACCTGCCAGAACGGGTTGGCCCATTTACCGCCCACGAACCCGAAATCAATGGCGTGGATACCTTCCCCCACCATGAGGTTTACAAACAGGTGGCCGAAGATCAGCACCACCAGCAGAACACCTGAGAGGCGCATCCCCAGCCAGGCGAACATCTCAAAGTTATTGCGTTTAGAGGAGGAGCGGTTGTACTTGACGCCATCAATCTTGTTATCGCGGATGCGCGGGATGGCAACGCGGGATTTTAGCGGGGTAGCCATGGCTTAGTGACCTCCAATGTGGGCGAAAACGTTCGGCAGGTGGCGTACTGCAAAACCGGCAACAAAAATGACCCACAGCACCAGCACAACCCACAGGATTTTAATGTGGTTGTAGGTTGCTTTCTCGGAGGTCTCAATAATCCCGTCCTTGTTCGGCTTCTGAATGTGCTCAACCTTCGAGTTGGTGGCCGGGCCCCAGAAGTCAATGAGGATAATGCGGATACCGTTGAACGCGTGGTAGACAATAGCCGCAACGAGGGCCATCTCCCCCAAACCCATGATGGGGTTCTTGTATAGGCTCAGCACGCTGTTGTATGCCTCAGGGGAGATACGCACCACGGCGGTGTCGAGCACATGAACCAGTAGGAAGAAGAAAATGGCGATACCCGTTACGCGGTGGGCCACCCACGACCACATTCCATAGCGGCCGCGGTATAGGGTGCCCTTAGACATATTCGGCACTGAATAACCTCCTGTAGACCGCTGGAGAGCATCGGGGTCTGTGTGAAACCTCAGCGGGAAGCGCTCCCAGCGACAACCGTGAAATCATATTGTTGCTTACAAGATACCAGGTTCGCGCAGGGCTTATTGACACAATGTCGACTATATTAGACAGGTTAATTAGGTCATATCTCTTTAGCGATATCCTGTTCTGCGGCGAGTTCATGCGGAACTAACCTTAACCTTATGTGATAAAAATCTACTATCAGCAGCTGGCAAAAAGGTTTAAGAAACGAGAACATGACGCATCCCGCGATATTCTGTAATTGATGAATACTACACTTTCGCGTTTTCGACCGTTCATTCCAGCCGGGGGCGTCGGTTCCCGTCTCTGGCCTCTTTCCAGAGCACACGCCCCAAAATTTCTGCTCGACTTAACGGATTCGGGTAGTTCCCTCTTAAGGGAAACATATGACCGACTCATTGATTTGAGCAATGGCTCGCTCATGGTGGTCACTGGGGTCGCCCACGCAAACGCTGTCACTCAGCAGATTCCCGAGCTCCGCGCCGCCGATCTGGTTCTTGAACCCTCCCCGCGCGATTCCGCCGCCGCCATTGGGCTAGCCTGCGCTATCCTGCACCGCCGCGAACCCGATGCGATCATTGGCTCCTTCGCCGCTGATCACGTGATCAGCCCCGTCGACGAGTTCCAACGGGTCGTCATTGAAGCGGTAGAGACCGCCGCGACCGGCAAAATTGTCACCATTGGCATCACCCCCACCCACCCTTCAAGCGCTTTTGGGTATATTCACGCCCGGGAGTCGCTGGGGATTGAGCAGGCACCCCACGCCCTCGCCGTGGATTCTTTCGTTGAGAAGCCTGATGCGGCAACCGCCCAGAAGTACCTGGACTCCGGCGAATACGCCTGGAACGCGGGCATGTTCGTAGCCCCCGCCGAGTTAATGCTCAAACACCTTGCAGCCAACGAGCCCGAACTACATGCGGGTATTATGCAGATTGCTGACGCCTGGGACAGCCCGGAGCGCGAAGACATTATGGAACGAGTGTGGGGCACCCTGCCGAAAACCGCTATTGACTACGCGGTGGCAGAACCCGCAGCCGCAGCAGGCGATGTTGCCATGGTACCCGGCTCATTCAGCTGGGATGACGTGGGAGATTTCGACGCCGTGGCGCGCCTTAACCAGGAGAAAACCGGTGAGGATCTCACCATCCTTGGCGATAACCAGAATGTTCTTAACCAGGGCTGCAGCGGTATTGTCGTCTCAACAACGGACCGTAAAATCTCGGTGATTGGGCTGGACGATATTGTGGTGGTAGACACCGATGACGCGCTGCTGGTCGCCCCGCGTTCACAGGCGCAGAAAGTCAAGGAGGCGGTGAGCGAGCTCAAGGAGCGCGGACTCACCGAGCTGCTCTAAAATCTCACCAGCAAAAGTGCGCGGGGAAAGTATGCCCGGCTAAAGCGTACTCAGTAAAACACGCCCGGGCACAGCCTCCCCCGAAGAGCAGTGCGGGGTGCCCGCGCGCTTTTGCCAGCGGCACATGCATAAGGCTCCCGTATCGGTCATATCAACCGATGCGGGAGCCTTCAGCTTATTGTGTTCAGTCAGTGCCTTCGCGGCTAATGGCCATGATCGCCCTCATGGCTTTCACCGTGCCCGTGGTCCTGAGTCGGGGCCGGTTTCGAGGATGATGTACCGCTTAGCTCATTTGGAGTCTGCGGCAGCTCAACGCTCACCAGGGTTTTGGGGGCCTTAGCATCTGCAATATTCACCGCGTGCAGCTTTTTCGTTGCTGGGTCGCTCACATAGGCGGTTTTACCATCCACCCACAGGGCCGGGCGCGGGTCCTGCCACGTTTCAGATTCGCTCCAGGCATCCATGAGCTGTACCGAGCCGAGTTCAGAGCCGGTGGCCGGGTCAAAAATACGCAGTTTACCGTCGGTAGTTAGCAGCAGCGCCTCCCCCTGAGGCCCGCGCCCTAATGACCGGAACGTGTAGCTTACCCCCTGCGGCAGGGAGTATACGGTGCGTTTTTTCGCCACAGTGTCGATAATGGCGAACTTCTCGGGGCGTTCGAGTTTGGCGTCTTTATCGGTCTTATAGTCCGCCAAAACATACTGTGAGTCGGCCGAGCCTGCCTGGTTCCCGGAACGCGAGTACGGGTTTTCAGGGTTGTTCACCTTGGTGAACGTGCCATCCCGGTAGATGAGCGCCCCATCGGTGCACCCAACGGTAATCACACCGTCTTTGGCAATAGCCTCGCCGTGAACACCGGGACATTCTTTATTCTCAGTAATGGTCTTGCCCTGAGCGTCTACCACAGCCGCACCGGTGCGGGTCTTCTCATCCCCCACCGACACCAGGTAACGCCCATCCGGCAGCGGAATGGCGAACCCGTGATGCGGTGCGGGCAGTTTCACCTGCTGGGTTTTCAGCTCGGAGGCGGTGCGTTTATTCACGGTCAAGTCGGAGGGACTATACACCTCGAAAGTGCCGGTGCCGTCGGCAAAAGCGGCACTCTTACCATTATCGGTGATCACATGCCCGGTATGGTCCGCAGCTAACGACAGGGAGCTGAGGGTGGGGGTAGTCGTGTAGTAATGCGAGTGGTCCCCGTGCGGCACCGACCATGCCCCCGTGTCTAAGAACGCGTAACTGTTGCCATCAGCAACCACGAGGTGACGGTTATCCCCGGCGGGGGTAAGACGCAGGAACCCGTCTTTTTTAATGTCCTGCAGCAGCTTCATATCTTTAGCGTCGTATACGAGCACGCCGCCGTCATAGGTAACAGCTACACGGCTGGAGGGGCCTTTGCTTTCGACGATGGGGGCTGCGGAGGCGCTGGCGCTTGCCGATGAGCTTTCCGAGCTGGAGGCACTGGTACTAGTGGAGCTAGCACCCGAGGAGCATCCGCTGACTACCAGGGTAAACAGCGCCCCGAAACAACTAAGGGATGTTAAAAATTTTGTACGTGTGTTGCGCATGTGAACCACCATAACATAAATGAGAACCATTCTTCTAAACGGTTATACAGTGGTCCACCTCTCTCATAAATGGCTGTAGGGTAAGGCACCAAAAAGGCACGGGCGCATGCGCCCGTGCCTGACTAATATATTTCCGCTCTTTACGCCACGTTCTAAGAAGCCGTTATTCTATGGCCAGGTCAATGCTTCCCAGCAGCTCCCACTCCGCCCCGTCATAGGCGTAGGCGTGCAACGCATCCACCGCGAAAGAACGCTCAGCAGCAGGAAGTGCATCAAAAACAGTTTTTGCTTCAGCCACCTGCCCGGGACACAAGTTCTGGCCCAGCGTAATATGCGGCACGTACGGGAACGGCGTGGCACACTCCCCCAGCTCCCGCACGCACACCTGATGAAGCTGGTGCAGCGCATCCGCGCCGCAGTCAATCGACAGGTAATCCACCTCAGTCACCGGGCGGAAAGTACTCACCCCACCCACCTGCAGTCTGACCGTGCCGGTATCCCCTAGGGCTTGCGCAAACTTTACCGACCGCCACCCGGCCTCGACCTTCTCACTGAGCTGCCCCACATACACGGTCACGTGTGCGCTGAGCCCCACGGCGATGTCCTGCTCACGCTTCCACCCCAGCAGGCGGGATGCCAAGGGGTCGGGCACATGCGCAATAAGGCTCAGGTAGCGCTGCCCCTCTTTCAGCGTCGGTGAGGGACGCCTCAAGCTGGCGGTGTATTCGGCGGTCACGGTCGGGCTCCTTCGGTTTCTGACGTATTAACCGGTTGCGTGGTTAGCCGCGTAGCGCGGGCAGGAACCCCACGCGGTCATAAACATTCTCAAGGGTAACGGTCGCTATCTCACGCGCCTTCTGCGCCCCAATAGCCAGCAGACGATCCAGCTCAGCGGGGTCTGCCACAAGTTCAAGGGTGCGTTCACGCATAGGCGATAGCTTCTCAACCGCCACCTCAGCCAGATCAACCTTCAGATGGCCGTACATTTTCCCCTCGTACCGGGCAACAATCGCGTCAATGCTCTCACCGGTCAGTGCAGAGTAGATCGACAGCAGGTTCGACACACCGGGTTTCGTCTCACGATCGTAGGCGATCACGGAACCATCATCGGTGACGGCGGCTTTAATTTTCTTCGTGGTGGTTTTAGCGTCATCCAGTATTTTAATGAGGCCCTTCTCCGTTGTTGCCGACTTCGACATTTTTGAGGTGGGCTCCTGCAAATCGTAAATCTTTGCGGTCTCTTTCAGAATCGCCGGTTCGGGCACCACAAACGTCTCCCCAAACCGCGAGTTAAACCGCTGCGCCAGGTTACGGGTGAGCTCAAGGTGCTGGCGCTGATCCTCGCCCACAGGCACCGCATCCGCCTGGTACAGCAGAATATCCGCAGCCATGAGCACCGGGTAGGTGAACAGCCCCACCGAGGCGTTGTCGGTCCCCTGTTTCTGCGCTTTGTCTTTGAACTGGGTCATACGGGATGCCTCACCGTAGCCGGTAATGCAGTTCAGCACCCACGCCAGCTGGGCGTGCTCAGGCACATGGGACTGCACAAAGAACGGGGACCGCGCGGGGTCAATACCGGCGGCAATGTACTGCGCGGCGGTCACGCGGGTGCGCTCACGCAGCGCCGCTGGGTCCTGCGGAACCGTAATCGCGTGCATATCGGGGATGAAGAACAGGCATTCGTTCTTCGGGTCTTCCTGCATTTTCACCCAGTTACCGACCGCACCAATATAGTTGCCCAAGTGCAGGGAATCCGCTGAGGGCTGCGCCCCCGAAAACACGCGGGTGCGTCCTGCAGACGCGTTGGGGATATTGGTTGTATGAGGCGTGGTGCCCTCAGGCAGGTTTTCCATGGTCATCCTTGTAGCTTTCTGGGGTGAAAATGCGGGGTTCGGGTACAGGGTTAGAGCTGGTAGTCTACCACCAGCGGCGCGTGATCGCTGAACCGCTCATCGTAGGAGGCGGCACGATCAACCGTCGCTTCCACGGCTTTCGCGGCGAGCGCTGGGGTGGCCATATGGTAGTCGATGCGCCACCCGGCGTCGTTATCGAAGGCTTTGCCGCGGTAGGACCACCAGGTGTAGGGTCCGGGCACCTCACCTGCGAGTTTACGCGCCACGTCCTCGTAGCCGATATCGCCGAAGAATTTATCGAAGTATGCGCGTTCTTCGGGCAGGAAACCGGCGCGTTTCTGGTTTGCTTTCCAGTTTTTAATGTCGAGCTCGGTGTGCCCCACGTTGAGGTCTCCCACAATGAGCACGTGATCTGAGTGCTGAGCGAGTTCGGGCAGGCGCACGAGCATACGGTCGAGAAAGCGGTATTTGTCATCCTGGCGGGGTGTTCCAACCTCGCCGGAGTGCACGTAGGCGCTTACAACGGTGAGGGTTTCGCCGGTGGGCAGGGTGTAGTCCGCCTCAACCCAGCGGCCAGCGTCTGCGAAATAGTCGTCGCCGATCGTGGAGCGGGTGGCGACAGGCTGGTTCTTCAGAAGCTCACCGTTCGCATTGGGGTGTTTGCGGGTTGCCACCAGCACCCCGGCGCGTCCTTTGGCGGCGGCTTCGGCGTGCAGAATATTCCAGTCGTCTTCGTTGAGAAGTTCGCGCACGATCGTATCGGGGGCACGAACCTCCTGCAGGCAAAGAATATCAACGTCGCGGCCAGCAAGCCATGTGGCCATATCTTTCCGGTAGGCGGCACGAATACCGTTGACGTTCACGCTGGCGACACGCAGAATTTTAGCGGCGCGACTCATTCTTCACCCCTCATTTCGTCGTTGACCATTCCCATCCCGTTGGATGCTGTGGTGTTAATAGTATCCAGCGCACGCTCAATCATGGCGCGGGACTGTTCCCCGTCTTCGTTCAGGTATTTGCTGATTTCCCGGGACTGTACCAGTACAATCTGAAAACTATGTGACAGTTTATCGGCGAGCATCCCATCCTGCTCTTCAGCGCGAGCGTGTGCCAGCGCCTTATAGCTGGCACGATTCGCCCGTACCGCGGAGAGAACCCCCACCACCAGGTAGCATGCCAGCCCCAGCCACCCAAGAATCAGCCCGGCAAGTACCCAGCCGAGCACGGAATCGGCGGCTGCGATGGCGGCACCCAACAGCACCACAAGGATGAGCATACCCACCCCCGCACCGATCATGGCTTTACGTTCAGATGCCTGTGAGGCAGCATCGGGGTGAGCGTCGTGTGTGAGCATAGTATTCATTATGCCAGGAATGCACCGGCGCATCCGGTTCGGGCAGCAATTTTTGTCGTGATGCTGTACGGGTAAATATTTGCCCGGGAGGGTAGACTATGTTTTATGATCCCGATTAACCCTTCCGGCAGCAGCTTTGATGCCAACGAAACCCTCGGCGCAGGCAGAGACCCCCACGACAGCGAAACCACACACCCGGTGGATGAGGCTGAGCACCCTGTACACCCCGACGAGGCGGGCCTGCTGGCTCAGGCACTGCCGCCCGTGCCCGGGCCGAAGTATGAGCAGGTGATTCGTCTGCTGGAGCAGCGCTACATTATCCCCGGCAGCCCCGGCGATAAGCTGCCCACTGAGCGGGCGTTGCAGCTGCAGTTTGGGGTGAGCCGTCAGACGGTGCGTAATGCCCTCAAATACCTGCTTGATAAGGGCCTGATCTATAACCAGCAGGGTTCCGGCACGTACGTCGCGGACCATTCACAGGCCAGCTTTATCCCGCGTATCTGCTCGTATGCTGAAGACATGAGCCGCCGCGGCGTGGAGTCGTCTACGCGCATGATCGCTACCCGCTGGGTTGAGGCTGATGAGAGGATTTCTTCTAATCTGCTGGTGCCGGTCGGTTCACAGGTGCTGTATGCGCGGCGGTTACGGCTGGCCAATGGCACCCCGATCGGCTTTGAGCGGGTCTACCTGGTGCCTGATGCCGCCAGCACGGTGCTGGATCCGATGGTGTCGCAGGCGTTTGCGGGAGGTTCCCCGCAGGAGGAAGGCTCGGAGTACACGGTGGAGCACGGGCGGATGCGCATTGAGGCGTCCCTGTTCTCGGAGCAGGATGCCGCAGATTTTAATGGTTTCCCCACGGTGGGTGCCGCTGCGCTGCAGGTGACGCTCACCGGCTACACCGGTGAAGGCGAACCGGTAGAGTACAGCGTGACCCTCTATGAGTCCGCAGCGTATTTTTACGAGATGATTCTTTAGCTTCTTCGCAGCCGCAGATTGTAGGCGGCAGAGCCCTCACACGCGTTGTTCCTGCGTAACACCCGTTACCGGGGGCTGTGTACCCCGGCCGTGGGAGTATTACGCAGGAACAACTGTTGAGTGATGCGGCGAGGCAGTTAGCCTGCCTGACGTTCTGCGGTCTCCACAACGTTAACGAGCAGCTCCGCGCGGGTCATGGGGCCCACGCCACCGGGGTTTGGGGACACCCAGGACGCCTTCGCGGCTGCCTCGGGGGAAACGTCGCCGAAGAGTTTCTTCTTACCGGTTTCGGGGTCTTCGGCGCGGGAGACGCCCACATCCAGCAGGATTGCGCCGTCCTTCACCTGGTCCGCTTTCAGTACGTGCGGCACGCCCACGGCGGCAACAATCACGTCCGCCTGGCGCAGCACCTCGTCAAGGTTCTGGGTACCGGTGTGTGCCAGGGTTGCGGTGGCGTTGATTTCGCGGCGGGTCAGCAGCAGCCCCAGCGGGCGGCCCACGGTAATACCGCGTCCAAGCACCACCACGTTCTTACCGTTCCAGTCGATGCCGTGGCGCTTCACCAGCTCAATCACGCCGTTGGGGGTGCACGGCAGGGGCGAGTCCAGCGGCTCTGAGACGTTCAGCACCAGCTTGCCGAGGTTGGTGGGGTGCAGCCCGTCTGCGTCTTTCTCGGGGGCGATCTTCTCCAAAATACGGTTAGTGTCCAGGTGCTTGGGCAGGGGAAGCTGCACAATGTAGCTGGTGCAGGCAGGGTCGTGATTGAGCTTATCAATCTCGGCCTCAAGCTGTTCCTGGGTGATGTCTGCGGGCAAATCCACGCGGATCGAGTTAATGCCGATCTCGGCGCAGTCGCGGTGCTTGGCGCCCACATAGGAGTGGGAGGCGGGGTCGTCCCCCACGAGTACTGTTCCCAGACCGGGGGTGATGCCGCGAGCTTTAAGCGCCTCAACGCGCTCAGTCAGCTCATTCTTAATGGCCGCGGCGGTGGCTTTGCCGTCGAGAATCTGTGGCATGATGAGTTCCTTCCTTGGTGTCATGCACCAGCCTGCAGGCCGGTGCCTTGGTTATTTGCTCCGTCCCGGGTGGCTCCGGGGCGAGCTGGTTGTGTGTGCGTGCTCAAAGACCCCACCCAGCGAGGTGCCGTGGCGGGGTCTTTAAGAGGTCTACCAGTTTTCGCTTCCCACGTAGAGCGGGTACTTTTCGCACAGTACGCTCACGCGCTGACGCAGGGCCGCGATATCGTGCTGCGGCAGCAGCACTGAGGCAATAATATCGGCGACCTCGGTAAAGCCTGCGGCGTCAAAACCGCGGGTTGCCAGGGCTGAGGTGCCGATACGCAGCCCGGAGGTCACCAGCGGCGGGCGGGGATCGTTCGGCACCGCGTTGCGGTTAACGGTAATACCCGCATCGTGCAGCAGGTCTTCCGCCTCTTTACCGGTGAGCTGGTGGTGGCGCAGATCGACCAGCACCAGGTGCACATCGGTACCGTCGGTGGCGATGGAAACGCCCGCATCGCGCATATCCTGGTGAGTCAGGCGCTCTGCTAGGATGCGCGCCCCCTCGATTGTGCGCTTCTGACGGTCTTTGAACTCTTCGGTTGCGGCGATCTTGAACGCGGTCGCTTTCGCGGCAATCACGTGCATGAGCGGGCCGCCCTGCTGCCCGGGGAATACCGCCGAGTCGATCTTTTTCTTGAGCTCTTCGGTGCACAGGATAAAACCGGATCGGGGGCCGCCTAAGGTCTTGTGCACGGTCGAGGAAACCACGTGGGCGTGCGGCACCGGGTTGGGGTGCAAACCAGCCGCTACCAGACCGGCGAAATGGGCCATATCAACCCACAGGTAGGCGCCGACCTCATCGGCAATCTCACGGAATTTCGCGAAATCCAGCTGGCGGGGGTATGCCGACCACCCGGCAATAATAACCTTGGGGCGCTCAGCGAGCGCAAGCTGCCGCACCTGCTCCATATCAACCCGGCCGTCGTCGCCCACCTCATAGGCGACAACTTCGTAGAGCTTACCCGAGACGTTCAGTTTCATACCGTGTGAGAGGTGCCCGCCGTGCGCCAGTGAAAGGCCCATAATCTTCTCACCGGGGTTCAGCAGGGCGTGCATGACGGCGTTATTCGCCTGGGCGCCGGAGTGGGGCTGCACGTTGGCGTGCTCGGCACCGAAAAGTTCCTTAACCCGCTTAATAGCCAGGTCTTCAACAATATCGACGAATTCGCAACCGCCGTAGTAGCGGCGGCCCGGGTAGCCTTCCGCGTACTTATTGGTCAGCACCGACCCCTGCCCCTGGAGTACGGCGCGCGGCACGAAGTTCTCGGAGGCGATCATTTCCAGGGTGTTTTGCTGGCGTTTACGCTCCAAATCGAGTGCTTCGGCGACCTCAGGGTCAAGTTCGGCGAGGGGGACCTCAAGGGTCACGGTTGCGCGTTCGGTCATGCTTTTTCTCCTAGGGGTGCGGTGCTGTGCACCACTGTCTAGATATTTATGATGTGCCTCTCATAGTACCGGATAGCGGGCGCATCAGCAGACAATATTGCGGGTGTATTCACGGTGTGAGCACTGGCTTTACTGCCCGCACCGGGTACATATGTTTATGACTGGGTGAGAATAGCGGAGGCGTATTCAAGATATGCGTCGCGTTTTTCTTTCCCCAGAAGCTGGGTTTGCACCACATACCCTGTCAGCACGGACAGCACCGCCGCGCCAATAACATCAAGCCATCCGTCGAGTTCTTCTTCGGTGAAGTCTAGTTCGCGTGAACCCCATTCACGGTAGCGGTCAAGTGCCATATCGCGCAGGTCGGTGAGCTGTTCCGTGACGACGGCGGAAATATCGGGGGATGAGACAGCCTCACCCCAGGTGGCCAGCAGGAACCTGCGGGTTTTGGTGGCATCCAGCAGCCGCAGACACCCCAGCACATAGTCCCAGGGTTTATCGGCGCGTACCCGCGTGAAGGGGGCTAAATCCAGGCGTGCCGCCTCAAGCATAATGTCGTTTTTAGATCCGAAGTGGTTATAGATTGCGCCCGCCGAGAGCCCCGTGGCGGCGATAATCTCGTTCATCGAAGTTTTCTGGTAGCCATGCTTAATGAAACACTCGCGAGCTACGTCAATAATCTGCGAGCGCCGATTCTTTTTGTATTCTTCGCTGACTTTAGGCACGTCTTAATCCTATCGAATCTGAGGGCGCATTGTGGGTTATCGCCACAAAGCGCACTTTATATGATATGACTCACATAAAGTGCGCTTCGTTATTGCTGCGGCTTGACCCGGTTCTTACCCCAGCATGGCGCGGGAAACGCCAAAGATTAGTGGAAGAAGTGGCGGGTTCCGGTCAGGTACATAGTGACGCCCGCATCCTTCGCGGCCTGAATCACTTCGTCATCACGGATCGAGCCGCCGGGGTGCACGACCGCGCGGATACCGGCGTCGAGAAGAACCTGCAGGCCGTCCGCGAAGGGGAAGAAAGCGTCGGATGCGGCAACCGCACCGCGGGCACGCTCATGGCCTTCTCCGCCGAGCGTATTGGCACGCTCAACCGAGAGTTTGCACGAATCCACGCGGTTAACCTGCCCCATGCCGATACCCACGGCGGCACCATTATGGGCGAGCATAATCGCATTCGATTTGGGGGCACGCAGGGCGCGCCACGCGAATTCAAGATCTCGCAGAGTGGTCTCGTCGGCAGGTTCACCGGCGACCAGCCGCCAATTCTGCGGGTTATCACCCTCGGCGTTAAGTCGGTCGGCTTCCTGGAAGAGCGCGCCGCCGGAAATCGAGCGGTACTCGATAGTCTCACGCCCGAACCCGTCGGGAAGTACCAGCAGGCGCAGGTTTTTCTTGGTTTCCAGGATTTCGAGGGCTTCCGGTTCGTATCCGGGTGCCACGATAACCTCGGTGAAAATATCTTTAACGGCCTGCGCCATATCCTTGGTGACCGGGCGGTTCGCGGCAATCACGCCGCCATAGGCGGACAGCGGATCGCAGGCGTGAGCCTTAGCGTGCGCATCGGCAATCGGGTCTGCGGCATCAGGGCTTGCAACTGCAATACCGCAGGGGTTGTTGTGCTTGATGATGGCGACGGCGGGCTCGTCAAAATCGTAGGCTGCGCGCAGGGCTGCGTCGGCATCCACATAGTTGTTGTAGCTCATCGCCTTGCCGTGGATCTGCTCAGCCTGGGCGATACCGGGGGCTGCTGCGGGGTCTACATACAGAGCCGCACGCTGATGCGGATTCTCGCCATAGCGCAGGGTCTCGCTGCGTTCAAAGCCCAAACCGGCGTACGGGGGCCAGAAGTTAGCGTCTTCATCCTGCTGGAACTGCGCGGCGGTCCAGGTAGCGACGGCGGTATCGTAGGCGGCAGTATGTGCGAAGGCGCCAGCAGCCAGGCGGCGGCGCTCCTCCAGGGAGAACCCGCCGTTTTGAGCGGCGGTTACGGTACGCTCGTAGTCTTTGGGGTCTACGACGATGGCGACCGCATCGTGATTCTTCGCGGCGGCGCGCACCATTGAGGGGCCGCCGATATCGATTTTCTCGATAATAGCGTCTTGGTCGGCGCCGGATGCCACGGTCTCTGCGAAGGGGTACAGGTTCACGACCACCAGGTCGAAGGGCTCAACGTCGAGTTCGGTGAGGGTGTCGATATGTTCCTGTTTGCGGCGGTCGGCCAAAATACCGGCGTGGATGCGCGGGTGCAGGGTCTTCACGCGGCCCTCCAGGCACTCGGGGAAGTTGGTAACCTCGGTGACTTCGGTGACGGGCACACCGGCGGCGGCGATCGTGGATGCGGTCGAACCGGTAGACACCAGCTTCACGCCCGCCTCGTGCAGACCGCGGGCGAACTCCGCCAGGTTAGTTTTGTCGTACACGGAAATGAGGGCGCGGCGCAGGGGCAGACGATCGAGCTTCTTCATAGACACTAATTACTCCGTTGCTTCTTGCTCGGTGAATGGGTGGTACCCCGTGGCGGGGTTTTACTACTGCCCGCATACGCCGGGATGCGGCGCCATGCGGGCAGGAAGTTCTAGGGGTTTTGAATTTTGGGGAGGGCAGCGAATTCTGCAAGGGTTCGCACCAAGAGCCGGCGTTCCTGCACCTTAATGCGCTCATGCAGGCTTTCTTCGGTGTCACAGTCCTCGACGGGCACCGCGGCCTGGGCGATAATCGTGCCGGTATCAACCCCGGAATCCACGAAATGAACCGTCAGCCCAGTGATTTTAACGCCGTGGGCGAGCGCATCCCGCACACCGTGCGCCCCGGGGAATGAGGGCAGCAACGCGGGGTGAGTGTTAATAATCCGGTTCTCAAAGCGGGCGACCAGCTGCGCATCAACAATGCGCATGAACCCGGCGAATACAACGTAATCGGGGGTGTAGGAAGCGATTTTCTCTTCGAGAGCGCGGTTCCATTGCTCACGGTCAGCATAGTCTGCTGGCTCAACCAGGAAGGTTTCAACCCCGGCTGCGGCGGCTCGGTCAAGGCCAGTACAGGGCTTATCAGCGCCTACGGCGGCGATCTCTGCGTTCAGCTCGCCCGCCCTCACGGCATCGAGAATAGCTTGCAGGTTAGTACCGGACCCGGAGACCATTATCACAATTCGCACAGCAATAGTTTAGCGCACCGCCACAGGGGCATGTAGGATACGCGCCCAGCGAAAACACCACCGGAAGAAGCAGTACCCTTAAGGGTATGCAGAACCCGCCCCAGCCAACTAAGCAGCCCACGGCCCCTCAACACCCGAACCGTCTGGGGGCACCTCAGCCACCAGACCCCGAAGAACGCCGCCGCACCGTAATGCGCATCGCCCGAGCCCAGGGTTTAGCCGTTGTCTCCACCTTCCTGGGGCTGGTGTGCCTGACCTACCCCATGCCGTTTTTCCTTTTGGCGCCCATGGTGCTGCTGGCGGGTTTGGCGCTCAATATTGTGGTGATTGTGCGCACCGCGCTCACACGCTCCCCCATTGTGTTCTATGTTCTGGCCAGCTTCGGGATTCTGACCGAGTTTTTCCTGCTCATCATGTGCCTGGTAATGCTGATCTCCCCCGCGTACTGGGAGTACCGGGACTGTCTGCACCAGTCATTGACCGTTAGCGACCAGCAAACCTGCCAGGACACCTATTACCGGCAGGCCACCCAGCTGAACCCTCAATCCCCGTAGCCTCCTTCCGGGGTATCCCCGGGAGCGGAAGCCCAGACCCGGCCCGACGCTATGAGCCCGCCTAGCTCTTGTAGTGACCCTTGTCTTTATGGCGGCCTAAGATGCGGTTCATTGCGGCCATCGGTGAACTATGCGGGTGGTTTTGGTCACCGGATTCACCGGCCTCTTCGTCCCGCACCGGCTCTATGACCTCGGTTGTTTCTGCAGCATCATGAGCCGAATAATCAACCTCAAACAGTTTTTTCTTCGGTTCGGCGCTGGGCTCGGAGGTGGTGTCCTCAACCGCCGCAGCGGCCTTACTATCCTGCTCGGGAATCTCTTCTCCGGTGCTGGCCGCTTTGCCTGCTGACTGCCCACCGGTAGCAGGTTCATCGTTGGCAGAGGGGCGGGAATCGGTATCAGATTCGTCCCCGAAAAGAGCCCAGCTGCGCCGGGTTTTCGGGCGCGGATTGTCGGTGCGCGACTCGTGGCTATCCGCTGCGGAATCCTGCCGGGCTACGTCGCGGGTTTTATGCGCCCCAAACCCGAAATAGGCGTTGACGCGCTCGCTTACCGCTGGTTTCTCGTCGGCAAAGCGTGAGAGCTCCCGACTGCTGTCAGAGACGAATAGGCGCGATATCATGTTCCCCGCTGCGGTACCGGCACCAACCAGGATCATGGTGTACATTGCGAATTTAGCGGGGTGCGGCCCGATCTCGGTGAACGGCCCGGCCCCCAGCGACCCGCTGGACAGCCAGCCCAGTATGAACGATACGAACCCGGTGAACACCCCAACGAGCACCCCCAGCCCCGCCGCGGATACCGGCAGGGAAAGAGCGCGCACCCGGATTTTGAGGGCCACCCACTCGTCAAAGTGGTCTTCACCTTCACGTAAGAACCACAGCCCGGCCAAAAACCCTGCCCCCACCGGCACAATAAGCGCCCCGTACCCGATGAACCCAAGGTTCTGGGGTATGGCTCCGACCGAGGGGAACAGGGGCAGTGCCTGCACGGTTGAATGTGCCAGCCCCACGTTCGTTCCCGCCCCGAATGACAGCCCGGAACCGGTGGACCAAGCCATGGAGTGCATGACCATATTGGGGATATACCCCAGCTGCAGCATGGTGACCGCGAAATCCCCCACTGCCCCGGCGTGCAGGCTCTGGTAGATGCTCACAATCCGCGCCCAGTTCACCATAATTGAGGCGAACAGCAGCAGCGCCCCGCCTGCTACGAAGGCGACAACGGCAACCGCGGATGCCCGCACCACCGCCCACGCATAGGATCCAGCCCAGCGGGAATACTGGCTCATGCGGGAGATTTGTTCAGCCGTATCAACCCCGACCATGCGGGCCAGTGACCGTGCCTCATAGTAGCCGCCCCAGATAAGCCCCGTCAGCACGAATCCCAGCGGTATGAGAGCCGCCGCGAGCAGGCTGAGTGGGTTGTGTTCGGCGCTGGCGTAAGCGAAGGCGCCCGCAGAGAGCAGGCTGTAGGTGGCTGCCCCCGCCCCCACCGGGATAAAGAACTCCCCCTCGTAGGAGGCGCGGGCCAGCCGCCGCCCCGCCCTGAAGCACAGCAGCACCGGGGCGATACTGAGCCCCAATGGTATGAACGTCATGAGCCCGTGCGGCGCGGCGGGCCCGAATGCTTGGGAAAGATGCAGCGGAACCCCGTGGATGAGCAGCCACAGGTGCACCGACAGGCGGGAAAGCGCCGCAATATCGACGCTGTCGAAACCGTTATTAAGCCAGACGGCCAGCAGCAGCACGAATACCGCACCGAATGAGATGAGGGCGGTGATGAGCATTTCAACCGCGCCCTGCATCCACAGGGGCATGGGGACCGAGTACCGTGAGAAGGGGGAGAAGCTTTTCATTATCCTTCAATCATGCCATGAATCTTAGTCAAGCCCCATTACGCCCCTATATCTGGCCTGGGCCGGCCCCCGCACAGTGTGTGTTCGCCGCCGTCTTAGTCCTCGGTCCAGGGGTTGGTGGCGACCGCTTCCCACCTGCGGTACACCTCGGCTTTAGAAGAGACAATTTCAAGGTTATAGGCTCGGGCGCTGGCACAGATCAGGCCCTCTAAGGCGGCAGTTGGCAGCGGTGCGGCGTCGGCTCTGCCCACACTGTGGTAGCCGATTGGGGCGTTACGTCCGGCCCATTCCAGGCTGACTTTCGCGTCAATATTAATCACGTGATCCGCGAATCGTTCAAGGAGCTCAGCAATCCACCGGTCGGTCTCCGGGTAGGGGTAGAGGCCTTTAAGTTCGCCCACGCTCAGCACGGAAATGTACATGTGCCTCCAGGCGCGGCGGCGCAGAAAAGCGACGACCCTGGGGTCTGGGGTGGCTTTGCGTATTTCGGCGAGCACATCCGAATCGAGGAGTATGCCTGAGGTTTTCATACGCTCTATGCTACGCGCAAACCAGCATATTCAACGGCGGGGATGCCTTCGGGGTTGGGCAGCAGCAGAAAGTTGAGGAATTCGTCGCGTTGGGATGAGATACGCGTGTAGTCTTGGATGCTCACCGCGGTATACCCTCCGCGTGCTGGCACTGCGGCGGCGCGCAGTTTTTCCTGGTAGGTGCGGGTGGGGGTGAGGTGATTAGATGCTGCAGAGCTGTTGTACATTGACAACCATGCGCCGATGCGCGTTCCTTTCGCGTTGCTCTTGCCTGTACCGGTTGCCGACCCGCGTGTGCGGGGCGGTGAATACAAACCGCTTCGTCATCCGAGCCACCCGTGAACATGGGGTTGGCGTTCGACCATAGTCGGAGCTTATCAGTCGAAACTCTTGAAGCTGAGTACAGCTTACAGCAGATTCCGCATGGCTGTAAACGACCACCCCAAGGAAGCCTTAGTGATTTACATTACATACAAAGTGTTCTGTTTCTTTTGCTATGCGCCAAGAGGAGGCCCCTCTCCCCCGCTTTCTGTCCGTATGATGGATAGGGGCTGGTAGCTCTACACCCCACACGTTTGCAGAAACAGCTGCAGATATGGGGTGTGCACCCATACCCCGGAAAGACTAAAAGTAAATAGGTATTATCAGGAGACCTGAGGTATTGGAATGAAGCAACCGTATGAGATAAGTTCTGATTTTTTCAAAAAGATGACATCTTCCGGCTGGTATTTTGAACGAGATGTGCTGCTTGAAAAATTACCGCCTCACCTGGAAGAGCTGCCTGATCTGGTGAAGAAATTTTTGCGGGAGATATGGTATATCTCAGTAGCCAAGGATATGTACATTCCGGTTGAATATGAAATGTTTATGTTTGACAATGAGGTTTATACTTTTGGGGAAACAACCCAAGAATTAATAGATTACTCATTAGAGGAAAACAGCTCCGACTACTTCTGCCCACATCTCATTGATAAAAAGATAAGAAATTTTGGTTTTAAAGAGGGTCGAGATATTTTAATTGATGAGCTGGGAAGAATCTATGAGATCCCCGATTCCGGCGATATTTATTATGTTGGGGGTAAGTTTTACGAGGGGCTTTATAATCTAATATATTCACGGGGAGAATCCTATATTGTAAGTGACACTGGTGAGCTATTTAAAGAGACACAAGAAGGCGTCATGTCAGCCAATATGAATATTGAGGATATTGAGTAGCAAGCGCATGGGATAGTCCGTGCGGACCGCTCTTCGCACCAGCAGGCGGTCACTGGTCGCATGCACTATTCTTGTGGTTGCACAGCACCCCAAGCTGACAGTCAACTATCTCTCCTACTTTACTGTTAAACGTTTCACCCGTAAGCAATACTTTCACTGTGTTCTCGCCAGTTAAGAATTCCAAATTTCATAGTGGACGGACGGGGCAGCACCTTATAGGCTGGGATTTTAAGGGACTATTTCTACCTTTATTTCAGTAAAGATTCGGCAGAAAGCTGGGTGCTATATATGAAGCTCACCCTACGTATTATCGGAATAGCAGCCCTTATAGTCCTAGGTGCTGGCGTTATTCTATTTGTCCTTGGGGGCTGGGGGTCGCTGGTGGAATACCATGCTTTTGAGTGGCGCGGTATTGACGCCGGAGGGACAAGCCCGCTGGTGCGAGCAACTACTGACCTTAGCTACCGGTGCCTGGGCATTGGTATCCCCCTAGGGGTTATTGCTGCACTTCTAAAAATCATTACCTCCGTGCGTGAAGACAAGAAAATACGGGAGGAACAGCTCAGGCGGGCCAGGGCAGAGCAGCACAAGCAGCCGCCCGAAAATCAGCGGTGACGAAAACAGCCTCAAGGCTTTGACACCCTTGAGATAATGGAACGGTGAGCGAGCCGAATCCCTTCCCCAGCATCCCCATCACCGAAGACAAGATACTCGAACAAGTCGGCGGACGAACCTTCCAACGCGCCCGCACCTACGCCGCCAAAGGCATGGTTGTACGCTACCAATACGACGCGGCCGCCAACGAGCTGCACGGCCTCGTCAACGGCAACACCCCCTCCCCCTACGAAGTATATGTTCGCTTCTCCCGGCCCAAAGGCCCCACCAATAACCACTTCGTCTCGAACTGCACCTGCCCGGTAGACCTCAACTGTAAGCACGCCGCCGCGCTCATGCTCACCGCCATTGACCGGGCGGAACAATCCCGTATCGCCCTGGGGATAGAACCCGAAGATGAAGATAACGGGCCGCAGGTGCCCGAGCAGGTTAAAGACCTTGTGCGAGACCTGCAAGGGCTCGGGCTTGAGGTGGGTACCGCAGCCACAATGGGTGAGACTGACCCAAAAATAACCGACGTCAAGGGTGAAAGCCGCACCCCACAGCACAGTACCCGCACCCGTCAGACGGCGCAGCACCCCGGCAGCCCTCACCCTGACGACACCCCGCAGAACGCACCCTCACGCATCCCCGCCTGGAGGCGCGACCTCTCCCATGTGCTCGCCGCAGGCGGCACCCCCACCGGTATTGACTCCGCCCGGGTATCCGGGGCGTTAGACCTATCTTTCAGCGTGGCACCCGCCCGGTCTTTCGGCCCCTCAAGCACAGAAACCGCCGCCCGCATTAACCTGCTGGCCCGCCCCCTCATGCGCTCCAACACGGGGCGCTGGGTCAAGGGCGGCCTCAGCTGGGAAACCTTCGCCTCATCCGTAGGCGGGCCGGTGCTGCGCCACGAAATATACCCCGAACACGAACGGTGGTTTGCTGAGCTCTACTCGGTGGTGCGGCCCTGGCAGTCCATGTACACCTCGCACCGAGACTGGGTCTCGCTCAGCGCATCCGGCAGCGCCCTGCTGTGGGATGTGCTCGCACGCGCCCAGCGCATTGGGCTGCCGATCCTGCTTGAAGGGCGCGAAATAAACTTGACGGTGCTGCCGCCAGCCACCGTAAAAATGCGTGCCACAACGCTCCCCGGCGCCTCCTTGGACGACCCGGCGGAGGGTGGGCTGCGTCTTGAGCCGACGCTCGGCTGGGAAACCCGCCAGGACGGGCGCGTCCGGCAGGTGTGGGTGGATGCGGCAAACTCCCACCCCCTGGGCACCCCGAACAGCGGCTACAACGGGGCCGGGGCGGGCACCTGCTGCATTGGGTTCTTCGCCCTTGGCGGGCTGGCGCAGCAGGTGTACGAGCAGGCGGCAGCCCAGGTGCGGTGGAAAACAACCCGCGAGGGCGCACTCGACCGCGTGTGTCGCGCCGAATTCGCAGCCGCCGGGGCGGAGCAGCCAGCGGCGGCGGAACAATCACAGGCAGGTAGCCCTGCCCCGGGTGAGCTGATCCCCGAACTTGCCAGTGCCGCACCTGCGGAGCACCACGACGACATACCGCAGATTCCAGACGGACTGCAGCTGGCCTTCATCCCCCTCGCTGAGCCGCTGGATGCCGCCACCGACTCGTTCATCACCACCGGCGCTATTGAGGTCCCCGGGGCTTCCCGTGAAGATTTTCACCGCGAATACCTGCCCGCCCTAGCGCGTACAGTACCGGCGCTGACCCCGGACCCGGCGCTGAACCTGCCGCAGGTGCGTTCGCCTCACCTGGTGTTTGAGATGGCCTTTAATGAGCAGGTGGCACACGATGCAACCACCGACTGGTACTGGGAATACCCGCTGAACCCGCTCGGTGCCCCCACCGCCGAAGATGAGCCCGATAGTGAAACGGGCACCGGTGAACAGTACACGCGCCTGCCGGTGTTTGGCTACGCGGGTGAACCCGGCGGGGACATTCGTGATGCCCGGTTTGAGGCGCGGGTACTGCGTAAGGTGCGCTCGCTGCCCGGCACTATTGAGCTGACGCGCGGACGTACCGAGGGCTGGGAAACCCGCGATGTTCTCACCCGCGTACTGCCCGCCCTGCGGCGGATTTCCGGGGTTCGGGTGCGGCTGCTGGGCACCGTGCCCAAGTTTACGGAGGCCACCGACGCGCTCATTGAGGTGAATGTGACTGAGGGGAATTCACGGGACTGGTTCGGGCTGGGTATCGCTATCCGCGTGAATGACTGGCATGTTCCGTTCTCGCAGGTTTTTGAGGCGCTCGATCGCGCCCAAGACAGGATTCTTCTGGGTAACGGCACCTATTTTTCGCTGAACCGCCCGGAATTCACGGCGCTGCGGGCGCTCATTGCTGAGGCACGCACCCTCAACGATTCCAGTACTGAGCTGCGCATTAACCGCCGCCAGGTGGGGTTGTGGGATGAGCTTGAGTCCCTGGCGTCGCATGTGAATACGGTGGCTTCCTGGGATGCGCAGGTGCGTAACCTGCTCAGCCTTTTAGACGAGGCCCAAACGGATACACCAGAAGACCTTTCAGGGACGGAAAACCCCGAAAAAACAGCGCAGAACAGCCAGAAAAAGAATGAGCATTCTACACCCGGGGCGGTGCGGGAATACGCCTTCTCGGCGCTGAACCTTCAGGCACCCGCCGGGCTGAAGGCGACCCTGCGTCCCTACCAGCTGGAGGGGTTCCGGTGGCTCGCGTTCTTGCGGCAGCACCGCCTCGGCGGCATCCTGGCGGACGAGATGGGCCTTGGCAAGACCGTGCAGACCCTCGCGCTTTTAGCCCACGCCATGCAGGAGCACGCCGAACAGGCCACGGCAGGCCGGTCGCAGGATGGCGAGCAGCCGCCGTTCGCACCGTTCCTGGTGGTTGCGCCCACCTCCGTGGTGGGTAACTGGGCGAATGAGGCAGCACGGTTCGTTCCCGACGCGAAGGTTGCAGTGGTGGGCGCGTCCACCGCGAAAAGCGGGAAAAGCATCGCTGAAATGGTTGCTGGTGCGCACCTAGTGGTCACCAGTTACGCCCTCTTTCGGATTGATGAGGCGGGCTACACCGAGTACGGGCAGCTCTTGCAGGAACGCAGCGGGCAGGCTGCCACCGAAGAAACCGCCAGCGTGCCGCCCGCCGGGTGGGGCGCGCTGGTTTTGGATGAGGCGCAGTTTGTGAAGAACGCAGCCACCCGCGCGTGGAAGGCGGCGCGGGCACTTCCAGCCGACTTTAAGCTGGCGATCACCGGCACCCCCATGGAGAACAACCTCATGGAGCTCTGGGCGATCCTGGCGATTGTGGCAGACGGGCTGTTCCCGTCCGCCCGGGCGTTCCGCGACCTGTACGCACGCCCGGCCGAGTCTGGGGAGGACACCGATGCGGTGCCGCGCCTGCGCCGCCGGGTGGGCCCGCTCATGCTGCGGCGCACCAAGGAGGTGGTGGTGGCTGAGCTGCCGCAGAAGAACGACGTGCGCATTGATATTCCGTTGAATCCCACGCACCGGCGTATTTACGATACGCGGCTTCAGCGTGAGCGGCAGAAGGTGCTGGGCCTGCTGGAGGACATGGATAAAAACCGGTTCACTATTTTTCAGTCGCTCACACTGCTGCGGCGGCTGGCGTTGGACGCTGCGTTGATCGACCCGGTGGAGTACGAGGGGGTGGGGTCAGCCAAACTAGAGTACCTGCTGGGGCAGCTGCCCGACCTGCTGACGGGAGGGCACCGGGTGCTGGTGTTCAGCCAGTTCACGGGGTATTTGCGCACTATCTCGCAGCGGCTTGAGGCTGAAGGCATAAAGCATCTGTACCTGGACGGGGCCACCCGCAACCGCCCGCAGGTTTTGAAGGATTTTGCTGACGGTGTGGCGCCGGTGTTCCTCATTTCGCTCAAGGCGGGCGGGTTCGGGCTGAACCTGACGGAGGCAGATCACTGCTTCATTATGGACCCGTGGTGGAACCCGGCGGCGGAGCAGCAGGCGGTGGACCGCATCCACCGTATTGGGCAGGAACGTGACGTGCACGTGCACCGGCTGGTGGCGCAGGGCACCATTGAGGAGAAGGTCATGGATTTGAAAGAGTCAAAGGCCGCCCTATTTGAGGCGGTCGTCAATGACGGCTCGTTTGCTTCAACGAAGGTCAGCGCTGAGCAGGTGCGACAGCTGTTATCCCCGACCGGCTCCTAATTTCCCCTCACTAAAAAGGCTCTTTATGTGAATAAAGCGGGATGTTTCACGCTTTATTCACATAAAGGGTCTTTTTACGCTCCGGGGAGGGGATTCCCAGTTTCGCGCTGGGCTGGATTCGCCCACTGCTCTAGCGTGCGGGCGCATCCGGGGGTACCGTTGAAAGCGTCAGTCCCATTAAATTTCAGGAGAAGTAATGGTCAAAAACATCACGTTCAACGACGGCAACAGCATCCCTCAGCTGGGGTATGGCGTGTGGCAGATTGAAGATAATGGTGCAGCCGATGCTGTCGGTACGGCTCTTGAAACGGGGTACCACCATATCGATACTGCGTCCATCTATGGGAACGAGGTTGGGGTGGGGCGCGGTATTGCGACCAGCTCCGTGCCACGTGAGGATATTTTTCTCACCACCAAGCTGTGGAACTCGGATCAGGGGTTTGAGAAGGCTATTGCCGCGCTTGATGCCTCGTTAGAGCGGCTCGGCACCGACTACGTGGATTTGTATCTGATTCACTGGGCTAAACCGCAGCAGGGCACCTATCTGGAGTCGTGGCGGGCGCTCATTGAGCTGAAAAAGCAGGGTAAGGTGCGTTCGATTGGTGTTTCTAATTTTCCGCAGGCTCAGCTGCGCGAAATTATTGCCGATACTGGTGTGACCCCGGCGATTCACCAGATTGAGCTGCACCCTTATTTCTCGCAGAAAGATATGCGCGCGGTGCACAGTGAGTTTGGTATTGTGACCGAGGCTTGGTCGCCGCTCGGTCAGGGCGGTGAGCTTCTGAAAGACCCGGTGATCGTTGAGATTGCGGGTAAGCACGGTGTTTCCCCGGCGCAGGTTGTGCTCGCCTGGCATCTGGCGAAGGGGATTGTGGCGATTCCGAAGTCGGTGACTCCTGCGCGCATTGCCGAGAACTTTGCGGCCGCTAATGTCACCCTGGATGCGGCAGACATTGCGGCGATTGATGGGCTTACCCGGGCGGATGGTCGCATAGGCCCCGACCCACAGAACCCCGAGTTTTAATAAACCCTGAGTTTTAGCAGCTGGGGTTAGCAGCCCCAATGATCGCACCCATGTAGAAGGTTCCTTTGCGCTGAGAGGGTACATGGCCTCTCACAGCAAGGGAACCTTCTGCTCTGGAGACAGCCCGTACCCCTGCGACAGAACCAACCCTATCGAGAACGCTTGTTCTTTTTCTGTTTCTGCCTGCCGGGTTCGGTATCTGGGGTATCGTCCACCAGCAGCGAGAGCGAGATGCGTTTGCGGGGTGCATCCACCTCAACCACGCGAACCTGCACAATGTCGCCGCTGCGCACCACATCATGGGTGTTGTGCACGCGGCGGCGGCTCATCTGCGAAATATGCACCAGCCCGTCTTGGTGCACCCCAATATCGACGAACGCTCCGAATGCCGCCACGTTAGAGACCACGCCCTCAAGTACCATGCCCGGGGCGAGGTCTTCGATACGTGAGATGGTCTCTGAGAACTGTGCGGTGCGGAATTCCGGGCGGGGGTCGCGGCCGGGGCGCAGTAGCTCCGCAAAAATATCACGCACCGTGTAGTCGCCCGCTGTATCAGTGATGTAGTCGGCAGGGCGCAGCCCCATCAGCGCTTTCTCGTTCTCTGATGTTCCCGGCACGGTGAGCGCCCCGGCGGCCCACACGGCACCGTTGCGGGCGAGGGCATCCGCAATAATGCACCGCGCAATGGGGTACGATTCGGGGTGCACGGCAGAGGCGTCCAGGGGCTCCACCCCGCCTGTGATACGCACGAACCCGGCCGCCTGCTCGTAGGCTTTAGGGCCCAGCCGGGGCACGTTAAGCAGCTCGGTTCGGGACGTAAAGGGGCCGTTCTCGTTGCGGTAGGCAACGATGTTTTCGGCGATGGTTCGGTTCAGCCCGGCTACGCGCGCCAGCAGCGGGGCTGAGGCGCTATTGAGGTTCACACCCACGGCGTTCACGCAGTCTTCGACGGTCGCATCAAGCCCCCGGCGCAGGGCGGTAACGCTCACATCATGCTGGTATTGGCCCACGCCGATGGATTGCGGGTCGATTTTGACGAGTTCAGCGAGTGGGTCTTGTAAGCGCCGGGCGATAGAGACGGCGCCGCGTAAGGTCACATCCAGTTCGGGGAGTTCTTCGCTGGCGGTTGCGGAGACCGAGTAGACGGATGCGCCCGCCTCAGAGACAGTGATTTTTTGTGCTTTCTCGTACCCGCCAGCACGCAGGCGGGCCAGCAGCTCAGCAGCAAGTTTGTCCGTCTCGCGTGAGGCGGTGCCGTTACCGATGGCGATGAGCTCAACCCCGTGGGTGCACACAGTGTTTTTAAGCCGGGTGAGCGCAGCATCCCAGTCGTGGCGGGGTGCGTGCGGGTAGATGGTGAAAGCGTCAAGTACTTTCCCGGTGCCGTTAATGACGGCGCATTTAACGCCGTGTTTCAGGCCGGGGTCTAGGCCCAGGGTGGTGCGCTGCCCGGCGGGTGCGGCAAGCAGAATGTCGCGCAGGTTTGAGGTGAATACGTCGATGGCTTCACGTTCTGCGGTTTCAAACAGGTTTTCACGGATGCGCTCGGCCAGGCGTGGGTGCAGGCGTTTGCGCCAGGCGGCGCGGACAGTGGCGGCGAGCCAGCCGAGCACGCGGTCTTCGCTGTCGACGGTGTTGAGCACCTGCACGGGGATACGCAGGGCTGCGGCTACTTCCCGCTCATATACCGAACGTGCGTTCTTGTAGTTTTCGGCGGCTGCACGGGCGGCTTCACGCTGTTCGCCTTTGAGGTGGCTTAGCGGCGGCGGGGGTGTGGCTGCGTCAATACTGAGTTTCACGATTCCCGCCTGGCGTGCGCGCAGCAGCGCAAGCACACGGTGGGAACGGATACTGCGAATGCGGTCTGAGAAGTCGAAATAGTCGGCGAATTTTGCGCCTTCACTGTCTTTACCGGCGATGAGCCGGGTTGAGATGGTGCCGGTGGCGACTAGCTTGTCGTAGAGCCGCCCGGTGAGTGCGGGGTCTGTGGCGGCGCGGTCGATCAAAATGGCACGTGCCCCTTCAAGCGCCTCTTCAACGGTGGTAACAGCGTATTCTTCGCCTTCCCCGGTTTCGTTCACGTAGGCGGCGGCAATATCGTACACACCGGCGAGGGGCACCTCCAGCAGGTCTTCAACGAGCGCGTCCAGCCCGGCGGCGCGTGCCTGCTGGGCTTTGGTGATGCGCTGGCTGCGGTAGGGGGCGTAGAGGTTTTCCAGCTCGGTTTTGGTGCGGGCTGCGCGAAGCCCGGCGAGCAGCTGCTCGTAGGTGAGCGGGTCGATAGCCCCTTCGGTGTAGCGTTCGGTGAGGGCGGCGCGGATGGCTTCTCGCCGCTGGTTGAGTGCGCGCAGCTGGGTGAGACGCGTATGAAGGGCCCGCAGGTGCGTGTCGCTCATGCCGCCGGTGGCTTCTTTACGGTAGCGGGCGATGAAGGGCACGCTGGCACCGGAGTCGAGCAAGGCAATAACGGCGTTAACGTTCGCCGGGGCGAGGTGCAGTTCTGCGGCGATGCTTTCCGTTTCATCCCCTGCCCCGGATGTGTTCGGGGTGCCGTTGCGGGGCTGGGGGCTGTGTGGGTGGGGGCTGTGCGCGTGGCTGCGGTTCCCCGGTGCTGGTGCGGGTGCTGTCCCCTGACCGCCCGCCAGGTTGTGAGGTGCGGGCCGGGGTGCGGCATCACCGTCACGGTTGCTGCTGTTTGCGGGTTTCGGGTGGGGGCGTTGTGCGCTCATTCCTTTAGTTTCGCACCGTCGCGGGGTTCTCTGCCACTTGAGGCGGCGTGTTCGGCGTGTTTCTGCAGTGTACCGGGGTAAGTGGCGGCTGCAGAGCACACTAATGGCGGGGCCAGCGCATCCCTTGATGGGTGCGGGAGCCCCGCCATTATGAGCGCTTGAGCGCTATGACCCTATTTCTTGTCGTCTGAAGTCTGTTTCAGATCCACGATCGGGTTGGACTGGGTGATACTGGTCTCGGGAACCTCCGGGTGCAGCCGGTTCTTCACGAACCAACCGATCGCGAGCCCGCCGAACCAGATGGGCATTAGCATAAGCCCTGCGCGGGTATCTTCGGCGGTTGCCAGAATGCAGACGGAGAAGGCGAAGAACGCCAGCACAACCCAGCACATCACCACGCCGCCGGGCATGCGGTACACGCTCTTGGCGTGCAGCTGGGGGCGTTTACGGCGGTAGCACAGGTAGCTAATGAGGATCATGGACCATACGAAGATCACGAGCACAGCCGCCATAGTGGTCACCAGCGTGAACGCCCCAATAATGGAGTCGCCCGCGTAGAGCAGCACGATACTTGAGAGCAGCAGCGTGGAGGTGAGGAATAGCGCGTTGCGGGGCACGCCTTGGGCTGAGAGAACACCCAGTGACTTGGGGGCGTCGCCTTCCTGCGCCAGGCCGTACACCATGCGTGAGGTGGAGAAAATACCCGAGTTCGCCGATGAGGTTGCCGAGGTGAGCACCACAGCGTTCACCACGTGGGCGGCGATGCCGATCCCAGCTAGGCTGAACATGGTCACGAAGGGGCTTTTCGCAGGATCAATCTCGTTCCAGGGGTTCACCATGAGGATCACCAGAAGCGCACCCACGTAGAAGATAATGATACGTACCGGAACCGAGTTAATGGCTTTGGGCAGGGTTACGGTGGGGTTCTGGGTTTCTGCGGCGGTGGTGCCCACTAGCTCCGAGCCCATGAACGCGAAGATAGCGATCTGGAAGGCACCGAGGAAGCCGAAGACTCCGTTGGGGAAGAACCCGCCGTGCTCCCACAGGTTAGCGATCTGTGCATGAGAACCGTTGGGCGCGGTAAAGCTGGTGGTTACCATCACGATACCAACCAGTATGAGGGCACAGATAGCGACGATCTTAATCATGGCGAACCAGAACTCGATCTCACCGAAGTTCTTCACCGAGGGCAGGTTCAGTGCCAGCAGCGCGATAATGACGATAAGTGCAGGTACTGCTTTAGGTAAATTAGGCCACCACAATTGGCTGTAATCTACGATAGCGATAATATCCGCCACCGCCGTAACCACCCACATAAACCAGTACGACCAGCCGAGAAAGAACCCTGCTGGTCGCCCCACGAGGTCGGCGGTGAAGTCGGAGAATGATTTGTACTTGAGGTTCGAGAGAAGGATCTCGCCCATCGCGCGCAGCACAAGGAAAATGGCGGCGCCAATAACAATGTAGACCAGCAGGATAGAGGGCCCGGCTTTGGAGATTGCCTTGCCCGAGCCCATGAATAGGCCGGTACCGATGGCACCACCAATGGCGATGAGCTGAATATGCCGGTTGCTCAGCCCGCGGTGTAGTTCTTCAGCTTGGCCTGTACTCTCTGCCGCCGGTGCGGCGTTTTCGTGAGGTTGCTGCATCACAGTTCCTCTTTCGTGGTTGGATCCCGGTTCGGCGTGGGACAGCCCCGACTTTCGGGGCAAACTTTGGTGTTACAACCCATGATGTGTAGGAAACTACCAAATGTTTTGAATATATATTCTACATAACTAATTCGGCATGTAGTAGTTATTTTTAAGTTGAGTGTTATAAATCTATGTCTTATATCATACACGGTACGATGCGGGGTGTCGCAAGTCATGGCAAGGATTTCACAGACAGCCTTTAGTGCCGCGAAAAGCAAGGGGACCGTGAGGTAATTCCACACATTGAGATACATTAGACATTCAAGTGGAAGGTTCACATGATACGCCAACCTGCGGCACACTTAAAAATATTCATTCGTTCACCAGAATAATAATACACTTTCTTGGGGCAACTTCAACCTAATAACTAGCCCAGGGGAAGACTCAGCGTCCATACACGGTACTGCCGACAGCAATACGCTGGCTGCACCTTCATTTTCATCTGCACTGCTGACCCCTTTCATCCCCAGCCGTCTGGCGGGTGCCGGACTGACCGCTTTCAGCGCAAACCTCATGACCATGTATTTCCGCAACCCGGACATGCACGATAAAGCCTTCCGCCCCACCCAGGACGGGCAGCAGCTGGCCAACAACATCGTGATGCTCGGCGCGGGTCTGGCATTGTTGTTCTCCGGCAAGAAGAAGTAGCCTGCACGGCGAATGTGCGGTCGTAAAGGCCAAACGGGGGCAGTTTCTTCATTCGCATGAAGAAACTGCCCCCGAAACTTTTAGTCCCCAGAATTTTTAACAGTGCCCGCCGCCGCGCGCTGCTACGTTATCCTGATAGGTATGTCATCTCAAGAGCAGAACACCTCCGCAGGCGCATCGTTAGAACCCGAAACTTTGCAGGATCCCGGTAAGAAGCAGGTTCCGCCCGAGTTCTTCCGCCAGCCTTACTCCTTCGTGCGCCGCGGCGACCGCCTGACCTCGCGCCGACAAAAAGCGTGGGACACCTACTCCCAAACCCACGTGCTCGACATACCCCGGCTGCGGGCAGATACCTCTGTAGCCCCTGAAGCCGCCTTCGACCCGGTCACAATCTACGGGCGCGAAGCCTACCAGGTGGTCGAGATCGGTTCCGGGCTGGGTGAAGCAATCGTGCACCGCGCCTGTGAAATGCCCGAGGCAAACTTCCTTGCCGTTGAGGTCTACACCCCCGGCATTGCGGATCTGCTGCTCAAGATGGGGCAGGCCGGGGTTGAAAATGTGCGCGTCGCTCAGGCCAACGCCCCCGAACTGCTCGATAACATGCTGGACGAAAATTCAGTTGATGAGCTCTGGGTTTTCTTCCCCGACCCCTGGCACAAGTCACGCCACCACAAACGCCGCCTGGTCTCCCCCGCTTTTGCCGACAAGGTTGCGCGCGTGCTCAAACCCGGCGGGATCTGGCGCCTCGCCACCGACTGGGAAGAATACGCCCACGTGATGCGCGATGTCATGGAGGCGCACCCCGATTTCGAGAATCTTCATGCCGGTGAAGGCGCTACCGAGGACGACCCCGTGGGCGGGTGGGCTCCGCGCTGGGAGGGGCGCATCCTGACCAGCTTCGAACGGAAGGCCCGGGAGGCGGGCCGCCGCGCCCACGACCTGACGTATAGGCGTAAGTAAATACTCGCAGCTGCCGTTTCAAAGCGGCAGGTATTGGGGCGGTCAGCCCTATTTCTGCCGGTACAGCACCACCGCCGAGGAGCGTTTGCGCGGCGCCGGGCGCTGCCCCCGCTGAATGTTCACCACATCCCCGCGGGTGCTGGCCGCGAACACCCGTTCCGCCAGGCCCAGCTTGGCGTGCGCATCCTCAAGCTGGGCCTGCAGGCGGGCGATGTGCTCCTGGTGTTCCTCCACCATCTCTTCAAGCTCAATAATCCGGCGGATTCCCTCCAGCGAAACGCCTTCCTGCGAGAGCTGCTGAATACGCTGAAGTAAATCAACGTCGCGCTGCGAATAGCGCCTGGCCTTACCCGGCGCACGCGAAGGCTGCACCAGCCCCAGGCGGTCGTATTGGCGGAGCGTCTGCGGGTGCATACCCGCCAGCTCCGCCGCTACCGAAATCACAAAAACCGGCCGGTCGGCACTGTAGGCAGATGCCGACGACTGCTTATTATGGGCACTCATAAGCTACCTAACTTTCTTCAAAAGGTCCTCACGGGGGTTCTCCTGCGGCGCCAGGGCAATGAACTTCTCGAAGGCTTCCTTCGCTTCATCGCTCAGGTTCTGCGGCAGGTGCACCTCGGGGATCACCAGCAGGTCGCCGGTGCCCGACTTGGTTGTGAACCCGCGTCCTTTAGCACGCAGTTTACGGCCCACACTGCCGGGGGTCAGCCGCAGTTTGACGGTTTTACCGCCGGGTACGGGCACTTCCAGCACACCGCCATTGACGGCTTCCTCTAGGGTGACGGGGGCGCGCAACACTAGGTTGTTTCCTTCGCGGCTGTAGTGCGGGTCATCCGAAACGCGCACGGTCACGATCAGATCGCCGCCGGTGCCGGGGCGTCCCTTGCCGCGCACACGCACTTTCTGCCCGTCCTTCACACCCGCCGGGATGCGCGCCTCAGTGCTCGTGCCGTCCGGCAGGAACACGGTCGCGGTGGTGCCTGTGTATGACTGCGGCAGGGTAATGCGCGTGCTGGTGGAAAGGTTGTTGTCCTGCGGGGCATGCTGGCGCCCGCCGCCGAAGCCGCTGCCACCAAATCCGGCGTCGCTGAAGTCGGCGCTTGTGAACCCTGCGGTACGGCGTGAACCGCCCGCGCCGCCAGCGCCACCACCGAAGAGCCCGCCAAGCAGGTCTTCAATGTTGATGCCTTCGGCACCGCCGCCGGTGGTGAAGTGCACGTTTTGACCGCCGAAGCCGCCAGCGCCGCCTCCGAAACCGCTGCCGCCGAACCCTGCGGCACCGTATTTGCGGATCTGGTCGTATTCTTCGCGCTGCTTCTTATCCGAAAGCACGTCGTAGGCTTCGGAGACTTCCTTGAATTTCTTCTCGGCTGTCTCGTTCCCGGGGTTCAGGTCCGGGTGGTATTTGCGCGAGAGTTTGCGGTAGGCCTTTTTAATATCGGAGTCGGAGGCGTCTTCTTTCACGCCGAGGGTTTTATAAAAGTCTTCTGACAGCCAGTTTTCGCTTGCCATGTAAGTTCTCCTTTCCCGTCGTCCGGGGTTCTTGTAACGCCCCGTCCAAAGGGGCACAACCTTAGTTTTTAATCCTATATAAAGTTTAGTCTACTAGACTCAATTTTGGAAGAGAAATCCCAGAAAATCCGCGGAAATATGCGGCAAACGGGCGGGTTCTCAATTTCTCAAGAACCCGCCCGTTGTGTGCTCTATGGAGCGTTTATTCGGCGGCAGCCACCGCAACCTGGGCGGTGCGTACCACGCGCTCTTTCACGCGGTACCCGTAGCGCAGAACCATCGAAATGTGGTCCGGTTCTACCTCGCTGGTCGGCTGCTGCATGACCGCTTCGTGAATATTCGGGTCGAAGGGCTCGCCCACCTCACCGAAGCGTTCCACGCCTTCTTTTTTGAGAGACTCCTCAAGCTTGGTGGCAATCGCGGCAAAGGGGCCTTCCTTCAGGTCGCCGTGCTTGCGTGCGGCGTCAATATCGTCGAGCACCGGCAGAAGCAGGCTCACAATATCGCTCGCTACAAACTCCCGAAGCTGCTCTTTCTCGCGGGCGGCACGGTTCTTGAAGTTCGTGAACTCCGCCTGCAGGCGAAGCAGGCTGTCCAGGCGTTCTGCCGCGAGTTTCGCATCCTCTGAGGGTGCTTCCTCGCTCGGTTCGGGGGTTTCCCCCGCCGCAGCCTGATCGGTTGCGGCAGGGGTTTCCTCGGCCTCGGGGTGACCTTCGGCGGCGGGGGCGTTGAATGCCTCCTCCAGCGGGTCGCCCGCAGTGTTTTCGTGTTCAGCCATGATTACTTCTTCTCGTCTTCGTCCTCGTCGATAACTTCAGCGTCTACAACGTCCTCATCATCCTTGGAGGAAGAAGCGGAGTCTGCGTTAGCCTCTGCCTGTGCGGAAGCGTACAGGGCCTCACCCAGCTTGGTCTGGGATGCCTGCAGCTTCTCCAGGGCGGACTTCACGGCATCGTCGTCATCGCCTTCAAGAGCCTTCTTGAGCGCATCGACATCGCCCTGAACCTCAGTCTTGACGTCTTCGGGCAGCTTCTCGCCGTTCTCCTTCAGCAACTTATCGACAGAGTATGCCACAGACTCTGCCGCGTTGCGGGTGTCGGCTGCCTTGCGGCGTGCCTTATCCTGCTCTGCGTGAGCCTCGGCATCCTTGACCATGCGGTCAATGTCGTCCTTCGAGAGGGAGGTGCCGCCGGTGATGGTCATGGACTGCTCAGCACCGGTGCCCTTGTCCTTCGCGGAGACGTGCACAATGCCGTTGGCGTCAATATCGAAGGTGACCTCAATCTGGGGTACGCCACGCGGTGCGGGGGCGATACCGGTCAGCTCGAAGGTACCCAGGTTCTTATTGTCGCGGGTGAATTCGCGCTCACCCTGGAACACCTGAATCGACACGGAAGGCTGGTTGTCTTCAGCGGTGGTGAAGGTCTCAGAACGCTTGGTCGGGATAGCGGTGTTGCGCTCGATCAGCTTAGTCATCACGCCACCCTTAGTTTCGATACCGAGGGACAGCGGGGTCACGTCGATCAGCAGAACGTCCTTACGGTCGCCCTTGAGCACACCAGCCTGCAGGGCTGCACCCATTGCCACAACCTCATCGGGGTTAACACCCTTGTTGGGTTCGCGGCCAGTGAGTTCCTTCACCAGCTCAGCCACGGCGGGCATACGGGTGGAGCCACCCACGAGCACAACCTCGGAAATGTCCGACACCTTAATGCCTGCTTCCGCAATAACGTCCTGGAAGGGCTTCTTGGTGCGTGCCAGCAGGTCGCTGGTGAGGTCCTCAAACTTTGCGCGAGTGAGCTTCTCGTCCAGGTGAATGGGGCCTTCGGGGGTTACCGAGAGGTACTGCAGCGAAATGTTGGTGCTGGATGCGCTGGAGAGCTCCTTCTTAGCCTGCTCAGCTGCCTCCTGCAGACGCTGCAGAGCGATCTTGTCTTTGGAGAGGTCTGCGCCGGTCTTGGATTTGACCTGCTCAAGCAGCCAGTCCACGACGCGCTGATCCCAGTCGTCGCCGCCCAGGCGGTTGTCGCCGCTGGTTGCGCGCACCTGAATGGTGGAGAAGCCGTCTTCGTCCTTGCCAACTTCAAGCAGGGAGACGTCGAAGGTACCGCCGCCAAGGTCGAAGACCAGAATCAGTTCGTCTTCTTTACCTTTGTCCAGGCCGTAAGCCAGTGCTGCTGCGGTCGGCTCGTTCACGATACGTAGAACGTTCAGACCTGCGATTTCGCCGGCTTCCTTGGTGGCCTGGCGCTCAGCGTCGTTGAAGTATGCGGGGACGGTGATAACCGCATCGGTTACTTTGTCGTTCAGGTAGGATTCGGCGTCGCCCTTGAGCTTCTGCAGAATACGTGCAGAAATTTCCTGCGGGGTGTATTTCTTGCCGTCGATTTCCGTCGTCCAGTCGGTGCCCATGTGGCGCTTGACGGACGAGATGGTGCGGTCAACGTTGGTGACCGCCTGGCGCTTTGCCACACTACCGACCAGAACGTCGCCATCCTTGGAGAATGCGACGACGGAGGGGGTGGTGCGGGCGCCTTCAGCGTTTGCAATAACTACGGGGTCGCCACCTTCGAGGGTGGATACGACCGAGTTGGTGGTGCCGAGGTCAATACCGACTGCACGTGCCATGTTTTTGTACTCCTTAGTGTTATGCCCCGCTTCTTGGCGAGGCGGGTTCCTTGGTTAGATTTTCGGGGCGTGAGGGGTTTTAGGCCGAGCGCATGCACGGTAGAAAGTGTGCTTGGATTGCTGCCCAGCGTGTGACCCCTTGAGCCTCATGTACTCAAGTTTTACACATGGTTGGACGGATGTCAACAGACTTGAGTGAAAAAGACTCAACTTTTTGCAGCCTATACAGATAAGGCTTGAGACTGAGGGGGCAAAACCTGGTCAATCCACCCATTCATGGATGACAATGCCCCCTGCTTCAAACGCCGTTTTATACAAGCCCTTACATCCGGTACTATTAGACGAACACGGGGTGTATTACTCTAATTCACCCATGCAGCGGAGGAATTTTGAGGTTTTCAGCCCGAGAACATCGGGAAAATCTCAAGACATAGAGGGTACTGAAATATGATCAAGAATATTCGCGAACGGAACGAGTCGGTCAAGCCACACGATTTTGAGCTCAAGAAGCTACGAGCCGCGCTACCTGGGTATTTCGATAAAAACGGAAATTTTAAGCTCGATCGTCTTCAGGACACCCTACAAAGTAACGACGTAAACCTTACCAAAGAAGGCTACGAGCTCAAGTTTCTTGGAAAGTCCTACGCGAAATATCTAACTTCCACAGAAACCGAAACAGTTATTGTCCCCGATCTCAAGCATAACGCTGAGCCCAAGAATAGGGACTCCGAAAACCTCTACATTGTGGGCGATAACCTTGACGCGCTCAAACATCTATTAGGATCCTACGCAGGCAAGGTGAAATGCATCTATATTGACCCACCCTACAACACGGGATCGGACGGCTTTGTTTACAACGACGATTTCGGCTTCACCCCTTCCCAACTCGTCAACAAGATCGGCATTTCTGAAGACGAGGCACAGCGAGTCTATGACCTACAAGGAAAATCCTCCCATTCTGCATGGCTAACCTTCATGTACCCTCGTCTACAGCTGGCAAAAGAATTACTTAGTGACGATGGTGTTATTTTTATTAGTATTGATGACAATGAATACATAAATTTAAAATCTACGTGCGATGAAATACTAGGAGAACAAAATTTCCAGGCAAGTGTTATTACTATAGCAAACCCTGGCGGTCGAGATTATAAAGATATTGCTATATCACATGAGTCTATACTGGTTTATGGGAAACATGATAATGTAACCATCGGCGAGATTCAGAAAAATATTTCCTTCCCATTGCAAGACAATAAAGGTGGATTTGAATTACGAGAATTAAGAAATAGGAATCCTAAGTTCAACAGGGCTAATCGCCCCAACCTTTATTATCCTATATATATAAACCCAAACTCGATGACTAAAGATGGTTATTGCGAGATAAGTACTTCACCCAAAACATCCTTTTCGATCAAGGTATTTCCACAAAATAGCGTAGGCGTTGATAGCTGTTGGCGCTGGGGACAGGAAAAAGTAACTAAAAATATAGTGCCTGGCTCAGCATTAGAATCTCAGGTTGTAGCGCGACAAAAACGGGATGGCGGCTGGAATATATACGAGAAAAACCGTCGATCAACAACCAAGGTTAAATCAGTATGGACAGAGAGCAACATGAGGACAGAAGATGGAACGCGAGAAGTTCGTTCCTTATTTGGCTCCTCTGTTTTTGATCACCCAAAGCCTCTTGCTTTGATAGAGCGCTGTATTGAAATAGGAAGTACCCCTGATTCACTCATATTAGATTTTTTCTCTGGATCTGGAACGACTGCGGAGGCAGTTTTAAAACTCAATTCTGAAGATACTGGAAATCGTAAATATATTATAGTGCAAATTCCTGAAGAAATTGATTCTTCAAAACCTGCCTATAAGGCAGGGTATCGTACTATTGATGAAATTGGGCGCGAACGCATCAAACGCGCCGCTGAGAAAATCAAATCTGAGACCAACGCAGACATTGACTATGGGTTCCGCCTATTCCGACTTGAAGAGCCCTCCGGTCAAGTTTTAAACGACCTTGAGAAATTCGACCCAGACCAGGCTGACGCCCTCTTCTCTGGTGATTATGTCTCAAAGTTCGACAACTTAGATCAGCAAGGGACACCTGGACACGATACGATCCTGACTACCTGGCTAGTCCAAGACGGTTACGGATTAACAGCCGACACGCGCCAAGTAGAACTGTCCGGATACTCTCTCGATGTTTGCGGGGATTCTGCCTATATTATCGAGCCAGGTCTAACAAACGACGATGTTAAGTCGTTGGTCACCATGATTGAAAATGGTAACCTCAATATCTCCCGCGTAGTTGTTTTTGGTTACTCCGTAGATTTTTCTGTCATGCACAATTTGAAGAATAATCTTTCAGACCTCAAATCAGGCAAATCTGTAACCGTGATTGAGAGGTTCTAAAGATTATGCAGATCAGGCTTCAGACTCTTGACCATCAGCAGCGTGCGCTCACGGCCTTAAAACACGTCTTTCATAATGTAGAGACGGATCTTGGATCCATCTTAGAAGCAAACCCTATTTTCGATGTTTCCGACCGTCAAATAAATCACAACATTTATCAGCTACAAGATGGTTCAGTTGAAGGTATAGGCCCAATCCCTCATTCTTGGCGGCAAAACTCCACTGATAACGCCCACATATTGGGTATTGACGTTAAGATGGAAACAGGCACTGGTAAAACCCTGGTCTATACCCAGTTTATGTACGAATTGAACAAACTCTACGGGTTCACAAAATTCATTATCTTGGTACCCTCGACTCCCATCAGGGAGGGCGTGCAATCTTTCATTACCTCAGATTATGCCCGCCAATATTTTGACGATATTTACGGGGGTAGGATCAATCTTCGTCTAGATGTATTGGAGTCTCAAAAGCGTTCCAAAGGGCGTAAAATGTTCCCCAGCGCAGTCACCAACTTTGTGCAGGCATCACGCCTGACGGAAGGACGTATTTCTGCGCTCTTAATGACCGATAAAATGTTGCAATCCAAGGCGACAATGGGTGCAATATACGATCAGACCGTCTTAGGGATGTCTAGCAACCCCTACGAGGCACTACGTGAGACCCGGCCTATTGTTATTATTGATGAACCGCACCGGTTCCGCCGGGAAAATAAAGCTTATCAGACAATCGTAAATGAACTACAGCCCCAAGCGATCTTTCGCTTCGGGGCAACTTTTCCTGAGAAAGATCCTAAAGCAAAAGTTAAAACCATAGATTATAACAATCTTATTTTTAACCTTGGGGCCGTTGAAGCTTTTAACAATCAACTGGTTAAGGGCGTTGCTATTCAATATCCAGAGGATACGGATCAAAAATCCACACGCTTACGTTTAACAAAAATTTCCAAATCTAAGCCAAAAACCGCTAACTTCGAGAACATTGATACCAAGAAAACCCTAACCTTGCACGTTGGTGATTCTCTCGCAGAAGCCAGCGGAGATTTTTCTGGAATTACGGTAGAAGGTATAGGCAAAACCGAAAATGCTACCATTAAGTCAGGCGTTACTCTGTCTAACGGGCAGATTCTAGCTGCACGAGATATTATCACTGCACGGGTTTACTCAGACACCTACCAGGGGTTGATGATGAAGCGCGCGATAGATAATCATTTTGAAACCGAATGGGAGAATTTTCAACGAATCACCAAAGTTAAGACCCTCACTCTATTCTTTATTGATTCCATTACCTCCTATCGTGGCGAAGATGGACCGGGACATCTACGTCTACATTTTGAAAAGTTACTCAAGGATAAACTCACGCGAGAGATTGCGCGTCACAAACAAGAGTCTTCTGGTTCAACGGTAAGGCAGCAGTATGTAGAGTATTTACAAGCTTCACTAACGAATCTACAAGCCACTAATGGCGGATATTTCTCAGACGATAATTCTTCACGTGACGAAGATATTAAAAATGAAGTGGATAAAATTCTTCGCGATAAACAATCATTGTTATCATTCATCAACCCGGATGGAACGCCCAATACCATGCGTTTCATCTTCTCCAAATGGACTTTACGTGAAGGTTGGGATAATCCTAACGTTTTCCAGATCGTTAAACTACGTTCTTCGGGATCCGAAATCTCTAAGCTTCAGGAAGTAGGCCGCGGTCTACGACTACCAGTCGATGTTAATGGCACCCGTCTTTCCGATGAGCAGTTCTATCTCACGTACCTAGTCGATTACACAGAAAAGTCTTTCGCCAATTCGCTAATTTCTGAAATTAATAATGATGCGAATAAACCAGAAGCACCTATCGTAGAACGTATCCCTGAGATTGCAAAAAATATGGGAATAACAGCAAAAGAATTAGCGGATAAACTATGGGACAGCGGTCTCATAAATTATAAATTCACTATAATCGAAGGTAAAGAAATCGAGTTCTATAAAATATTCCCAGAATTCAGCAAAGGAAGGGTTAACTCTGATAAAGTCCTGACTGAAAACGAAAATTCCAAGGTAGGTATCCGCAAAGATCGTTATTATGACCTGAAAGAGCTTTGGGAGACTGTCAACGCCAAGTACTACCTACAATTAGATAATCTCACAACAGAAGAAATTGATGAGTGTCTTGACGACATCTTAGGTAAAGATATTTATCGTCGCCAGCAGGGACGTATTACCCAAGACAGGCTCAATACTGATGGAAACAGGGAATTCACTGTCACGTCTTCAACTAAAGACATTTTTGATATTCACGATACCCTGCCCTACAGCGAGTGGCTCAAACAAGCCCACCAACAGACGTACCTCCCTATTGGTAGGATTCACGCAGCTCTTGTACGATATAACGCAAAGAAGGAACTATCTGATCTCTTCTTTAATAAAGGCACTCTGAGCGAGTTTGTTGCACAGTTTAATCTCTGGATGCAGAATATACCTACTGATTGGTTCTCTTATACCCGCATTAAAGGAACTCTGGGAAAAACTGCCCTCACTGATGTGGACGGTAAACCGCTTAAGCATATTGTCCAAGGCAACGTTGGTATCTACCGTGATCAGAATGCCGAAGTGCCAGAGAAGTTCCTCTATGACACATTCGTTTATGATTCACCTAAGGAACAAGAAAATATTCGTGACTCCATCATGGATGAGATCGTAGCCTATGGTAAAATACCACGCCGTTCTATTAGGATACCGCTTCATTTCGGAGGAACGACTAGCCCCGATTTCATGTATGTTCTAAAAACCAAAGACGGCAAGCTGTCATTAAACTTTATCATCGAAACTAAAGATTATGACGTTAAGAGTGATTTGAGGGGATCAGAGAATCGACGTATTGAAGCAGTCCAAAAGTTCTTTGACTCCATCGATAAAAATCAGGAGATTAATGTAAAATTCACCCCACAACTCAAACGTGATGGTATTCAGGAGATGCTTGAAAATATACTTAGGACAACCCAGCAGAATAGTCAGGATAATTTAGACCAATAATGCACCTTAGGGGTATCGCCCACCCTCTCGGGTTGGGTAATACGCCAAATGCTGCGTTATTCGTGGGGCTACAAAGATGGGAAGCAACTACTAGATGCTGAGTACGTATTACATAGGCTATGAAGGTATCAGGAAGAGTGCCCTCACCTGGCAGGGTTTACGCTGGGGGCTCGCGCAGGGGTACATCAGCCGCGCAGATATTCTGCGGTATGCCTCCGACCGGCTGAAGGAAGACTCCAGCGACCTGGAATACGAGCTCTACCAGTGCAAACCCGACCACACCTACCGGGTTGATGGGATTCTGGCCGAACTCGCGCGGCACGAAGACTCTCCCGAGCTCACCGACCCTGAATCCGGAAGCACCGACCCCCGCCACGCGCTCTGGCTGTACCTGCTGCTCAAACATGTGTATGAGCACCGCAAGAACTTTGACGACCCGCTGGGCGAGGTAGAAATTCTTCACGCCGATTTTGGCTACCCCGAGGACGTGACCCCATTCGTGCGATACATGCCCCCGACCGACTATGACCCTTCAACGTACACTCGCCAAGAGAACATCGACAGACTCTATGCTCTGTGGAAGGCGTACTTGCGCGAGGCTAAAACCCGTTTTGAGGTGTAACAGCCAAAACTTGCCTGCCTATCTAGAAGAGTTTTTTGCATTCAGAAGTGATAAGCTCTTCTGAATGCAAAAAACTCTTCTGAATAGAAACGACGCTTCAGCAGGCAGCCCTCATACCGCTGCCTTTCTGGTGCCGCTGGCATACACTTAAAACCATGTACCGCATCATGACTGTCTGCACCGGAAATATTTGCCGCTCCCCCGTGGGCGAGTACCTGATTCGTGAGCACGCGCGCCAGGCGGGGCTTGAGGTTGAGGTCGCGTCCTCCGCCATCACGGACTACGAGATCGGCAACCCCATCGACACCCGCGCCGGGCGCATACTCACCGCGCGCGGCATCGACCCCAGCGGGCACCGCGCATCCAGATTCGTTGTCGAAGACTTCGACCGCTACGACCTGATTCTGGCGATGGACACCCCGCACTACCTGCACCTGAAACAGCTTGCGCGCACCGAGGACGACAAAGCCAAAATCCGCATGATGCGCTCCTTCGACCCCGCGATGGCGGGCAAAAACCTGGACGAGCTGGGCATCTACGACCCTTGGTACGGGCAGATGCGCGACTTCGAGTACACGACCGAGCTTATCGACACTGCGGCGCGGGCGCTGATCGCGGGTCTTGCCGCCGAGGGCGACGCCGCATGAGTGACCAGTTTCGGGGCCTCACGGATGATTTGCTGCCCCGCATTATCAGCGGCCCGCGCCCGTACATTATTGCTGTGGACGGGCGCAGCGGCAGCGGTAAAACCACTCTCGCGCGGCGGCTTGCCGCCACCCTGCGGCAGCACCCGGTGCAGGGCGGGCCGCTGACGGTGCTGGAGCTATCCCTTGAGAACATGTACCCCGGTTGGGACGGTCTGGAGGCCGGGGTGGAGCAGTGGGGGAGGCTCAGCGCCAGCCTGGCCAAGCACACGCCCGGCAGCTACACCCCCTGGGATTGGGAGCAGAACCGCCCGGCCTCACCAGTCACTGTGCTCCCGGATGCCGCGCCGGTGATCGTGTGCGAAGGGGTGGGTGCGCTCTGCGGGGCGTTCAGCTATGGTGTGCTGGTGCAGGCCGGTACCGGGGTGCGGTATGAGCGGGCGATGGCGCGCGACGGGGAAACCTACCGGCCCTACTGGGACATGTGGGCCGCGCAAGAAGAGCAACTATTCGAGGATTACGGCTCGTACTACATCACCAGCCCCGGCTGGCCTGAGGGGCCCAACTGGGTGTACCGCACCGGGTAGCGAACCGGCTTAGGCTGGTTCCGTCCTCTAACCCCACCACACCGGAAGAGGTGCAGGTCACGCATCCACTGGCTTACGGTGCATGAGTAACCGCCGCTAGACTGGATGAGTGCGTTTCTAGCCGGGTGCACCCGCCCGCCCCACGAAACAGCAGGCAGGCCCCGGCGCCGTTACGCATCCCCAAAATTTAGAAAGCATACAGTACACCAGTGTCTACGTCACAGACCAATACTCAGCACCCCAACCACGCGAAGCCCTCATTCGGGCTTTCCCCGGCAACTATTGTCACCCTGGCGGCGCTCACCGCCATCGCCCCGCTGGGCATCGACATGTATATCGCCTCTCTGCCGACCATTGCCGAGGAACTGCACACCACCGAGGCCGCCGCCTCCATGACCCTCAGCGCCTTCATGGTTGGTATGGCGCTCGGGCAGCTTATAATCGGCCCGCTCTCCGATAAAACCGGGCGCCGCACCCCGCTGCTGATCGGCTCAACCGTGTGCTTCGCCGCCACGGCACTATGCGCCTTCTCCCCCACCATTGAGGTGTTCATCGCGGCACGTTTTCTGATGGGCTTCAGCGGCTCAGTTGGCGCGGTACTGGCCCGCTCCATCGTCGCCGACACCACGAAGGGGCTGGCCACCGCCAAGCTCATGGGCATCATGATGATGATTAACGGGTTCGCCCCCGTGCTGGCGCCGCTCTTCGGCGGGTGGGTGCTCTCATGGGGTACGTGGCGTTCAGTGTTTAACGTGCTGACCGTCATTACCGGTGCCCTCATGCTCGCCGTCATCTTTATTCTGCGGGAAACCCTGCCCGCCGAAAAACGCTACCAAGGCACCGCGCTGAGCGTGTACTCCGAAATCCCTAAAGTGTTCAAAATCCGCCGGTATATGGGGTTCTCACTGACCATGTGCTTCGCGTTCGGGGCGCTCTTCTCGTACATTTCGGGCTCAACCTTTGTGCTGCAGAAAATCCTGGGGCTTGACGCCGGGCAGTACACTCTCGCGTTCGGCGTGAACTCCCTGGGCATTGTGGCCATGAGCTCGCTGGCGACCGCGCTGGTGGGGAAGGTCGCCCAACGCACCATCGTGAATGTTGGTGTGAGCGCCCTGCTGGTTGTTTCGGTGCTGCTCACCGGTTCGTTCCTCATCGGGATTTCGCTGTGGCCCACCCTGGTTCTGCTGTTCTGCCTCACCTACTCGGTGGGCCTGATCTTCGGTAACGCCTCGGCGCTGGCACTGAACGAGGCACGCCACATGGCGGGCAGCGCATCCGCCGTCATGGGAACCATTCAGGCGCTTCTGGGCGGGGTTGCAGCCCCTCTGGTGTCACTCGGCGGTGAGGGCGCCTACCTGCCGATGGCGTTCTCAATTCTGGGGTTTGCGGTACTGACCGGGATCACCCTCTTCTCAACCCCGCGCAAAGACTCCGACTACGCGGCAGACGGCGGCGCGGGCGGGCACTAGCCCTCTCCTTACATTGCACGTGTTAACACGCTGATGCGTGAGAAGCGGGTTTTGCCGAGAAGATGAGAAAATATCACCTTTTCGAGCGAAAATCCGCTTCTCCTCGTAATCACCCTAGCTGCTGGTATCCTGATAAATCCTAAGATTTTAAGGAGGCTGACCGTGAGCACTAACGAAAACCTCACAAGTGCAGAGATCATCAAACGGTTCAACCACTTCTACGACTGCTGGCTGGATTCGATCACCATAACCTATGCAAAGGGAACAGCTGTTCGTCTGCGATTCTGCGCGGTGGACCGGAACCATGTAGACGGCGGCTGGGAGAAGGCCGCTACCGACGACGTCTGGCGGTACGTCACCGTAACCCTGGAAGATATTTCGGACTACCGGGTGCAAGGCCCGTTCATCAGCATATGCAGCGGAGTTCATGTTCTCGAACGGGACGGCAAAATCGGGCTCGACATCGAGGGGGACAACGACAACCCCGAAACCTTCGAGGACATCGCCGAAGCAGACATATACTTTATCGCCGAAAGCGCCACCTGGGAGCTGGGCCCGCTCGGCGTACACTGCTGTGAAGGCACGTGAGCCACTACACTGGAAACATGACTAGTTCCGTGATACTCCTAAATTCAGAGAACCCGCAAGGCGTTGCTGTAGACCCCGCCCAGCCGCTTATCGGCGTGGAAGACCAAGGATTTACCCGTGGTGACGGCGTTTTTGAGACCATGCTCGCCGTCAATCGGCGGGTGCGAAAACTTGATATGCACCTCACCCGACTCGAATCTTCGGCGCGTATGCTCGACCTGCCCAAACCCGACCTGCACCAGCTGCGGGAGGCGCTGGCGAGCCTCCTCGACCAGGCCGTGCCCGGCGCTCACACGGAACTCGGCGAAGAGCATATCGTCAAAATCATTACCTCACGCGGGCTGCCGAGCGCCTCTGCGGGGATGCCCGCCGGCCCATACACGCTGCTGATCGCATCCCCGGTGCCCGAAACTACCGTGAACCAGCGGCAGAACGGGGTGAAGGCCATGTTGCTGCCGCGCGGGCACGACCCCGCCGACAACACCGCATACCCGTGGCTGCTGGCGGGCGCGAAAACCCTCTCATACGCGGTGAATATGGCGGTGCTGCGGTACGTTCGCTCCCACGGCGCGGACGACGCGATTTTTATGACCGATAACCGCCGCATTCTGGAAGGGGCAACCTCGTCGGTACTCATGGCGCGCATTGAGCACGGGAAGAAAATGCTGTACACACCCGAACCGAACCACGGGATACTGCCCGGCACCACACAGGGCGCTATTTTTGAGGCGGCGCGGCGCGACGGCTGGGAGCTGGGCTACGGCCCGCTGTACCCGCAGGACCTCTTTGAATCTGACGGGGTGTGGCTCTCATCCTCGGTGCGGTTGCTCGCACCCGTCACACGGCTTAACGGGACCGCCCTGGCGCACGATCCACAGCTGACCCACCAGTTCTTGGAATACCTGGCACAGGGGTAGGCTGGCGCACCGTCCGCAGAAGGCTAGGATCTCTAGGCAGAATAAGAGACCTAGCCTTCTGCGCGTGCTGTGGACTGGGCACAGCAGCGGGTACACACTACCTGCTGGCAAGAACACGGCGGGCCCAGCCCATCACGTATGCAGAGGCCGGGAGCTGTTTAGAAGTCCTCCCCAGATTCTTTTTTCTGCGACTCCACCAGCTCATCCTCAATGGCGCGGTTTTCCTCTTCTTCCTTATTTTTCACCTTGGGGGTGCGCTTAAAAAACCGGGCCGTATCCTGGCTGGCGGCCGCGTGCAGGCGCGGAAAGAAAATATACGCCACCGCAAAAGCCGAAACAATCGCGCAACCCCCCGAGACGAGAATCCCAGCCCCCAGCAGCTCATACAGGTAGAAGAAGAACACGAGCAAGCCGAAACGCACCAGGGTGTACTTGAAGAAGTTCATACCCACCAGTCTAGCCGCAGCATGGATGCGCCCCCAAGATTCCTGTGGCAGACTTAGAGCATGACACGAGCGATGATGATAATTGGCGCGTTCGCGCTGGTGATTGGGTTGAGCCTTTACACCCTGCTGGATGCCGCCCGCACACCGGCCGCCGATGCGCGCACCCTCCCCAAGTGGCTGTGGATTATTATCATCATCTTCTTCCCCGTTGTGGGGCCGGTTTTCTGGCTGTTCTTCGGCAGGCCCCGCAGCGAAAAAAGTGCAGCCAAGCAGCCGCCCGCTGCGGATACGGGCCGGGGTTTGAAAGGCAGGCGGGGCACTGTGCCTCCCGCGCCGAAAGCCCCCGACGACGATGAAGAGTACCTGCGCTGGCTCAAAGCCAAAGCAGAACGGCAAAAACGAGACAGGCAGCGGCAAGAATCCCGCGACGACGCCACAGACGACACTGACGGCGAAAAATAGCCCCGGCCTGGCAGACACCATCAACCACTGGGCAGCACCCCGGGTAACCTCAGGCACTCCCCCGCTGTGTGCGCTTGCCCTCGCTCCCCTGGCGGGAAAGCGTCTACATGCTGTGTGCGGTCCCCTGTCTTCACGTTCCCTGAGCTGGCTGCACCAGCGCACATGTTTATGGCTGAACCGTTTGTGGCTGCGTGTTAGGCTTTAGGCCGCTGCGGCGCGCACAGGCACAGGGACGCAGGCAGTTCTACGGGGCGGGTTTACAGCCCCGAATACGAGTGCAGGCCCGAGAAGAAAATATTCACCACCGTGAAATTAAAAATAATGCACAAATAGCCGATAATAGACAGCCACGCCGAACGCGGGCCAGCCCAGCCACGGGTTGCACGCGCATGCAGATACGCCGCGTACACCACCCAGATCACGAAGGTCCATACCTCTTTGGTGTCCCAGCCCCAGTAGCGGCCCCACGCCTGGCTCGCCCAAATAGCGCCAGCGGCAAGCGTGAACGTCCACATCACAAACGCCAAAGCGTTCAGGCGGAACGCAAAATTCTCAAGGGCCTGGGCGCTCGGAACCAGGCGCATAAACGCCCACCCGCCCGATTTACCGTTCAGGATGCGCTGTTCGCGGCGGGTCTGCACCAGCTGCAGCACCGCCATCGCGAACGTAATCGTAAACACCCCGGAGGCAAGCACCGCGATCGACACGTGAATCACCAGCCAGTAGCTCTGCAACGCCGGTTTCAGGTGCCCCACGGGGGTGGCGAAACTAATGGTGGCGGCGCACATCATAATCAGCGCCAGCCCAGACACGAGCGTGCCCACGAACCGCAGGTCACGGAAAATCAGCGCCACCAGGTACACGGCCACCACCACCAGCGCGCCCGTGGTGCAGAACTCGTACATGTTCCCCCAGGGCACACGCTGCGCAGCCACGCCGCGCATAATAACCGCCGCCGCGTGCACCAGCGCCCCCATCAGCATAACGATCACGGCGATGCGCGCCGCCGGGCGGCTCTGGCCCGTGTACAGCATTGATGAGTCCGCCACGTGGCCCTCAAGCGCGCGTGCCGCCGCGCCCTGGTACCCGGCGCCCCGCTCGCCCGTGCCGGTCTCAGCGCCGCCGGTGCGTTCAACACGGGTGGCTTTCGCGCTCATCTTCACCGACGACTTCGCGGCGGTTTTCCCGCCGGTTTTCTCCGCACCCGCAACGGAGCTGGCCGCGCCCGCGGTAACAGGCTCAGCCGCCTGTTCCTCCTCTAACTCCGCCTCACGAGGCGCCGCGGCACCCTCTAGGCGGCGGGTTACCCGCGAATTCTTCACCACATCCCAGGTGAACGCCACGAACACCACGGTGTAAATCAGCGCGGCAATATACATGAATAGCTCACTGTAGCGCGCTAATGTCTCGTTCAGCATGGGTTACTTCCCCTCGGTTTTCTCAGTCGGCTCCTCGGATGAGGGCTCCTCAGCAAATTCCAGCCCCCACCGGGCGGCGAAAGCATCCGTAATACGCTCAGCCTCGGCGGCAAGACGCGGGTCCTCCCCGCGCGCAAGCAGACCGTACTCTACGGTGAGCACCCCCTCATTGGTGCTGGCACGCACCCACACGCGGCGGCGCGCCACAAACAGGGACACAATCAGCCCCACGAAAGCCACCACAAACGAGTACAGCACAATATTCTGCCCCGGGTCGTGGCGCACCTCCATCCCCACGTACCGCTTATACCCCATGAACTCAATGGTGCCGTTGCCTTCCGGCAGGGTGGCGGTGCGGTGCTGCGCATCCAGCACAATACCGTTCTGGTTCGCCATGCTGTTCAACGCGGTCAGCTTAGAGGTGTCCAGCACATACACGTTCTGCGGCTGGCCCGAGTTCAAACCCAAATCCCCCGAATAGGACTGCAACACCAGCATAGGGTTCGCCGGGGCTGAATCCACCGAATGCGGGATGCCCGCCCCACGCTCATAGCTGCCGGTGGGCAGGAACATGCCCACAAACCCCAGCTGGGCCGGGCGGGCATCAGGCACCTTCAGCACCACCGACGAGGTGTACTTCCCGTCAGTTGGCAGGGCCACCACGGGGCCCTCATACGCCACTTTCCCCTCACCATCGGTCACCTTCACAATGGGGGCGTACCCGTTGCCGGAGAGGAACACGCTGGTGCCGCCCACATCAACCGGCTCGTTCACTTTGAGGGTTTTCTGCTCGGGGCTGCTGCCGGGGTTCTGAACGGTCAGCTGGGCGTTATAGTCCAAATCCTGCCCGTAGGTGTGGCTGTCGCGCTGCCTGTCGTAGCGCACCTGAAAGTTATTGAGCGTCACGGCGTACGGGCTCAGCCAGTCGGGGCTATAGTTCGTGCCTGGGGTGAACGAGTCGTAGCCGATCAGGGAATTCACGAACGTCTCCCCCTCCACCAGGATCTTTTGGCCCCGGTACCCAAAAAGCGAGCCGACCGCCACCCCAACCAGGATGCCGATCATCGCCACATGGAACAGGATATTCCCCACCTCACGCAGGTAGCCGCGTTCGGCACCCACCGAGTACTGCCCGTCTCCTTCCTCCCGGATCTGCACCCGGTAGCGGCGTTTACGAAGGATCGCGGCAGCGTCCTCTATCGCGGCCTGGGGGGTGAGCGCATCCGCGTCAATATCGATCGTGCGGTGCACGGGCATGCGGGAAAGGTTCTTGGGGGTGCGCGCAGGCGGTTTACGCCAGTCTTTGGCATGTTTAATAGCGCGCGGGGTAACGCACCCGATCAGGGAAATAAACAGCAGCAGGTAGATGGCCGAGAACCACCCGGAGGAGAAAACATCAAACAGCTGTATCTTATCGGCGAACTCGCCCCAGCCGGGGTGGGTTTTAATATAGTCCGTCACCTTCGCGGGGTCTTGAATGCGCTGCGGAAACATAGACCCGGGAACCGCCGCAACCGCCAGCAGCAGAAGCAGCAGCAAGGCGGTGTTCATTTTCGTCAGTTGCGTCCAGCCCCAGCGGAGCATCCCGGTGATTCCCAGCGCCGGGGCGTCAGTGTGTGTGCGTGCCATATGTACCCCGTCAGATTGGTAGTTCGTAAACCGGTAGCGCCGTCTGAACCCAGGCCATGAGACGGTTCCAGGCGCCAGTCAAAATAAGGATGCCGATCAGGATGAGCATCGCCCCGCCCGCACGCTGAATCCCGCGTTTATGCGTGCTCGCCCACCCGGTGGTGTTCACCCCGCGCGCCGCGAAATAGGCAACCAGCAGGAACGGCACACCCAAACCCAGGCAGTAGGCGAAGGTGAGCACCACAGCCTTGAAGGTTGCGGCCCCGCCAGTGAACACGAGGGTTTGCACTGCGGCGAAGGTGGGTCCAATGCACGGCGCCCACCCCAGCCCGAAGGTGACTCCCAGCACCGGCGCACCCCACAGGCCCGTGCCGGGGCGGGTGTGGAACCGTTTATCGACCTGCAGGATGCTCAGCCGCCCCATGAATACAACACCCATGAGGATCACGAGTGCACCCAGCAGAATATTCACCCACGCCTGCCCTTTCAGCCAGGGGGCGGCACCCACCTGGGCTAGCAGCACCGATAGGGTGACGAAAACTGCGGAGAACCCGAGCACGAACAGGGCCACCCCGGCGAGCATCCGGCGGGTGTGACGGCGGGTCTGCTGTGCGTGAAGGCGCCCCTTACCGGGCTGCGAACCTGGGGTTTTCGGGTCGGTGGGGGCGTCCGCCACAGCCACCCCCGATGTTGCCTCGGGCGGGTTTTTGGTGTTTTCTGCGGCTTTTTGGGGTGCGGGGTTATGTGCCGCCACCGTTTTCTTCCCCTGGAACAAGGCGGCCGCGGAGCCCTCGGGTGCCTGCTGCTGCGAGCCTGCAAGACCCGCCACATACCCCAGGTAGCCGGGCACCAGCGGCAGCACACACGGAGAAGCGAACGACACCAGCCCCGCCAGCGCCGCCAACGGGATGGAGAGCCACAGGGAACCATCCAACACGGTTGAGCTGATACTCGCCAACGGCGCAGCGCCCGCCGTGGCAGCCGCAGCGGCGGGGGTGAGCATCATACCGGTTCCAGCAGGCACGCTAGGCACCCTTCACAGCGGTCTCAATCAGGGTTTTCAGCACCGACGGGTTCGCCTGGCCCAGGATGCGTGCCGCCACCCTACCGTGCGAATCCAGGATCACGGTGGTCGGCACTGCCTGGGCGGGCACATACTTACTCAATGACAGCAGTACCTTACCCGAGGCGTCCTTAAACGAGGGGTAGGTGATCTCAAAGCTGCGCTCAAACGCCTCGGCGGTGCTTTTCTCATCCCGCACGTTCACACCGTAGAACCCCAGCTTGTCCTTATAGTCGGTGTAGAGTTTCTGCAGGTCTTTGGCCTCGGCACGGCAGGGAGAGCACCCGGCGTACCAGAAGTTCAAGAGCGTAGGTTTGCCGCGCAACGACTCAGCGTTCACACTGGTGCCGTCGAATAGTTCACCGGTGAACGCAACGGGCTCGCCGCGCTCAGCCTCCTGGTACTCGGTCACCGACCCGTCCCCGGCAATGTAGCCTTTATTATCACCCGAATTCGCCTGTTTTGACAGGGAGGTGTCTTCAGAGCACGCAGCGAGCAGGCCCGCCCCGGCCGCTGACGCGCACAGCGCAATACCCGCACGCAGGGCGGTGCGGCGGGTGTGGTTATGGGTGGGAGTCATGCGTTCCTTCCGGTGGTGTGTGCGAAGGGGTGCTGAACGGCAGACACCCGCGTCTTAGCTGCCGGGCAGCTGAATCACTCCCGAATACAGGGGCGATGCGGGTTCCGTGTAGCCGCTCACCTGCGGCGGGTTCCCCGATAACAGGTTATCGAAAGTGAGCGAAGTAATCGACGCCAGGTTGCATTCGCGCGCACGCGGGTCGTGCTGCAATAGCTTACCTTCAAGCGCCAGGCGAGTCACCCAGATGGGCAGCTGGTGCGAAACAATGATGGCCTCGGCCCCGGCCCCGCCCTGCTGGTACGCGGTGCGGGCGGCATCCTTAATGGCCTGAGCCATGCGGCGCACCTGCGCAATGTACGGCTCGCCCCAGGATGGGCGCAGCGGGTTGTACAGTTTCGTCCAGTGGCGCGGGTTGTTCAGAAGCTCCTGCCGGTTCACGTGCAGGCCCTCAAAATAGTTATCGGCCTCAACCACGCGCGCATCGGGGTGGGCTTGAAGCCCCAGAAGCTCGGTGATCGGCTCGGCCGACTCGCGGGTGCGGGTCAGCGGGGAGCATACCAGGTGCACAATGTTCGCGCCTTCACCCCGACGCCGGGCAAACTCCTGGGCGCTCATGCGCACCATCTGCTGCCCCTTCTCCGAAAGGTGGTAGTTGGGTAGCCGCCCGTAGACGATGCGGTCGGGGTTGTGCACCTCGCCGTGGCGCATCAGGTGAACCGTGACCTTAGCCGATGTAGTCATTCTCTCAGTCTCTCAAATTTTCTACGCTACCCCAAAACGAGGGGCGCCGCATATAGCCCCTAATTTGCCAGAAGCGGGGGCGGCCGACACTAAGGCATGCGTGCGGCAATGAGCTTACGCATCCGTTTAGGGTTAATACGCCAGAAATCCTTCGGCTGCCCGTCAATGCGCAACACCGGGATTTCGGTGGCGTGCCGCTGCAGCAGCTGCGGGTACAGCTCAATATTCAGCTCGGTGTAGGGCACCCCAAATTCGGTGCATACTTGCGCCACCGTGTGCCGTGCAGCGTCGCACAGGTGACAGCCGGGGCGGGTCAAAAGCTCAATAACGGGTGGTTCAGGTGTAGCTGGGGGCATGGCTCCCAGTCTACTAGCGTTCAACAGCCGCCGCTAATAGCCCACGTCAGCCCTCATTAACGCACAATGCCCCGCAACCCTTACCGGGCACGGGGCACAGAAGCTACTGTTTACTTCTTATTGCGGCGCTGGTGGCGAGTCTTACGAAGCAGTTTACGGTGCTTCTTCTTGGACATGCGCTTGCGGCGCTTCTTAATAACGGAACCCATAGGATTTCCTCACTTTGCTAGACCCGGCCGCACCCATTCGGTGCGGTAGCTACCCGGGGTGTTTATACCGGTATAAACGCTCTAAAAGGCATTTTAGGCACAGCAGTACCCCAGCGTTTTGAGAACGCTACCTTCCTAGAGTACTAGGAAACACCGCATTGCACCATTCCGACGCACCCAAAGATGAGGAGCCGCCCCCAAAGACCCCGCAGAGGCGGTAGCAGCCCCCTGCACACACGCAAGAAGATTTTCCTGCACGCCCGCACGTCCCCCCCAGAATATGCCGGTATGCCCGGGCATTAACGCACTGCGCGGGCGCACCCAGTTTGAGGGTACGCCCGCGTGTTTGCTTTATTGCCTGCGCCAGCTACTGCTGGCTGTGCTGGCTCGCATCAGCAGGGTTAGCGGCATCTGAGGTGCCGCCTTCAGAGTTATCTGCCGCAGCCCCCTGCGGGGAGGCAGACACCTGCTGATTGTGGTTCGCAGTGTTCTGCTGATGCGCCGAATCCTGCGGGTTATTCTGCTGCTGAAGAGCCTGCTCCTGCTCGCGCGAGCTCAACCCCAAATAGCGGGTCATGCGGCTAAGCCAGCCCTGCTTACGTTCAGCGCTGGCATGCTCCTCAGGCGCACGCTCATCCGTGGACCGCTCATCCTTGACCACCATAGGGGTTCCGCTCGTATTCGCGGGAACGATACGAATCGGAGTGGTCGCCAGCACCTCAACCGGCGGCAGCGGCCGCTCCGCCAGAGCCTCCGGAGCGTGCTCAACGCCAAGAGCATCAGCTGGCGTGCTGTTCACGGCGCCGTTCGGGGCCTCAGCATTACCGGTGTCGGCAGCAGCCGGAGCTGCGGGGCCAGGCTGGGGTTGAGGCTGCGGCTGCGGTTGCGGTTGTGACGATACCGCGCTCGGGTACTGCAGCCCAGTGGCCGGGCGGCTAAAGGGAGACGCCACAGCAGCACGCACCGGCGTGATGATCTGGCCGTGACGGCGGCCCACCCCTGAGGGCGAATGGGCACGAATCACCTTCACCCGCTCCTCAGCGGCGCGCGCCAAGTTTTCCTCAGCCACTCGGCGCTGCTCAGCATCCTTACGTTCCACAGGGTTTTCGGGAAGCTTGGGCTTCGGGCCGGTACGCCCCTGAATAGGGATACCAGCCGAGGCAGGCCCGCTTACCCCAAACTGCCCGGTGTGAGGCCCACTATGGGGCTGCTGGGCGGGTGTGGAACCGGTGCGCGGGGCAGCACTATCCCAGTGATTCTGCGGGTTGTGCGCGTCCGGTGCGGTTTCCTGGCCCTGTGCCTCCTGCCTGGAGGCATGGTTCTGCACCTGCTGCGGCACATCCGGCTGAGCCTGCCCGTTACCGTTATCCGGTGCGGCGGGTATAGCCTGCGGATTCTCCAGCGACGAAATGGGGCGCGCCTGCTGCCCATCAAGCGACTGCACAGCTCCCAGCACCTCCTGCTGAGGCTGCTCCTGCGCTGTGCCCTGACCCGTTACAGGGTGCGGCCCGGTCTGCTCATTCGCAGCAGGCCCCTGGGAATTAGTCGCGCCTGCGGAACCAGCGTGACCGTTCGGGTCTTCAGCAGGCGAGGATGCAGGCTGGGCATTACCCGAGGCAGACTTTTGCGGCTTCCCGTCAGGATTTCCGGCCTGAGCAGGCTGAGCGGACTGCGGCCCTTGGGCCTGACCGCCCTGCTGGGCGGAGCCCTGCGGTGAAGAGCTGCCCTGCGCAGTATTAGCCTGAGCGGCATCAGTTTGTGCAGCACCAGCCTTTTCGGCGCTGCCCTGATCATCATGCGGGCCGGGGTTGTGCTTCACACCGTTCTGGGCGGCAGTATCCGCACGGTTGTCGCCCGCACCATTATCAGTTTTTGGTGCGGCACTATTAGGCCCCTGCGCGTCAGGTTCCTGTCCGGCAGGCTTCTGGGGTGCAGCTTTAGCGTCCTGCTTATTCTGCACCGAATCTTTCTGCGCTGGCTCTTTCTGCTGTGCCGGGTTCTCCTGTGCTGAGCTTTCCTGCGCTGAAGTTCCCTGGGTCTGCTCGGCTGCCTTCTCGGCCTTCTGCTCGCCGCTCTTGGGGGAAGCAGCATCCTTACCGGCGGAGCCGTTCACCCCTGAAGCATCCGGCTGCGGTGATTTCTGCGCAGCACCAGGCCCTTTAGAGTTCTGCTGCGCAGCAGACGAATTGCCCGAATTGTCGGCTGCCTGCTGACCGTTCTGCCCATCCTTACCCTTAGAGGGGACGGAACCGCCCTGCTTCTGAGCGTCCTGGGCCTTCTGCTGATCGTCCTGAGCACCCTGCTTGGGGGACTTCGCATCGGCCTTTTGAGTCTCAGACGTCTGAGCATCAGGTTTCTGGGCATCGGGCTGAGCGGACTTTTGGGCCGCCGAAGCCTTTGCGTCCTTGGGCGCGTCACCATCCTTTAGCGGCGCGGAACCATCAGCCTGCTGCGCACCGTCAGACTGGTTCTTCTGGCCCTGCGGCGAGGAATCGGCAGACTGTTTACTCTGCCCCTTCTGCTCGCCCTGTGCAGGCTGCGACTGGCCAGCCTCAGCCGAGCTCTTCTGCTTGTCCTTAGCGGCACCGGTCTTCTGCTCGGGACCCGAAGGTGAGCCGCCCGGCTTGCCGCCAGCCTGCTTACCCTGGGGCTGCTTAGCCTGGTCTTGCTCCTGAGACTGTTGATCTTGGGCCCGCTGATCCTTACCGCCCTGACCCTCGGTGTGCTTATCCTCACCGGGGGTAGGCTGAGCCGGAGTATCACCGGCTGCGGGCTGCGCCCCACCCTTAACCTTTGGAGCTTGGGCGTCCTCGGCGTCTTTCTTGCCCGTATCCTTCGTCGCAGAACCCTGCTTCTGGGAATCCTCAGATGCCTTATCGGCCTGTTCACCTTCAGCCTTTGCGGGCGTCTCACCAGGCTTAGCGGAGCCCTTCGAAGCGTCCTCACCCGACGCTGCGGGCTGAGGCTTCTTCTCGGGCAGACCCTGAGCAGGAATCACCCGCATATCCAGCGGAATAGCGGCCGTGGCCTGAATCAGCGGCTCATCATCGGTCAAACGCAGCGGCTGAGACGCATCAGGATCGACCGGCAACGGCTGAATCGGAAGCGGAAGCGCGGAGGTGGCCTGAATCAGCACCTCCTGGGCGGGTGTAGGCTGAGCTGCGCCCTGCTCCTCACCACCCGGCACAGGGCCGTGCTGCATTGACTGGTCAGACGCCTGTGCAGAGGCAGCATTATCAACCTTATACGGTTGCCCAGATGCGTTCTCGGGGTGCTGCGAAGAAGCACCATTGTTACCGGCCTGAGCAGCGGGGGCACCCTCAGACGGGCGGGTAAACGCCGCCGCCGCACGACCGGAGGCCGTACCAAAGCTCAACGGCAGATTAGACTGCTGCTCTTGTTGCCCCTGCTGCCCGTCATAGTGCTGCTGAGACTGCTGCGAGGTATCACGGCGAGCCTGCTGAGAGCCGGACGAAGGCACCGGCGCGCCGCCGGGGGCGTTGCCGAACCGCTCCGCACCGAAGCCCCACCCGAAACTGGGGCCTTCCTCCGGGAACGGGCCGAAATCGTCCTCAATATCAACCGGCTCAAACATGCGCAGATCCGAGGTTCCGGGCATGCCCGTAAGCGCCACCGCCGACTCGTCCAAATCCACCCCGGCCTCATCGAACAGGCCGCGCATCTGGTTCATCATCAGGTTGCGGGCGGTCGCGGAATCGGCGTCCTTCACGGCTTCAAGAACCGCGCGGTTCTCAGCGTTCAGGCGCTCCATGGTGCTGCTCCACAGCGGCACACGCCCCGCCAGCGACAGCAGAGCATCGAAGGTCGGCTGACGGATAGCGATCAGCAGCCCAGCAATCAGCTCGTTATTGGCAAGGCGGCTCAGCTCCAGGTGAAAGTCCAGGTACAGGTCAAGGAACTCCCGGATAGGGTGCCCACCCTCCTGCATCTCCTCCAGCAGCTCATCCACTTCACCGAAATCAGCGACGCCGGGGTCAATATTGGCAACACTCCAGCCTTCAAGAAGCATATGGGTCTGCACCAGGTCACGTTTCGGGTAGCGCGAAACAGCCATGTGCAGGCGCAGAGGCTCGGCTGCCGCCATCGCCGGCTCCTCATTCAGGTGAGCGATGATCTCTTTGCCCTTACCGGAGTATAGGCGCACCAGATCCATGTCTTCGAGGGTCTTTAAGCCCTCGCGGGTACGGCTTCTTCCCAAGCCAATCGCGCGGGCAATACGCTGATCGTCGGGCAAGTCCTGGCCAAGCTGCAGGTTGCCCTCAGTGAGCTCATTCTCGAGCCAGCGGAGGATTTTACGGTGAATAGCCAACGTAGATTCCGTCTTTCGGGAAATTAGGGTTTATCAGGGTAGGTGTATGAGTTGATGATCAAGCGAACACGGGCGCACGCCCCGCCCCACTCGCTATCTCTCCGCGCGCCGCCGGTGCGGCACGCTATCGTCGGCGACCAAAGACACGCGCCAGAAGGCCACGAGGTTCCTCCTTAACGGTCACCTGCTCATACGGTGCAGGCTGAGGGATCGGCCGGAACACCGGCTCCTCAGTGGGTTCGGGAGCCTCCTTGGGCTCTACGGTCTGGGCCGTTTCGGGTTCAGCACCCGCATCGGCTGTATCGGTTACTGAGGCGCCGTCGGTGTCGGCTGCCTCGGTATCCTCAGACGCTTCGGGGTCGGTGCCCTTCCCCTCCGCGTAAGTCTTCTTGGGTTCAGCATCATCCGCGTAAGCTGCTGCCTCATCAGCATCCGGGCCGTCAGCGGGGTCAGCCATCAGAGTTACTTCATCGCTCTTCACGGTCTTAGACACGGTAGCGGCTTCCACAGATGCAGCATCCCGGCCTGCCTTCGCCGTTGATGCCTCGATACGCGGGCTATCGGCAGCATCCTGCCCGGTTTTTACCTCGGATAGTCCGGCGGCCTTCTGCTCACTCCGAGACTCGGTGGCGCTGGCAGCCGTGTCCTCACCCGTGTGGTGACGCTCCTTCTTCGTAGGCGCATCCTTGATGGTGGAGGTCATGTCAGCTGCCGCCGATACGGCATCCTGAGACTCAACGTTTACAGGCTCACTCTTGGCAGGCTGCCCATTGGCGGAGTTGGTGTCAATAGCCTCATGCTTACCGCGGGCAGGCTCATTCGATACAGCAGGCTTGACTGAGGCGTCACCTGCCGAACTCCAAGGGCTCACGCCAGCAGAGGACTCAGTTGCCTCATCGTCTTCACCCCGCCCCACAGGAGCCACCGACTGGGTCTCGTCCGTGGAGTCCTTCGCAGCAGTTTCAACGAGTGCTTTCTCCTCATCAGGTTGCGACACCTCGTCAGAGGCAAAGGCGGAGGGGGTGAAGGGGCGCATCGGCACCACACCTTCGCTCACTTCACCGGTGCCAGCAAATGTGGCACTGGCGTTCTGTTCGCTCCCGGCCAACTCTTCATCCAGGCCCTCAGATTCTGCCGTTTCGGCAGGCTCTTCGGGGGCTTTCGCGCTGAGCACAACACCCACAGCCGGATCGGGGTGCGAGTCAGCACCTTCTTCCACAGCGGGCTCGTCCTCAGCCGGGATATTGGGGTTATTCGAGCTCAACGGCACAACGCGGCGCTGAAGCTCTTCACTTCCACCAGCGGCGGTATCGTCGTTATCTTCCGCGCTGGGTTCCTCATCATTGTCTTCCTCAGCATCGGATGGGATGTGCAGCTCGGCTGGAATGTCGAGTTTCTCGCTGGATTCAACCACCTCATGCTGGTGCGCACCGGTAAATCCGCCCACCACCACGGAACTGCCCGGGAACGCGGGGGAAAAGCTCTCCCCACCGGGAAGCGCGACCGGGGCGTGAGCTGCCGCTGAGGCGCGGGCAGCCTCCAAAATCTCATCCACCCAGTCTGTAATCTCAGTGAAAACCTCGGGGTTCAGCGAATACAGTCGGCGCTGCCCCTCAACCACGGCCGACACCACACCGGCCTCACGCAGCACTTTCAGGTGCTTAGAAATAGTTGGCTGACTCATGCCCAGTTTCTCGACAACCGCACCAACAGTGTGGGTCTGTTCGGCGAGCAGCCGCACGATGCGGCGGCGGGTCGAATCCGCAATCACTGAAAAAACATCTGCATGCATATATCGATTATGTCATATATACGCTAGTTTGCCAGTTCCCAATAGCCGTCAAACCACACACTTAACTGGACATTATCAACCCCGGCCCATTAAATTCTTGAAACAGAATATGTGTTTTACTGCATGTTGAAGGTTGCGGGCGAAAAAACCGCCCCACCCCACCACCGAATACCACCATCGGGGATACACTAGAGGAGGCCGCACCATCACGTTCAGGGGCCTGCACCAACCACACAACCTACACGGCCCAAACCCCGCACCTAACACCGGCACCCACCCACACCATGAAGGGAGGAACCCATGGGACGCCTCGCCCGGCGCATCCGCGCACACTGGCGCAAACGCCACCGCAAACGCGAGGCCCTGCGCACCTCCCGTGAGTTCTTCAAACGCCAACACACCCTACGCAGGTGGCGCCTGCCCAAGCAGAACAGCAGCGACATCACCCCGTTCACCGGCGCACCCAGTTCCCGCACCACCCCCGCGCCCCCAAAACACGGCCTGCTCGATAGTCTGCTGCCGAGCCGAAAAACCACAGATGCGCGCAGCACCCACACCGGCACCGCCCGGCGCGGGGCACTCACCGTTGAGGCGTCCGCACCGGGGGCAAGCACGCACCAGCCGCGACTGCTTGATGCCCGCACCTACGAGAACCTGCGCGATTTTATCGACGCGAAAGTGCTCTCCTCCCCCGCACGAACCGCCATCAGCACTTTCCTGCTGGTTATCGTGTTCTTCACGCTCATGCTCTTACTGCCGATCGCCTCAAATGACGGGCAAATGGCGCCGCTGCATCACGCATTTTTCACCGCCACCAGCGCCGTGACCGTCACCGGCCTCACCACCGTCTCAACCGCTGAACAGTGGTCGATGTTTGGGCAGGTCATTATCCTGTGTGCCTGCCAGATTGGTGGCTTGGGAACCCTTACCCTCACCTCGCTGCTGGCCCTGGCAACCGGGCGGAAAATGGGGCTGCGGTCCAAGCTCATCGCCCAAGAAGAACTCAATATTGGGCGGCTAGGTGAGGTCGGTAGCGTGGTACGCACCGTCGCCTACACCTCCGCCAGTATTGAGGCGTTCATAGCGTTACTGCTGACCCCGCGTTTTCTGATGCTGGGCGAAGACCCGCTCACCAGCCTGTGGCACGGTATTTTCTACGCGATCTCGGCGTTTAATAACGCCGGGTTCACGCCGCATTCCGACGGGATAGTGCCGTACGGCCACGACTTTTTTGTGGTCATCCCCGTGTGTATCGCCGTGTTTCTGGGGGCTATGGGGTTCCCGGTGCTCATGGCGTTACAGCAGCACCCGCTTAAACCCAGCCGGTGGACGCTCACCGCAAAGCTCACACTCGTCACCACCAGCGTGCTTTTCGTGCTGGGCGCCGCCGCCTGGGGTGCGGCCGAATGGAATAACCCGAGCACTGTCGGCGGGAACAACCCGGGGGATAAAATACTCAGCGCGCTCTTTGCCTCCGTCATGACCCGTTCAGGCGGTTTCAACCTGGTCGATATGAACGATATCCGCCCCGTGACCAGCCTCATTACCGACGTACTCATGTTTATTGGCGGCGGCTCAGCCTCAACAGCTGGCGGCATTAAAGTCACCACCATTGCCGTGATTATGCTGGCGATTATGGCGGAGGCACGCGGCGACCAGTTTGTGGTGGCATTCAACCGCACTATCCCCGACACGGTGCTGCGCATCGCCATCTCAGTGACCATGATGAGTGCCGGTATCGTGATTGCCGGGTCCGGTGTTATTCTGATGCTCACCGACCAGCCCCTGAGCAGGGTGCTGTTTGAGGTGATCTCAGCCTACGCCACGTGCGGGCTCTCAAACGGCCTCTCAGCCGAGCTGTCACCCGCCGGTATTTACACGCTCAGCGCGCTCATGTTCATTGGGCGTATTGGCACCATCACCGCCGCCACCGCCTTGGCGTTGCGCTCCCGCCGCCGCCTTTACAAGTTCCCCGAAGAAAGGCCCATCATTGGCTAATACACACAATGCGCCCGTGCTCGTGATCGGTTTGGGCCGGTTTGGTGCCTCAACCGCCGCGCAGCTGCACGCCCAGAACCAGGAGGTGCTCGCCGTTGAAAAAGACCCCGAGCTGGTGCAGAAATGGTCGGGCCTGCTCACCCACGTGGTAGCCGCCGATGCCGCCGACATTGATACGCTCAGGCAGCTGGGTGCAAACGACTTCGGGTCTGCGGTTGTGGGCGTTGGCACCTCGATTGAGGCGTCCGTGCTTATCACCGCGAACCTCGTTGACCTGGGGGTTGAACGTATCTGGGCGAAAGCAATCACCCCGTCACACGGCAAAATCCTGGAGCGTATCGGCGCGCACCATGTGGTCTACCCGGAGGCGGATGCGGGCCGCCGCGCCGCGCACCTGGTGTCTGGGCGGCTATTGGACTACATTGAGTTCGACGATGATTTCGCTATCGCTAAGATGCGCCCGCCGAAGGAAACTCACGGGTTCACCCTAGCGGAGTCGGATATCCGCGCCAAATACGGGGTGTCTGTGGTGGGCATTAAATCCCCCGGGGAGGAATTCACCTACGCAGACCCCTCCACACGCATTCACTCTCGGGATATTCTTATCGTCTCGGGGCAAGTGGAGCTGATCGAGCGTTTTGCTGCCCGCCCGTAGGTTCTGCGGCTTCCCCCGCGCCTCTCGCTATCACCGTTAACCTTTGCCATTATCATTGTCTGCTGCCCCAACCCCAAAAGCCTATTCAGAAGAGTTTTTTGCATTCAGAAGCGATAAGCTCTTCTGAATGCA
>ERZ772935.4-NODE-4-length-166194-cov-4.301555_pt1 | contig 166194 bp, 161 predicted proteins | sample MGYA00511683_ERZ772935 | MGnify/ENA primary metagenome ERZ772935 (study PRJEB29015, sample SAMEA2738086) | human oral metagenome | biome: human oral; feature: human-associated habitat; material: saliva | place: China | collected 2228 ...
AAGCAATGTTTTTAAAAAAGAAAACAATTTTAATGATAAAAAAGGAACATCAGGAGTGACAGAAAATACATTCAGTTACATTAATTCTGATGATATTTTGCGTTTTACAGGAAGCTCTCAGTGGGTTCGTGTAAAATCAGATAATAAAGTTTTAAAAATCCCGAAAAACCAAATAGCCAATCTCAGGCCATCAAATAGAATAATGATTGAAATGGGTTGCCCGGATAAAGAAAGCAGCACATTGAAATCAAGTACAGCAATTGTTCTTTCTATTGATTTGAAGCAAACAGATTGGAGTTTGAGAAATACAGGGTTTGATACATTATCTTTGATTGATTCTTTTTTGTTTGATGAAAAGAATCCAAAGATGCCAAAACCTAGTTTTGCCATAAAAGCAGTAGAGGAGTGCCAATTTATTTATTTATTAGATAAAGAAGTTTGGTTCAACTCAAAGCAAATCATTTGTTATTTCAATAAAGTTAAAGATAATTTATCAAAGCTTTTAAAACAATCAATTAAAGAAAAGATTTTTATAGAGAAAAAGAAAAATAAAAGATACAACCCGGTTTTATTTTCTCTAAATCAACTTAAAGTTGTTGATAATCATTCATATGTTATAGCTGTAGGTAGCAATGGAAAATACACATCAATTCCGGCCACATATAAAGTGTATGAGAACGATTTGTTGAAATACTCATTAACATCCCTTAATAATGAGATGAATAAAATAATTCGGCCAAATTTTAAGCAAACGCGAAGTATACTCAATTACAAAAATCAAACATCAAGAACAAAGTCTTCTATGGATGAAATTAGAAGAGAGTTTTTTGAGAGCCGTAAAAAAGATGAACGCTTTAAAGAATTATACTCATCTGTCCAACAGGCAGAAAACCCAGATGTCCGAGAATTCAGATGGATTAAATTCGAAGACATTATAAAATATTTATCTGAGAATAAATCAGAATTGCCAACAAAAGAGATATTTGAATCCTATTTCATGATAGGCTATGATTGGCTTCAAAGGTTTCACAAAATAACAGAGATTGATTTATTAGAAAAATCTTTGTTGTTACAAAAGAAATATTTTACTGACAGAGTTGATACTTTATCAGCTTCATCAATGTCCAAAGTCTTAGAACGAGTAAAGCAATCTCATCAAAGAAATTATCACAAAAGAGACAATGCTTTTTATAGAGATAAACTTCAATTATCAGGTTGTCAATTAAATAACTACTTAATGTATTCCGAGGGAGACATTAACTACCAACGATTCCTTGGTAATAGAAAAATAAACAAAGAACAAAAAATACTTCAGGTTGGACTATTAAAGCAGCAAGGTTTCTCCATGCGACAAATAGCCACAAAAACAAGAATTTCTTTAGGCTCGGTCTCAAACTATTTGAAGAAATATCAAGAAGTTAAAAGAATATTCCTCAGAAAGTTAAAAAAGAAGAAACAAGAATATGCAATATTTTTAGAGCATCTGGCATCTAAATGTTTTTTGTTGAACCGTAATTCCAGAAAAAATAAGTTATCACAGAAAGATTATCAAGAGTTTAAAGAATTTAGTGATTTTTTCTTTTCTGTAATATTAGAGACTTAACTTACAATATTCTCAGAAGTGATTTCTTTTTACATTTTTATTTTTTTGCAACAAACATATATTGGGAAGATAAATATAGGAACTTTATTTTAAAATAAAATTAAATAGAAAAATAAGTTTTTAAAATTATGTATTAAAAACTGCTTTTTGCGTGCCTTTATTTATATCTGGATTTTATTATTTTATTTGTGTTCAAATTATTTCTCAATATGTATATTCAAAATTAAGACATAAACTTCAAAAAGGCATTGGCTGAGTTTTGTCTGCTAGGTTGATTGTGATATACTATTATTGAAAAAGTAAAATAAACTAGATTGGATTATTAATTTTTATGAAAGAAAAGATGAAAACTTTTTTAACTATTTTGATTTATTCTGTTAAGTATGGTGTGCTGCTCTTTCTATTTTGTTTGATGATTTATGTTGGTTTTATGTTTTTGGAAAAACCTAATCAAACTAAATATATTATTACGAATGATGAACAAGTGGAATATTTTTTGAAAAACAGCTTCAAAAGAAATGACATAAAAGTTTTAGAAGTGGACTATAAGAAAACAAAAGAGGATAAAGATAAAGAAATCAAATATCTTTACAACCCTATTGTTGAATCTGGGCAAGAAACTTCTGCTATTAGTAGTTTTTCTAAAATGGAGTTATCTATTCCAATTTATCTAAAAAATAAAAACAATGCCTTGTATCAGGCGGAAATCCCTAGAGAACTAACTGCTGAGGAAGAGGCTTATAATCATTCTTTAGATTTATACAAAACAAAACAAGAAGAACAAACTAAAAATGCAGGAGAGATACTATCAGACAAAAAGGTTGGCTCTACTTTTTTTGAAACTGAGAATGAGGGATTGTTTAAAGAATTAAAAACTATGGTAGAAAAATCATCACGCGCTGTCTATATTTCAAATAATAAAGAATATATCTTTGAAAAAGGTGCGCTTGACACAGAATTGAAAATAACATCAATCACAGATGTTTCAAATGTGAGCAAGAAAGTTGATGATACTTCTTCTTCAATTGAGCAGAAAAAGATAAAGGCTAAGAAAAAGAAAATACCAAACGAATTTCAGGAAAGTCCAGAACTGGATAAAGACTTTAAAATCTATTACAGCTTACCTTACAGGAAGATGATTTTGGAATCTATTCAAAAGGAATTTTATAAAAATGATTTCTCTTTTGTTGGAAAGAAAAATGAAGAACTGGAATCTCTAGATGTTCTTTTAAGGGATTTTAATAAAAATCTGAATAAAAAACATAAGAAACTCTTATTCCTTGGTTCTCCTAAAAGTGCTCCTATCTTTGAGGGTATTTCTGGTTTGAAAATTTATTCTCTTATGGATTCTAAAACCGGCGAAGAAAATAATACCAACCTGAATAATCTGATAAAATTTGCCAAAGAAGAAAAAATTAAAAAATTCTTGATTGATGAAACAACCTCGGATTTTGTGAAAGATGAAATTAAATCTACTTTAGGTGATGATGTTGAATTTTATTCTTTAGATACAAATTCCGTCGTATTTGATAAAGATAACTTTAAAAAAGTATTTCTCCATAATTTACAAATGATAAAAAAATCTCTTTTCTAATCAATTTGTAGTGACAAATTATATCAAATATGATATAATAGAATATATAAATTGATTAAAGAATAAATAAATGAAAGGAGAAATACTGCTATGACAAAAGGTAAGTATTTTAGAGAGCCAGATAAGTTTTTTGCAGAACCTAAACCTTATGGTCTTGGTTTTACTGGAAGTGTCCTTGAAAATGTGAAGCCATTTCAAGAAGATGAAATTCCAAAAGAACAAGAAAGTTATTTTGGCGAAACTTATGTTGGAAATGAGTTTGAAGAAGAAGTTGCTGCACGAAAGGCAGAAGAAGCTTATGAAGAAGAAAACCAAGCTGAAGAGGCTGGAGATAATTTCTTGGGTAAGGTCTTGTTGTATGGTGCGGTAACTGAGCAATTAGATGATTGGCTACGATAAAAGACAGTTTTATGTAAAATAGAACTGTCTTTGTTTTTGTGTTATAATAAGATTTGTAAATTATTTACAAAAATATATTTTAAAAAAGAAAGGATGACCTCTGATAGCTAGAGAGGTCATATTGGTGACAATTATGTCAATTCTAACTAATGTTTTTATCGGAACTGTCCAAGTTCTTGAGGAAAAACCATCAAATAACGATTATAACAAATCGTTTAATGCAGTAATTGCGGGGCCGACTCCGCAAGATGTTACTAAATCTGTTCGGTTCAACAATTTTGTTGGTTTGACAATTAATGCTCGAACTGCTGAGTTTCATGGATTTGTTTCAGGCGGTTTTTATGAAATCGTTGCTCGCATGAGTGTGGATAAAGGTCAAGACGGCAAACAATATCTGAACTTGAATGTTGTTTCAATCGTCCACAATTCAGTGATGACAATGGGCAACGAAAATGGTGCAGATATTGGGGTTGTTTTCCCAGTAAACAAAGTTATTCTTTCAGGATATACTTCATACACAAAATCAGGAACAACTTCAAATGGCAACAATTATGAGTCGTTCTTGATTAATACCGGCGGTCTTTATGTCTCAAACAAAGTTGAAAAAGCTGTAACTGCACGCGCAGGAGTAAATGTGACCAACTGGAATCCTAAAGGTTTCCAAGATAACCAATATGTTCAGGTTACAGGTTCTATTTCTCGCAATGGCCAAGGTTATTGGTCAGTGACGGCGGACACAGTAATTCCTCTGCATCAAGTAGAATATTACAATCCGCAACAGCAACAACAAACGCCTCCGCCTCAACAATCAGCACCAGCTCCGCAGCAAATGTCTCAACAACAGCAGTATGGACAAGCTCCCACTCCTCAAAATCCTAATTTTAATCAGCCTCAGCAAACTCAACCTTCTGGTCAACCTTATGGTCAGGCAGCTCAGACTATGCAAGGAAATGGATATAATCAAGGACAAGGAACTCTACCTCCACAAAATGGTTATGGACAGTCACAAGCGCCTGTTCAAAATCCTCAATATGGACAAGCTCCTAATTCTGTTCCACAAACACCTGATTTTTCTCATCCAACACCAGAAAATACAGGATTTGCAGGAGACAACAATCCTAATGTTTCAACACTAGGAAGTACAGGTGCGTTCAATCCATCAGAAAGTCCATTTGCTGGAGGAAACCCGTTGGACATCTCTGATGATGACCTTCCGTTCTAAGTGTTTGTTTTAATTCAATTGGATTAAAATTGGTCTAAATTGGAATAAATTAAAGTTTACTTGATAATAAATTCAAGTAAACTTTTTTGTTTTTCTTTTTTAGTTTATGTAAAAGTATGATATAATGTATGTACTAAATTAATTATTTTATAAAGGAGTAACCATGAAGAAAAAGGTAACATTAATTGCTTTGGTTTTGGTTGTGCTTTCTGTTGTAGGACTATTCTTCTACATACGAAGTAAAACCAAAGAACCCAATGCTAAAAGTTATGGAACTATAAATAAAAATGTTCCATCAGAAACAACAAAAGAATCTCATATTGAAGATTTAGAAAAAGGTGTAACAGAAACATCATCTGCACCAAAGGAGGCTGAGAATATGATTGCAAAAACTAAGGTCGGAGACCTGAAAATCAAAGTTGAACAAACACAAATCCTAGATGTTATTCCACGTCAAAACGGTGAATACAGTAATGGAAATAAATTCTTTGTCGTGACATCTAAGATGAAGTTGAGTGATGAAATTCCGTCTTTGGATGTTTTAAAGTGGGTGTTGGAAGTAGATGGTCAAGAAATTGAAGCATCTAAAGAAGCAACAGTTTCAGCTAACCAATTCCCTCTGGTTAATATTCCTAAAAACTTTGAATTCAGCTACAGTGTTGCGTTTGAATCGAAAGAAGATGTGTTTACAAATGCTCAAAGCATTAAATTAAAGGTCTTTTCAAGTGATGGCAGCAAGACTCAAACAATGGATTTGAAGTAATATATTAACTTAGGATAACAAATATGTTACAAAATTGTAAAGTTAAAATAAGGGGAAAAGTTTGAAACTCCTTATTTTTTTAGTTATAATTTGAAGAGGAATGATTAAAGTCATTCTTTTTTTATTAAATTTGAAAGAGGTAAATTTTTTAATGAATTTAAAATCGAAAATCTTTAAAGCTGGTATGGTGACGGCTCTACTTAGTGGTTCTGTTCTTGGCCCTGCAAGTCAGATTGTTCATGCAACAGAAACTTCAAAAGCAAGTACATCATCTTCTACTACTACTGAAAAGAAGTCGGATAAGAAGACAAAAGAGACTGTAGCGTCTTCGTCATCTTCTTCAAATTCTACTTCTACTGTTTCTTCAAGTTCATCATTATCTGCATCTGTTGATAAATCAAAAATTGATAAGACAGATGTAAAAGCAAGTGTTTCTTCTAGTGCTGAAAAAGAAAAGACTGTTACAGATGAATTAGAAAAAATCGTTTCTAAGGAAGATGTGAAAGAAGCTGAGGCTCTTCACGAAACTGCAAAAGTTGACTTGCCAGACAGTAAGGAAACAGCTAAAGAAGCTGATGAGCTTAAGGCTGTACTGGAAGAAGTGGATAGCCACAAGGAAGAAATTCAAAAAGTAGAGAGCGAAGCCAATGTTCTTCAAGAAACTAAAGCTAAAAAAGATTTAGAAGTTAAAAGTATTGAAGAAAAAGAAAAAAGCTCTAAAACAGCTATTGAAGATTTGAAAAAGCAAATTGAGGCGAAGAAAAAGGAAATCGCTGAGAAAAAAGCAGCAGAGGAAGGACAAGTTTCTAATCCTCAAACAACGCCTCAATCGCAAAACATTGCTGTTCCAATTACAGTTGATGGAAATACTATCCAAACATCAGGAAAGCTTTTTGAGCCAAACTACAATGATGCAGGCTCATATCCTGTAGGTCAATGTACTTGGGGAGCAAAAGTGTTAGCGCCTTGGGCAGGACATTACTGGGGTAATGGTGGTCAATGGACAGCTAGTGCAGCAGCGGCAGGTTTCAAAACCGGAACTGTTCCTAAAGTTGGAGCGATTGCCTGCTGGACTGATGGTGGATATGGACACGTTGCTGTTGTTACAGATGTGCAATCTGTAAACTCTATCCAAGTCCTTGAATCTAACTACTTGGGCAACCAAACAATTGGTAACTACCGTGGATGGTTCGACCCTACAGTTGCACAAGGTACAGTATCATATATTTACCCACCGGGTTCATAATCTGATACAAAACAAATTAACCTGACAATAAAACATGTCTTTTAGGAGGCAAACATGAATACAATGTCTCGAACAACAAAATCACCCAAAGGTGCTGTTATCAATAAGGATGACTTGGACTTTTTCACAAAAAAGAAAAACTTTAAAGGTGATACAATATTAGAAATTGTAGCCACTAGTGAAGAAGAACTAGGTCAACTAGAAGAACGCCTTGATGACTTTACACAATTTCTGGATGTTGAAAGAATTTTCAGAGGAACAATTCGTGATGGTAAAGAATATATTGCCAAATACAAAGTTAATGGTGAAACTGATTTAAGTGAACTATTTAACTTTGAACACGAGGATTTCATTGATATTGAAAATTCTGTAGATGCCAAGAAGTTGTAAATAAATCAATACCTAAAACTTGTTTTAGGTTGGTTATATAATCTTTTAAATAATACAACAAGCAATACTCATCTTTCTATAATTAATGAAAGGTGAGTATTTTTCTTTGTTCCAGATTGTAGAAACCATTAAAATATGGTACAATAGATGATGTATAAAAACCAAAGAGATTAATTTTGAAAGGGTATAAAATGAATATCAAAAAACTTCTATCAATTATTGGTATGTTAGGTGGTGCAGGTTTGATGACTGCTCCAGTTGTAATGGGTCAAGAAATCTATTCAACAAAAATGAGTACAAAGAAAATTGCAGGCCAAAATTTTGTGATGAAAAAATATCAAGTCAAGGCTGCTAAAGACACTCATCTCTATGAGGACACAAATACAGATTCCAACAAACTCTATGATTTGAATGAGGGTACTGAATTTGAAATCCTTGGTTACTCTTCTGAGTATGCTGTTGTAGATTACAATGGCGGAGAAGCCTTTGTTCCTTTGGCTGACATTGATTTGTCTGGAACTGGCATCAAGGTGGATGTGAAATCTACAGATGGTAAAAAGAAGAAAACACCAGTATTCTCAGACCAAACAGTAACATCATTCAAAGAATTGAATATTGATTTAGGTAAAATTGACCTGTCTGATGAATCTTTGTATGACGGCGGAACTTTAAAAACATATAAAGATGCAGCAATCGCTTATGGACGAGCTGTTAAATCAAATGGTGAAAACCAAGAAAGTCTAAAAGCGGAATTTGAAAATGCTAAAGATGGATTGTTACTTAAAAATGGTAAAAAAGCTATTGAGAAAAAGGCTGAAGAAAAACCAAGCAAGAAGACAAGTTCGGCTTCTTCTTCAAAAGAAACAAAACAATCTTCTTCTACTCCACCATCCAGCTCACAATCAGCTCCATCTGCAAGTCCTGCACCAAGTGCTTCATCATCAGACAAATTCCAATTCCCGTCTGTTCCGCAAGGCCTGACTATCAAAGATGGTAAAACACTAGCAGCCGTTGCTATTGAAGCTACAGCTAAAATGAGCTTAGAGGGCAAAGATTCGCCTAACCAAACAATTGGCAAGGGAGTTGCTACCATCCCAGAGGGAGCTAATCTACAAGTAACTGCTATTTCTACAGATGGCGTAGCAGAGGTCTCTTATGAGGGCCAAACGGTTTATGTTTTAACTAGTGGTTTGAGTTAAAAATAAAAAATAATGGAAACCAAAAGAAAGAAGATGAAATCCTTATGACAAAACTTTCTGTAAAGCGAAAAATGTTGATGGATGAATACCAAAAAGCAGCGATTGAAGCCCCTATTGGAATTACTCAGATAGGGGCGATTGCTGGTGCTGGGAAAACATCTTGTCTAACAAATAGAATCGCTAATATGGTTGACCACGGTGTTGACCCATCAAAAATTTGTATGGTGACATTTACACGAAAAGCTGCAAGAGAGATGTTGGAACGTGTAACAAAAGTGCTTTCTGTTCCAGAGGGGCAAGAATTGCCCGTAAAAAATGGAACATTCCACAGTTTAGCTTATAGGCTGATGCGAGAATACTATTCTCGTAGAGGGTTTAAGTTTTCAATGCTTGATGAAAAGTCTGAAACATCTTTATTCGAGCTTGAAGTATTTGTTGCTTTGAAAAATAAGTGTCAAAATGAAAATCCTGATATGCCTGAAAAAGAAGTGGTAAAAACTGTTAAGACACAAATGACAGATACACCAATTAAGTATCTGATTAAAATTATGTCTCAGGCAGCATCATTCACGCGCAATCCTTTGAATTTAGAAGCAGATTATCCTAGTGCGATTGAAGACTGGAATACAAAAAATCCCAATAAATGGGTAGAGCCAGAAATGGCCCTAGCTTTTATGGTTGCTTTTTTACGATTAAAACGACGTAGAAACCTTTATAACTTTGATGACATCTTGCTCTATTTCTATGAGAAATTAGTAACTGACAAAGACTTTTTAAACTATGTCCATAGAAATATTGAACATCTCTTAGTAGATGAATTTCAGGATGTAAACTACCTACAATACCTGATTGTAAAACTGATGACACAAAAATCATTGTTTGCAATTGGTGACAAGGCTCAGGCTATCTATGGTTTCCGTGGTTCTAATTCTAGTTTTATTGAAAACTTTGCAACCTATTTTGATGACTTAGGGTTAGGCGTACTTGAATTAACTCTCAAGAAAAACTATCGTTCGCAAGGGAATATCTTAAAAAATGCTGAAACATTGATTCATGGTAATTTTGAAGATGTTGAATTAATTCCTACTCTGCAAGATGGGATTTTAAAACACGGAAGATTTGATAGCCGCAACGCTGAAGCTGAATATATCATGTCTAGAATTAGGCAAAATTATGAAGCAGGTCTTTCTTATAATTCTCAGGCAGTCCTTATTCGTGGAAAACGTTCATTGGCTGCTCTGGAAATGGCTGCTCGTAAATTTAATATTCCATTATCTGTAGCTGTAGGCGGAGCGAAATCATTCTTTGATTTGAAAGTTATTCGTGAGCCACTAGCCTTTCTGAAAATTATTCAATATCCTGATGAACCATATAATTATATTGATATTTTGAGATTGTTCCCCGGAGTTGGGGAAAAGAAGCTGAAAGATGTTTACACATTCCTTAAAAACAATAACTGTAATTTAGAGTTGTTGATGTTGGCCACAAAAGACAAATCTTTGGCCGGTGCTATCCAAGCTCTTGTTTATATGTTGGATTCTATTCCTGACTTACCTGTAGTTCATGATGAAGATACAGAAAAAGAACAAGAAGAGAAAGAAGAACAACAAAAACGTTATGTCTTTGATGTTTTAGATGTTTTCTTGTCAGGATTCTATGAAGAGTCTTTAGCAAAACGATTCACAAACAAGCTTGGAGTGCTAGATAATGAAGCCTATGACTCAGCAATCAGTTCCTTGGAAGACTTCAAGGGGATAGTTGGAAGTGCCACATCTTTAGAGGATTTCTTGGCGGATGTGCAATTGGATGATGATATTGATTCTGATGATGGAGATGCTGTTTTACTTGCAACCATGCACGCTTCTAAAGGTTTGGAATGGGATGTTGTATTCCTGCCCGGATGGACAGAGGGTCTATATCCGACTAAATCAGACATGACTCCTAAAGAAGAAAAGCAAGAACGAAATCTTGGATATGTTGCTATCACGCGCGGCAAAAAAGAAGTTTATGTGACTTATGCACCAGTCAATGAGGGTGGTTTTGCTCGGCCGTCAAGGTTCTTTAATGAAGCTAAATTGCATGAAACGCCTAATATGTTGAAAGAGAAAAAGAAAGGTAATACATGATTTTAAATCCTTTTACTGGACAAGAAGTACAAGAAGAAACAATTGTAATGAAGTCTATTTTATGGCCAGATGTCAAAGAATTGTTCTACGAATATTTCTCTGGTGACAAACAAAAGGCTTTAAAAGAAATGAAAGAAGCAGCAGGAAGTCAAGGGATGAGAAAGGAGAGTTTCTTTTCTCTTGGACTTGTCTTTAAAGAATTATATAATTCTCCAGAGAGTATCTATGTTTCTTTTAGTACAGAAGATGAAGCTGTAATCTTTTTAAATAATGTTTATACTCTTCATCTAGGGATTCAGAAAATACGGCAGGAAGCAGGTGGTGGTATTGGATGATTTGAAAGAATTTTTTGCTAATAGTTGGAAAAAAAGGAAGAAAAGATGGAAGAGTAGTGGTTCTTCTATCAGAAAAATAATCCAATATTTTATGTATGGTTGGATGTATAGAATTTTTCTTCTCCTTGCTCTTGTTTCCTTTATTGTGGGGGGTATATCTATTACTTTGTTGGCTTCTACAAGAAGCTCTATCAAAGGCCTTCAAGATTCTGTTTTAGAGACCGCTAGAAGTCAGAACTACAAAGATGAAAAACTGGAAGTAACAGAAACAGGAAAAACTAAAAGAATCTATGAATTAACTTATGACAGTGCATATAATCCAATTGTGACTCATGATGGAAAATCCTATCTTTTGAAAAATTCAAAATCCTATGAGATTGATTCTAGTACAAATGAATTAAAAGAAGTTCCTAAAACTCCTTATTTAGATGCCTCCTATGTGTTTCTGTCTTTAATAAATAAAGATTTAGGGCAAGATTTTACATCAGGAACATACAATGTGCTAGAGAGTTTAAATAAAACGGACTTTAAAGTTCAGAATGTCACATATGGAGCAAATGAAGCGCCGTCCTATTATGTTTCTGGAACAGTGAAAAAAGGAGATGCTTTTTTCTTTAAAAAGAAATTATATGAATTAGTAGATGCAACTGTTCCAAATGACATAAAAGAATTTAAAGTTGAGTTAGTTATCAATAAAAGGTTAGCTATTATCAATGAAATTAAAATAACTGGATTAGAAAAGGAAGGATATACTTTGTATTTGAAGTATGTTAGGTAATGTAAAATATGGCAAAACAAAACCAAGAATTTCATGGATATGATAAATTTGATACATCATTCCTGAAAAGGCCAAGAAATTACAATGAATTTGAGGAATTAGGACTTACAGATGATGATGTTGTGCCGTCTGTTCAGGACAGTGAAGACTTCTTGCTTCGTTGGGAACACATGGGGTATGATAAATTAACACCTACCCAACGCCGGAAGAGATTGTTTTTGTATCTGTTCTTGGCCTGTGTTCGGGTTCTGAATGAATGTGAAGTGAAATGGCTGATTGAGCGTTATCACAAATTCAAAGATTTTGGAACAAAAGAAGAACCAGACCCTCGGTCTATTTCAGCGCTGCAACGTCTGGCGGAGCATAATTTACGGCTATGTATGTCAGAGGCTATCAAATGTTCTTTGGAGTATAAAGAACTGAGTGATGTATTTGGTAATGCTTATGAGGGGTTGAATACCGGTTTACGGCGGTTTGACCCAAACAACGAAAAAGGAGCAAAGTTGTCCACTTATGTTACATGGTGGATTAGGCAATCAGTTTATAGGAAAACTTCTGAACAACAAAGAAACATTGTCATTCCTAATCATCTTAGAAGTGATTTCAATAATCTTCGAAAAGCATTATCAGAATTAACTAATGGTACTGAGGATGATGTAAATAGAAGTTATGAAGAATTGGCTGAATATGTAAATACTCATATTAAGCCCGGCGGAAAAATGGATGCAAAAAAAGTAAAAGTTCTTTATCCTCATGTTCTTCATCAAAGTTCTTTAACATGGTCTTCCGGTTTTTATAAGAGCGGTGATGATGTTGAAGACAATATGTATCTGGTTGAAGCTAGTATGGAATCTGGAGACTCTATAGATGATACATTAACTTCTGAAAACCAAGAAAAGTTCTTGAAAGAAAGTATGGAGTCCTTATCGGCTAGAGAGCGAGATGTCATTGATTTGTATTATGGACTTACTTCTGGAAAGAAGATGTCACCTAAAGAAATCTCAGCTTTTCAAGGAACACCAGAAAGAACCATACAAAGTCTGATAGCTTCGGCAACAGAAAACATGTTGAAGTATGCAATTGAGAATAATATTGACTATGAGGATATTGTTTGATATACTGATAAAAAGTGAAAACTTTCTAGGTGTTTGTAAAAAGTAATTGTAAAAAAGGAAAAGGCTTTAAAAAGCCTTTTTGATTTGTTTGTCAGCTTTTGATATAATAAAATTAGTTAATATAAAATAAAAGAAAGAATTGTGTACAGATGAAAAAATATATAATTGGAATTATATCTCTTGTTTCTATTGTTATTATTGGTTTATTTTCGTGGTTTTTTATCAGTAAAAACAACAACAATAACAAGTATGGCAAGATAAATACAGTCGCTAAAACAGAAGAAAAGGCAGCAAAAAAAGGAGCTTTTTCTGAGATAAGTTTGGGTAATGGAACGGTCTATGATGTCGTGAGAATCAATGGCAATAACAACAGTATTGACATGAAAGATTATCTATATCAATGGGATAAAGAAGACCGAAACAAGGTAGAGCATGGGATTACTTTTATTCGTCGCAATGTTCCCAGTACAGAAATTTCAGCGCTTATCCCAGAAAAGGCAGAAACTATTTATGACCCATCAAATGCTGGATGGCATTACTATAAGTCCGGAAGTGTCCTAGTTGGTGTCACAGTAAAAGATTCAACAGACAAATCAATTGGCTTAATTCAATCAGAGATGAAAGATGCTATCAGTGCCTTTGGTGTTCATCTTAAAGGTGTTTGGTATACTGTACATGATTATCAGTCATCTCCTTTTATGTTGAAAGATTTTGATAAATCGGCAACAGTTTATGTGTCTAAAGGCTCTAATGGAAAAGACTATATTCAATTACCTGATGGAAATATCTTAGATAACACAAGTGAAGCCAAGAAACAATTACGGTATCTTGAAATTCCTGAGTTGCAATTAGCAGATAGTGGGCAGCCTGTAGAATTTGAATCAAGCCCTTTTGTTCAATTTAATTATTCTATCGTGGGTAATAAGATTGTTTTAACTGCTGTGTTTGCTCCGGCAGGAGAAAGTGATAAAGCTGCTGCAATTAGTCAAACTATCTCAAAAAATATCGGCAATTCCAGTGAGAAGTTCGCTACAGGTCAATTAATTGCATCAAACTATATGAGCGTTGGTCAATTATCTTTTCCGACAATAAAAAACGCAGAAATATCTAGTAAAACTATGAAGACAAAAGATAATGAAGAAGTTGTAAGTTTTGCTCAATTTAAAGATGTTCAGGGCGTTGGTGATTTGTCTGACAAGAAAGAGTTTTTAAGCCCTATTACAAATGTCCTAATGAGGCCTGATGCAAAAGAAACAAACTTTGATGCTGGAAATCTCTCTTTGAAACAATTAGCTGAAAAAAAGATTGGGGATTGGCAAGTCTCTGTATCACAATTTGATTATATAACCAGTGACCCATATTCTAAAGACAACAAATGGTTGATTGATGGAAATGGAAGTTCTGGTGTGTTGACAACTTTCTATAATGCTGAAAAGAAAGAATTGATTGTCATGGCTGTAAGAGGAACAAACCTGAAATCATCTTATAAAATCAATGATTACATTACTTCTTATACAAAATAAAAGAACTCTAAATTATAGAGTTCTTTTTTCTTTTATTGTTTATAGATTAGGGAATTCATCTACAAAATCTGGAGTTCCGTTGAAGCTTTGATTTTGTTGGAATTGTGGTTGTTGAGATTGTGGATTAAAATTTGGATTTTGTGGTTGATTACCTTGGAAAGTTGTTGTAGTGCTGCCGTTTGCAGGAATATTCCAAGGTTGATTTTGTGTTGGGATTGGATTTACAGGCGGCTGAGATTGATTATTGTTGAATGGCACTTGATTTGGTGCAGCGCTTGGAATATTGCCATATGGTTGTTGTGGATAACCTTGTTGGATTTGTTGTGGTGGTGCTTCTGTTGATTGTTCTTCAGAACCTAAATCAGGTAATTCGTTAGGAGAGAAAGCCCAGATGCCTCGCTCCATCTCTATACGAAGATAATTTTTAATAGCTTCAGATAAATAGATGGCCATAGCTTTCAATTCAGAAAAAGGCATAATGTAAGATGCAGACTTCTTATTCTGATTGGTTGGTGAAATACCGCCAGTAGAAGTTTTCTTCCCATCCTGTAGAGAAGCAACGAACATGACATTGCCAACATTTTTTGCCATACTAACACTTAGAGTTCGAGATATGAGTCTTCCGTTTTTATCATTGCCTCCACCAATGTGGATTTGTTTTCCAAAGAAATTCTTTCCACTTGCTTGTGCATTATTTTGCATAGCTTGTATTTCTTGTACAAATCGTCCGCTTAAAATATCATGACACATAGCCAGAATTTCATCAAATGTTAGGAAGCAAGTAATAACAACATTTTTGGATGAATTATTCGTGTCATAGTTGGTTAGTTGAAATGCAACTTTGTTAATATTGAAAGCATAAGTCATGATTTCAAAAAAAGATTTATTGCCAGAAAAACGAAGTAATTTATACTTCTTTTCTGCAACTTCTTGGGAGCTATTTGGGTTGTAATTAGTCATTAATTTTTTCCTTTCATATTTGTTAATTACATCCTTAATTATATCATAAAAACCTAGAAAACTCAATGGTTCAAAGTGTTCTTGAAATATGATTGTAATAGTCAAAAAGAGAGAAAAATGTTATAATGAATAAGTAACAAATAACAAAATATAAAAGGAGTAATTCTCATGAATTTTACAAGTTGGTTAAAAAACACATTTCCTTTATTTTTTCGACGGCATAAAAAGAAAAGGATTCAACGGCCAATGCCAGAAGAAGACCAATTGGCTTTAAGTTTTGAAGATGACACTATTCAGGAAACAGAAACTCCAGAACTAGAAAATCCATTTACACTAGGATATACAGAAAATGATGATAGTTATACTAAGTTTTCTGGGAAAGTCAATAATGAGGAAAGTCTTTCTGTCAAAACTCCAGTTCAAAAAGCAGAAGAAGAACTAGACGAACTTCAAGGTCAGTTAGAACAATTGATTGAACAAGAGGAAAATACTTTTATTCATGCAGTGGATGAAGAATCAAATATTATTATTCATGGAAATGATATTATTTACACACCTGACAAAGAAAATCTTTCTAATGTCATTGCATCCAATGATGGTTCAATTGTGTTTTCTGGGGTGGATAGAGCTGGTCAAATCACAACAGTCATCAAACACAAGAATGGTAAATTCAGCCACTATTCAAATCTTGAAGTTTTGACGGCCCAATTAGGAGAAGATGTGGAGCGAGGGGAAGTTTTGGGAACAACAAGGTATGCCCCTATTTGCTTCTATATTGGAAGTCATTTATGGTTGCATGATATAAATACAGCCCAAATGATGTCTCAAGGTCAGTAAATATTACTGGCCTCTTCTTTTTATTTCTTCTATTTTATGTTAAAATAGATGATGAATGAAAAGATATACTTGTTATTGAAAGGAGAAAATAATGTCAATAGATATTTTTGACGAAAATGAAGACAACAGCTTGGCTGAATTAGACCTTGGTGAACTTCAAAAAGCAATGGCTTCTATTGGTCATCCATCAGGTAAACAAGAACAGCCTAAACCAACAATAAATAGGCGGCGTGCGCCTGTAGTTCCAACAGAAGAAAACATTAAATCTTATAAAGAAGAACAGAAAAAGAATCAACCGCAGTTTAGTCCGGAATTTGAAGCTATGCAAGAAATGACTAGGAAAAGTAGAGAATTATCCTTATCAGTTCCTGTTGTAGGGGGCAATGCTAGACGTTCTAGACAAAGAAGAACATCTGATATAGAGAAAGAAAAATTACCTCAATCTCTTGTTTCAGAAATTGGTGATTTACCTGTAGAAATTGAAAACAATCCTAAAAGCACTCCTGCTTATATAGGAGCAGCGCCGGTTGTGGTTTCGTTTCAATCAGAGGATGAGCCTGATGAAGTTTCAAATGCTGTAGAATTAAGTAAGAAAGAAAAAATGGCCAATAGAACACTGCAAGAGCGGTTGTTGGATGAAAATGATGAAGAATTGTTTGATGCTAACAATAAAAGTGCTAGTTCAAATTCTTCTACTAAAACTAAACGTAGAAGAGGTCAAATTATTGAGTATGAAGATACTCATGTAAATGTAGGCCGGATAGAAAATACTCGTAAAGATGTGTATGAGCGAGAGGAAAACAATCCGTTTGCTGGGCCATTGCCTAATGACATCAATCTCTATACCATTCAGGATTATGTTTCTAAGTATAGGATGATTGGTCTAGGTATTTTCTTGGGATGCTTATTGTTGGCTATCTTACTTGTTGCTATTTTTGGAATTCAATTATTTTAGAGAGGAAATGTATATACATGGTATTAAAAGGGAATAAACACAAAACAAGAACAAAGAAGCGAGTTTTTGTTTCAAAGAAAAAATTGATTGAGGCGATTATGGCCTTGAATTATTACTGTATGGATTTGAATAGCTCCTTAAAAAATGGAGATTTGACATCTAAAGAAAAACAAAGTATTCGTAAGAATATTAATGCGAATTATGCAATCAAACATTACGCCATTGACCAAATGTATCGTGATGGCATTTTGTTCTTTGAGTGCTTTAGTGTTCAAGTAAATGAGCCTAAGAATCAACGTTATCTCTTTTCTCAATTCACAACCAAAGATGGTTCTTTTGTAGTGAAAAAACCTGCTAAGGTGGATGATTTGATTGCTATGCAAGCGTCCTTTAAAGTGGAGCACAAAGAAACTAGTGATTTTACAAAGGATTATATTCCTGACCTTGAATTGAATGATGCACGAAATATCCTTGCAGGCTATATCCAAAAAGATATTCGCTTGATTTTTGGACACAAGAATGAGGAAGCCAAAGCTTTCAATGCCTTTAATTGTGAGCCACTGAGAGATGAAAATGGAAATCTTACCCCTGAATTTCCAGAAGTTCAGGCAGAACTAAAAAAATACAATGAAAAATCAGAACAAAAGACAGATGAAAAGAAGTCTGTATTTGATGCTTTAAATAAAGCGCAAAAAGGAAAGAATGTCATCAAGAAAGTCAAATTTAAAAAGCGGAGGTAAGATTCTATGACTGAATCAACAGCTCCACAAAATCCAGAATGGGTTGTTCTAGCGGAAAAAGCAGACCAAGGAAAAGACTATGCAATGGCCTTTAAAAATCACAAAAGATACAAAGATTCAAAAGGCTATTTTTGGATTTGTCAAGACCCTGACCTTTTGAATGGTGATGAAGTTGTTGTAATTGCATTACAAGGGCATGTTCTAGAATTGAAAAAGCCTGAAGAATATAATCCTAATTGGGGGATGTTCCCAAAAGAAGATAAATTCTTTAGGCTTGATACCATGCCAATCATGCCTCAAAAATTTGAGTTGACGATAGCTGATGGCAAGTATATGTTAGTCCAAAATGCCAAACGTTTTCTAACTAAAGCAAAAACAGTTATTATCGCTACTGACCCTGATAGGGCAGGGGAGCATATTGCTGTAGCACTACTTAGGTTTTTGAACGTGGATATGACAAACTCTAAACGTTTGTGGATAAACTCATTGGAAAAAGGGCCGGTTCGTAAAGGATTCCAAAATTTAAGAGATGCTTCTGAGACTTTTCCCTATTACTTAGAAGATTTCACTAGAAGTATTGCGGATTGGATGATAGGGATGAATCTAACTTGCCTTTATTCTCAATTGTGTTGGGATAATGGGGTAAGCACGTCTGGAGCTTTGGCAATCGGGCGTGTTCTTATCCCTACCATGATGTTGGTGTGGCAACGAGAACTAGAAATTGCAAACTTCAAACCTGAACCATATTACATAGACACGCTTCTTTGTAAAACAGATAAAGGCGAGGAATTTGTGGCCAAAAGGTCAGGTGAGTTCAAAGATAAAAGTGCGATTCCTGTTATTTCCAAAACAAGAGGTAATGTCACAAACATCAAAACTGAAAGAGAGTCTACCAAACCTGATGAGTTGATGGATTTGCAAGGGTTAAAAACCAAGGCAGCAGCAGAGTTGGGTTACAAACCGGATGACACTCAAAAAGCAGCGGAAGAATTGTATAACAAACATTATCTGACTTATCCTCGTACTTCTATTAATGTGATTACAGAAAATGAATTTAATTATTTATTAGAAAATTATTCTAAATATCAATCGTTTTTTCCAAATGCAAATTTAGTTCGTACTACACCTCAAAAAACGTGGGTAGATAGTTCAAGGGCAGGAGAACACTTGGCTATAGTTCCAACAAGAACTATCCCAGATTTATCTTCTTTGACAGAAAAAGAAAAAAATGTATACTTGCTTGCTGTAAAAAGTGTTATGGTCATGTTTGAAGATGACTATTACTATGACAAGACTACAATTGAAGTAGAAAATGATTACACTGTGTCTGGCTCTGTGGATTTGGATTTGGGATGGAAAAAACTTTATAAAAAAGGTAAAAATACAGTATTATCTTTACCGGCCGTAAAAGTGGGTGAAGAGTTAAATATTAAGCAAGAAATTGCAGAATATATGACAAAACCACCTAAGCCTTATACTGCTTCAACATTAGAAAAGGCAATGGAAAACGTTCATCAATTAATAGATGACAAAGCAATTAAGAAAATTCTCAAAGATGCAAAAGGACTGGGAACTCCAGCAACACGTTCAGCTATTGTTAAGAAAGTTATTGAGCGATATAAGCTTTTGGAAGAAGTGCCGGTTAAAGGCAAGAAAAAACTTCCTACACTTCAAACAACAGCAAAAGGAAAAATGTTGGCAGAAATTATCTCTAAGACTAATAAAGTTCTAGGAGAGCCTAAAATGACAGCAGAGTGGGAAGATGCTTTAACTCGTATCTCTAAAATGACACTAAGTCCAAAAGTATTCTTGGATGAAATCAACAAATTGGTTTGGCATGCTTTCCAAACTCTTCCTACTGAATTGCCAAAAGTTCTAAAAACTATTGACACTTCTGCTTTAGGCCCGGCAGGTAAAAACACTCCAGTTGCAATAGGGAAATGTCCTATTTGTGGAATAGGTAATATTTTGGATAGTTCGCATCCTAAATTTAATGCATATACCTGTTCTGAAGAAACCTGTGAACTTAGAACAAAATCTTTATTCAAAGGCACTTTGAGTAAGTGGGGGCATAAGGAAATTAAACCAAAAGAGGCTATTGAGCTTATCAAAGGGGAGAAAATCCCATGTAAGCTAACCTTTAAATCTAAAAAATATGATATGTTAATTTTTAGAGAAGCTGCAACAGGATATATCAAATGGGAATTTGCTAATCCAAAAAAGAAGTAGGAATTATCTCTTTAACACAAAACAGTCGCTAAATGTGGTCAAATGTGATAATATATACTTATGATTAAATTGCATGATGGAGAAAAGAAGAAGATGAAAGCTTACAAAACGGAAATTTATCCAACGCAAGCTCAGATTGAGTTAATCCACAAGACTTTTGGATGTACTCGCTATGCTTATAATCAATATGTTTATGAGAATCTAGAAAACCTTGCATCAGGGAGAGATTTCATTTCTGCTTTCAGCTATTCTAAAAGGATGAACAATGACCCTAATACTCCTTCTTGGTTGAAAGAAGTTCCAAGTAAGGCAGTCAAGCAAGCCTTGATTTACGCAGAACGTGCATTTCGAGATTACTTCTCTAAACGTAGGGGGAAGCCTAGGTTTAAAAAGAAAGGTAAAAATGATAGCTTTTATCTGATAGGTACTTTGAAAGTCGAGAGACACCGGATTTTTGTTCCTGTTTTAAAATGGGTTCGATTGAAAGAATTTGGTTACATTCCTGAGAAGATAAGTTCTGTAACGATTTCTATGAAGAATGGGCGCTATTATATTTCTTGTTTATGTAAAGAGGAAAAAGATGAGCAGATAGCCTTATCCAATGAGTCCATGGGAATTGTTTTTGGTCTAAAAAACCAATTCGTCACAGAAGATAGAACAATTCCTTCCATCAACCATTCTTTGCACATTAAGAAACTAGAACAGCGTTTACGAAGAGAACAAAGGTGTTTATCTCGTAAGGTTAAGGCTAATATGATTAAAAAAACTTATTATCGAAAAGGAGCTAAGAAAGGTCAACTTAAATCTTTTCAATGGGCAAAACCTTTATCTGAGTGTAGGAATATCCAGAAACAAAAGAGGAAGGTTTCTAAAATTTATGAACGTTTAACTCGTATTCGAACAGATTATAATCAAAAAGCTTTACTTTCTTTAGTTTTAGAACGAAAACCAAGTTCTATCACCATTGAAAGTTTATTGGTTCGTAATCTGATGAAGAATCGTCATTTGAGTGCACCTATCATGAAAGCGCAGTGGTATCAGTCTCGTCTTTATTTAGAAAATCTCTGTAACAGATTAGGGATAGAACTCAGAGTAGTAGATAGGTTTTATCCATCTAGCAAACTTTGTTCAACTTGTGGCTTTAAGTATAAAGACTTGAAGCTAAAAGAACGATTTTGGACTTGTTCTAACTGTGGTAGTAAGCATGATAGAGATAGAAATGCGGCTATCAATTTAAGTCAATGCAAAACTTATACTGTTTTAACCAAAGTTTAGTTTAAAATGGTTACTACCGTGGGTTACACGGGAAGTTACGCTTGTGGACTGTTATAGCAAATGGAAGTAGATTTTATATTGTTTTGAGATATAATATAAAAACAAAACCAGACAGGGTGAAGCAAGAAGAATTTCTAAAATAAAATAATTTTATTAGAAAGGTCATGAAATATACATTTAGGTATATTTTGTGTAACAGGTGATGAATTGAAAAATGAATTAATGGAGCAAAATGAACATCAATTATCTACGGATGTCAAAGCCCCAGAAACTGATAAAAATGAAATTTCTATATCAACTAGGACATTTCTTGATACTTTGGAAGAAGAAACAAGAAGTGAAGTCTTAGAAGTTGGTGAATATAAAGGCTTGAAAAAAGATGAAGCCTATGAACTCAAAATCACGCGCGCCCCTGAGAGTAATCTCCTTAATGAGGTAGATAAAGATGGCCGTATAAACATCATCAACAGGGAAGTCAATCAACTTGTTTTAAGTCAAGAGCCTGACCAAGTTCGTGATGTACCTTTTAGAGATTTTCCTTTAGGTGTAAAGGAACTTCTTTTCAATCGGTTTAAGATTTTGGTATTGTATCTTTATCTTCCAGTTGGTGTTATGTGGTCTCTCAGAATGGCCGGACATTCCATTTGGATTGTGCCATTTGTTATTACTGTTTTTGTAGCCCTTGCTTCTTTGGCCACTTATTCGGTCTTTAAAAACAAAGACTACATTGAGCTTAAAGGGATTGTCCAAAGTGTTCAAAAAAGTAATGTTGTTTTTGATTTCTTTTTGGGCAGAACTCAAAAATATATTGTTTCTGTAGTAACACCTGACAAAAAATTCTTTTCCTTTATCTATCCTAAAAGGTTAAGTAATAAAATAGCTCCTGATTTGAAGCCCGGCACAGCTATCACCGTGTTTACCCATAAAACAGCTAAAATGGTTGCGTCAGAAGCAGGGGGTAGACTGGAATACCTTTATACTTTTGAAATTGGTGAAACCAGTGCAGCTCTTCATGATGAATTTGGAGAGGGTGTAACAGCTAAAGAATTCGCAGAAAGATAGATATATATATAAATCTATCTTTTTTCTTTTATAATAATCTCTGTAAAAGATTTATTTTTACAATAAAATTATTTTTAATAAAAAAGAAAGGGGGTATTCACATGGAGATGAATACCAAACAACAGAAGAAAAAAATTCTTCTATCAAAAAATATAAAACTCGGAAAAACTTATGAGTTTGTCCGAGCAGCCGGCCCAGAAGTGTACGAAAAGAAAGGTTTTGGCCTAATTCGTTATCGTCACAATGGGAAAACTGTTTTGGCAACATTCCGAGAAGATGGAACTGTTCTAAAAGAATACCCAACAAAGCTTTATGAGCTTGCAGTTGGTTCAAAGTATTCTTTGGAGGAGTTACATAAAGGACATGTAGCAAAACAAAAAACATCCAAAGAAAAAACTTTCAAAAATCTTGGAAATAAAAAACCAGAAAAAGCAGATAATGTGAAACTAAAAACATTTTCTGAATTGAATGATATGCAGCAACAGTTGTATATCAAAAACTGGTATGCCAAGAACAGTCGAAAGCTTAACTCTTTGATGGATAAAAAGGTTGCTAGGCTGAACAAAAAAGGCAAACAAATCGTTTTGACAAAGTTTATCTTGAATAAAAAGGATTTACCTTTTGAAGAAGATTCTTGGCAAGGTATTGCTAAAGCCATTTGTGAAAACTCAGCCTTTTCAAAATTTGATATTAAAAAATTTGGTATCAGATTTTTCGTAGATTAAATTAGAATAAATTCAAGTTTTATATTTGTATAATGATAGGAGAAAAAATAATGAATAAAATGAAAATGAATTTAAAGAGCTTTTTGAAAACTCTTAATGCAAGTGTTGATAATAAGGATGTAGTAAGTCTGCTGCCTAATTTGGCAACAATTGTTACTGACCCTGAATATCTGCCTCATGTTGCAACAGCAGAAACCATGCTGACAGAATGTGACTTCAATAATATTCTAGAGGCATTAAACAAAGGTTTTGATTTGACGAATCCAGCAATCCAAAAATTAATGATGCAGTCAGAAAATCGGATTTTTCCGATTTTTATGAACTCTGCTACTTACGGGTATGCTTTAGCATATAATCTGGACAAAGATGAAGCCAATGAAATGACTCGTAAAATGTATCATGAAGAATATGATTTTTCTAAGAGAAAAAGAACGAATACAGCAATTCAATTAGAGTTGTTGTTGTTGGTAGAAATGATGTTGTCAGACAAAATCGCAACATTTGAGACAGAAGATAGTGACATTGTTTACACTTCTAGCATCAAAACATCTGTTGACGTTGATAAAGGTTCAGCAATGCCAAACAATGCAAGTAAAGGCACAATGATTGTAAGCTCTAGTAATCAGGTTAGCTTCTTTGCAAAAGATGAGGAGAACACTTTGGTCTCCAAGATTTTATTCTTGTATGCTTTTTTGAATGATTTCTACTATGGAAATCCAAATGATGTGTATAAAAAAGCTTTTAATGAATATTACAACAACGTAGATTCAATTTATAGCTACAATAAATTACATGGTGATATTAGTGGTTTTGTAGATGAGTTGAAAGCTATTGCAAGACTGTATCAAGCTGGTAAGAAAATTGGCGTAGATACGTTACATACATTTTTGCAACGCCTACAAATTATTGCTGAATTGCTTGATGGTTTTTCACATCAAGACATCAATTTGGAATATGACTTTGTTGATTCGCCAGAACTTAACATTGATATTTTACAAGAGATGGCTGAAAAATTCCCAGAAAAACGGGAAATTTTCACAGGTAAAAAGAGCTTTGAAAAAGGAAAGTTCTCTGAGATGGAATATCTACGAGAAAATCTTAAAATTGATGACCAAAAAGACTTGATTGTTGAAGAAAAACTTAGAAATGCAACACTGCCTGACTTTGTAAAGCAACTCGCAAATAGAATTTCAAAATCCTACCAAATGGGATTTGAAGTTCCGTATCGTCAAATTCAATTAACTGGCGATGCCGGTGCAGGGAAGTCATTTGGTGTAATGATTTTGTCTTACATCTTAGGTCTTCCTTACTTTGCAGAAGTTGGTTCTTCTGATAAATTATCAGATAGTGACTGGTTTGGCCGCTTACAGCCTCGAACAAAAGAGGCAGCGGATGCAGATAAATCTAGTGATGTAGAAGTTGTTGACTTACAACAACTATATGTTGATAATGGTTTGTTTGTTACAGAAGCTGATATTGATATTGTTCCGGAAGAAGTCTATTTTGAAATCTTTGGAAAAGAAGTAGACAGTGACATTGATGTTACAAGCCAGCAATTCAAGAATTACTTGGTTCGAGAATTGAAAGCCAAACAGTATGAAATTGAAAATAAGCAAAAGAATCTCTTTGCTTATAACGAAGATTTCGTAATGGTGCTAACACAACTTGGACAGGCTGCACTACATGGTGGTGTCATTGATATTCAAGAAATTGATATGGCGCGTGATGTGGCGCAAGTTTCTGGTCTATATGAATTCCTCAATGAAGGAACATTTGTATTGCCGGATGGCCGCAAGTTGCAACGTCACAAAAACTGTATTGTTGTATTTACAAACAACGCATCAGGCCCTAGCTGCTCGCCATTGCCAGAAGCTTTCTTGTCACGGATTCAGTTAAAAATGAATTTTGATAAGAAAGATGAAAAGTCCATTTCTCAGAAACTGGTAAATAAATTCCAGATTCCAGAGAGTGTGGCTAACAAGATTGGTAAAGGTATTGTATTCCTTAGTGACATGTATGATGAATATTCTGTCACAGATGGAACAATTGGTTCTCGTGAAGCAGAAGCGTGGGCTATGGAATACTTGATTTCTCCTAAAGAGGGTCTTTTCAAAAATGCTAAATATAGTGTTCTTGAAAAATTCTCACAAGATGGAGAGTTGCGAGAAAAGGCAGAGGAAAACCTGATGGCCTTTTTGGAAAGAAACTAATCAATTCTAAATCTCAATTAATTCATTAATTAATCAAATAAAAGAACTTAAATATTTATTTTAGGTTCTTTTTTTATTTAATTTATATGATATAGTAAGGTTCTGTTATAATAGTTTATGTATTTCATTTTACAAAAAATATTTTAATTTTAAAAAGGAGAAGAAAAATGAAACGAACAATAAAAAGCATAATCAAAGGGATTCTACTCAAAGCCCACCCTTTCATCCGTGTAGCTTTATTTCGATATAACATTCGAAGAAAAGTGACACTAAAAGTGATTTCAGACAGAAGTGTGGTGGCCTATACTGACCATAACTCTATCACTATTTCAGACGAAAATGTTTTCTTTGAAAACGAGAATTTGTCATTAATTGACAAATATCATGTTACCAATGGTCTGTTGGCACATGAAACCGCTCATATTTTGTATACAACTCCACGTCTAAAACTGGACTTGGTAAAATCTATGCAAGATAAAAGTTTGTTCGCTAAATTTCCAGATTTTTTCCCAAAAACATGGGAAGCACTGCAAGCCGTGGATGGATTTGATGGTTTGTCTAAAAATAGCAAAGAAAATCTTTGCTACAATGTTGCTTCAGAAGCTCTTAGTGTTCAAAATATAACCGAAGACAGTTATATTGAAAAAGCTTGGATTGTTGATTTCGAAAACAAATTGACTACAAGTTTGAAGAGACTAAGAGAAATTCATTCTTCTGAAACAACATTTGAAGAACTAAACTCTTATTGTCTATCAGTAGATGAATCAAAAGCTCGTTTAGCACTAATGAACGCAGTCACAAGCGCAATGCTTATCTTTGGAAAGTATGGTGTTTATGACAAACCTAAAGATGGAGAAACTTGGAAATTCTGGAACATCTTTGAAGACATTAAGGCTCAATATGTGGATGCTTTCACAGAGAATAAATCTCTAGAACGCTCTCTCAAGGCTTTCGCTGTTGCTGATGAACTTTTTGAAAAGTTTGCCGACATATTTGTTGTTGGACAACAAGAAAGTCTAGAATTAGAAGGTGTTGCCACATTGGCCAAAAATGTATTAGAAAACTCTGATACAACTTCTGTTTCCAAAACAGCAGCTCATGTCATTGCTGACCTTAGTGAGCAGTTAAAAGATGATGAAAATCATCTTGGACGAAATGGGAATCTGAACTCAGAACAAATCAAACAAGAGTTGCTTTCAGAAGATGATGGAAAAACTGGAAAATCTGATGCTGGCATCCCCGGTGGTGACTCTGGAGAGGGAGTTGATGAAGAAGATATTCTCACTCTTGAAAAACTAAGTAAGGAACTTAAAGATTTTCAAGAAATTGGGGAAGAGACTTCTGATAAACTTCAAAAACAAAAAGAAGAACTGGAGAAACAAAAAATTGTAGACCCAGTAGACCACGCGTCTTTGTTGCAAGATATGCACAAAGATGTGAAATTGATAGTCTCTGAACAGAAGAAAAATATTGGTTTCTCCTTGAATGATTTCTTAGACCTAGAAGAAAATAAAGGTTTCAAAGAAACCTATAAGAAACTAGAAAGAGAAATTAAAAAACTTATCGAAAAGACTAATTCCCCTATTGGAAAAAGGGGAAGTTATTCTGGCTCACGACTTGATAGAACTGGTTTTATCCGAAAGGATAAAAGGTATTACAATAGAGTTGTAAGGCCTAAAAAACGGCCCAGTGTTTGTTTTTCTATCTCAATAGATGCTTCTGGCTCTACTCATGGAGAGATTATGGCCACACAACGACTGGGAGTTTTGTTGCTATCTATGGTTTGTGATAAACTTGACATCCCATTCACAGTAAAACTTCATAGAACGAACTACTACCATGACTCAGATTATGTGTCTGAGGTAAAACTAGATGTAGTTCATTCTTTCAATGATAAAAAAGTGGATTATGAAAAAATCCTATCAATTGAAAGTGGTGGAGCTAATAGAGATGGTTTGGCATTTGCCTATCATCTAAAAGAGCTTGAAAGCAGAAAAGAAGAACATAAAGTCTTCTTTATCTGGTCTGACGGAGAGCCGGCAGATACTGGTTACATGGGAAGTGAAGCTGTAAAAGATATTCAAGGTATTATCGCAGCTCATCCTAAAATTGATACAATTGCCTTTGGTATTGGACAATCTGCTCCACAACTTGAACGAATCTACAATAATAAATTTTACAATTGTCAAAATCTTGATGACTTGTCTAAACACATTATTGAAATCGTTAAGAAGATTTTTAATATCTTCTAGCACAAAAAATAAAAAGCATGAATTTTTATAATCATGCTTTTTTTATTTGTTTATTTTTACTTTTTCTTGGACGTTTAATTTTTCCTATATTCTTTCTAAAACCAGCAGCTCTTTCTTTAAACTTTATACTAGGTTGTTCATCCTTATCCAAAAGATAATCTCCAAGTTCTCGGTATTCATCAATGATAAACTGTTTATCAATATCATTATCAACAATCTGAGCTGGAGGCAGCGGAATAATGCTTTTTCTGATGTAATTATCACACTTCTCATATAGTGATGGAAGAATACCCCATGTTCTACCGTCTTCAAACATTGTCTTAGATAACTTCATAAATGTTCGAAGTTTTGGATATAGTTTTATATTTTTAATCGCTTCTTTATAAATGTTTTGAGAATAGTGATTGTCTTCTAAACCAGTATAATCAATAACATCAAGGTAATTCTCATCAGAGATTAATTTAATTTGGCAAAGGCATTGAATCAACACATAGCGGACAGGAATTTCAATATGATTTATTCCTCTATAGACAATAACTCTTTTGCTTGCTAAATCAACTATGGCTGAGTAATCAAAATTTTCTTGGTCTCCAAAAAGAACACCATCAAAATCCCCAAAGACTTCTCGGCAAGAACAGTTTTCTACAGAAAGGTTTAAATGATTATTTTCCAACAGTTTTTCTAGTCTTTTTTTAGCTGCATCTTCTGAAATATATAGATGTGCCTGACTATAATTATTGGTTAAAAAATGTCTATTTTCTTGTCCTTTTTTATCCTTTTTGCTCCATCCGCCTTGGTAGTAAAACTCTTTGTTATCAATGTTTAAAACAACAATGTACCGACGGAATCTTTTATCTAATTTGTGTTGAAAAAAGATATTATTGGCTTTAAAGTCTTTTGAGGCCACTGTGTTCTTTTGCATCATCTGTCCTTTCTTTTGTTTTTGATTAGATTTATTTTATTATAACATATTTTTTATGTTTTGTATCTTTTATTTTTAGTGATATAATCTATTTATAAAATAAATTACACAAACAAAAAAACGAGGTAGAAATATGAAAGCTAGGAAAAAGCCTATTGAGGTTTTAGCGTTTCGATATAGAAATGTAATTGTTGAAGAATTTTTAAAAATGCTGAACAAAAACCCAAATGAACCAGCAAGACTAGATGAAAAGACGGGAATCATTTACATCAAGAAAGACCGTGGTGAAATAGAAATAAAACATGGCGATTGGGTCATTGAGGAATTGAACACAGATGGATGTTTTTGGGGCATCCAGCATGAAATATTTGTAAAAACTTATGTTCGGGTTTCCACATATCTTTATAAAAAGAAAGTGTATGAAATTGAATATGAAGAATTGAAAGACTTAGAAGATAAAAATATCATCAAGGTTCTAGATTTTCTAGGCTACAAATCCAATACTCCATTTGAAATTCTTCAAAGAGATGAGTTGGTTAAAGAAATTAAAGAAAATGGCTCAATTTCTATCAATGGCCTTGAAGGCGTTCTCCAACTTTATCCAAAAGAAATTTTGATAAAAGGAATTGAGGGAGAATTTTATCCTGTTAAGAAGGAAAACTTTCTAAAGGTTTATGATATTATTGAATAAAATATAAAACAAAAGAAGAGATTTACATTTTAAATCTCTTCTTTCTTTTTATTTAATAAGGCAATTCATCTGCTGGAATATCGCCTTTAGGATATTTTTCCAACAATTGCTTCATTTTTGCATCTGTCTCAGAAATACTTCCACCAATATTCCCATTCTGATTGGCTTCTATTTTCTTTGAAGATTCCGATTGTTCTGGGTCTACAAAATAGGTTTTAGAAGACACTTCTAATCCATTTTCTCTAGTTCGGTTGATGGTTTCTTGTGACTTTTTAGGAACATCTCCAAAAAGAATCCCATCATTAGGTTCAAGAATACCACCAATTGTCCAGTGAACGAATTGAACACCAAAGTTTTCTTTGATAGTTCTATCTATAGATTCTGCAAACCGCTTTTGAATTTCCATAGGAACTCGATTGATAGTGTCTCCCTCTACTAGAAAAGCAGGAAAGGCTTTGCTGACTTCGGGGTGGGCGGCGTAAAAATCAATGAAGTTTAAGTCTTGAATGTTTACGCGCGCATGTTTGCCATCTTCATCACTGTAAACTTTCAATTCTAAAGATGTTTTAGCTTTCAATGTGTTCCCTACATAATTGTTAATAATCTTTTGAATATTTTCTTCTGAAAATTTTTCTTTAGAAGTAATAGTTGTTAGATTACCACTGTTATCCAGAGTATAAAAAGTTAGTTCTTTTTCTTGAAGCTCTAAGTCATCTTTACCTTTACTTTTATTTATTTCGCCATATTCAGGATTTACTTGTTTAAACCATTTATAACCATAAAATCCAGCAACAGTTAAAAACAAAATAGCTCCTAATACAGCGAAGAACCTTTTATTCAAAAAGGCTCTCTTGTTTTGATTCTTATTAATCATAGCTGTATTTCCTTATTTAGGCGCGTGCTCTTGATTTCTTGGATTTTGTACCCTTGCCTTTAGATTTATTTCGCTTAACACGTTTGTAACCAAAGATATTCATGCTTTTCCCTGATTTCTTCAAGTGACGCAGCAACAAGAATAATGAGATACCAAAAATTGGCAATCCAATTAAATAAGCAAAAATATTTGCAATAGTCATTAATTCCATTTTATTTTATCATTATGATGTTCCTCTACTTTGCCCAATGAAGAAAAATAAAAACATCATAATAACTCCTTTTATTTATTATTTTGGCAAAGTTTCACTATGTATAATCATATCATGTTTTTATTTTTTTTCAAATTTTACTAGTTTTTTATTTTTTCTCGCATTTTTGTCTTATAATATTTTTTGTAAATTCTTTTTAAAAAAATAAGATGGTGTTAATAGAAAGTAACTCAGTTTGAGTAGCGGATGATTAACAGCCAAATATTTTTCATAAAAGGCATTTAAAGTTGTGCCCACACGCTCTTCCCCTTATTTTTAAGGAAAGAGGCAATTTCTTCAACATTTGTTGCAATTACTGACAGGTAATTGAAAAGAAATCTTATTTTTGTGGAATTATGGAAAATTTGGGAATATATATAAAATTCAGACCTATTGCTGGTCAAGAGTTTCGCTCTTTTCATCCTTATCTAAATCCAATTCGTATAAAGGTCTTGGTGCGGTAAGATATGAAATAATAGACGCTCTTCCAGCTTAGGTTGGGGTTTGGTGTATATGTGAACAAATGGAACATAAGAAAACATTAATATGGTGAGGTGTAGCAAATGCGCTATGCAGAACGAATGATAGGTAGGAGAGTCACCAGAGGTGTCCACTATTTATCAGGAGTTTTGACAAATGAAGAATAATCAACTGTTAATTTCCTGCAACACGAAGTAGTCCGTTCATTTTTATATTATGGTTTTGTCAGATTAATATAAATTGTAAAGAGCGCCATTGCGCTTTTTGGAGCTTACATTAGTCTGGATATTTCGTGCTCTGCTCACCTGAAGTGGAACAATTAACAGTAAAGATATTTTAGAAACATAGTCGCAAAAAGTAACTTTTGACAAAGGTTAGAAAGAACATGATTTCCTCGGTGAAGAGAGGTAGAACATATAGCAGTCCGAATACAAAGATGTTTGTATTTGAGGCAGAAGCTGTTCGCAAATCGATTGTTCTGAAGAAGTGTCGTAGTGTCTGGTAGACACCTTATTGGAATAATAAGGGCCTCAATTTGTAAGAAGAGGTAAGGGTCAAAATCCCTTTGCTATCGCGGAGAATGGGGTGTGTAAGCCTTCCAAGGTATGCCTTGGTTGTTGCCACGCAACCAGAGTCTCACTGCCCACCGCCATCTTAGGACTTTATTGCAAAGTTTAAATCTCCCAGTTTTAATCAGACTGACTGGTGATACACTTTAATGTGTATGTAAAAGGATGAGAACCTAGGAAACGAAGATGACATGACCGGATGGGATATTTCTATGAAATATAACCATCACCCAAAAGCCTATGAGAGTAGCTGAGTAGGGTTCAAAAGTGTGCTGTTACAATGCCTATTTAATGATTCAGAAATGAATCTTGGATATGGGGGGTAGCAGATGAGCTTATTTCAAAAGAATAAGCAGCTAGATAATATGAAACCAACCACAGGGGTAGAGGTATGACCACAGTGGAACAGAGCTGGATTTAAGACTAAAGGTGTTGAGAGCTTACACTCTCAAGGATAGTCGAAAGAATCCGTATTATCTAGGATAAAATAAAAAACAAAACTTGCTTTTCAGGGGCAAGTTTTTTATATTTCATAATTTATTTTTCTTTTATAATAGTTTTTGTAAAAAATATTTTTACAATATTATTTTTATTACAAAAGGAGACCAAAAATATGGTTAAAGTTACAACTACAAAAGAATTTAAACAAGACCTATTGTTTAATATTGTGAAGGCAATCTTAGGATTGAACACATCAAATGTGGCCCTGCCTACAACTAATGATTTAGTTGTTCAAGGAGATACTGAGAAAATTTTCTTGATGGATGGTAAATATTATCTAATTTTATTTAAAAAAGAAGATTTGTTAGAAGCTGTTGAGAAAAAACTTGACGCAAGTTTAGATTTGTTTTTGAATGACTTCAAATCACCTTCATATTCAAATGAAGTCTTTGATTATTTCTACATGCTTGTTCTTAAAACTTTGAACGAGCAGCTTAAAGAAGTTGAGAAAGCTTATATTGGACGGATTGAAATGTTGCGGAATATTTTCGTAAATTCAGGTCAGCCATTGAATCTTTCTGCTAAGGAAGAAAAAGTAGCTCAAGCTTTTAAAGAAAAAGTTGAAGAGGTCATTGATTACCTTTCTAAGTGCTTCTTATTAGGGGATTCTGTCGCTCTTAAAAATCTTCAACAGTTGTCATTGCCGTATAATAAATGGATGACAATTTTGTCTAGCCGTTTGGCTAGAAAGCTTTCATATTTGATGATAGAGCTTTCTCTAAGTGAAAAGATTTCAAAAGAAGATGGAGTTGTTCGATTCGTTGTTTCAACAAATGGAAACCACCAAGAGTTGTCTTTGTTAGAAGGGAATCCTTTGGATAATATTTTGGAGCTGTACAATATTTGGAAGGCTAAAATCAGACTATTCGTTGATTTCCCAGATGTAGATTATCCATTTGAATCTCAAACAATTCTTTATCCTGACGACCTTTTATACAATCGGTCTAAAGTGATTGGAGCTTTGGAAGAGCTGCCTAAGTAACAAACACTAAATAAAATAAAAGCTTGATAAAATATCAGGCTTTTTATTTTTGCTTTTGTGTATAATATTATCTGTAAAAGATTTTTACAATATTATTTAATAATTAATTATAACTAAGGAGGTCATATCATTATGACAAAAAATGGAAAACTAAACTTTATTATTCCTGACGCTGCGCCGCTATACTTTTCACGTTATCGGAAATTCCTTGAATTTCTAGAAGAGCGAGAAAAACAAATGAGCTGGAAAGAGGTAAACCTTGATGAAGCTAATTTGGTAGTATTCAACAAACTACCAATGATGTTGACTGAACAAGATTTTGATTTATTCTCATTTGGCACAAGCCAACAACGAATCGAGGAAATTGGTTCGAACTACGGCTTAACAATCCGAATTGGGAACACCCTTTATATCGTCAACGAGAACGCTTTTGATAGTCTTCTCAAACGTTATGGAGCAGACTCTCCTCTGATGAAGGCCCTGATTTTAGGAAAAGATAAAAATTCTCGCAATCAAGACAATGTGTTCATTGATTGTGTTTCAGAGGAAACAACGAATTATATCGTTGACATCCTCAATGAGAATCACAAGTTTTTGACACCAGATGTGTCACAAGCTCTATTTATGAATGGAGAGTTTGTGACATTCAATAGTCAGAATTATCGTAAAATCAGTCAAGTTGAAGTATTCCGTCGAACTATGGAACATTTTAAAGACCTAGAAATCACGGAGTTGGGCGGATTTGAGTATAGTGTAAACTATACTTCAGGAAGCTTTATGTTGTTTGGTTTGTCTGACAAATTGAATGAGCAATATGATTTTGCAAACAAAATTAATGCTCTGATTTCTGTTCAGACATCTGACACAGCAAAATCGGCTGTAACTATTCAGCCGAAGTATTCTGTCCAACTTGGGCATAAAACTTATGTTTTCCCACTTGGTCATCCTATGCGGCTTGACCACCGCGGTGAAAACGCAATAGAGGACTATGAACTATTGATGAATAATGTTTATAGTCGCTATTCAACATCAATAGAAGATATTGAATATGCCCAGAAAACCCAAATCCGTAAACGGGATTTGATTACTGAGCGTGTTCTTAACAACATGGACAATCTTTTGACTAAAAAAGAACGTTCAAACATTGAAATGCAAGTTGAAATTTCCCTTATGGGAGATAATTCTTACATGACAATCTTTGATTTGATGGTTCTCATTCGGGATTCTATTGAATCTACTTCGGCTGTCAAAGATGTTCGTGTAGATGACACATTGTATCGTCTGTTGATTAACAGTCATTCGCGCGTGTTCTAATTTAAAAGAGATAGGTTTCACCTATCTTTTTTTTATTTTATTTATAATAAATGATGTAAATATTTTTAAAAATGAAATATTATTTAACAATAGGAGGAAAATAAATGATTGAATCTTTTGCGGCTATGTCTAGTCGTTTAGATGCACTTATCTTCAAAGAAACTTTCGAAGAAAAGCTGCAAAAACTTTTTGAAAAAGATTCTTCACTGGAAGAATATGTTAATCTCGTAAGAGAGATGTATAATATGCCGGGATTTCGTGACTTGAAACCTATTCCAGCATATGATATGTCAGGATTGCGAGAAAAAGATGAAGAGCAATGGAACAATATTCGTAAACATGGTGCTTATGGAGATATTCCTTATGTGGTTGGTGGCTCTAAAGTAGCTTCTATTTTAGGACTATCACCATTTAGCTCACCTTTACTTGAAAAAGCGATATTCCAAAAAGCGAATATCAAGAAGCCGCAGGCCAAAAATGATGCCATTTTAAAAAGAGGGCATTATGCAGAAGATTTTGTTGCAAAACAAATCAATGATATAGATGGCTTTGAAAATGTAGAGGTGTTGGATGACCAAACCATGTACGAGCATCCAGTGTTTGAGTTCATGAATGGTAATATTGACCGATTTCTTCGTTTTGAAGATGGGCGAAAAGGTATTGCTGAAATCAAAACTCTCAGCACTTTCAATGCGGATGCCAAAGAGGATTGGCAAAATGGAATAGTTCCTATTCAATATCAATTGCAAGGTGTTTGGTACATGAGCATCATGAACTTAAATACCGTTGATTTCTTTTGTGCATGGGGATTAGAACACTCTGATTTGGCTCATGTTCACATGGAAAGAAATATTGATATTGAAATACAGGCAATAGGGGCTGTACTGCACTTCTTAGAAGTTGTAGTAAAAAAAGATGCTGAACCAGATTTGAATAGAGCTTCTGGGAAAGTTGTTTTGCAAGACCTCTACCAATTAACTGGTGACAACTTTGAAAAAGGAGTTTATACGGAAATTCAAGATGCAGGCCTCATGAACATGGTTTTGAACTTGAATATGTATAAAGAACAATTGAAAGACTTTGAAAAAGAGGTGAAATCTCAGAAGGAAACAATTGTTCAAGAAATTGAAAAATTGAATTCTGAAATTGCCTTATATATTCAAGGTGTACTTACAGAGGAAGCCAAGTCGCTTGCTGAAGAAGAAGGAACTACTCTGGGTGATGACTACAATCTACGCTCAGGTGGCATTATTCTTTCGGATGGCTCTTGTACAACAACTGTTTACTACAAGTCTAAGAAACAGTCAAGGTTTTCGCAAAAACGAGCAAAAGAGGAAGCTGAAAAACTAGGTCTTTTAGATGAGTTTGAAAAAATTTATCAATTAGGTCTGGCTGAATCAACTTCAAAATCAGTAAGCTCTTCCAAGATTAAAATGTTGGGAGATTCGCTTATCTAATAAAAAGTCAAAGACAACATAATTTGTTGTCTTTTTTTATTTCTATTAGATTGAAAATAAAAGTGAAACTAAAAATATGTTTCAGAAATATGTTATAATATGACTTGTAAATATTTATTTTAAAATTATTATTTTTACAAAAAGAAAAGGAGAAAACATAATGATGCAACAAAAGGAAGGCAACAATAAAGGCCAATCCATTGTGTTTGAAGTTCTTTCTGTAATCTTCCCAAAGTTTAGAACAACTTTTGGGGCAGCAGACAAGAAAGATTATTCAGTAGTCCGTGCAAAATTGTTTCAATCATCTATCACACTTCCAGATGGAAAACAATTGCACCACGGAGATACAATTGATGTGACCGGATATGGCCTTCCTCGCAAGAAGAGCCGAATCCGAGTTATTGGTTCACCAGTCAAAAACAAGTACAACCAATGGCAATTCAAAGCAGATTTGGTGAGACTTGATGTTGACTTGGAAGAAATCATAGATGTTAAACGATTTCTAGTTGAAAATGTTAGAGGTGTATCAGAGAAGACAGCTTTAGCAATCCTATCTGAATTTGGCGATAAGACAATGGATGTCCTGAGAAACAGCCCTAACGAGTTATATCGTATTAAGGGCATGAGCGGAAAACGCATTGAAGTTATTAAAGACGCAATCGCAAACGCAACTGCTAGTGAGGGATGTGCACCGCTTCTGCTAAAAATTGGGATTCCAATGTATGCCATCACCAAAATCAATAGTGCTTTTGGTGTGGACAATGCAAAAGACATACTTTTAACAAAGCCGTATAAAACCTATGAGATTCCCGGAATTTCATTTGAAATGGCTCACGCAATTGCTGTAGGTTTAAATGTTCCCAATCAAAAAGAACCAATGTATGCCTATGGTATTGAGTTCTTGTTGAAGAAGATGGAAACAAATGGCTCTAGCTATTATCCATTACAGCGATTAGTTAGAAGTATTATGTCAATTCTGCACACACCAGAAAACCCTTTTGATATGGAGCAATTTAAAAAATCTTTGCGCATTGTTGAGCAAAAAGGAATTGTTCGTATTAACTGGGAAAAAGGTTTGGTAGGTTTAAACGCATTGATTGAAAAAGAACGTTTCATTTATGAAACGTATATGTCAATGTTACCCTACAGAACTCAAAGCAATTATAGTGAGTTGGTTAATATCGTTTCAAGAGGAAATAGAATTAATCTGCACTATAAACAGGCAGAAGCTATTGAAATTCTTTTAAATCATAAATATGGCATTTTAACAGGCGGCCCCGGAACAGGGAAAACCACTGTATTAAAATGTTTCATTGAGTGTTTTGAAAGAAAAAATGGCGGAGCTAAAGTTCTGTGTCTTGCACCTACAGGCCGCGCAGCATCTCGAATGAGCGAATCAACAGGCCGTCCAGCTTTTACAGTTCATAAAAAACTTGGACTGAAGCCAGATGATATTGATTTGCCAGAGGGAACAGAGTTGAAATTTGATTTAGTAGTAGTTGATGAAAGTTCAATGCTAGACATCAATATTGCTTATTCATTACTGAAAGCTCTCAGTCCTCAAACCAAACTAGTTTTGGTAGGGGATGAAGAACAGCTTCCATCCGTAGGAGCAGGTTCTGTCTTGGCTGACTTGATTTATTCTGGATTTGTTGGAGTCGCTAGATTGACTAAGACATTCCGTCAAGGAGCTGATTCATCAATCATTGCTAATGCCAATCTCATCAAAGATGGGCAATCCAACTTGATTACTATGGCTGAGGATTTCTCTCAAATCCCAACTACTTATGACAAGGACGGATTGAACAAAATCGTTGACACATATGTTGATGCTTGCCAAATTTATGGCGGCAACAATGTGGTTGCTCTTTTGCCTAAGAGGGCTAAAAAGCAAAACGCTGATGATTTCATTATCTGTGTAGAAACTGTAAACCCAGTTGTACAGGAAAGAATTAATCCAGCTAGAGAGGGTGAATACTCACGCTCTAATCGAGTTTATACCTTTAGAAAAGGTGATAGGGTCATGCAGATGTCTAATACAGACACAGTGGCCAATGGTGATGTAGGTATCATTGTTGAAATGAACAAAGAACCACGCACCAACCTCATCTATGCTAAAGTAGACTTTGGTTACGAGGGTGCAGAAGCTGTTTACTATGCTACAGATGAAGATTTTTCAAATCTTACTTTGGCATATGCTACTACAATCCACAAGTCTCAGGGTTCTGAGTACGCTTGTGTATTAACGCCTCTTTATGAGTGTGATGGCATTATGCTTCAACGTAATCTTCTCTATACTGCTGTAACACGCGCTAAAAAGAAAATGATTCTTCTTGGCGAACGTACTGCTGTTGATATTGCTGTATCTAATACAGATGCCTTCAAACGTGATACATTCTTGGAAGACTTGTTCCAAAACGCTCGTAAAAAAGGTAAAGTTAAGACAATTGCTCCTTTCAGGGATAAACAACCTAGAGGCCACGTTGCTTAAATTAAAATCTTAATTAAAATAAAACACTCTTTTATAGAGTGTTTTTTGTTTGTTTCTGATGTGATATAATAGATGATGTAAGCAAATAAAACAGGAGAATTTAGTATATATTATGAGTTTCAAACATGTAGTGAAATCGGTAATGCCAAGAACTTCTATGGTTGAGCATTATGTAAAGGATAAGATTTTGGAAACTGCCAAAGCAGGATTAACAAGCACGGTTATTGTTATTAACCGTAATGAAGACTATAAGTTGAATAATGTTCTATCTGAATTAGAGAAAGATGGCTTTTCATATAATTATTTCTCCCCAAGTGATAATGAGCTAAACATTGAATTATTGGGAGTTATCATTTATTTGCCAAAAGATATTTTGTAATATAAAAAGTTGGAGTTGTTTATTTTCTATTAATTTAGAATAAAACAACTTTTTCTTTTTATAATATTCTTTGTAATTAAATTTATTTTTCAATAATTTATTTAAAAAGAAAAAGGAGAAGAAAAAATGAATATTAAGAAAGTCTTAGAAGACAATGGTTTGACAACCAAGGATTTGTGGGCGAGAACCTTTCAAGTATTGGAATTGCCAATGAAAAAGGTGTCTGTAACATGTCCAATTCCTGGCTGTGAGAAAAAATCTGAGGGATTCCAAATTGCAAGAAATGGAAAATTATATCTAGATTTTCCAAATGACAGGTTTTATTGTCAACGTTGCAATTTTAGGGGTAAAGGTCTCTTTGCAACTTTGAAATTGCTAGAAGCTATTCGTAATCCAGCAGATGAACAATCTGTTTATCAAGAGTTGTTCTCTAATGGACGAATGACTCAGAAAGCTCAGAATTATGTCTCAGAACTTTTAGGGTTAGAAGTAGATATGTCTGCTCTATCTAATTCTCAAAACAATAAAGATATGATAGTGAGCAATGCCATTCAAGAGATGGTCAAGGAAAACCGAAAGAAGATTTCTGCAATCCCTGAAGCCAAAAAGCCAGCTCATGATACATATTTGAATGAGATTTATTCATATATGTTTGATAATATGCTGTATCAAAGTAGTCCAAAAATGGAAGAAGACCTATTAAAAAGAGGTTTTACACCAGAGGACATTTTGAAATATGGCTTTGTTTCTTGCCAGCTCAGGAAGCCAATGAATACATTGTTGAAGAAATTCAATGGTGATTTAGATTGTATTCCCGGAATTTACCGAAAAGGAGCGTTAATTGAAACGACCTTGCCACAAGCAAAGAATGTAGATGAATCTTTGCATTATCTCTGTCCAATTAAGAATGTCAACAACGAAATTGTTGGTGCTCAAATTAAAAATTTGGGCGAGAACAAAGATTTCAAATATTTCTTTTGGTCTTCGACTTCTGAGGGTGGCCCAATTACAAGGACATCTCCTCATTTTGTGGGTTTCCCAGAAGAAACGCTCATCATTACGGAGGGAGTGGTTAAAGCTAATGTTATCAATAGGTTTACGGGGCGATATGTTGCAGGATTGCCCGGCGTGAACCATCAAAAACCGCTCCTAGAATCTCTTCGTATTGCAAAACGCAAAGGTATGGGAATTCAACGAATTCTTGTTGCTTATGATATGGACTCATTTGAAAATGAAAAGGTAATGAAAGCCTTAGACCGTTTAAATAATGAGTTAGTCAAAGCTGGATATGAAGTCAAAAATATTCTTTGGGATACAAATTTCAAAGGATTTGATGATTACTTGTTTCATCTTCATCAGAACAACCTATTAGGTGCTTATATTCGAGAAGTCTTGGATGAAGCATACAAAAAATAAGAAGCTAAATTATAGCTTCTTTTTTATTTTGACCAAAAATGAATTTATTTTTCAAATTTTAGTGACACTTACCCAAAAATGTTATATAATGGTTATGTACTATTAAAATTTAAAAGGAGAACAAATATGCCAATCTTTATTGGAATTGATAATGGTAATTTCAACCAAAAAAGCCGCTCAACAGTTTTTAAAACAGGACTGGTGACAAATGATAAACCAAATCCATTTAGTGCTGACTTGATGCAACTAGGGAACAAATATCATTCACTTTTGAATGAACGTGCCCCTTATGAAAAGGACAAAACTAAAAGTGAACGTGCTTTTATTTTGACTCTTTTTGCACTAGCAAAAGAAATTGAGAGCCGAATTAGTAAAGGCTTAATCAAAGAAAATGAAACTGGTTCATACCAAGTAGTTCTGGGCCTTGGAGTGCCGCCAGAACATATGCTTTTAGCTGACGAATCTGGGCAACCTTACCACAAACGCTTCCAAAGCTATTTCTTTAACAAGATTAATGAATATGGTGTCCAAAGCGAATATGGGAAAGTGGTGCAATTCAATTACAACCAAAAAGATTATTCTATTTTGATTGAAGATGTCTTTGTGTTTCCACAGGCCTTTTCAGCATATGTTCCATTCAAGAAACATTTACAAGAATTGGATGATTTTCCTCGCTTCCTACTAGTTGATATTGGTGGTTTTACTACTGATGTTTTGGAAGTAAAAGATGGGAAACCAGACATTCTCAGCTCTCGCTCTGAGGATTTTGGTGTCATCCGTATGGTAGACTATATCCGACGGAAAGTTGGCAAGTCCTACAAAGAAGATGACATTGTAGCTGTATTGTCAGGCAAGTCATTGAAAGTTCCTCAAACTGTATTGGACAACATTCATGCAGCACGGGATGAGTATTTCCAAAATCATATCGTTGCCAACCTTTTGGAACAAGGTGTTGACTTGAATGTTGTGCCTACTGTATTCTTGGGTGGTGGTTCATTGTTGCTTCAAGGAAGCGTTGAAAATTCTAAGAATATTTCCAATGCAACATTTATCTCTGACATCTCAGCCAATGCAACAGGTTATGAACAACTAGCACAAAGCGCCTACGCAAAAAAACACAAGTAATTTAGAAAGGGGCTGCGAATATGGCATATAATCGCTCATCCAATCTAAAGAAAACTTCTGAAAAGAAAAATGCCAAAAAGAAGGTAGCTATCTTCCTTGACCCAAAAGACAAGGAAGATGCTTTTCTTCTAAAAGTTTTGGATAATTCTGGAAAGGGAAAAACGGCTCTTATAAGAGATGCATTGATATTTTTCCTAAAAGAAAATCCTGACCGAGTGCCAGATGAAGAAAGTGTTATGGTCTTAGGGGATTTCATCATCCAAAACGAAAAAAGTCAAAGGGGGAACAATTATTTAGCTCCACCTAAAATTGTAAAAGTTGTTCAAGAAGTACAATCAGAACCAACAAAATCTGTATCATCAGAAAAAATGGAAATCCTGATGGCGAAAATTGAAGAGCTAATAGCGAATGGTCAACTGGTATCACAGAAACCACAAAATCAACAAGAGCATATTTCAGAGGAAGAAGTTGAAGAAACTCAGGCTGAAAAGAAAATTGTTAAAATTGATTTCAACCCAGATGACCAAGTAAGTACGGAAGAAGAAGTTGAAGTGCCAGATGATATTATGTCTGCTCTTGAAGACTTCTTGTTCTAAGGGAGATGTTCGATATGGCAGTTAAAAAACCGATTATTCTCCCAGAAGATAAAGTAATTGTTACAGATGAAGAAGTTATCCTACCCATTCAAAAAGACTTTAATTCTTTTGAAGATTTCCATGTTTTTGAAGAATTAATTAAGGATTCAAAGAAGTTTGCTAAACAAAACAAACTGACATGGAAAGTTTCTAATGAGAATGGTGAAAAATTTTCTAAGTATAAAAATTCTAAACTTAAAATCAATGGTGTTGTTTATGACAGCAAATCAGAGGTCTTTCGTCATGAAGAACTTTTGTTACTTGAAAAAGATGGATTAATTTCTAATCTAAGATTTCATGATAAAAATGATGTCTATGTCATTCAAGACTATCCAGCAATTACTTATATTCCTGACTTCTGTTACTCTTGTGATGGATTTGAAATAATAGAGGATGTAAAAGGTCTTCAAACAAGTGATTTTATTCTAAAGAAAAAAATCATGATAAATAAAATTTTAAATTCAGACATTCCTTATAAACTTATCTTAACTAGAAAAACTAAGAATGGATATAAGGTAACAGAGGAATATTCCAAGGGATTTCTATCGAAAAAATTTAGAAGAATAAAAGCCAAGTAAAATTTCTTGGTTTTTATTTTGTCCAAAAACTTGAAAAATATTTTTTTTGCATTATAATACTTTTTGAGATGTATTCCTTAAAGATAAAAGCAAAGGTTTAGGTACATCAAAAACAAATAAAATTAATTTCGTCGGAGGAAAAAGGTTCATGACATCAAAAATCGTGAGTATCGTGCCTAAAATTAAGGAAAAGGCACTTGAAAAATATGCACAGTTTGCTGTAGCTAAACAAGAAGTTGCAGATGAAGCTGTTGCTACAATCCACAGTGAAGATGCTTCACTTGGAGATAAAGCTTTTGCGCGTGTTGCACTAGCTACAGTTGCTATGGCCACTCCAATGTTGGTTGCGTCACCAATCGCAGCCCTTGGTCAAGGTAAGAGCACTATTAATAACAAAATTGACTCTGGTGGTACAGCCATTGTTGAAATTCTGATGAAGTTCGGTTCAGTTGCAGCAGTAATCATGTTCATGTATCATGTAATCTGTATCATCACTACTAGTGATGAGCGTAAGATTGCCATTCACATGGGTAAGATTAAGACAGTCTTTATCTGTATCATTGCTCTCTACTCTGCACCTCTCTTCTTCCAATCTGCCGTATCACTTAGTGATAGTGGTGGTAACCCAAGTTCTAAACCTTGGAGCACTAACTAAGATTGATTCATTATTGATTATTCTTGGTTTGAAATATATAACAATAACAAGCTTGAATTTTTCAGGCTTGTTTTTCTTCTCTTGATTATTTGTGTTTTTTGAAAAATAAGATATAATTGAGGACGAAAATAAAATAAAAATAAATAAGAAAAGAAAGGAAAGAGAATATGGCAACAATATTCAACTTTCTGTTAGATATTTTAATGTCTACAGTTGGTTTCTTCTTCAAATTAATTGGAGGCTTTATTATTGGAGCTTTGACTCTTAAAGAAGCTGGTTCTGGTGAGGCTGGTCAAACATTCATGCCTAAAGGTATGCTAGGGAATTTCTTCAATTTGTTCATCCCTGCTGGAACACAAGGAGCTACGCAATCAGCGGATGTTCCATTTCTAAAAATAATTATTACAATTGGATTACTTTTGATGTTTGTTTTATATCTAGTAAATCTAATCCGTATCATTACAGCGAGTGGTGATAGAATGATGGATAATCCATTTGTAATGACATTGAAAATGTTGGTCTTAGGCACTGTTATTCCATTTTCTTACACACTTGTAGACTTGATGGTTTCAGTTGCAGCTATTTTCTACAACATTTTCTCTTATGACTCTCTTAAAACACTAGGAGAAGTGAAAGAAACAAATCTGCAAGGTGATGCTAATGCTGATGGAGCAACAAACATGATTGCCGGACTAACTGCTGCTGGTGGTGAAGTTGCCGGAAGTTTGGTTGCTAGTATCGGTGCAACAGGTGGTATCATTTTAGGGTTTTTCCTCTTGTTCCTATTGTTCTCACTCTTGACATCATGGGTTAAATACATTCTTGAATTCTTTGAAAGATATGTTTTGCTTGGAGTTATCTGTTTGTTCGCACCAATCATGTTTGCATGTTTGATTTCAAACAATACTGTCAAATACTTCTGGTCATGGTTTCAAATGTTGTTCTCACAATTAATTATTATTGTAATGAGTACATTGTTCCTTGGAGTATTTTACTCAGCTATGACACGATATGACTTGATTAGAAATCCTCTAGTATTTGTATTCTTGCTGATGGCATGGCTTCGTGTTGGTACTCGTATTGATGCCCACATGTCTACACTTGGATTGACAACAGCTCAGGCCGGTGGTATGGCAGGAGATATTATCTCTGGTGGATATATGGCCAACAAACTTGGTGAATGGATGATGCCTCGTGGTTTAAATGGAGAACGTCAAACATTTACGAAAGCAATTGCCAATGAACTTGAAAATGGTGTGTTTGGACGCAAAAACGGAAATCTAGCTGCTGACACAACAGGCAGACGGTCTACATTTGCTGCAAAATATCAAGGAAAACAACTTGACAAAGCTAAGAAAAAAGGTGAAAACTTTAATCATAAAGGTGTTAGTACAGAAGCGATTGGTCTTGCCAAACGAAAACAAAAATCTATTTCTAATATTGCTGACCCAATGAAGAAGCATTTAGGAATGGAAAACATGGACTTTGAAGCAACCAATGGTGGTGTTAATGGTAAAGATGGTTCTGTTTGGTTGTCAGGTAAAAACGAAGACGGCTCAGAATTCTTGCTTAAAGCCAAAGAGCTGCAAGATGGTGAAGTTCCAGAGCAAGGTAAATATGTATTTACAGCACAAGATGGAACAACCTATCAAGGTGAAGTTCAAGGTGATGGAGCTGACCAATTCCTATCAAATAGCCGCATTCAAGATGGTTCTGAAAGTTCACAAGACATTATTAATGCCTTTGGTGGTGAAAGTAATGTGGATATTGAAACTAAATCTGGTGGTGTTGCTGAAAACATTACTGGTCAAGACATCTTAGAGGGTAAGGCTGGAGATGGCTCATTCGTAGTAACGGATTCAAATGGTAATCGTCATGAAGTTGATAAAAACACTCAATTTGGTGAAATGGTTAATGGTGGATTTGTTGCAGCAGGTGATACATTCACATCTAAAGATGGCACGGTTCCAATGATGCTAAAAGAAGATGATGATGGTTACTATCAATCATTCACAGAAGAAAAAGAGCATACTGTTACAGCTCAGGCTAATGGATTTATTGACAAAAATGGTAACTTTGTTTCCATGTCTAAAGAAGAATTCAGCAATGCACGCGCTATGACAGCAGGTAATGCTCAAAATGTTCATTCACTTATTAAAGATGAATCAGGTCACTTCCAAAAACTTTCAGGTGGAACACTTCATACAAATGAAAAAGGCCAAGTGGGAGTTGTTGGAGCAAATGGTAAAGAAACTTTTGTTACACCTCATGAATCAGCCGTTAATCGTGATGCTTCAGGCAAGATTACATCTTATAATACAGCAAATGCTTTCGTCCAAGGTGGAGACCAAGACTTCCAAAGCCGAGTTCAAAAAACTTGGAATCCAGTAGCAGAGACAACTACTTCAACAATCAGTAAAGAAGCTGGTGTCCGTATTGGTAATGGTAGTATTGCTCAACTTTCTCCATCAGGAATTAGCGATAACAATGAATTGATGCGTTTCACTAGAGATGGTGTTGAAAGCTCTAAAGGACAATATGTTAAAACTCTTGGTGCAAAAGGTGAAACTCAACTTTCTCGTCTTGATGCTACTGAAAAAGGTGGCCGTTTCTATACACCAACCTACAGTATTGCAAGTGGTCTTCAAACAGATGAGCGTGGACGATTTGATGTTTCAAAAATTCGTTCAGCTCAGAAAACAAGTTCAGGACTTGTCACAAGTTTTGAAAACGGGCAAGTCATGGCAGCTCACTCAGTAGTTGGTAATAGACCAACGGACAGAGACTCATACTACTCAAATGAAGCAATGGGTTCAATCCATAGCCGAAATGAGCGTTATATGAACTCTTATGCTGAAAACTTGTCACCTCTTGGCGGTTTGAGCAAACTTCAAACTTTCCAACGTGAAGATACTATGGATAAACGTGCGGTAACAATTGCTCGTGAATCTGACAAACAATTCATCCTTGATGGTATGAGTAGTCATGGTATGTTCACAAACGGAAATACTCAAAACATAAAAGCTATGCACATCAATCCTGATACTGGTGTCCTTGGTGTTCGTGAACATAACCAATCAGAATTCTTGTTCTTCCCTAAATCAAGTTATTCCAAACCAGACAATGCAACTTCAAGTGTTTCTATTGCAGGTAGTGATTACTATGTTGTTAATTCTAAACCTGCTCAAAACAAACAAATGCGTGATATTGCCTTTGCTCAGGAAAAACTTTACTCACAATTAAGTCTTGATGGTGACGTTAAGACAATTGAGTGGATGAAGAACAATGAAGCCTTGGTATTCTCTAGTGACTTTGTTGGCCGTGGTGGTAAAGGTAGCGCCTATGATGAAGCTCTTAAATCTGTAGGAGATAGAGAAGCTTACAACAGAATTCATAGAGCTATTGAAAACCTTGGTCTACAAATTCCAGCAGAAGAGCGGAGACAATTTAACTACAACCTGTCTAGTGCTTACAATCTAGAGGGTGACTTTGATAGGTCTATTTCTCAGTTTGACCGCTTCCGCAAGAAAGTTGCATCATCTCTTTCTGAATCTTATGACCGTGGTACACGTTATAAAGACATTCGAAAACAGCCAATCACTCGTACCTCTATTAATCGCTTTATGAAAGAAGATTAATAAAGTTTAACTTAATGAAATGAAAAGAAGACTAGATAGATTGATATTCAACTATCTGGTCTCTTTTTTATTTATCTTGACTGGTTCTCAAATATTGCTTTTTATTAAAAAAACTATATAATTAATATTGAGAAATTTTATTCTATATAAATAAAATAATGATATATGACAGACAAGGAGATAAGATGACAAGTAGAAATACAGAACAATCTATGGCAGATGAATCCCGGCAGAATATAGAACAAGCCAAACGTGGAGTCAAACAAGGTAAAGATATTGCCAAAAAGATTGATAATTATAGAAAAAACAAAGCAGGCAACGCAGCAGATAAGGCGAATTCTAGCGCTGTAAACCCTGCTAAAAAAGCGAAAGAAAATCTAGCAAAAAATGCAGGAAAGAAAGCCTCAGAAAAAGGGGTAGAAGAAGCTGGTAAACAGGCCGGCAAGCAAGTTGCTAAAGAGGCTGCTAAACAAGTAGGGAAAGAAGTTGCAAAACAAGGTGTAAAAACAGCAGCTAGTGCAGCGGCAGGTTCTGCAACAGCCGGTGTAGCAACTGTAGCTATTGAAGCAGCTTCACTTCTTAAAGAGAGTGTTGAAAATCCTCATAAACTTTTGTCTATCTTTTTCTTCATTTTTATTTTGCCAATTGTCATCATAGGTATTATTATTCTTCCAATTATTGCAGTTCTTTTTGTACTGTTCCCTAATTTGTTAAGCAATACAAGTTCTAAACAAAATGGGCCAGTTGCCATGCAGTCCATGATTTATCAAACTCAGGACGAAAAAACAAAGAACTTGATTGAAGAAACACTGGAAGTTGATGTAACAACCTATGTCGCTTCTAAAAATGCTAAAAAGCAACAACCTATTTATGATGAAAATGATAAATTAGATAAAGAACAAGAAGAAGATTCTAAAAACAATAAGGAAAGAAAACCTATTGTTAATGAAAATTCAGATGACATCAAGGGTGACGGATATATGGGTGATAGCATTTATCTTTATGAAGATGCTGCTATGACTAAGAAAGTCACAACTGTTCAGCCCGGACAAGTTCTTACTCTTTCAAAAGATGAGGACTATGACGGTGGTAAGGCCGTACCAATCAATGCTCAGACATTAGAAAACGGTAAAAACTCTAAGCCGGACGAACAAGATACCATTGAAAATGATGGTATTTCAAATCCCGGAAAAGATACAAAAGAATATTCTGTTCTTTATGCAAATTCAGGGAACTTGGTTAAAAAAGACATTAAAGACCCTAATCACGAATATACCATTCAAGATGAATATGATGTTATTACGGTTTCAATGGTTAATATTTTGAACAATGCTAAATCAAACTCAGAAGAAAAAGTAAATCAGGCTATCCAAGAGCAGATTAAAAACTTTGACAAGTATGGTGAGGCAGTTCAAAAGAACCAAGGAAAAGAATCAAAAATTTATGCTAGTTTAAAATCAGATTCAGCGATTAATAATGCTATGGATAGCATTAACAATTTCTTCTCTTTTGGTGGATATGAATTACAAAAGAGAAAGAAAAGTGCAAACAGCGGCTCTGTTATGGGAGCAATTGACCACTCTATGTTGAATATTAACCCTGAAAAGTCAAATATTGACCCAACACTTGATGGGTTTGATATTGCTAAATCTTATGACGAATCTGAGGGTGGTGTAGAAGCAGATGGTACAACAGAACAGCAAGTTTCTCGGATTACAGCAGCTTACGCAACATCTAAATCAGATACAGTTCCAGATAGAGGTTATTATGCTGAGTTGGACAGAACAATTGGAGAATTGGTCAAGAAGACTGGTGAAATTGAAAGTATGGCAGTTGAATCTTTTGATGACTACCGTATTGTTCCAACCTATATTGAGGGAGAAATTGACGTTCCTAAAATCGAGCACAAGGAATACTATTATTATGTGGACAACAAAAATGAATTAACAGATTATGACCACTACTATCTATCTCCTGATAGAGTAATTGATTATAGTAAGTTGGATTCTATTGATTATGACACCTACAATACAGCAAGTGATAGTAATTCGGAATATGCCTATATCCTAGCGAAAGATGCAACACAAGTTCCAGATGGAGCTAAAGCAAACATTGTTTTGACAAGTACGCCTATTAAAGGCCGTAAAGACGGTAAAAAGATTAGTGCACCAGTTGTTGAAAGAACTGTTAAATATAAAGCAGATGGAAAAAAACCAATTCCGGTTAAATATCCATTTAAGAATTATTATTTAAGAACTGAACTAGGTGATTACAGTACAGTCAAAGCCGAACAACAATTCTTTGCTAAATCTGAATATTATAAAAAACGTTTAGAGGGAATGGGGGTTGACCCTAATTCAAATTGGTTCGATACTGGTGATGTTGAAAAACAAGACAAAAAGACCAAGAAAGAAGCCAAAAAACAAGCCCTTGATAAATTCTTGTCAGAAATGACAGGTATTGGTAAACGTAAAGCAGAAGAAGCGAATAATCAAGTTGGCCGGGCTAAGGGAACTTCTTTCAACTTAGCAAACACTGAGATGGGGCAATTTAAACCTTACATTTCTAAAAAGAAATTGAAAGGTAAAACGGCTGATGCTGTTAAAGGAAATGCTATTCAAGTTGGTAATGGTCTTCTTCAAGTTGATGGTTATTATTTGATTAGTGCTCCAAAATCTTTTGGTGATGTTGGTAATACCTTGCAATTTACAGTAGGTGAAAATGTTATCAAAGCTATTATTGTTACTCATAGAAGTGATAAAGACATTGACCCTATTTCTCAAACAAGCCTAAAAGATGGTTCTTATTTTGATTTTATTGTTGATGATGATTATTTGACAGATGAAATTAAAGCAGCAGGCAGTTATTCAGACGTGTTTGAAGGCCCTGTATCAGCAATCAAAAATGTTGAATACAATGGTGGCTTTGTTCAGTCAAGTGTTTGGAGAACACTGATGTCCATGCCTTACTATTCAGAAGTGTTGAGTTATGTGTATGCTGACTCTAATGCAACTTATTATGATGAGCAAGGTCTTGGTGAGGGCTGGATTGAGGGTGAAAAAGATGAATATGGTTATCGTCAATTCTTCTTATTCCCTAAAACTACGTCTGATAAAGAAATTAAAGGGATGCGCGTGTACTCACAAGGTACATTGCCTGAGTTCTATAAGAAATTATTGCCTAAAGGCCATGAGAAAGAAAAACTCATTGTTCCTGTTCCTAACTTTGGTACACAAAGTATGTCTCCAACTGGAGCAGAAAGTGATGGGAACAAAGTTCTTGGCTTTATCCCTTGGTTTGGGTACAAACAAGAATACCGTCGTTCAATGAATACTGAGCAAATCAAAGTAACCAAAGTAAAAGATGATGGTTCAACTGAACAAGTTGACCGCGTAAAAACCATTGAAGATAAGATTCTTGAATGGACTGAAAATATTCGTAAACACCTTATTACAAATGAACAACTGGCAGGGGAGGCAGGAAATGCTGGTATTAACATGGGAGCTTTATTAGAAGCTGAAATTGGAAATGCTGGTGGCAAGAAATATAAGGAATACAAAAACCTTGATACAAACCTCGTTACGACTGATAAAAATGCTTGGTCAGCCGCTTTTGTTCAATACATGTTAAACCAAGCAAATGCTAAAGATAAAACAAAAGATACAACCTCTGTATCAGAAATGTGGAATCATCATTCTAGTGACATCAAACCGAATGATAAATCATATGAGCCTAAAGTTGGGGATATGGTATTTATTAAAGAGGGTGGTGGTGCGCCATCAAAAGTTGAATTGATTTCAAAAGTTGAGAAAAAAGAAGATGGTACGATTTCTGTTACAAGTATTGGTGGTAACGTTGATGGTAGTGGTGCTCGAAACAACAATAATGAGTGGCTTGGTGTTGTAGGAAAACGAGATTTCAATGTTGGAGACTCACAAGTTGCAGGATTTGTTTCACTTGGTCTAAGCCAAGGTGGTGGAGCTGGTGGTTCATCAGTAGATGCCAATGGTAAAGGTTCTGGCGTTACAGGTTACTGGACAGACGATAATCTTCCTCAACAATATCGTGACTCAATGAGCTTACCGGCCTTTCAACCACCCAACTGGGGGTCGAGTCCATTTGCAGGTGGCCTAGCTGGACAGTGTACAGAGTTTACATGGGCTTACATGAGCCAACTCTATGGACAATCTCAGCCTACTATGGGTAATGGGGTAGATGTTTACCAGTCTTATCAGGCTGGCGGAGCAACTATTACAGACAAACCAACAGTAGGTTATGGCTTCTCAGCTACAAATGGTTATGCAGGAGCATTGACTGGTTATGGGCATACAGGGGTATGTGTTGCCGTTTATGAAGATGGTTCATGGCTTGCAGCAAACTTCAACGGCCCTAATGAACTAGCAGCACCTAGCCGTCGAGTATGGTATACTTTGATTGATGGTGCTTCGCCCGGACAAATCCATTTCTTCTCTGGTATTGGTAATGCCAACTTCTCTGGCGGTGGTGTTTCTGCCAAAGTGAATAATGGCAAAGGTGGCATTAAAGTTAAGCAAGAAACCAAAGAACAACACATTGCTAATGCTTTTGCTACAGCTATTGACCAAAAATATGACATTCTCAGTGAATTTGGTGACAAGTCTTACCGTTATGGAATTGGTCAATGGACAGATGGTGAACTTGGAAGCATCTTCAAGATTATGAAAGAAAAGAATGAAGAGCAATTCAAAAAAGCTGCTTCAGAAAGTAATAAATTTAAAGATGCTATCATTTCCGCTGGAGAAACTGGAGAGTTTTCAACAGGAAAAATTTCTCTTGGTGATGCTAGAGGTATTCTTAAAGTCCTGATTACTAATCTTGGTAAGAAAGCTCAAAAAGCACAACTTGAAAAAGAGGCTAAAGACATCCTGAAAGATGTTGAAAAGATTGAGGGAGCAAAACTAGATGTTAAAACAACAGTCTATTTAGCATCTGTTGTGTTGATTCAAAAACGTTTTTCAAATGACCTCAAGGTTGATATGGATGTAAAAGGTCTTCAAGATGCTGCTAAAGGTGGTGGAGACATCAATAAAGTTCATAAATCTTACTATCGTGAAAACAAAGAAATTTTTGAAGCATATAACAGTCCAAATCTCAAAGGCCCTATCTTTGAATTTGACCCAGTTGATAAAAACCAATCAGATTTCATGATTCGGATTATCAACCAATCTATTATTCGTGCTAAGAAATATGCTCAATCTCTGACTGAAGCAAAAGTCCAAGGTGGAGCAGCCGGTACACTAGAGGGGTCTACAGACCATGAAAAAGTTTGGAAATTCCTTAAAGCACAAGGATTCTCAGATGCGGCAGCAGCAGCATTTATGGGGAACATGATGGAAGAATCTGGTATTCAATCCGGCCGTATTCAGTCAGACCTTGACTTCAATGCAGGATGGGCTTACAATCCATCTATTAATGGGTATGCCTTTGGTCTTATCCAGTGGGATGGTGGCCGTCGGGTAAATCTCTTAAATGCAGCGAAAGAAAAAGGTGTGGACTGGAAAGACCTTGCGTTCCAGCTTGAATTCCTTATGAATGAAATGCAAACATCAGAAGCAAGTTCATTCTCAGGAATTGGTGGCCTAGATGGCTTCAAGAAAGGTACAAATGTGGCAGAATTAACGACATATTTCCGTGCCAATGTTGAGCGTGGTGGTTTCGGTACAGATGGAAAACGGATTGCATCTGCACAAGAAATTCTCAACCTTTATGGTGGTAAAAACTAATCTATCTAGTGACTAGTGAGAAACAAGGAATCAAAAGAATTTTATCTTTTGGTTCTTTTGTTTTAAGTGATTCGGGTTGACAAACTGTGGAGATAAAAATGTATGTCACTTTTCACATTAAATTTGATTTTTTCAAAAAATCCATTATAATTTTAGTTGTAAATTGTAATTTATTTTTATCTATTAATAGATTTATTTAAAAGAAAGGAGCAGTGGCATTTAATGCAACAACAAAAAGAGGAAGGGATTATTTATCATATCCCTAAAAACTATGAAAAAGTAAATGTTGGTATAGGATTTCCTATTCGAGTTCTTGCTGAAACCATTATCGGGGCAGTAATATTTTACTTACTTTTTAATTTCCTATTTGGAAAATCAGCTTTTCCGGGCAGGGCGATATTCTTTCAAATTTGGTTTATCCTAACATGGTTAATCCTTAATATGACTGTATATTTTGCTTTTGCTAAACCTCTTACAATCTTTATCATGTCTATTAATGATTTTCGAGTGATAGAAAAAAGATATGCTCTAAAAAGAATTTCTAGCTATCGTGATGAAGATGACGAAGACGAGGAAGAGGATGATGACTATGACGATTAATTCAATCTATTAAGGAAAAGAAAGGAGAAGATGATTGTCAAGACGTAGACGAACAAGTGTGGGAATCCCACAAGCAAAACAAATTGATAAACCAAAAGAACTTCCAGAAGTTCAGGTTGAAAAAGAAATGGAAGTTGTGTCTCAAAATAAAAGCCTGAAATCTAGACGAGGGCAATCTTCTAAATCAAGCTCTAAACGAGAACGTGTCATGAAGAAACCTCATGAACGTCTTCGGAGAGTAGAGCAGACTATTATTGACCAAGAGGCCATTCAAGAATTAAAAGACATTGACAACTACGATGACATTCAGGATGAAATCAATATTCTGGATATTCAGGATGGCATCATTATTACTAAAGATGACCGTTTCTTAAAAATCCTAGAAATTGAGCCAACAAACTTTATTCTGAAACCAGAAGAAGCTAAGGCTAATATCATTACCATGTATGAAGAAATCTTTAGTCATCCATCAGTGTCAAATGTTCAAATTAAAGCAACCACGCGCGTGGCTAATTCTGAACGGTATATGGATATTCTTCGGGAACGGATTAATGCAGAAGATAATCCAGCAACAAGAAAACTTGCTAGTGAATATGCAACTTTTATTAAGAGCATGAGTGAACAAGGAGCGCTTACTCGTCGTTTCTTTGTCATTATTGAATATAGTTCATCTGGACTAAACCAAGAAGACCAGAAATTCACAGAGCGTCTTTCAAATTTATATATGTTGGCTCAGAATATTGCAGGAAAATTCCAGAAATGTGAAAATCCAGTAACAAACATGGTCAACACAGGTGATGATGAAGAAGATATTTGGGATGAGGAGCAATACCTTTTAGAAACTTTGTATGAGTGGTATAACCCTCGTACTTCCATGAATGAGCCTTTGTCCTATAGAACAAAGATTGCTCTAGTGAAACTATGTGAAGAATTAGGTATTGATAGAAAGACAACAAAACTTCACCAAATGCCTAAAATTCCAATTGATGCTTTAGTAGCGCCTAAAAACTTAAACTATGATGACCCTAATTGCGTTTTACGAGATGGAATGTATTATGGTTATCTATTTATTAAATCAGATGGCTACCCCAAAAACATTCGAGCAGGATGGGCTTATCATTTAATTTCTCAATTTGGTGAGGGTGTTGATATTGATATTTTCGCTCAAAAGGGAAATAGAAAAAGCCGGATTGAATCAATCTCAGGCCGTATTCCTATGTATGGGGCTATCAAGATGAATAGCCAAAAGAAAATCTCTAAACAAAGAGAGCAAAGTGAACAAATTGTGGATGCCAATATGCTTCTAACAGAACTGCAAGAGGGTTTCCAATACTATGAAATGTTTACTTTAATGACTATCTCAGCCTTAACTAAAAAAGACTTGAAGAAAAAGATTCGATTGATTAAGAATGAGCTTCAAACAAGTCAAATTCATACAGTTCAGGCAAACTTTGATATGCCAGCTTTCTTTGAAGCTTCTCAATTTCTAAATCAGATTGACCCTGCTATCTTTGAAATGGGCAAACAAAACATTTCAAGTATTGGACTTGCTGCTTTAAGTTATCTCTTCTATGCCTTTGAGTTAGGGGATGATAATGGGGTACTTCTAGGCCTCAATGCTGAAAATGCTTCAATGTGTGTACTGGATTTATTCAATACCAAGCGGTACAAAAACGCCAATATGGTTATCATTGGAACTTCTGGTGCAGGTAAAACATTTACAGCAATGCTCTTAATGTTACGAATGAGAATTCTTGGAGTTCACTGTTTTGTTCTTGCTCCGCTGAAAGGGCATGAATTTAAACGGTCTTGTGATGCAATTGGTGGAACATTCATTCAACTTTCTCCATCATCTTCACATAAAATCAATCCTTTGGAAATCCGTGACCCCGGTATTTCAGATGATGCTATCCTAGATGCTTTTGAAAATGGCGGAGAGGTAGATGATTATGGTTTCTCAGAATCTCTTCTTGCTAGAAAGATGGAACAACTTAAAATTTTCTTCTCACTACTGATTGAAGAAAATACTGAAGAAGAAAAATCTTTCCTAGATACAGCCGTTTATCAAGCGTATCAGAAAAAAGGAATTGGTAATGACAATAGTACATTGTTTAAAGACCCAAGAAATCGTATGGCAGGCATGAAAGAGATGCCTATTCTAGAAGATGTTTATAATGAATTGGGAAATCTAGAACAAAAAGGTCAAAACACTAAGCGTTTGCGAAATGTCTTAGTTCCTTATGTCCATGGAGCAAACAAAATGTTTAATGGACAAACCAACGTAGACTTGAAAAACAAGTATACTGTTCTGGATATTTCTAAACTTGCTGACAAAGCTCTTCCTGTAGGGATGTTTATCTGTCTAGATTATTGTTGGGAAATTGTCAAACAAGACCGGACACGCCGGAAAGCCATCTTTATTGATGAAACGTGGAAATTGATTAACTCAAATCCGCTTGCAGCAAACTTTGTACTAGAAATCTTTAAGATTATCCGTGGTTACTATGGTTCGGCTATTGCAGCAACACAAGACCTTTCTGACTTCTATGCTTTAGAAGATGGTAAGTACGGCCGTGGTATCATTAACAACTCCAAGACCAAGATTATCCTAAACTTGGAGGCAGACGAAGTAGATGCTATTCGAGATATTGTCCGGCTGACACCTCTTGAAGCTATGAAAATTGAAAAATTTGACCGAGGCGAAGCGTTCTTGTATTCAAATAATACAAAAATCCAAGTGCTTGTAAAAGCATCTAAGAAAGAAATTCGTCTTATCACAACAGACGGTGCACAACTGAAACGTCAAGTTGATGAAAAGCGAAGAAAAATTGAAAATCAAAACAAAGTCATTGAAGACATTGTTCCTGAGTAATATATTTATTATCTTTAAAAGGAGAATTTAAAAATATGACAAATATGTATATCATGCCTAAATGGCAACGTGAGGCCGTAGCAATCATTAGAAATAACGGCTTTATTTCCCTAAAACAAGTTGAATTCCTGCAAAATGAAGATGAAGTCTTCTCTTCTGGGAAATACACTCAAAAAGAATCAATTCTAAGAGCTTTCTGCCGAAATGCCGGACTCGTTCAAGTTGGTAAATACTTGTTTAATGCTTATGAAGCAGAAGAGTATGGCAAGAAATTGGAAATTTCAGAATGGCGTGAGCCATCTACAGCGGTTGAAGAAGCTCTATCATTTATTCTTCAGATTGCTAAACATGTCAAAGACAAACAAGGTGCTCGGCAACTTGACTTATCTGGATTGTATCGTTATGGCTTGAACTTCTTTGATTTCTGTTATGTGGTCATTCCTGACACAACAACAGCCTATGCTAAAAAGGTTAAGTCAGAAGATGGTGGTTTTGAATACCAGATTGTTGAAAAAGAAGACTCAGACGTTTCTAAAATCAGCACTTCTCGCATCATGGATGTCCTCTATATCGGAGAATACAAAGAGGGAGACTTCCACAGGTATGCTGCAAAACTTTATTACAAGCAGATGCAGGAAAATGATGCTAAAAAAGTGCATGAACATTTCTTAGAAACTAAAGAGATGTTAGATAGAACAGCCCCAGATGAAAAACATGACAATTTCATCATTGTAGATTCTGTTCTGGCTGCCGCTTATTTCTATATTGATTTCTACAATAAAACCAAGTATGAATACAAGGAAATTCCTTTGACATTCTTCCAAAAGGTTTTAGGCAAGGATTTTGAATACACTCAAATTCCTCAACAAGAAATTGTTGCGAAAATCAAACAAATTCTAGAAATTCGTGCATCAGAGGGTTAATGCTTATGACGGATTATCTTGTTACAAAGGAATTTATTGAGCAAGAGATTGAGAAATTAAAAGGGTTAATGTCAAAAGACATTTCCCTTATGTCTCATTCGAAAGTCAATGAGATTAATCTTGCTATCCAGTATGAAGCAGAAAAGTTAAGCAGTGCTGCAAGACTACTTCCGACTTACTATGACAACAACGAAAAAATCCGTAGATTAGTAGAAGACAATATCAAAGAAGCCCTTGGAATAGAATACCACTATGACAAAGAAACAAATGTTTTTTCTGCTGTAATCCCTGCATTATTGCCTAAAAAAGAGGCATCTAAACAGAGTGCTAAATGGATTAGAGCTTCTGTTCAATCAACTCTTAGAGATTTTATTAGTAAAAATGCTTTGAATCCTCTTGATGGAGAATTTTTTGCTATCTTTGAACATATCTATTCTAGCGAAGAAAGAAAAATGAGAGACCATGATAACATTGAATTAAATGTAGTGATGGATTCTATAGCTTTATTCTTGCTGCCTGATGATAGTCCGGCTTACCTAAGTCACTGCTATATCTCTAAAAGAGGTGAAAAAGACCAAACAAATGTTTATCTAGTTCCTAAAGAGGATTTTATATCTTTTTATGCTTCTAAATTAATTTAATAAAAAACAGAAAGGAGTGCCTGTAACTTTTATGACAGTCACAAAAGAAAAACGGCGAAAACCAAGTAAGCCAAAACAGAAAAAAAGCTACAGGAAAGAATTGATTAATTGTCAATTCAGAAAAGATGCCTACGCTGAAAGAATCTTACTTGCTTTGGCAATGTCTGGTGAATATCCAGTTGAGTCATTAAGATATTTGCAAGACCATTACAAAGATGTTCCTACAGCACGCCGACAAATTGGCGGAGTAGTGACAGCTTTAAAACGTGGCCGAGCAAAGAAACAATACGACCCTGAATATAAGAAATACCGGGCAGGAGATGACACTTCCGATAGAACTCATAAAGATTTTGTTACACCTTACATTTCTGAGCGAACAATAGAAGATGGCAAAGCAAGAAAGACCAAGAAAACTCAGTTTAATCGTTTGGTCTTGTTGCAGCGTGGAACAACAGCGCTCAAAGAACTTTATCCAGACTTCTATGATTTTTATATGTTTGCATCTGATAATGAAATCCATAGAACTGAGCCACGAACTATTCTTAGAATGATGCGCCTTAGTGAAATTATGCAATGGATTTATCAGGCACATGTAAAAATTAAATTCTTGTTCTCAGAAAAACCAGATATTAGAAGTGAAGAGATTAAACCTTATACTCTTGCTGATAATGAATATCTGTTTTATACATCTCGTGAAATCAAGCAAGCCTTTAGCCGAGAACATCTTAAAATTGATTTTACTCGTCTACATGGAGCAATTGTTTCTAAAAGAGGTGTTATTCCAGTGTTTCACACTTATAAAGGTCTTATTCTTTGGAAAACTCAGGGTGAGCAAAAGGCACAGGTAGTTATGAAGCGGTTGTTTTACCAATGGTTTGGCATTGAATCTCTAAATCCAGCTACAGGTCAAGGGATTACAGATGCTATCTTCTTTGGAGTTGATTTTGAAGCGGCTAAAAAGATTACAAATTCTAAAAGTAATCGAAAAACCAAAAGAGGAAACTTGGCAGAACTTGATTTTGAGTTTATGTCTTTAAGTGAGACTTATCAACGGATTTTCTTTTTACCTATGCAGGAATTGAAGACATCTCACATCAGTATGGCTCTGGCTATGAATGAAGATTTAAACAATAGATTAATTCAAGTATATGGTCAAGGACATCCAATGTTTAAACACATGCCTGATGCAACAAAAATTCCGGGCGGTGTATATGCGGATTTGTATGCTGAAAAAGATGGCAAGAAATATGCAGGTATTTTTTCCTTAGATGGAGAGCTGCAAAAAATTAAGATGGCTCACCAAATGGCCTATATGAGGCCGCATCTAACTTATGTATTTTTTGCAACACCATCTCAAAAAAAGTATATAGATTCCATTTTCAAAAACAACAAGAAAATCAATTATCAAGTTAAGGTTGTTAATGAAAATAAAATAATGAAAATTTTGAATTTAAAGAAAGGCAGAGTTTAATTTAATGATTGATAAATTCTTAGAAAAATGTTGGGATTTATGGGATGAAAATCGAACTCTATTCTTCGTTTATGCTGTCTTAGCTTTTCTATCTATCTTTCTATTAGGCGGAAGTATTGGCCTAATGATTAGAGGTGGAGAAGTTAATCAGTGGGGGCACGCAACTGGTGGATTTAATCCATTCAATATTCCTTACAATCTTTTTATGGGTTTTACGGATTTTTTGCCAATTAGTTTCTTCTTGATTTTACTTTTTGGCGGTGTTGCATGGTTTATACTAAGGCAGTTTGCAGGTGACATAAACGAAGATGAGCGTGGATTTAAGTATTCTGTTAATGGTACTTATGGTACTGCTCGTATGTTAGGGATTGAAGAGGCGCGTGAGTTTCTAGAGTTTAATCCTGTAGAAGAACAACACGGAGCTATCCTTGGTTGGGACAAAGAAAGTGATGATACTGTTTCTTATGTTGATAAACCTCAATTTGAGGGTGATAAACGTATGTATGTTATTGGTGGCCCTCACGTTTTAATTATGGGTTCATCTGGTGCTCGTAAATCACGTTCTTGGGCTATTCCTCGTATCTTACAGGCTATCCGTCGAGGAGAATCCTTAATTCTAACTGACCCTAAAGGTGGTGCGCCACGTTCTATAGTGAAAAGCTATAGCCTAGCAGCCTAAGCTAGAGAACTGATAATACGGTGATTGGAATGATAGGAGTAACGACCTTGAAACAACACTCTAATACTCCGGCATGCGTGCACGATTTGAGATGTGTGGGTATGAAGCCCGGTGAAGTCGGCTGACAGTAACCTAAGTTTTTGGATATGGTTGCCAATAGGCCGGGAGCTATCATATATGATGAGAATAGATTTAGTCTTGACGAACTTCCGAATTGTACGGGTCTAGATGGGACTAAGATGGAAACATCTTAGCGCACATGTTTGTGTGGCTACTGCGGATTAGTAAAACGCGTCCTTTATGAACGTCCGTAATGTGTTGCAGGCACATTCAAGGTAGCAGGCTTATAGGAAGCATCTAAGTATGAGAATAGACGTATTATTGGAACGTGGGAAGTCTGTTACAAGGTGGTACTCAAATACCTATACCTTGGTGGGCGAAAAATCATAATCGCTCTTTAAATAGATGACAGTGATGCCGTAGTAGTGATGAAGCGCTTGTAATGAGTGTGGAGCGAAGGGCATTAGTCACAATAATGATAAGATAACAATAACAGTCATATTATTCGATTAAGAAACAGAGAATTGCCAAAACGCAAGTGGGGGTAAGAGATATGACAAATGTTATAAAACAATTTCAAAAATTTGGAATGGTTGAAAAACTTGACCAAATATATGCAAACAGCAAAAATGGTGACAATGCTAAAAAATTGTATGATGATATTGTATCACAGAACAATATTTTAATGGCAATAGACACCATTAAAACAAACTCAGGAGCAATGACTCCGGGGAGTGATGGTAGAACAATTGAATTCTATTTAAAAATGGAAACAGAAAAACTACTTAAGCTCATACATGAACGAATAGAAGATTATAAACCTCAGCCGGTACTGAGAATATACGTTGATAAAAATAACGAAGACAAAAGACCATTAGGTATACCAACAATTGAAGACCGAATAATACAACAAGCGATTAAACAAATACTAGAACCTTGGTGTGAAGCACGATTTCACCCACACAGTTACGGATTTAGACCTCTTCGAAGTGCACATCATGCGTTAAGCAGAGCTGTCTCACTAGTTAATTTGGCAAAGATGTATTATACGGTCAACATAGACCTGAAAGAATTCTTTAACAACGTACCACACAAACAATTGAACAAAGCATTATGGAATATCGGTATACATGATAAGCGAGTTCTCGGTATTATCAACAAAATGTTGAAGACAGAAGTGGTAGGCGAAGGGATTTCAACAAAAGGTGTACTTCAAGGTGGGATTCTATCACCGTTATTATCAAATATTATTCTTAATCAACTGGATTGGTGGGTGTCAACTCAATGGGAAGACTTGCCTGTTAAGAATAAACGATATGTTCATCAGAAAAAGACGAATCTTAAAAGTGGATATATCGTTAGATATGCTGATGACTTTAAAATAATGTGTCGAAGTTACGAACATGCGATAAGATGGTACTATGCCGTTACAGAGTGGCTTGAAACATATCTAAAATTGCCAGTAAACAAGGACAAAAGTTCAGTAACAAACCTGAAAAGGAAGTCAACAGAGTTTTTGGGATTTACTATAAAAGCAAACCGCAAAGGTACATCACGATATGGTTATGTAGCAGAAACACATATTAACAATAAGAATAAGGTTAGGATTAAGTCCGAACTTCGAGATGCCATAAAGCGTATACAATACAATTCATTTGATAGCAAAACGAGTATACAATATAACTTAAAAGTTATGGGCATCAAACGATATTTCCAATACGCCACTCATGTGTATCTAGATTTGGATGAAATTGCACAATCAACATATCGAACAATAAGAGTTCGACTTAGAGACCGTCGAAAACTAGAATCCTTTAACAAGCAACCAATAAAATACAAGAAACATAACATTGGTGTTAAACCCAATACTAAAATTTCCATTGTAGCTGAGACGCCACTTCATATCATCCAAGCGGTGCATCATAAAAATCCAATGAACTTCACACAGACAAAAACATTATACTCAAACAAAGGTAGGATGTTGATAAACGAATCTACAGAATTACCTTTAGAATGGATACAAGAGTTAGTGAACAAATCTCAATATTCAAAAGAGGCTGTGATGTTCACCAACAATCGTGTGAATCATTACATCAATAGTGATGGCAAATGTTCTGTAACAGGTCAACTGTTAAGACCTGAAGATGTTCATTGTCACCACAAGATGCCACGCAAATCAGGTGGTACTGATGAGTACAAAAACTTAACTATCGTTCATAAAACCGTGCATAAACTTATTCATGGAACTAACCAAATATTAATTCAACAATGGTTGCAGGAAATGAATATAACGAACAAAGAACTAAAAAAATTAAACCAGCTAAGAAAACAAGCTGGTAATGATGAAATTGTTATCTAAAAAAATATTGTGATGGAACGCCGTATGATGGGAAACTATCATGTACGGTGTGAAGTGGGGGAAAACTTGGAGATAATATCAAATAGTTACCTATCACTATAATTATATGCTAAAACTAAAACATTGTTGGAAAAATACGGTTATGTTGTTAAGCAATTCAACCTTGTTAATAAAAACCTATCTGACCCTTGGGATGTATTGGGTGATGCCATTCCATCTGAAGAAGATATTATGTTCCGTGGCCGAGAGTTAATCTCTGACATGCAAGTATTTGCGAACATTATCATTTCCAACACTCGTAAAGACGGACGAGCTGGACAGTTTGAAGATTTGGAATCAGCCTTTTTCCAAGCAGCTATTCTCTATGTAGCTACTGAATATCCAGAAAATCAACGTTCATTCCCAGATGTAGTTCAATTTATGTTTAAACCATTTGGTGAAATGGAATCCTTTGATGATAAGACACTGGCCGGGTGTTTTAATATCTTGAAAAAGAAAGAAGAACATCTCCCAGAAGAAGATAAAAACCCAGCTATTGCTTTCTGGGGAAGTATTTATAACTCTTCTCCTAACTTGCGTGATAACGTCATCACCGGTATGAAGAACCGGCTGAGTAAAGTTCTTTCTAAAGATGTTCGCAGCATTTTGACAAAAGATGAAGACGGTATTGATATTCTCTTGCCCGGCAAGAGAAAATGTGCTTACTTTGTTATCATGTCTGACCAAGACGCAACATTCCGTTTCTTGGTTTCATTGTTCTTCTCATTCTTCTTCTTGAAAATTATTGCTTATGCTGATACAGACTGTAATGGAGTTCTACCAGTTCCAGTCCATCTCATCATGGATGAGTTTGCCAATATCGGAGCAATACCAGACTTTGCGAAGAAGATTGCAACTATCCGTTCGCGTGGTGTAAGTGTAAGTATTATTATTCAGCAGTACAAACAGTTGGAAACAGTCTACCCTACTGAGGGCCAAACCATTGCAGGTAACTGTGATATTCAGATTTTCCTTGGTGGTAATGACCCTGACACTTTGAAATATGTATCAGCCAAGGCCGGAGAGTCAACAATTGCTGTTCATACAAAATCTGGAAAAGTAAATGCAACGGGTATTAATTATCAGCCTACTTACAACGAATCTGATGCAGATGGTAAGCGGATGGTAATGACACCAGACGAAGTAGGCAGAATGGACAATGATGACTGTCTGGTAATGTTAAAAGGTAAAAATGTTTTAAGGTTACAAAAGTTTGACTATTCTAAACATCAGCTTGCTAAAGAAATGACAGATTTCCCAGTTTTGAACTATGTTCCTAACTGGCGCAAGAAAGACATTGTTAGAATGTATCTTCAAGGTAAATATACTGAAGAACAAAAAGAACTCTTGCTTCACCCCAATTTCTCTGTAGGTAATGGTATTGAGTTGTCTGATGATATTGAACCTGTTTCTGAGGGCCGGACAAATCAATTGATGGACTTGTTACCTGAAAGAGAAAATTCAGGAGCACCTATCCTAAATCAAAAAGGTATTGATTATCTCTTGAAACATGGTTTATGTAATGAGAATGAAGCCAAATATCTAAAAGCCTTGATGTCTCATAAACAAGACTTGCTAGACCCAGAAGCAAACATGAATAAAAATCTTTCACAAGAAGACCAAGAACTTCTAAAAGAAACATTGACAGATGAAGATATGGAGTACGTTCAAGAAGAAGAGGCTGAAGCTAAAGTTGAAGTTAATTCAAAACCTAAACCATCTTCAAGAAGAAGACGTAAAAAATCTTCTGCTTCCACATCAACAACATCTACTTCTTCCGCTATTGCTTCTACAGTAATTATGGAAGAGGAAAATTCTTCAAATGATGCGTCATCAATTTCTACATCAGAAAACATAGAAGATGATGTTCCGGAAGAACCAGAAGAAAAAGTGAAAATTTCTACACCTTTTGTTTTTGGAGCTAGTGATGAGGATGACAACAAAGAAGATGCAGCTTATGACAAAACTTCTGAAATGTTACAGCAAATGGAAGAATTAAGGTTGTTTGATGAAGAACAAGAAGTTGAAGGCTATCTTAACAGCCCTAATGATGAGGAAGAAGAAAGTTTGGAAGAAAGTGCAAGAAGTGCTTTTGATGGTTTGTTCTAGATACAAAAATTTATTGTATCTAGAATAAATCATACAATCTACATCCTCAAATTTACAACCAACAAATATATGCCTAAATTTGACTTTTATAAAAAATATAATACAATTATTATCGTAATAGTTAATTAAAATAAATTTAAAATTAAAACAAACCAAGGAGAAAAATAAAATATGCCAATTGAAAAGAAGCAGACAGTTTTTGAACTGTTGAAATCAAATTATGACCGAACAAATCGGGCAAATAATTTCCGGAAAAGAATGTTTATCAATTCAAAAGAATCAAAAGCTTTAGCAGAAACAGTAAATATTCCTAAGTTTTTCACAGAAGTTATTCCTTTGAGTGAAAAAGAGGCTGAATCTGTATTTACTCATCAAGAAAATGGTGACTTGCGAGTTCGTGATGATTACATGAACTTAATTCTTGGCCATTATGAAGTTGAGCAATCTCTTAAAAAAGAAAGAATTATTGAGGGAGTTTTAAAATTCCAAAGCACGAAAAAAGGAACACCCGGCTTAGGATTCTATCACGGTGGTGTTGAAATTTTTGTACCTTACCAAAACTTCTTAACTCCAGAAATGAGCCGAGAATTGGCTGAGATTCTAAAAGATACAGAACTTAACCAAAAAGAAATTGATGAATATCGTCAATTGATTGCAACTCGTCTAGGTTCTAAAGTTAAGGTTATTGTTACGCACTACCTACCTGACAATCGCTTTGCTGTAGCTTCTCGTACAAAGGCTATGAAGAGAGAGCGTTATGAAGCCTTTATTGTTCCTGACCGGCAGATGCTTATTGTTGGTGGAGAAACAGTTCTTGCTCCAGCAGTTACAGAGGGAAATGTTATTCGTGCCAATGTTGTAAGTGTTATTAATTCTCATATCATTTGTGAATTTATGGGAGTTGAGTTTATGGTTTCTACACAAGACTTAAATATGGGTTATCTATCTAATGCCCAAGACCGTTTCCAACCCGGCAATAAAGTTGACTTGCGTGTAACTGAAGTTAAAGTTAGCGAATACGCAACAGAAGAAGAACCTGATGTTGAACTGAAAGCAGTTGGATTGCAAGGGCTTGACTACTTTGAAACACTTTCTAAGCTTTATAAAGCTGGCCTTGAAAAAGCTAGTGGATATGTGACAAATATCCATGATGGAAACATCTTTGTTCGTGTGGATATGAGTGACAAATCACCTGATGCAGACTTTAAACGTCACCGCTTACGCGTCAATGACTATGTGGATGTCATTTGTAAATACCCTGAATTCCATAATCGTGCTATCCAAGTTGGTGATTTGGCAACTATTAAGATTACAGGTTTCAATGATGAAACTCGAAAAGGTTTCTTTGGTACTATCAACCGTACATGGGGCGGCGTTCAAAACAGTTAATACAAGAAAGAGAGGTCTTCTCAATTGTTTGAAGAATTGAAAAAGGTTATCCTTGGCCTATGGGCCATCATCAAGGATTTATTCCATTACATTAAAACGCTAGACTTCCAAGGTCTTCGGAAAGAATGGAATAAAATCCGTAAAAACAAAACAAATGATAGGACACAGTTAATCATTCTAACTATCATCAGCCTAATCTTTGTTTTGATTATGTTAGCTATCTTATGGCGGACATAGATAAAAAGATTTAATTTAAAATAAAAAAGAAAAAGCCTTAGTTGAACTAAGGTCTTTTTTATTTTCATATATATTATTTAGAACTTCATCTTATTCAGTTTAAATTCATTACTGATTTGCAGAATTAATTCTGTTGAAGCTCCGGCCAACAACATGAATGAGGTTGCACCTAGAGAGCCTAAAACTACATGAAATTGTGTAGAAATAATCGTAGGAACAAGCAATACAAGTAAGATATAGAGTGAAGCAACTACTGTTAGCTTTTTTCGAGTATTCTTCAAGTATTGTACGGTGGCATATCCCGGATTAACATTCAGAACACAGGCTTCAGACTTTTGTAAATTCTCAGCAATTTCTTTAGGGTCAAACATGACCAAGGAATACAATTTATCCATTAAAATGATTAGGATTATCAGAATTAATGAGTATGAATAAATGTTGCTTGGGGCAAACCAACCGGCAATACTCTCTAGAATTTTATTCCCTTTAAAAGCGAAGAAACCAGAAGCAAAAACAGCAGACAAGGCAGAAAGAATAGATTGAGCCAAGATAATAGGCATCATCCCACTCATGTTTACCTTAATAGGAAATACTGAGACTGAAGAAGCCTGAGTAAATCGGTTATTCCCTCTTGCCAAGGTCTTTGAATAAATCAAAGGGATGTTAAAGTAGGAGCTTTCTACAATAATAACAACTACAAAGATAATCAATACAAGAATAAGCGAATAAAACCAAGTCTTGCTTTTGAAAATATCTTGTACAGAATTAGGAATTCGAGTAAGCACATTTGTAAGAATCAGAAGGGAAATACCATTTCCATAAGCTTTTTCTGTAATGGTTTCCCCAATCCAAATAGCAATAGCTGTACCCAGCATATGCCACAAAGCAGTTAAAGGAAAGGCGACATAAGGGCTGAACCCTTTCATCAAATTCAATTCACTTTGTTGGGCCATAGTAATCATCAATGACGAGAACAAGGAAATAGACACACCAAGGATAATTGTATATCTCTTAATAATTTTATTTCCGTTTGGGCTTCTGGAAATATCATAAAGTCCAGTAACCCAGTTCATCAAGAGTTGCATCACAATAGAGGCAGATACATAAGATGAAATACCCGTGGCCATCAAGGTCAAGTTTTGGAAGCTATCTCCCGAAAAGAGAGATACCGTTCCAAACAGATTGTTGTCAGCGATATATTTCAATGTTCTATGGCTGATAAATGGCGTTGGTACATAGGACAAGGCCTGAAACAGAAATACCAGTCCGGCGGTTAAGGCAAGTTTTTTCAGCATATCTCGCCGGCTGCCTATCGTCACCATATCTTTTTTATGGGCGGTTTCTTTGTTCTTGTTAAAAGATAATATTTTCTTCACATTATTTACCATTTAATCAACTCCAATCCTTTTCTAAAAGCTTCTTGCAGCACTGTACTGGATTGATGTTGAGAAACTGTGGCAATAATACCAAAAATCAAAGTACCAACAAACAGTGTAATAAATTGATTAGGTTTAATCCAATCAATTTCTTTAAAGAAGATAAAGTATTCTTGAATAGGGATACCCTTACTTTTTGTTTTTTTACGCCGTTTGTTTTCTCCTGTTTTTTCACTTTTTTTATTATTTTTAAATTTTAAAACACTTAAAAACTTTTTCACTTTTCATTCTCCATATTTGTTTTATGTGAGTTAGAGTTCAAAACATCAAGAATGGTTTCAAAATCTTTCTCAGGAATTCTTTCAAGAATGTTTTTTTCTTGTTTGAATCTAAATCCGGCATAGCTGCTTAAAGCATCAAACAGCTTTTCTCCTGTTTTGTCTTCAGTAAGAACATCAAGATTTCCTCGGATAAGGATAAAATCTTGCCAAAAATCATTTTGTCCAGATGATTCGTTTAGGCTGTTCAATGACAAGTAATAAAGGTTATTACTTCTATTGAGGACAATTAATGGACTGTTGATATTTTCCTGAAATCCTAATTTTTCATTTAGTTTTTCATCAGGATAAAAATTATTCAAATCAATCCCTTTAACTTCATTTTTATCCTTACTGTCATTTTCAGATTTAAAAATAAAAACAACACGGCTGACATCTTCATAAAACTCAACTAACTTTGATTCTCTGAGTTCTCCATCCATGAAGATACTTAGAGGCAGGCAGATAGATTGCCCAATGGCCATATATAAAGATTCAAGTTCCATAATAGTTTTTTTCACAAAAATAATTCCAAAAATTTTGGACTCTTTGTCTATAATATCAAAGCCTAATAAACATGGAGCTTCAACCCTTGTTGGCTGTCCATGAAAATATAGTTCAAGTTCTATTTTTTGAGGCATATAGTTATATTCATCCTTTCTTCAATTTGTATATATCTTTCACTTATCAATTATATCATAAATTATGGTTTTCTAGAAGCTTTTTCTTTTGATATGATGATTTGTAAAGATGATTTTTTTTGATATAATGAACTATGAAGAAAAACTCTAAAGGAGCATATATATAATGAAAAAATTATTGAAGCTTTTACCTATTTTTGCTTTCCTATTTTTCCTTGCAGGATGTGGAACTCAAAAATATGAATTAGCTATAGCTGAATCTGGTGCAATTAGCATGGAAGCGAGTATTACAAGGTCTGATGTTTTCAACACTCTTTTCTCTGATTATGGAATTTCAGAAGACCAAATCAGTGAAAAAGTAGAAGAGGAATTCAAGTATTACCAGAAAAAAGGCTTTAAGACAGAATACAAATCAGATGTTATTAAAATCTCAAAAGACTATAAAAACGCTGATGAATTCAATAAAGAAATCAAGCAGATGGTTAAAGACAAACGAATTGGTCTCAATATCCAATTACAAAAAGGAAGTAATTTCTTAGTTCAAAACAAATATACTTTAACTGGCCGATTAAATTATTTTATCCCTAAGCCTTTTATGGACAAAGTGGAAAAAGCTAAAAAAGAAGAGGGTGGCCTTAAAAATCTTGAAGATTATTCTAAAACGATTGGAAAAGAAAATGTTTCTTTGAATGTTTATTATCCAAAAGGCGCAACAGTAAAATACATGGAAACGGCATCTGAATCAGATAATTATGTTTCTTTCTTTTCAACCAGCAATGGCCTTGTAGAAGACCAAGAAGATAATGTGGGTATGACAATTGAATTTATGAATGTCATGATGATTGTTATTATTGTTGTTGTAATTCTTGTTATTGGTGGTGTGATTGCTTTCATTATGATTAGGAAACGTCAAGCTGATGAAGATTATGATTATGATGAAGATGAAGACTATTATGATGATGAATATGATGATTATGAGGAGGACGAATGATGAACTCAGCATATCAAGAATTAAGACGTGAAAATTATCAGTTTGAATCTCAGCACATCATTATGTTGATAAAGTTTTTTGTTGGAATTACTTTTTTATTTCTAGGTATTTTGTGTTATGTCTTTTCTCAAAGGGCATCTGGCTTTAATACGAAGAATGAAACTGGAACAATTAAAACAGAAAATTTGGCAGAATATCATTTCGCTGAAGAAAACACTTTAGGTCAAACAGCTATTAGTGATAATTTTGTAGCATTGAGTAAAGGTAAGCTGGCGCTTACTTATTCCAATCATGATACAACATCAGAAACTTCCCGTATTGCCCTGTTTGATGAAAGTCTGAATAAAATTGACTTTAAAGATTTTAAAGGTACAATTAGTAATTTAATTGGTGTTGACACTGGCTGGTTGTTCTTGTTAAAACAAGGAAAATCAACAAGCCTGTATCATTATGCTGCAAACGGAAAATTAGACAATCTAACTTCAAATGTTTTTGGTGGTGATAAATCTGTAAATTCATTTATTGTTAAAGGAGATGCAGTTTATTTCACAACTGATAAAGGTCTATATAAATATAGCGCAGGTTCTATTGTAAATCTCAGCAAAGAATCAAATTTATCCATTATTGGATTGTTAAATGATGAAATACTCGTATCAGGTTCTGGCGGACGAATTTATTCGATAATTAATGCGAGATTAGAGCTTAAATACGAAAATAACGGGATTATTAAGCCGTTTATTTCAGATAATGTTTTATATCACTATACAAAGCAATCTGGAAGTTATAATCTCATTAATACTGAAACTAAAGAAACAGCTTATACGGAATCAGATGTATACCGTGCATCTGTCATAGCTGGACACACTTTTGTAAATCAGCAAGTGTTTAGTTTGAATAATACTTTATATGAAGTAACTAATATTGATGAAATTAATCCTTTGTGGCCGGAAGGGCAGGTTCAATCTTAAAATAAACAATAAAAAAGAACAGGTTGTCAATTTAACCTGCTCTTTTTTTATTTTTTATTCTTCATCTTCACGGATGCCAAAGATTTCCCCGGTTTTCTTATCAAAGTCTACATTGTTTTCAGTCAGATACTTCATGATGGTTGTATCTTTAACTCCGATTTTCACAGAGGCCTCGTCAACTGTAGTAATCCGTTTATTACGAATTACGTGCAGCAACTGGAAGATGCGCTCATCCTTACCCATAGCTTTGGCAAAGCCCATATTCCGAGAATCATTTTTAGAGATTGCCCGGCGGCTTTCTTCTTCTAAACGTTTATATTCTCTAATTTCATCTTGTGTCATTCCTTTGAATTGCCCTTGAATAACACTAGGGTCAAAGGTTTTTTCAACTTCGCCTGTAAAAGGCTTTTTACTTACAAACTTGCTAAAATCATATCCCATAATTATATCTAAAACTCCTTTAAATTAACGTAATTTCTTTTTGTCCAAACTCTGCTTCTAGTACGGGCGCACTTTCAGGATTGGCAATCTTTTCTTTCACTAATTCTACGATTTTTTCGTACAATTCTTTATTTTTAAGCATAAGTCCTACACGGTCTGTTTGACCTGATTGTACAGTTCCAAGCACATCACCTGCCCCTCTAAGCTTCATGTCTTCTTCAGCAATAACAAATCCATCAGTAGTTGATGTAAGGATTTTCGCTTTTTCATCATCTTCTTTGGTATTAAGTACAAAGTACCCCTCATAGTCTCCCCGGCCCACGCGCCCTCTTAACTGGTGAGCTTGTGCTAGGCCGAACAACTCAGAGTTCATCAAAGCCATAACTGTTGCATTAGGTACGTTCACACCAACTTCAACAATTGTGGTAGAAATCAAAACTTGAATTTTGTTTTCTTTAAAATCCTTTAAAATCTCTTCGATTTTCTTTTTAGATATTTTAGCATCAATCTGACCAATAGTTACACCAGTTCCCTTAAAGGCCTTTTCATAGGTAGCCAATACATCTTTAACTGAGCGAGCTTTCTTAGTCTCGTCCTCGTCCTTATCTTCAATCTTAGGACAAACGATATAGGCTTGCCTACCCTTTTTAGCCTCTCTCAAAATCAATTTTTGGATTTGAGCATCAGATGAAACGATTTTAGAATAAACAGGTTTCCGATTGGCTGGCTTATCCTTAATTTCAATCAGCTTCATATTGTCTCCAAACATAGTTTGTAGAGTTGTTCGAGGAATAGGTGTGGCTGACAATGAAACAACATGAGGACTATTCCCTTTCTCAGTCAATAAGGCCCTTTGCTCAGTTCCAAACCGGTGTTGCTCGTCAACAATAACCAGACCTAAATTATTGAATTGAACAGATTCACTGATTAAGGCATTAGTTCCTAATATGTACTTATACCGGCCGGAAGCAATACCATCCAAGGCCTCATTTCTTTCTTTGACTTTCATGTTAGAGCGAAGTAAACAAACCTCATCACCAAAGAATTTTTTAAGGTCATGATAGTGCTGTTCAGCTAGTACAGTAGTCGGGGCCATTAGGCAGGCCTGATACCCAGATTCAACAGCAGCGTTCATTACACAAACAGCAACAATGGTCTTACCAGCTCCAACGTCAGCCTGAACCAAAGTATTCATAGTCTTATCTGTTAGACTGTCAGATACAATTTCGTTAATAGCTTGTTGTTGCCCATTAGTGAGTTGATACGGAAGAGACTGTATTAACTGATTCATCTTATTTGTGTTTTTGAAATGAATGATGTTATTGTTATTGCTTACAACTTTATGCTTTTCAATGTGGTAGGCCGTTTCAAAAAGATTATCAAAATGAATTCTTTTTGTGCCAAATTCTATATCCCTGAAATCACTAGGGAAGTGAACCCGGCGGACGGCTTCTGGCCTATTTAACAAATTAAAGCGAACGAGGTCTTCTGGCATCAAATACTCTTCTGACCTTAATCGTTCTCTAATAGAAACATTTCTCAGCTCATTCAAGTATTCATGTGTCATCTTCCTTATTTTTCTATAAATAGGTTTAATAATTGAATTGCCTTGAATGTCAATAGAAAAATCTTCTACACTGATACTTCTGCCCCATTCGGGGTCTATACTGACTTTGCCATAGAAGAAAATCCTAGAAGAACTTTCAATATATTTTTTAAACAAAAATTTTAAGTTCTTTCGACCAAAGAATAGGGCCGAGAATTTTCCTCCTTGGTCATCTAACAAATGAACAGAAATGCCATTACCAGATTTATGCTCTATGACAGAAGTAGGAGTACCAACAATACATTGCTTTTCCTTATCTTTTAGCTCATGAGCTAAAACAGGATGCCGGCGGTCTTCATATCGCTTAGGCAGATAAGAAAGAACATCATAAATGTTTTCAATTCCTGCTGCTAAAAGTTTATTCAATTGACTTTGAGCAATCTCTTCTGGCATTTCTTTATTCATGGGTGTGTTATAACTGGTGTTCTTGTAAGTAATATTATTGACATGAGATACAAAATCAACATCTGATTGTTCTTTTGGTGTTTCTGGTATTTTTTCAACAACAACACCATCACTCTTATTCATCTCTTGCTGAGTGGCAATATATTCCACCATCAATTGTGGTGTTTTTTGTCCTTGCCATTCATTGATGCCAAGATAGCCAATAACGGTCATATTCTCTGAGCCGGGTATATTTTCAGCAACATTATTGAAATACATACACTGCAAATTCTTTTCTCCATCTGTAATAGAGAATCGAACATGTTCGCCTGACTTTGTATTCTGGGCATATCGGATAGAAACATTTCTAAAAGCAAATAAAGGTTTAGGATTAGCTTCACCAAACGGCTGCAACAATTCAAATTGATTAATGTAATTCAAGTTGATGTCACGAACACGCGCCTCTAAATCATATCTAATTTTCTCAACTAGAATGTTATCAGGAATGTGTTTGGCAAGAGCAAATAATTCTTGCTTCAAAGGATTGTAATTATTTAAGGTCAAAGAAAATCCAGCAGCAGCTCCATGTCCACCCATTTTTTCAAATCTATTTCTAGTATGATTTAACATCTTAAAGACATTCACACACTCAATAGAGCGAGCCGAGCCGTGAAGATGGCCTTCCTCGTTTTCTGAGCAAACCAACACGGGCTTGTAATACCTATCCATTAACTTAGAAGCAACAATTCCAACAACACCTTTATGCCAATTAAGGCCTTTAGCAACAATGATGTTTTCTTTGTATTCACCACTTTGCTCTAATTGCCTAACAGCTTCATCAAAGATATGAGACTGAATTTCCTTTCGAGTCTCATTTGTAGTATTCAAATCATTTGCTCTTTGCTTAATAGCTTCTTCATCATTTGTTAGATAACCATAAGTCAGCAATTCAACAGTTTTGAAAGAATGTTTCAATCGGCCTTCCGCGTTCATACGAGGGCCGATACCAAAACCGATATTTTCTGATATAGCTTTTTGATAATCCAATCCAGCAACATCAAATAAGGCCTTAACACCTTTATTAGGGTTGTTTCTTAGTTTATTCAGGCCGTGATAAACAATGGCTCTATTTTCTTCAATCAAGGGCATTACGTCAGCAATTGTGCCAATAGCTGCCAAATCAATAAATTCATAAGCGCCGTCATCACCTAACAATATACGAGACAATTGATAAGCAAGACCAGCCCCACACATTTCTCTAAAATAGAATGTTTCATCCTCTTGTTTAGGGTCAATAACAACACACTCTGGGAAAAGGGCTTTGTCAGCAGGTGGCTCATGGTGGTCTACAACAAAAACATCAAGGCCGTTGTCTGATGCGTACTTCAGGTCATCTTTTGATGTAATACCACAGTCAACAGTGATTAACATTTTTGCTCCACGGTCAATAATGGTCTGAACAGCGTTTCTATTAACTCCATATCCCTCAGTCATTCTATCAGGAATATACACTTTAACTCGTATACCTAGTCGTTTTAGAGTCAAAAAGAGAATGGAAGATGAAGTGCAGCCGTCCACATCATAATCTCCATAAATATATACTAGAGGTTTGGATGGGTACTCTTTTAATTGCATCTGCCAATTTTGTAATATTTAAGATGTTTTTAGGGTTGCTTAATTTAGGGTTAAAGAAGTGGTCTAAAAGATTATCTCCCAAATCATTCTTTTCCAAGAAGTCAACAACATCAGGATGGAGATTGTATTTATCAATCATTCCCTGAGAAATAGTAGTCTTTTTTGTTTTTGGAACAATTTCTACTTTAGGCATACTCATCCTTTCTCTTTCTTTTTCATTTTAATCAAATAAATCATGCTTCTATTATATCATAAAAACAAAGAGTTCACCAAAAATTATTTTAGCCTTAAATAAATAAAAGAGCCTAATCTAACTCAGGCTCTAAAATAAAAAAGACAAAAGGTTTATAAACATGTAGTTATAAACAAATTAGGGGTTACAAATTCCCCTATCATCAATTCTATCAAACATATGTTGAGATGTCAAAACAAAAAGAGAAACCCAACAAAATATTGGATTTCTCAAAGAATTTTTTTGAAAAGAACAATTTCTTGAAAAAAATTCGAAACAACAATTATATATTACATTGTTAATCATATTATATTTTTCTAAAAAAGTCAAATAAAACTATTATTTAATTCAATAAAGAAAATTTCTAACAAACTCTAAAAACAAACTATATCCAGCAACACTAGAATATTCAAGGTTTTCTTGGATGGCTTCTTTTTGTCTTTCGATTTCTTTTCTAGTCAGAATATTTCTCATATTATCTGAATCCAGTTCTTCTAATTGGAATTTTGTAATCAATTCAGCCGTTTTGTACCTGCTGCTTAATTTAATAAATTTGTCCTCATTTTGATTTGCCCAAAGAACAAGTTCAGTTTCACTCACATGATTTTTGACATTCTTTTTAGGTTCAAATCCATCACGCTTTTTCAACCGTTTCATTCGGACATCATCAGGAACATCCAAGTACATCATGTAAGCCTGTAAAACATCAGCGCAATAATTTAGTTCATTTTCAAATCGAGCATCACTAACTACAAAAATCAGCCGCTCTTTTCCTTTTTTATATTTCGCATCCAGCTCTTCAATCCGTTGTCCTAGTTTTTCAATCCAATATGAATCCTTTTGTTTTCTTCGGACATGTGTACCCCAATATTGAAGAATTTCACGATAGCCCTTAGGTTTTGATTGATTGATTAAGAAATCTTCCTTCTTCAGACCTTTAGGCATAGCAAAAACAAGGGAGACTGTTGTAGCAGCCTGTTCTTTACTAATACCATATTCATCCATTAACTCCTTAATCCAATCATCCATTGAACTGTCAAGATTAAATTGTTGAATACGCATTTTATCATAGAGAGAATAAACTTCTTTTTTTAGAGCACCTGCAAAAGAAACAATAATGCCAGTTGGGTTAGATTTATCAGTTAATCTCATTTCATTTACAAAGCCATTCCCTTTAAAGTGATAAAGTTTGTCATGACCTACATTCATCTCATCTTTAACAGCATCTGCCAAATATTGAGCAGAGGTGTCTTTTCCAGAACCTTGTTTCCCAAAGAAAGCAAAAACAACAGGAGGTTTTCCTTTGAATGTTAATTTCGTTTTAGATAATTTCATATCTTTCATTTTCTCCTATATGTATAAAGTTTACTGCAATTTCCAAGTTGCCAAACCAAAGTAATTCTTAATCTTTTGTGGAGCAGAATCATTTTTGTAAATTTTTGTAAGTTTTGCTTGAACTACAAATCGTCCTTGCTCAGCCGTTTGAAAACAAGTAATTAATGTTGTAATAGGACTTCCAGCATTGAGAGCTTCTTCATCTTCCACTAATTGAACATTTTCAGCACCAACATGTTCTGCTCTATAGATTTCATACTCATATACGTCACCTGCATCCGTCAGATAAACTTTCATTCCAGCCTGAGCCTTAAGTAGCGGCGTAAAAAGATAGATGCCATTACCACCATTCACATAATGACTAGCCAAAGCATAGTTTCCTTGGCCCATTTGCTGACCAAGTTTCATAGTTCCAGCACCAGCAAGCAAATTGTATTCTGTCACACCCTCATAAATTGGGATATTAATACCCAAGTCAGGAACAGCAATGCCACCAGTCCTAGGCAATGATTGAATAACATCTTCAGATAATGAATTAACAGAATTAAGATTTACAGCATTAATATTAGAATAGTCATAATCAACGCCCAAATCTTTCAACGCCTTATTATCATCTTTAGCATCATCAATTTTTTTCTTCAGTTTATCTACGTCATCTTTCTTCAAATTCTTTTTGTAAGAATTTTGAGAGTATTCTGCTTTTTTACCTGCAAAATAATCTGTCACAAATGGTTTAAGTAGAAAGAATAGTCCGACACAAATCAAACAAATAGACAAAATTTTAATTAAAATATTTTTCATGAATTTTTTCCTCTTAATAAAATTATTTAATTTAATCCATCTCATTATATCAAAAAAGACTGACCGAGGCCAATCTTTTTCTTTTTTTTAATACAAATCAATCAAAACTACCATAGAAGTTCTGGACAAATTGAACTCCATATTTTGTTTCCACAACAGAAACAGTAGTATAGTTGTAATTAGGGTTTTCAATAGCTTTTCTATGACCACTAGAATTTAACCATCTTTCAACAGCTCCTTTAGCTGCTTCTTGTGGATTACTGTAATCCCGACCAGAACTTTGTTGAATATTCTCGCCTAGATAAGAAACGCTAGGGCCGAAGAATTCATCTAATTGCTGCCTTGTTGGTGTTTCATGTTCAAAATGATAAAGCATTTGTTCCGCTCGTTCATTTGTTTTTGCTTGATAAGAAGCATCAGATACACCAGAAAGAGGTTTTAACCCAATTGATACTCTATGTTTATTTACTTCTTTAAAGATTTCGTTAGCTATATCCTGACGATAACGATAAGGAAGTTTTTTATCAGAATAACGAGTTTCGTAACTATCAGTTTCTTCATCATAACCATCAGTAAATCCTTGTGGATATTTAGAAGCATCCGCTAAACGCCATCCCTCTTTAACGCCTAAAACAGCTTCTTTAACAATTTCTTTGTCATTCTCAGATGAAACTTTCCATCCAACAATTCTATAAGCGCCGAGATAATCAATTCTCTTTCCTCTGAAACCTAAAGAAGATAAATCTGTAGGTTCTTGATTATTCTTGGTCAACAAATTATATGTTTTGTTTGGATTTTCTGGTTCACGAACAATATATTTAGTTGTTTTTTGTTCAGAATTAGTTTGAAAGATTTGGTTTGCCAGAGGTTTAACTGGAGCGGTAGCAGCATTTAAAACTCTGGTTTCAACATAAACGGGATGAACATTTATATTGTTTTTAACACTACCTAATTCGTCTGCCTTATTCCAACCTCTAAATTCTTTATTTTTAAGATTAGGAAGATTTTCAGGCAGGGCAACGGATTTACCATATTCAACTTCTTGTGAGGAAACAACATTGTTTTCAGCATCAAAGAATTTAACAGTATAGGTGTTGATTTTATAGATGGGGTAAAGAGTAATGTCCTTATCTACTTTTAAATCAGAAACATTAACCGTTTGACCTTGCTCATCCTGATACCCAATAATAGAATACCGCTACGAAAAATATAGACTTTTATACCCATATCTTTACTTTGTGAAAACTTATGTTGCTACAAGTTTAAAACCTGTAGACTTATCCGTTTCGTTTTTCACTTCCTACATCACTGTGTCTGACCTCAAAGCGAAGTAAACCTCACTTCTACTATCATTTGATATAACACTCAATAGGCTTAAATTCCCCAGTAGCGATGGGTACTTAGGTTATTAACCTCTATAGAAATAATAAGCTAAATTTTCTGCTGCATTTAAGTCTCTATCTTTTTCTAAACCACAAGAGTCACATTTATAAACTCTTTCTTTAAGTTTTAAATCAGACTTAATAACACCACAATAACTGCACGTTTTAGAGCTGGGATAAAATCGGTCTGCAACAACTAAATAGATACCGTATTGTAAACACTTGTACTCTAACTGTCTACGAAACTCATAGAACATGGCATTTTGAATGTGTTTTGCCAAGTGCTTATTTTTCAACATCCCTTTAACGTTCAAATCTTCAATCACAATACCTTTTGGTAACTGTTTTACAAGATAAAAGGTTGTTTGATGAAGATGGTTCATCCGAATAGAATGAAGTTTACGGTTGATTAACTTTATCTTACGTTTAGTTTCTTGAATATTAGAACATAACTCTAAAAGTCGCTTATAAATAGGTTTTCTACCGCCATTTGCAGTTGTGAGATACCCCTTTGTGTTAGCTTGCATCTGACGTGCAAGGTGACGTTGTTCCTGTCGTAATTGTTTCTCCAACTGCTTTACTCTGCGACTTTTATTGATGTTTTCAATAAACTCACCTGTAGATAAAGTTACTAAGTTTTTCACACCTAAATCTACACCTATAACTAAATCTGTCAAATCCACTGAAATATCTAAAACCTCGTAAGAGAAAGACAAATACCAATATTTACCATCAAAAGAAATTCGAGGGTTTTTATAATGTGAACCTTTAGGTATTCTAGGTAAAGGTTGAGTTGTTTTTACAAAACCTAACTTCTCCCCTCTAAATCCACCATTTACTCTTCTTAAACTCTCATAATTTACATAAAAGCTCGGTTTTGAAATATTTTTTGACTTATACTTAGGAGCTTTACCTAACCCTTTGAAGAACCTAATTCTAGCATCATTCCAATCTCTAACGGCTTGTTTAATGACATTAGACCCTACCTCTTTTAACCAAGGATGTGTTGTGTTTTTCAACACAGTTAATTCCTTACGAATTTGACCCTCAGTCAAAGTTTTAGATAATGTGTTATCTTCTAAGTAATTTAAGTAATGCTTTTTAGCTCTAGTTATAGCGTAGTTATAAGACCAACGAGCAACCCCAGCAGACTTCCACATCTGTTGTACTTGTTCATCAGTTAAATCAAGTGCGATTTTCATCCCTCGTAGCATCAGAAACCCTCTCAATTAGTGTCTTGGTCTTTTTAGACCTTGAACCATAAAGTCTATTTGCAAATACTGTAATGATTTGAATCAAATCATTAGTCAGTTCTTCCTCTTTGCTTTGCTCAGAGTTGTCAATAATCTCAATTTTGACATCATGCAAATCACAAAGCAGTTGAATTAACTCAAAACCAAAACGTACTAGTCTATCTTTATGAAGAATAACCAATTTAGTAACTTGATTTGAATCAATTAACGAAATCAACTGTTGCAAACCTTTATTTTTATAATTGATACCAGAACCAATATCTGTAATGACTTCAAAAGAGTAACCTTTAGCGTACATGTAGGATTTAACATTTTCTACTTGTTTTTCTAAGTCATCTTTTTGTGACTTTGTAGAAACTCTACAATAGGCTACTACTTTCTCTTCTCTCTGTGAACTTAAATTATTTTTCAACTCTCTGAGTTGTTCATCAGAGTAATATCTAGTTCCTTTTTCTGAAATACGAACAGGAATTACCTCACCTGTTCTGTGCATTGTGCGAACGTGCTCAGGTGTAACACCTAACTCTTTCGCAAATTTTCCTATAGACATCAATACCATAAGTACACCTCACTTAATTCTTAAACCAAGTTTATCATACTGAAGGTATTTTTGTAAAGTAAAAATATAAAAGTTTTCTAAAAATCTGTATTTTTCTTGTTCGCATCAAGGCGCAACCCTTAATGCAGTCTTACTGTTACCAGCAGACCTCTCATGCTTTCACATGAGCGCAGACTATATCTTCACCTAAACGAAGTTAGGTGCAACATTTTTCCTCCGCCATTAGCTTGCGGTTTTACTCTCCCTCTAGGAGATAGTCGTTGGGGGTCTTCCATAGTCATTTGACCGTAGGACTTTCCCTGCTAAACATCCATTATTACTGCACTTAGGGCTAACGTTTCTTAAGGGTCACTATTTTATTCACTTAAGCACTGATTAGTTTTTATTTCACCTTATGCTATCCTTGTACTTTTTTCTACTTTCGTTCCAGTCAGCTTGACGTTTCCATCTACTGTTTAGGCTACAAGGCTTTAGGAGTTCAAAGCATTTAACGTTGAGTTCGCACCTATCACTAGATACGAAGGGCTTTCTGTTTTTACATAAATTTTTCTATGCTCTTGTACATTTTTATAAATTTATTGTAACAGTTTTGTTACCCACTCTTCTTGAATTGCTCATTATTAGGCTGATATGTTTGAAGATAAGTTTTAGTTGTGTTTTCTAGAACAGTTTGTGTTTCAGGGTCTTTGACAGTGACGTTGAATTCTTTTAATTTGTAAATTCCTTTAGGTGCATCACCAGTCAAATCCCAACTTTCAAAACTATAACCTTGAATTTTTTCTGGTGTTTCACTTGATGATAACTCTTTAATAAAATGGCCATTTGTATCAACTGCCTGAATAACAGGTTTACTTGTTGTTTCTTCTTTCTCAGGAAGTTTTTGATAGTAGCCACGGATTTGGATGTCATTTGAGATGTTGCTTCCATCATTAGACCAACCATTAAAAGTATACCCCTCTTTTTCTGGCACAACAGGCTCTACAGCTTTTTCTCCATGCAAAACAGATTGAGTATAGAATAACTCGTTATCTAAATAATAAGATACTTGATGTTTTTTCTTTTCATATCTTGGGAAAACATTTGTATCAGAGGTAATATGACTCAAATCATCAGAACTCCACCCTACAAAGTCGTAACCGTCTTTTTGTGGAGCTTTTGGAATCTGAACTCCCTTACCGTCTTTCACAATCCGTTGCTGCAAGATAGTTGTCTGGTCAGCATCATAAAAAGTGACTAGATGGGTAGTTTCTTTGGTATAAATTGCCTTGACATCTGTATCTTCCTTAAAGTCTTTTAATGAATGACTCCAACCTGAGAAGATTTTTCCATCAATACTAGGAACACTAGGTAGACTATTACTATCTATAGCTGTTCCATATTTAATTCTCCGGACAAATAAGAGTTTGTTGTCTTCTCCAAAGAATTGAATAAAAACTGTCTTATCAGCAAATTTAGGCCTAAACACAACTTGACCATTACCAGATTCAGATTCCCAACCAATCATAGTTTTACCCTCTGGTGGTGTAACATAATCAAAAGCTTTAAGTAGGTCTGGTTTTGCATCTTCATTCAAAGTTTCTTCGTGGACAACATTATCATTGGCATCTTTAAAAACTGCCTGATAAGTTTTTTCTTGTTCTTTAGGAGCATCTTCATAAATGGCTTTGATGGTCATGTTTTGTTTAATGTTATCAAAGTTGGCACTCCAACGAACAAAGACTTTTCCATCTTTTTCCTTTGCTATATCAGGTTCAACAGCAGCCTTACCCTCTTCAATGGCCTGATTATTAATAATTTGACCATCACCATCTAAGAATGTAACCCGGTAGGTATTAATTGCAACAGGAGCTTCAGTTTTTTTAGTTCCTCGTCGAACAATGGCAGGCCTTGGTGTTTGGATATAATCAACTTTAGATTCGACAATTTCTTCTTTTCCGCCCAAAGATTGTCTTATAGTTTCCTTATAAACAGTATACCCATTCTCGCCTTTTTTCTCTACAATAGGTTCAGCATCAATAGACATAGTGTCATCATTGATATACTGTGTTTCAAAGTCTTTAAAATCTTTCTTGACAGTTCTTTCAATAAAATTGTAAGAAACTTTAGGTTTTGTTCCTTTTAGGATGACTGGTGCTACAGGTTGTTTTTGTTTAACTAATACGCCACTTTGGTCATAATAGTCAATACCGTTTTTGCCCTTAGAGACTTCTTTTGTGTTACCTTCTTCTAAAGTGTCATCTTCCAGAACAACTGGCTCACCAAATGGAACTTCTTTTTCAACAAGTTCAGATTTTTTTACTTTTTCATCAGATAGTTTGACTGTCGTTTGTTTAGGAACTAAGACTACACGGTTTTCCATATCTTTATCTTTAAGAGTAGGAGCAAAGACATTTTTATCTTCACGAACTTTAATATCAACAAGATTATCTTGTTTCACCTTTTCTTTCTTGTTTTCTGCTGCAATTTCAGAAATAACTTCTGGGCTTTTATCAGCGGCCTTTGGTTCATCGGACAATTTTGTTTGGTCTGTAACTGTCTTTAATTCCCCTTGTTTTTTCTGTTCTTGCTTGTTGTTTTTATTTGTAGAAGAACTAGTTTTTTTGGAATTTTCAGCAATAGACTTTTCTTGCTTTGGTGACAGGATGGGTTTTGCGCTATTTGCTGCATCTTCTGCCAGAACATTGGTAGGTTCATCTGGTGTTTTAGGTGATTCTGGAAGTTTCTTGTCTTGTTTAGGACTTGCTGCAAATTCTGTGTTTTGAGAATTCTTAGCAATTTTCTCCTTGTTTGTGTCTTCCTCTTCTATCTTAGGTTTTTCCTGAGTTGCTAAGATAGTGGCAGCACTAAGACCAGTGACCGCCCCAGCTCCAACTAAATATTTTTTACTTAAATTAAAACGTTTCATCTTAATTTTCTCCTTTTTTTTAGAATTAATTAACTATTTTTTATAGCTCAAAAAATATTATATCAGTCAAAAGAAAAAAGAAAAGCCTTTTCAAGAAAAAGACTTTATTTTTTGTATTATGTAAAATTTGAACGCTAGTAGAAGGATTTGAACCTTCTTGCTTACAATCTCAACTATATTACATTTCAAACCTAATTTATTGTAAGTATTGCGTTTTTCCAGACATAAACTATACTAGCATTTCCATTATTTATTATTAAAACTTATCTTGTTCATTCATATCAATCGTTTAAAATTATCTCATGCAAGAGACACAATGTCAACACCATATATTAAAATTTTATAGGTTTTTGTTTTTTCTTCATTAATGATATAATGGAGTATATCATTAATATAGATATAGAAAGGAAATAAGATTTTGAAAAAAATCCGTTTATTATTGATTACCAAGTTACAACAGTTACTACAAGAGAAAGAGGAAACGCCAGAATTAACAATAAACCAAAATCAAGAAGATATTTTTCATGATTTTGAGTTAGATTCTGCTGAGTTAGCTAAGAAAGTTGATTCAGCGAATGTTATTCTACTTCTTTTTTCAAAAAGTAATCTCAAATTATTGGAAAAAGATTTGTTGTCTAAAGGATTAATCTCTTCCTTGTATCGTTTCACAAAGAGAAGCTTTATGGAAAACTCTCTCTGGTCAATCCACAATGGATTTTCTCAATAAAATCAATATTTTAGAAAAGGAGAAAAAAGTAATTGTACAAAAGCGACAAAGATAATTTAATTTATATTAATCTCATCAGCACAGTTCTTAGCGAAAGGACAATGCCCCCAGTTGAAAAGTTTGGACGAGATATTTTGAAGACATTAAAAGGCAAACTCTACACAGGCCGAGCAGACATTGTAAGCCAGTTCCGCTTGGGCTACATGTTGTTAGAGGACATCACCCCGTCTACAGCAATCTGGGAATCCAAGAAATTCAAGAAAAACACCAAAATACTACAAGACAAAACAGGAATTGATTTGCCGTCTTATAAAACCATCAAGGCCTTGCAAGTTATGTTGTTTGAGGGCCTTCACAATAATGAACTCAATGTTATTCAATACAACAAGAGATTGAATTCTATGATTCGTGATTGTGTTCAAATTTGTTCTAAACAAGGTGATGTTCAAGTAATGCTGCCATATTCAGAAGAACATGATTTCTATGGCCAACCTTACTCAGAAATTGTTCGTCTCTTTAAAGGCTATGTAAATGTTTTTAATGAAGAGGGAGCTTCAATAGAGCTGCTTACTGTTAATATTGATGGTCTTTTGAAAGATGAAGATTAATAAAATAAAAAAACATCTCTAAATTAAATTAGAGGTGTTTTTGTTTTAATGATATGTTGCTGAGTAAGAAATTCTAAAACAACGTCTGTGTCATAGCTTTCTTGTTGTTTGTTACCATCAAATGCTGAACTAAAATCATCAACGCAAAGGATTCCATAATCTAAAATGACAAATTTGTGATTTTTGTCTAGGCCAACATTGTTAGCAGCAATGTCCATTACAACATCATCGTCAAAGTCTTCCAAGAATTTCATTTGAGGATGATTATTGAAGCGTTCTTCAAGGTATTGGCTATCATTCTTGTATAGTTTTGCCAGAAAATCATTTGACAAAAGTGTCTCAGGAATTGTTTCTCGAACAGATTTGACAAATTCTTCAAAGAAATTACCGCACCAATCCCAAGCATGAAGTAGAGATTCAAGGCCTGCCAGTCTTTCAGAAATAATAATTTTATTATCCTCAGAATGACTAAGAATTGTAGCAATAGGAACATTGGTTTTTCTTGCTCCTTTGTAAACCTTGATTTCATTTTCATTTTGAGTGAGGTGCTTATCAAACAAATTCAGCTTAATCACATAATCAGGTGCATCAGGTGATACTAAGACCACTCTGGAAACTCCCTCTCCAATCACTTGAAAACCATATTGATGTTTCAAGAAATCAACCAATTGTTTTGCGTTTAAGACAACCATAACTTCATTTTCTCCCTTTTTCTAAAATAATTTAATTTTAAATTTTAAAATAAATAAATACACATCTTATTATAACTAATTATTGATTAATTTGTTTTTAGATAAAAAGAAAAAACATATAGTATTATTCAAAATGAAATAATATTATATGTTTTATGTTGGGTTTATTACTTTGATTTATTGTTGCTTTTGATAAAGTTCTGACAAATCAAAGATATATTTGATAACACTTTGGTAAACCTTATAATCATATTCTCCATCAGGAGAATCAAATACTCCGTCTTCCTTCATTTTTTCAATTTTGCTCTGAAAAGCACTTAGAGATGAAAAAGTTTTTCCAGTTCCGTTCACAAAGATTTGAGGTTCAACCCAATACTGAAGAACTTCATTTTGATTCTGTGAGAGTTTGACTTGGCACTGAATGACCGTGAAGCCTTCTAAGTTTGCCGTCAATACATTTTTCATGGACATGTGCCTAAAGTCAGCATTTTTCCAACTAACATTTCGGAATATCGCTCCCTGAAGGTTTGTATCATTCAAATCAACACAATAAAATGAAGCATCATCAAAGATAGTTTTTTCAAATACCGTATTATTAAAATTCATATAACAAAGAGCAGCGCTCTTAAGATTAGCTCCCTTGAAGTTTGTTTCAAAGAAAACAGCATTTGAAAAATCAGCACCAAAAAATGATGCGTTATGAAGATTGGTGTTAGAAAAATTTGCATGGTGGAAACGGGCATGACTGAAGTTTGCCTTAAAAAAGTATGCCAAATAAAAGTCAAGATTAGAAAAATCAAGATTAGAAAAGTCCGCGCAACTAAAGTTTGCATAACTAAAGTCATACTCATCAAATGGAGTTTTTCTAACTGCTTCAGTTGTTGGACGTAAACGATGACCTTTTGGTTTAGGCATGTTTTTGTAATTCAGCCATTCCTCATGTATTCGCAATGCTCTACGGATAGTGCTAGGTTTGATTTTTGTGATTTTAGACATAACTTTATGTCTCCTTTCATTAATAAAAAATAACATTTTTTGTAAAATAAACTCTTACGAATATTATTATAAAACACTAACGCTCTAAAATCCTATAATTTCATACTCTTGCTCCTGTTTCAAAATAAAGATATAATAGATATAACATTCCTGTGGCCGTTTGAGTAGGCCTCCTTCACACCTTAAAACAAATGAATGTGTTTGTTTTAAGATGCTTACTCTGGATAATAGCCTAGAATGTTATATATTTTGTCTATCTTCTTACAAGGATGGATAAGGACAGTATCTGTGATGCACATGTCTCAAACTTTTGTATTATTGATTGTTTGAAGTGTTTTATTGAAGAACCATGTGCGGAAACAGTATTATTGTAGATGTTGACCCGCACTCAGCATTTATGAGTCTATATTGTTATTGGTCTTTTTCACATCAATTTAACATAAATGATACAATTAGAACAGTCAACACAGGTATTGTCTATTGCAAAAGGACGCAAGAGGAGTTTGGTTTCCATGTGGCTTCCGGAAAAACCGGAGATTGGAAATCAGCTCCTTTTGTGGTATTCTAGAATAAATAATTTATTTTAAAGGAGATAAGGATATGTTAGAATTTATTGCTATCCTTAGTATGATAATTGACCACATAGGATTTTTGTGGGGAATATTAGTATTTAGAATTATTGGCCGGCTGGCCATGCCTATCTTTATATTCAATTTAGCTAAAGGAACATTATTAACAAAAAAATACCCCAAATACTTATTCAGGCTTTGGTTGTTTGGGGTATTAAGTGAATATCCATTCCTAGCAATTATTAACAACAGTTTTAATGTGACTGATTTTAAGATTTTTGAATTAAACATTGTTTTATTGATGGCTGTACTGGCAAGTATTACTTATTTTATATTGTTCATATCAGAAAAAATTAAGGATGAAGAAAAAGGAGGCCGGCTTAAAGATGTCCTCTATATCACTACTGTAATTATTGCTTTTATTTGCCACATTAAAGGCTGGAATATCTTTGAGTATCAGTTTATAGGAACGTTATTGTTCTTCGTGTTCAGAATGGCTTTTGAAGCTCAAATACTCGGCATAGATACGGATTTTTACCTGAAGCTGGATGGGGATTATACGAAGAAACACAAAGAAAACAGTGTTTACAAAATGCGCGTGATTACTGTGTTTTTTGCCCTATATTTTGTTATCTTTAAACTATTTATCCCAGAATGGAATATTCAAATTTTCAGTATTTTTGGGGTTGTACTTTTATTTTTAGTTTCTATGAAACGAATCAGGTTTAAAAAGAATTTCTTGAATTACTGGCTATATTTAATTTACCCACTTCAATTTCTAATTTTACTGGCTATTTATCTTTTCACAAAAGGTTGAAATAGGTTATAATATTAATTGTAATATTCAATTTGAAATAATCTAAAACACAAACTTAGGAGAAAATTCTTATGAAAGATTTTTATGTTTACACACTGATGCAGCACAAACGTGATTACAATTTCAAAGGTGATTGGGTTCAGGCCCGGCCAATCTTTGATTCATATTTGTTGGTAGGTTCAAAGAAACTACCTAACAAAAACAGTGTCATCAGCAAAGACCAAATAGAACAAGTACAAATCATTCCACAAGGTTTATTTGTTGTACTAAGAGAGCCTGATGTGGATAAAGCCTTGTCTCTCATCCGTTCTAAAATCTTAGAAAATATTGGTCAAGTGCAAACTCAGGCAGAATGTCAGCTAGGCATCTTACAATCCCAACTAGAACCTATTAACACACTCATGGCTTAGAACATGGGTGTTTTTATTTTAGGTTAAAAAATAAAATAACAAAACTGTCAAAATATTGAAAGTTTTATCTTTTTAGTGTATAATATGGTTAATTGAGTTAATAAAGAAAAATAAAACAAGGAGATTATAGTTCATGACAAACAAAACATTGTATGCCGTCATTATCGGAGATATGATTAATTCTAAAAAAATCCCCAATAGACAAGAAGCTCAACGAGAACTTCAAAATGTCTTAGATAAAATGAACTCAAAATACAATGAGGCCATTGCTTCAAAATTCACTATTACAAGAGGAGACGAATTCCAATGCCTTATCAAAGAAGATTCTATTCACCTAATTCCAGAAATAATTGACAGAATTTCATTCCAATTCACTTATCCTGTACGATTCGGAATAGCTTTAGGAACAATTGAGTCAGACCTAAATCCAAATCAATGTATTGGTATGTTTGGTCAAGCTTTTACTTTGGCAGAGATGGCAATAGAAGCAGCCAAACAAAAGAAAAAGAACGACTATGGACTTAATGTAGTCCGATATGATTTGGCCTATACACCCTATCACGCACCCGTCAATGCCCTAAACGCATCAAGTGCATTTATTGCAAGTATGTGGACAACTGGACAACGTGAAATCCTAGAAATTCTGTTAGAGAATGATATTTATGATGAAGATTTTTCTCAGATTGAACTAGCAAAATTACTCAATAAAGATTCAGGAAACATCAATCGCCGGGTAAAATCATCAGGCATCAAGATTTACTTAAGAAACAAAAAAGAGATTGGAAAACTACTAAAACTAGCAGCACAAGAGTTAAAAGGAGAACGTAAATAATGAATACAGAAAATAATCAAAATTCCATCCTTAATGACAAGGACATCCAGAATGATGCAAAGTATCAAAGCGAAGAAAATATCTCTAAAATTCAAGAAGAAATTTTCTTTATGACCAAGAAAAAACAAAGAGAATTAGGTGAAAATTACAAAGAACATGTAATTCATTCAAAATCAGCTTATGAATATTTGGCAGCCTTTCTACAAAAGGATGAAAATATCAATGCTAAATCTTTAACAACTAAACGTTTTGTTGATGCTCTTAGTGTTTTTCAAGAAATTAATCAACAAGAAATGGAAGAGATTATGGACTATCATCAACAGTTAGACCTAGAAGAATCTCTTGGTTCTCTCTTGATTTTCATTAGTGGATTGTTTATCTTTTATTCTAATTTAGGAATTAATTCTTGGGGAATTCTTGTTTTTATGGTTGTTTTAGGATTAGGAAATCTTTTTACTAAGCATTATTTTCATCACAATGTTCGCAAGAAGCTTGGATTTGAGTACAAATTATCTACTGTAGATGAAAGCATCATCAAAAAAGAATTGGATAGAGTTCTTACAGAAAATAAAAAATTCATTAATACTCTCTTTGAAAACACTCTTGCTCCAATTAAGGAAGTAAAAACATTTAAAGTCACTGTCATGATGAAGCATGGCTCTAAGGTATTTAATGAAGTGCCACAAGAAGAATTAAAAGAATTTCTTGCATCTTATCCAGTTTTTCGTCATCTTCGTGTTTTTGCAGATAAATTTAAGGTTGTGAATGATGATGAACATGTTCCTAATCAAATTTTTGATGAAGATAATAATGAATACAAATTTAACAAGTGTGAAATTTTCCTAGATGCTGCAAAAATGACAGCTCTTTATGATATGCTTGAACCAGAAATCGTTTCTGTTTCAAATGTTGTTGATGCTGAGAAAAATATTGATAAAAAAGAAGACATTAAGGAGTGATTGAGAATATGTCTAAAAAAACAAAAGAATTACGACTAGAGGTTAATATTATTGTTACTATGGCCTTGATTGCTGGACTTGTCGCTGTATGGTGTACCTTTTATTATGTGTACCATATTTACCCAACGCAAACTTACCATGTATTTCCTTTAGTGACGATTGCTCCTGCTTTTTTATCAAATTGCTTATTTCTTGCTTGTTTATTTTCTTATATTGTTCGTAGAATTCAGTTATCAAAACAATATCAAAAAGATGATTTAGCAGAACAACTGTATCAAGCCAAAGAACAGCAAAACCAAGAAAGAGCATTGGTTACTGAGATGTTGAATCAATACAACTTGCAAGCACAAGAAAAAGACATGCTTCATGTTGTAGCACACCCCACTTGGAATCCTGTTGAAGGCCGGCGTATTTTCCTTGCTCCTACTTATGGAGATAAACATTATGTGGCTTCTGGTATGAATGATGATAATTCACTAGAAGATAATTCAAGTGGTGATAACAAAGAGGGTGAGGATGGCAAAGACGAAAAAATCTAAAGAATTCAATAAGGAGACAAAAGTTTGTAAGGCTTATTCTTGTAAGGGAATTATTCACTGTGGAGTTACGAATAAAGGTATTATTTCAGGCTCTACTTCGTCTTCTATAGAACTTTGGTTAAATAATGCAAAATGTCCTATTTGTGGCGGATATTTGGATATTCTGCCCTTTTAGCTAAAACAACGGAGGTAAAATCATGACTACTACCCAAAATAATAAAACAAAATTAACAATGAAGAAGTTAGCTTATCATGTATTGAAAGTGGCCAAAGAAAATAAGCTGCCCCATACTCGGTTGAACTTATTTCTAACTATGTACTTCAGTCTCAAAAAGGCAAAAGATGACAGTCTTATTCCTATTGAGACATTGAAATCTATGTATGATGAGCCGTTTGAATTATGGCCTATCAATCCTATTGTGTATTCCTTGTATCGTAGATATATGGTTGCCGGGCAAAACGATAAAAACATTGTAGAGCGTGGTGCAAGGCGCGTGGTTGAGCTAGATGTCTTGAATCCTGTTATTATTGAATTGCTTTCTACAGATGTCTACGAGCTGTCAGAGCGATACACTCAACAACCTTTTTATCTAAATAACCGGCGAACAATTGGCCGAGCTATTGGTGATGTCACTATCAAATTGGAAGATATTTAATTTTCACTAAAATAAAACAAAAAAAGACTAGAATATTTTTCTAATCTTTTTTATTTTACTTTGAAGAAGTTGAGCTATTGATTTGACTCAGCGGCAGATTTCACGGATTCAAACATGGTGTCTGCAATGTATTTTAGATAGTTGATTCTCTCTTCAATTTTAGAAAAAAGGACAACATCTAAGAAGTATGACATGATAAAATACATTCCCAATACAACACCTGCACCAAATGCAAACATATTGAGTGAGTATGTTTTAAACACAATGATGATGCCTAAAATAGCTGCACCAAGTAGTGCTCCTTTGGCCATCATACAAAACTTATTCAGCTTTGTAGCTTCTTCAAGAAGCTCCTCTTTTGCAGTCTGTGCCATATTGATAGCATCTAAAGTAACTTTTTTGTTCATTTCCCTGAACCCTTCCTATAAAAAATAATTAATTGTAAAATTCTTTTTACATCTAATATTATAACTAAAAATGAAATAAAAACACCTTACTTTGTGAGTAAGGTGAATTGTAAGAAAAAAGATTTCTAAAAGGCAGCTAATCCATAAGATTTGTTGCTTTTAATAGAATAATGGCTTATGTGTGATGCCACAATAATGACACTTACCTAGAAAACGGCACATCCATAAGACTTACTGTTATTCTTCTTTTATTATATCTTGTTTCAACGTGTTTGTCAAAGAAAAAAAGAGTATTATTTGGTTTACTAAAACAATACTCTTTTTCTTTTAGAGATTCATTTCTCCTTATAGTTAAATAGACCATTCAGAGATGTCTTCTGAGAAATCTTCACCAAAACATCAATATCTTTCTTCAGCTCCTGCAATTGCTCAACGGTCAATGCCTGATTGTTGAAGAAATTCCAGTTATAATACAAACGTTCAAAATCTTTTTGAATTTCTGTATTCTGCAAATTTTTGCCTTTGTTCAAGAAAATACTTAATTTAGGAGTACGCTCACAATTTTTATCAAAACAATCATAGTTATAATCGTATTTGATAGAAAGATGTAGAAAATCACCTGATTCAGAATTATAAGAAAGTGTCTTTTTGAATTTTCTTCGACTTCCAGCAAATCCTTGTTTTTCAAGAATAATATCAAAAACATTGTACTTGTTTATTGAACCTAACAAGTCAATGTCTCCGCCTCTCATCAGGTAATCAAAGTTGATTCCCACTAGTTCTTTGATTAATTCGTCAGAAACATTGGGCTGCCTGATTTTTAGTAAACGACTATTCGTTTTGATAGGCTTTGATGTTATTTGTGTTTTTCTTTCTTTGCGACGTAAGTAAAGAAAATGTTTTTGTAGTGATGGATTATTTTTAAGACCGGAAGGTCTTTTTACTTTAACGATAGATGCCATAATAGACTCCTCATTTCTTTTTTATTTTATATTTTTCAAATATATTGTAATAATATTTTCACTTACTATTATACATCTATCTCTTTATTTTAAAACTAAAATAAAACAAAAAACACTAGAAAATTACCTAATCTAGTGTTTAATTTAATAGAAATAACTTTATGCAGCAACATCACTTTTCACTGTATCAAATACAGGCAAAATGCCACACTCCACAAGAGCGAAGTTAATTGCCATTTGGCGAGAGATACTAATTTCTTCATCAGAATCTTTCAAGGCCATGATTTTCTTTTCTGACATCATGCCAGACTCCATTAGAAAATTATCTAATTTCTCTCCTTGGTATGAAATGCCGCCATTTTTAGTGGCATCATCCATCAATTCTGTTTGCAAAGCTTCTTTCCATGTCATTTGACATCTCCTTTTTGTTTAAAAATAATATTTGATTGTAAAATAACTATTTACAAAATATATTATAATGGATGAATAATTGAAGAAACAAAAAAGACTGGTAAAACCAATCTTTTATTCACAGCTTTAAACTAACAGACTTCGCTAAGTTTTTTAATACTGTTAGGTCGGAAGCCTGAAATATTTCCAATTCCTAGATTTTCAGGAACTTGAATAACTGGAAGCATTTTGAATCCCAATTCATTTTTAACATAATCTAAGAATTCTGGGTATTCATCAAGGTTTATTTCTTGATATTCTACTCCACTGGCATCTAAGTGTCGCTTGCTCATTTTACATTGAACACAATTGTTTTTTGAGAAAACAATAATGTTGCTTGAGTTGCGAAAGTTTTCCACAGTTAAGCTTAAATCTTTCATTTTGTGTACCTTTTGTTTCTACTTGATTTTTCTAAAGTAAAAACCCTTTCTTTTTTTCAAAATATATTATATTGTAAAATAATCTTTTACAAATAATAGTATAATTGAAGATGAATTGATTATAATATCTCATGTAAACATTTGTATTTTACAAAATTATATTTAAAACAGGAGGTCATAAAATATGACAGAAACTAATACAAACTTTGTTAAAGCACAAAAACTGTATGAAGAAATTGAAAAAATTGTTTTAGATTCAGGCTGTGACTTTTTGACTTTAAAGAAACTGACTTCGTCAACATCTAGAATTTCAGGTAATTGGACATATGGAATTCAAATTTCATCTCCATTTTCTTCCTATCAACACAGGGATAATCTTCGTATTCACCGTATTTGGAGAACTGAAGACTCTATAATTAATGGTGTAAAAAGATATGTGAATGGAATGAAAGAAGAATTTGATTTCATCAAACCCTATCTGGATTATTTTTCAGATGATTATTTGGTTATTTCAGATGGTTCAAAAGCTCAATTTGGAAAATTATCAAATGTTAAAGTAACATTTGAGAACAAAAAGACTGGGCGTAAATATCTGTTTTCAGAGATAAAGGAGAACAAACTCAATCTATTTGAAAAGAGTTATAGTCTTAGTCGGATTGGTGAGATTAAGCCAAGAGCAGATGTGAAAATGAGTCGAAACCCAGAGTTTTTGATTCAACTTAAACATTTTGAAGAGATTCCAGAATTTGAAAAATTGAAACATTTGATGCAAGAAGAATCTTTTGTAGACACTAAAGATTATTTTGTCTTTTAGTGTTGCAGCTCAATTAAAAACAAAAAGAAGTTTATGTTTATTTATTAAACTTCTTTTTTATTTTTTTGTGATATAATATTCTCTGTTAAAATAAATTAAAATAATTAGAAAACAGGAGAAAAAATATGACAAATTTCATCCTTGGAATTTTTGCAAAGCGCTCAAAATTAGTTGATAAAAAAGATATGAGAGATATTGCAGGAAGCACTATACAATTAATATCTTTGATTTTATTAGTTCTTAATCATATCTTTTTAGATGGAGAGCCTTTTAAAACTCTGAGCGGCTTATTGCTCTTAGTAGTTATAATTCTTTTTGTCTATTCTGTATTCATCCAATTCAAAAAATTATCAACTATTCCAGATGCTACAATTATTGATTTTGAAAGACCAGAAAGCCTTACAGTGCTAGAAGAAGGTAATCTAACTTCTATTAATGTTGGTGGTATGGAAGTTATGAAAAATTATTCTTTGAATGACAAAGAGGTAAAAACCATTAAACAATCTCTTCAAGTGAAAAACATTGGTATTTTATTCAAGACTTTGAGCTTTGATTTAGAATATAAAACTCGAAATTTTATTGTAGAACATAAATTAATCTTCAAAGACGGATTGACTGAAGGAATCCTAAACAATTCATCTTCACATTCAAATGTTCATGTAAAAATTACTCAGGTTGAATTTGATAACAATGCTCACCCTGTGACTATCAATATGTGCAACCAAACTTATCAAACTGAACTTCCATATATGTTAGTTCATATTGAATACAGTAAGTCATAAATAAAACATAAAAAACATAAAAGCCTCTTTCAGAGGTTTTTTCTTATAGCTAAAATATCGCAAATGTGATATAATGGATTTATAAAACAAATTTTACCAATAGGAGAAAACAGGAAATGTTAAACAATATAAAGAAAAAGCTAGAGACATTAATTCTAAAAACTCTGTATGTACTATATATGTTCCCATTTTACACAATCAATTTTTTATTTAGGATTAAAGAGGCTGATTTACTTTTTTCAGTTGTTGCTTTTTTCAGACTTATAACATCAGTTTGTTTGGGTGTAGCACTTTGGATTTGTAACAATGCAAAGGATGCTGATGTTTTTATGTTTATTATTTTACTGATTTTGTTTCTAATTTCAATCGTATCTACTGTCATTGATGGTGTCACTTTAGCAGCACTTAAAGATTCTAAAGAGAGATATGAAGAATTATTGCCGGTAAAATCAGAGCATTATCTTGTTGACTATAGCACAAGAAAAGAACTTGACATTACCAACAATAAGAACATTGAAATCTTTATAAATTCATGTAAAGTTGGGAAAAGAAGTCAATTCAAGCACTTCCCTGAATTTACTCAAATGATGTTAGAAAACAAAAAAGAAAACCCATATCAAAAAAATATTAAACTTAGTTTTTTACATAGGGCCACAAATACTTTTGATGCGCCAGATGCTCAAAATGTTTGCCTGAGATTTTTATTTGATGTATTAGATGATAACACTTTTAGAACGTTAGGACTGCTAGAAAACAAAAATCAAGAATTAATATATTTGAAAAGAAAGATTTTAGAAGAACTTGAATTTGAATTTGTATTTCTAAATACATATAAAGGTATTCAATATGGGAAATTTTTTGGTGTAAAAATTGAGGAACAAAGAACTTTCATTGATGCTACCATTAGAATTTTTGAGTCAGAATCTAAAACACTTCAAAAGGTACTAGAAAAAATTGAAGCTGAAAAAGAAATAGAAACACTAAAAACCAAATTAAATCTAATTTCAGAGATAAAGGAGAACTAAAACTATGTCACTAAAAACATTTATTATCAATAATTCAAATAAATTTTTTGCCAAAACTCATGATTATGAAGAATTAAAGACATGGATGGAGAAGACTTCTGATAAGTTTTATGCTTCGTTTGTTTTCTCTTGGATTTTGGCAGGTGTATCTTTTAGTATAGAATATTTTATCTTTAAAAAAGACGTGCTTTTAAATATTTCTGGTTTTTGGATTTTATTTATACTAGGACTGTTTCTATTTGTATTGTCGGGAGTATTCATTTACTACAAAGACTTTGTAAAAAGGATTGAACCAACAATTCTTAAAAAATCAGGAATATCTACTTGGAGAGAAGCCTATCCAAACCAAAAAGATATTAATGTTTGGATTGAAATTTTTACTAGTATGTTTGATTCTGATTCATCACTTTTAGATTTATCGTCATACATTAAAGTTGGAGAAAATTGTTTATGTGAAGAAGATACATATGAACGTAATTTTCTACTCCATATTTTGAATTCGTACTCAAATAATCAAGAAATGCAAAATCCAGTTTCAATTTATTTTGAAAAAGATGTTAATGGAGAAAAGGCAATTATCCCATTTGAGTTTTCAGACAAAGTAAAATATAACAAGCATCTCAAAGGTCAATATAAGATTAATGTTGATGAAACACTAGAAACGCTCAAAGAAACCATGAGGTTGGATAGTGCTTACTTTGGACAGATTAGAGAAGAAATTCTATCTAATTCAACATTTTCTGTTTCTAAACTTGAAGTTGGCCGTCAACTCATTGATTACAATGTCTATGGACATAACTTTCAAGATTTAGGCTATGTTATAAGGGTGACAATAGATGTGAAAGCCAATGAAGAGCTGCAAAATAGTCAAATGGTCAATTCAATAGCAACTTCAGCAGAAAAAGACTATAAACAAAAAGAAGATGTAGAAAAAGTTAAAGAAGCTATGTTGGAGTTCAGAACGTCACTATTATTCTAAGACAAAATAACAATTTCCTGTATAATAATATTTGTAAAAAATTATTTTTATTTTACAAATATTATTTTAATTTATAGGAGGTCATTAAAATGACAAAACAAGTTAATTCAAACTTTAATTTTATTCTAGACAATGCCAAAAGCTTGTCAATCAAGGTTCAAAAGAAAGCGTTGAGAGGTGAATAAGAAGATGGGAAAAGCTATTGTATCTATTCTTAACACTCTTTTCTTCAAGGCCACTCATTATCAAACATTAGGATATAAAATAGAAAAATTTAGTGAAAAATTATTTAATTTTTCTTTGGTAGTTTTGGGGTTATGCCTTATTGGATTCTTTGTAGAACCTTTTGTTCGACATGATTGGTTTGGTGGTGTTCCTAGTGGATATATATTTGTCGGCATTGGTATCTTAGTTTTCTTTGTTTTTCTGAGTGCTCCTCTTCTGGAAGACACAAAACAAATTGTAGTTAAAAAACCAAAAATTCTCAAAAAACACGAAGTGAAGAGTTGGAAGCAAATCAGTGGGAATCATGATAACATTGATGTTTATTTCAAATCTTTCCCAACATTGACTGAATTTGCAGCCATTAAAGTTGGAGAAAAATACTCTAACTGGGAAGTAACTTCATATACAGCATACAACTTCCTGAGTTACATTTTTGAATCATATGTGACAAATTACAAATTTGACGGTAATGATACAGAGGGTGTCACACATTCAGTTGCCATTGATTTTGAAAAAACTGTTAATGGTAAGGTTTATAAAAACCGCTTTAAGTATGAAAGTGAGTTAGGAAATGATTTGCTTGCTGAATATACAGTCAATGTGGATGAGACAATTCAGTCTGTAAAAGACCTTATCGAATTGGATTTAAAACACTTTGATTACATCAAAGAAGATATTCAGTCTCTCTTGGTTTTCTCTATTTCTAAAATTGAAATTGGCCGCCAAGATGTTTCTTATCGTTATTTTGGACACAAATTTACAGATGTTTTCTATATTGCAAAAGTAACTGTAGATGTTGAAGCATCTGAAGAATTCACGAAAAATAAATCTGAAATCATCAAGAAACTCAGAGCTGTTCGAGAATTGCAAATCAAGGAGAACAAAGAGAAAGCAGAAGCTGAAAAAGCTCTTTCTGAACTCAATCAAAACTTGTTATAAGAAGAAAGGTGTAGTATATCAATGTTAAAAAAACTAGGAAAATTTCTTTATGAAAAAGAGATGTCTGAAATTCGGTCTATTGTCGAATATTTACATTTTAAAGTGGTTTCAGTTTTTTCAGTTATCCCATGGTTTATCATCATTCTTGACAAAAGAAACTCTATTTTTTATCCCATCAATTCAAAAGAAAATTTTTGGAATTCAATAATGCTTCTGGTCTTCCTCTTGGTTGTCAACATGATTTGGTATATAATTGTAGGTCATTTCTTATTAAAATATATTGAGCAAATCAAAATGCAGCCTAAAAAAGAAGGCAAAACATCATGGAAAAAGATTTGGGAAAACAATCAAGATATTGATGTTGAGCTTTTGTTTGAAAAAATGATTGATGGTGGATGTTTTTTTGTTCATGTAGGGGAAGTATATAAAAAGTTATATAATAGCCATTCATGCAGGTCACTTTTCAATATAGTAAGACGAAGCAATCGTTCTAATCTTACTTGTTGCAATATTTATATTGAGCAGATGACATTTTTAAAAAATGAACAAAAGAAAATCTTTAGCTACAAACTTAAAAATGGAGAAGAAACAACAGAACTACCACTTCGTTTAGATATAGAAATTTCCGATTTTATTGAAAAAGAAAACTTATTATCGGATGATTTATGGGAAAACTGTAAAGACTTACTTTCTTGTGAAATTGTTTCTTTAGAATTAGGAAAAACAACCCTTGAATCTAATATTCTTGGTTATGTTGTTCAGTCTGAACATTATGAACTAAGAGGAGTTCTTAGAGTGTTTGAAAAAGATGATAAAGCAAAAGAAGATTTATTAACTTTACAAGAACAATTTAAAGACCAAAACCAAACATTGTTAGAATTAACTGAGTTTGAACAAAGTATTAAAGATTAATCTAAAAACACCATAGATTTAATTAAAAAAATAAAGTTCAAAACTCGACAATAAAATACCGTTATTCACTAAAGAAAACGGTATTTTTTATTGACATTATCGTATAAAAGTGATAGAATAATACATGTAGTAAGGGATAGCAAAACAACCAAGCGATTTGCCTCCCATCCTACAACTTTATTCATTATAATCTCCCAAAAATCTAGGAAGCCACAATCATGGTTTCCTTAATGGAAGGATGGCTGAGTAGGCTGAAAGCGGCTGATTACTAATCTGCTAACTGGTTGTCCGGTTCGGGGGTTCGAATCCCTCTCCTTCCTTTGATATAGATAAAATGTCTTGTCACCAATAAAAAATGTAATGTAGTTTCAGCCAATTTTCGGTTGTTCTTAGAGATTGGTCAATTTCTTTGGGGAAAGAATTGATTAATTAAAATCAAAATTTATGTTAGAAGAACAATCTTGTGCAATAGTTTGATGAAGCGCTACGGGAAACCAATGAGGATGAAATCTTTTTCTTAAAAATTTCAAGATGCTGGCTCATTACTCATATTTGTTATTGTTTTCATTTAGCCATAGACCTCCTTATAATTGTAAAAAAGTGAATCAGGAAAAGGTGGCAAGACATCTATATACTAAGAAGGCCTACAAAAGGGGCTTTTTTAGTTTTCTTTTATAATATTTCTTGTAAGATTTCATTTTACAAAATAATATTTTTATAATTGGAGGAAATAACTATGGAAGTTATTGTAAAGACAACTGTTGTGCACAAGATGGATATTCAAGATGTTGAGGCTTTTAAAGCTTATATAGCGGAAGAAAATTCCCACCAAAAAGATTTGCCTACCTTGGTTTCTGTTTTCGCTAAATCTTCCAAAGAATATGTCAAAGGAGAAACAAAGGTTTATTTAGATGAAGAAGATTTTGAAGAAGAGAATAAACAAGTAATTCTCAAAACAGAAAACAAATCTTCTTCTGATGATGCAGTATCATCTATTGTTATCATTGAGCCTGACGGATATAACCAAGTCTCTTTATTAGTCTCTCAAAAAAATAATAAACTTGTTATACAAAGTTTAGAAGCGGATTCTCTGAAAAATTCAGAACCTATTATCATTCACTTAAAAAAGAAAGAGGTGGAATAATGAAACAAGCTGACAAAGAGAGACAACTGCAAGAGATTGAACAAGCCTTGTTTCGATTCAATAGGTTATTGATTGATTTACAACCAGAAAAACATCATCACACAATTGCTGCACTGAAAGATAATCAAGAGGTGGCTGAGATGTTAGAGGCAGGAACGCCAATGTATACATTAGAAGCCAAGGAATTCATTAAAGATGTAAACAACATCTGGAGTGAATTTTATCCATCTTAACTTTTATCAAACAAAACTCTAGTACATCCTAGAGTTTTTCTTTTTGTTTGTTATTGCAGCTTTATATCTTATATGATATAATTTAATTAATAAATAAAACAACAAGGAGAAAAACAATCAATGCCTAAAAAAATCAATCTTGCAGACTTTGTTTCCAAACACAGAAAGAAACATAATCTAACGCAGCGTCAGTTAGCTGAAAAAGCTGGCGTTCCTCAATGCACTATTGGCCGCATTGAAACAGGTAAGACAGAACCGTCTATAAACATGCTAGAGAAAATTGCTTCAGCAACCAATTGTGTTCTAAAAGTTTCATTCGAAGAAAAATAACGTCTGCTCTACACATCAATAAGAACATTTCAAAACAAAAACCATTGACAAAAGTAAACATACCTGATATAATATAGGTATAGTTATTTGATAAGGCTCGTCAAACACTTAGTACCAAAATGTATGAGATTGAAAGTTTGTTCTAAAGGTTGCTACCAACAACTCATTTAGAAAAGTAAAAACTGAAAGTTTCTGCAAGAGCTACAAATCCCACACAATGAGATGTGGAACACAATGGCAGAAAATATCTTATTGAAAGAAAAGAGGGCACTCCTACCAAGTGCTCTCTTTAGTTTTGTTCAATACAAATTAATCAATCAATTATTCAACAAGGAGATTTTCATGTCTAACAACACTCACTCACTCACTCACTCACTCACTCACTCACTCACTCACTCACTCACTATCAACCAACGCCGAGGTTGCTACATGGAGACTGCCTAAAATTAATGCCTAAAGAACTGGCTGACAATTCTATAGATTTAGTAGTCTGTGATTTGCCCTATGGCACAACCAATGCAAAATGGGATTCACTCTTAGATTTAGACGCGCTTTGGTCTGAATATAAACGAGTTGTAAAACCTAATGGAGCTATTTTACTTTTTGCTCAAACTCCCTTTGATAAAATTCTTGGCTGTTCTAACATAGAGCAACTAAGATATGAAATCATCTGGGAAAAGACACATGCTACAGGCCATCTAAATGCAAAGAAAATGCCATTAAAGGCCCATGAAAACATTTTAGTCTTTTATGAGAAACTGCCAACATATAATCCACAAAAAACACAAGGACATACAAGAAAGGTTTCATCTGCTAAATCAAAGACTAAGGCGCTGATAAAACACAAAGAAAACATGAAAGACGGCAAAGCCATTTATGGGGCATATAATGAAACCAGTTATGATTCAACAGAACGTTATCCACGAAGTGTTCAAGTATTCTCAAAAGATGTTCAAACATCAAAGCTGCATCCAACGCAAAAACCAGTTGCTTTACTAGAATGGCTAATCAAAACTTATTCCAATCCCGGCGATACTGTTTTAGACAACACAATGGGTTCAGGCTCTACAGGTGTTGCTTGTGTTAATACTGGGCGTAAATTTATTGGAATTGAATTAGATGAGAAATATTTCTATATTGCCAATAATCGGATTTTAGAAACAATGAGTAATGAGAATAAAGATTAATAGCTATCTTATTGATTCCGCTTAGTTTATAATAGTAGTTGTAAATTATTTTACAACTATTATTATTTTTTTAACATAAAGGAGTTTTTATAATGAGAGTAAAAAACATGGTAAATGGGCAATCGTTTTTCTTCAATCCTAATGGAAACCATCTCATTTTAGGTGAAAATGGAACTGGGAAGAGCACATTCCTAGAAACTTTACAAAGGCCTGATGATATTGATACATTTGAGATTGATAACACTATTGATATGAATCTCAATAATGAAGGAGAAAAAGTTGAATTTGTAGAACCAGTATCTGTTTATTCTAATTTGGGATTATCTAAATTGGTTCACGAATTTTATCGTCATAAACTTTGTGATGGAGATGTTTATGATAAGGTCTTAGATGTTCTTAAATCTTTTCCCGGACTTAAAGATGTTTTGGAGCAAGAAATTGACTGGCGTTATGATGAGTATGACGCTAGTTCAGGGCAAAAAGAAATTATTCGAACAATTGTTTCTTCAACGCTGCTAATCTTGGATGCAAAATCTGAGGGTTCACATATCCATCTTTTATTTGATGGATTAGGCTCTCAACTGAGTTCTTCAAATGCTGAAAAGATTCCTGAGGCATTGTTAGATGTCATTGAATTTCTAGATTACTTATATCCTGAATTGCCAAAGACCAATATCTCAGTGGTAACATACAACGAAAAGATACATATGTTCTTTTTGACTCAAAAAGGTTTCAACCTTGTGGAAATGTAAAATCCACATCAATTTTATTAAAAGACTAGATTTTTTAAATTTTCTAGTCTTTTTTTAATTATTTTTTATAGCAGATGCGATATTTTTCTCCAAAATATGGTATAATAGATACAACAATTAATTAAGGAGAAGCAATAACTATGAAGATGTTTATGAGTCCTGATAATCAAGCTAATGAGTTGAATAGATTCTTTTTTGAATCAACACCATCTGGAGTGTTGATTGGAATGTTTTTTCTATTTTTAACTGTTTTTCTTTATTGGCTTTTTGTTTCTGTATATAAAAACACTATTGTGAAAACAAGATTTTTCCAAGAAAGATTCACAACAGGACATCCATCAATTTCCAATTCAGCTTATGATAGAGTGGATTTTTATTTTATAGGAATTTTAGTTTCGTCATTACCAGTTCTATGTATTTTCTCTTTGTTATTTTCTCACGTCTCTCTGTTCCAAACTTATTCAAGGGAGTCAGAGGTAATTGATAATCTTAGAGTAGAAGATATTTTCAAACAATATGACTCCAAGGTTGTTGTTACATATTGGAATGATAGTTACTCAAACTATACAGAAAATGAAGTTAAAAATGTAATTTTGGTATTAGAGAGAAAGGATAAGTCATCTTTTTATCCTAATCCTTATTATTTTAAACCTATAGAGAGAATTAAAATTTCAATTAGTAGTATTGGTGACAGAGGGTTTAAAGTTGTTGACTTGAGTGATATTGCCGCCATTGCTCCTCGCAAATTCTTCATAAAGAAAGAAGATGCTCCAGAAATTTATAAAAAAATATTGAAATATGAAAAAGAAATAGAATTAAAAAACGAAAGAGAGAATTAAAATATGTTACCAAATCCTACAGAAATCAATCCTATTTTAGAATTATTTTTACCTATAAAAATCCCATTATCGCTTATTTTCATTATAGGTGTTATACCTTTTATATTTGGCTTCATGGTGATATTTTTGGACGTTATTGATTTAAAAAAATGGAAAAAAAGGTTTTGGACAGCATTTCTCCTTGTTGTTACAATTATTGTTTCTTATTTTATTGTATTCTTTTCTATTGATACTTTTGATAAAAATATTAACAAAACGCCATTAAAAACTGTATTTTCTGGTTATTACGTTGCGAAAATTAATCAATCAGAAGAATCTGGCAATCAAAAATCAGAAAAATTAAAAGTTCTTTTCAAGGTCTATCTAAACAAAATAGAAGATGTTGAAACTATCAATATGAGGCTTAAAGACAATGTCGTATTGCATGTTTCAAAAGTCAATAAAGACAGTCTTGAAATTGTTTTACCTAATGAGGATGAAGAAGATAAAAAGGTAGAAATAATTAAAAAAGAGGATGCCCCAGAAATCTTCAATGCCTTAAAGAAAATCAAAGAGGATGAGCAATGGATAGAAGTTCAAAAAATGATAAGAGATAGACAAGTGAAAAAGGAAGAATAATATGAGCATGAAAGAACTGGCAGAGCATATTCTTTATGTAGCTCATAAAAATAAAAAGTCTATAACAAACTTACAATTGCAGAAGATACTTTATTTTTCATTACGTTATTCTGTTCCTGAAATCGGTCTTAGAGCAGCTATTCAAACTTATAATGAACCTTTCATAACTACAAAATATGGCCCTCTCGTAAAGTCTCAATATCAACGTTTTTATGGATATGGCTCTAGTCCGATTATAGGAAATGCTACTCAACGCGAAGAATATAATGCCCTGAACAAGATGATTCTAGAATTGTTGGACAAAGATGTATTTGTTCTTGTAAAATCTAGCCAGTTAAATGACTTCTGGAAAAGACATGAAGAAGAAATCGTAAAAGAGGGATTGGTTATTCAATATCCTATTGAAGCTGTTTTGAAACTTGATAATAATAACCAAGAAAGACTTGTAGATTATATTTTTGCTGAGAAGAAGATTAATTAATTTTCTTCTTTTTTCTTTTATAATATTCAATGTAAACCATTTTACAACATTAAATATTTTACAAAAAAAGAAAGGAAACTTGTTTCAACAAATTACACGAAACAAGATGGTAAAAGAAAATGAAAAAAGAATATACAATTCCAGTTGAATGGACTGTTGTAAAAAATATTAAAGTTTCAGCAGAATCTCTAGAAGAAGCAAAAGAACTCGCAGCTTTTGCCTCAGTTGACAATGGAGTATATTTGGATGATTCATTCAGAATCAATGAAGAGCTACTTGAAGAATTTGAGGGAAACCGCAAGATGAAAGAAAATATTGAAAGCAATAAAGAAAAATTGCTAGATAAAACTTTCTCAGATGATTTTCTTTCAACTCTTCCTCTACGTTGGGTATGGGTTGGTAAAGTTGATGCTGTTTTGCCTGATGGCGAAACATGCAAGGCGGTCAAATTCAGTCGTTCTGAAGGTTGGGGAGTGAAGGCTACAACCACAGAAATGTTGTTCGTGCCGCAAGACGAACCAAATCTTTCACTTGAAGAGAATTACTTTGATGTTTATAAAACAGGCTTTGAAGGCTCAGATTCTCTTTATAAGACAGTTGATTTTGTATCAACGTCAGAACTAGAGGGCTATCTCAAAGAAAATCTCAACAACATGGCTGAGTTCTTTGAAGCTATCTCTAAGTAAACATTTTTTCATAATCTCCCACACATACAATAAAAGACTAGATAAAAAATCTGGTCTTTTTTGTTTCTTGCAAATATAGCAAAAGTGATATTTTTGATTATTTGTGTTATAATAGACAAAAAGCGAAACAAAGAGAAAGGATGAAAAAATATAATGTCATATAGATTCACATTTTACTTCAAAAATAACATTAAAGACTTGAAAGATTTCCTAGAGTTTCAAGAAAAAGTTACCACCAGTTTTTCACTAAACAACTTTATCAAATTATTAGATACTTGGATTATTGATAAAGTTTTTCTAGTTAAAAAAGGAACTCTACCCCTAAATAGATTTTACAGTGAACTATACCTGAAATGCCAATCTATATCTATGTCATTTTACTTTTGGCCAGAATATGATTTAGTTGGAACTATTTTGAATTATGGGTCAAATAAAGAACTTGAAAACCTTTATGACTGTAGTTTCTATTTCCAAGATAGCACTGATGCGGATTATCCCTATAGTTCTTATGAGGGGCTGCCTGAAAAACTGTTAAAACATTTTGAGAAAGAAGATGACTATAATACAGCTTTAGAACGTTACCATCAACTTTGTGAGAAGCTGAAGATTAAAGAAATTCTTTATGATAAGGACAATCAGCCGGCTCATATTCTATTGAAAGTCATCAAAGACAGGAAACAAGACATTGCCGTCATGAGGGTGTGTTCAAATATTGAATCTCATTTAAGACATATAATCAGAGACAATAAAGACGTTTTTGAAGAGATGTCTAATTACCTAGAAACAACAAATTGGAACAAATTCAATCAATAATTGATTTAATTATTAAGGACAAGGAGAATTAAAAATTATGTTAGTAAAAACTCTGATGATTATTGGACTAATCTTAGCATCAATGTTGTTGATTGGTGCTACTGTTATTAATGTCAAAGAAGCTGACAAAGAGGGATAATTTATGGAAAAAAATAACAAAAAAATCAAAATAAACCCAAATGTTGATTTATCTGATGCAACACTAGAAGAAATGACGCAAGTAGAACAAGACTTACTTGTAAATCTAGCTAAAAAGAAACTTGCTTCAAAAATGATAGAGGATGCCTACAAAAAACATCCGGATTGGCCATCACCAGCAGCAACAATGATGCCAGTAAGAAGTACAATTGGCTATACAGTTTTGTTTGGTAATTATTATTTGTTCTATTTGACAATTCCTGAATTGCTAGATGTTCTTTTGGTTGATAATGTTTTTTATGATGAAAAAGAAATGAAATGGAAAGCAAAATTCAAGGGCCTTGACCTTGACCGTATTAATGAGGTTGTTGGATTATTTGGTGATTCTATTTCATTTAGAGAGCTGTTTTCTGGCAATGACCTCTATAAACTGATGTTCAAGTTTTCTTTTGTAAAATTTCCTAAATCACCAGTAGGTCTATCTAAACAAGAATTTGAAGACTTGGTTTATGAATGGGCATCGAAACCAGAAATTTTGAAAAATAAGCTGAACATTATCCAAGTTTTAGAAAAAGAACTGGACTTTCATGGATATGATTTGGGAGCTGCCCCGTTTATCAAATTTGAAGATATTCCTAAAAAACTTTATGGAACTATGTTGAATAATTGTGCTTCTGATATTATTAATTATGCACCCAAAACACAAATCTTGGATTTATGGAAAGAAAACCCTGAAAAGCAATTGACAAATTCAAATGGTTTTTATGATTATATTGTTGATGTGGACGAATTACCTGATAATATTTATTTTGATATTCGAATCACCTCAAAGTCTCCAAAAATGACACGGTTTTACTGGCCAAAACAATTTAACAAGCATAGGGGTTATGAAAGATTCCTGCCAAGCAATCTCCAAAGTCCAACAAAACCAAAGAAGCTGCATGAAAAACTTTTGCAACGATTATCTCCTATTGTAAAAATCAAAACCTATCCTAGTGTCAAAGTTGAAGATGTTTTGAAAGAATTAGATAAGGAACAAGAAATTCCTCGTCTTAAGCCTTTGGTCATTTCATACGTTGAATCTCTGCAACAAAAAGGTTTAATTGACAAATTACAAATTGAGGTAACTTTGGAAGATATGTTGGAAGAAACATTGAAAGAGGCTGATTTTGTAGAAAAAGTGAAATCAAGAAACAAAACAGGTTTTCATATTGTAAGTAAATCACTAAATGGAATAGGGGATGAAATTTTGGTTTCAAAATAATTTAGTTTAGACCAGCAGTTCAATTATAATAAATTATAGAAAAATAAAAATAAAGAAAAGAGAATATGACTAGATGAAAGGAAAAAACAATCGAATCTCAAAAATAGAAGAAATTGAAAAAGGCCAAGAAATTCAGGTTGAGTTTTTATATATAGGGGAACAAGAAAAAATTAATGGCTGCACACCCTATAATTACGCTCTGGGTGCTATTGATTTTAAGAACTTAATTTCCCATAGATTTGATGACAAAAACAATGAAGAAATTTGTGAAAAAGTTGTTATATATATTGTGTTACGAGAATATGAAAATAGCAAACAGGACATTCATTACATTGATGTAAGTAACATCTTGAATGATGAAAGAAAGGATTCCGAAAAGGCCTTAGATGCCTTAAAGAAACAAATGGAGCGCCTTTCTATCTTATCTTACAAAGAATTTCTTGATGCTTTTGGGAATAAGGTAATTACATTCACGCCGGACATAATTACTGTTCTATCAAGATATAATTCAACTAATACAAATCTTCTGTTGAAGTTTGATATTTCAAAAAATGATGTATCAAATGTGTCTAATTCATCAGATTCATCATTGGGTAGCATCAACAATCTATACACTTATAATGTGTTTGACGCATTTTCAAAAAAAGCTGAGAAAAAAAAGACGGCTTTGAAAGCACTGATATTACAATCTGGTCAGGGAGTTATGAAGCCTCATTTCTGCATCATGGCTAAAAAAACAAAGAAAGCATCAAAACAAAATGGATGTTTAGAACACCCTCTAAGGCCAAAACCTTTTGATGATAAAAATAAAGAAGTCGCTCATTTTCAAGTGGTTTATTATCCAGCACTTACAGTTGGTGGATTAGAAAACAAAGATAAAAGCTATTTGCTTTGGGAAGATTTCTTCAGCTTGATTGTGCAGGCGCAAAAAGTCGTTGAAATGGTAGATAATGGAGCTATCTTTATTGATGGTGTTTTGTATTTGCCTAAAATTATTGAAAAAGCTTCTATCTCAGAAAAATAAAATAAAAAGACATCTATTTATGATAGATGTCTTTTCTTTTTTCATATATATAATATTTCTTGTAAAACATTTTACAATTATTTTTTTAACAATCTAAAAGGAGGTTCATCAAAATGAACGATAAAAAATTAACACAAATTGCAACTAATGGTATGACAAAATTCAACATTGCGCCTAAGAAGGAAGCAGCGCTTGAACAGTTAAAAGCTATTCAGAAGGAACTTGCCAACATTGGCAAGGAATACAAACTGAATATCATTTCAAAGCTTGATAACTTCCGTACAATCGCAAAGGCCTTGCAAGCTCTTCGTGTGCAGGGAGTTGTTGTACTTACTTTAGAAGAAATCAAAATGATTGGTTTCTATACTAAGTTAGCTCGTCAAAACCTTTTTGAAGAAGTTCTTCTTCGAGAAAAAGTATTTGAAAAAGCTTTGAATAGCTGGGAAGAAGCTAAATCTGTATTTGATTTAGGTGTCAGTTTTACTGAGAATTCTAAAGAAGCAAAAGTAGACGGCAACCACGACATCTATCTAAAGATGTCTGACAAGAAGCCCGGAAAATTGGTAGACATCATTTCAGAAATTGACCAAAACATTGATTTCTGTGAAAAGTTGGTTTCCCAAAGCCGGTTCAAAGAAATTCAGGACACTTTTGCTAAAGCTGGATATGATGAATTTGCAGAGGATTTCAAGAAAGACTTGCGAATCCTTAAGGGCCAATTCGTTATTCTCAAAGAATCTCTCAGTGGCTACAATGTCCATCTTGAAGAATATGTAGAACATACTCTAAAAGAAATGGGCGACTTTGCCAATGCAGCGTTTGACCATTACACGAACATCAATACTCTCAAAAAAATGGAAGAGTATGGTAATTTTCTGGACATGGAAGAAAAGCGTATTAAGGACGAAGAGAAAGAATCAATTGATTTCTTCTGGGGAACATTCAGCAAGAAATTTGTCTGGAATGTTATTCCGAAAGATTTTGCTTTCGCAGTTTTCCGTAAAACAGTTGGCGGCCTGACACAGACTCGTTTCCATGAATTGAGTCAAGAATGGATGAATGATAATTCAAGCTGGACTTACAAGTTTGGCAATTTAAAGATTGTCGTTGGGTCTAAAATGGATGAGGTTGAACCTCTTGAAAAAGAACTCAACATCAAAGTGAAACGTCAAAAAACCGTTCGTGGTTATTTGCGTCTTGTTAAATAATGCTAGTTAATTTTTACTAATTATATATAATATAAAGTCTTTTATTCAATCAATAAATAAAAGGCTTTTTTTATTTTATAACTTATGTTATAATAGAATAAAGAATATTACAAACAAGTAGAATAAAAATAATTGGAGAATTTAAGAATATGAATAAAGCAAAATCTTTTTTATTCAAATTGATTGATGATAAAAAATGGAAATCAACTCAATCATTTGAATTTGATTATCACAATGAAATCTGGAACAGGTTGGCCCTTGAATACTTGGTCAACCCAAAAAGCCATGAGCCTAAAATCTTGCAGCTAAAACAAATTCAGGCAGACCTATTTAATTCAGATAAACACGATTACTGGCAACGCAAACTACAGAATAAGTCTTTAGAAGACTTTGAAATTGCTGTACTGTTGAGTACCTTTGAAAAATGGTACTTAAAACCAGAGAGTATTTCATGGTTTGCATCTATGTTTAAGAAGTTTGAAGAAAAATACAGTAAAAACAATTATACAGGAAGTAAAAATAACTTATTCTCTGAAATTAACTCTGTATTGTCCAGAGATAACTATGAAGCGCCTATTTTGTTTGTTCAGTCTTTAGTGTCTGACAAGTTATTGGACAAAAAGATTGATAAAGAATATCAAGATATTAAAGGAGTATTTTAATGATGAAACGAAACGATTTATATGATTTATCCAGAAAGCTAAACGAAGAACTTTCTAGAATTGCAGAAGATAAACGCTATGTTGATGTTGTTTTTGTAGGACGTTTTCGTGGTTCTAATTTCGGCAGCTTTTATTGGGGCGGCTTGAACACAAATATTTTTCAGTTACTTTTGACTGTAAAAGATAATGGTAAATACACGTTTACTGTAAAATTTGTGGATAGTGTAGAAGATTACAAAAATAAGGCATCTGATTTAGATATTAAAGAATGTTCTAGCATGGTTTGTTTTGACAACTACGAATTTACTACATACGAATCACTTGTAGACCATATTCAGATTATGGTGAGAACATTATTCAAATTGTACGGCATTGAAAAAGAGGTGAATTAAAAACTATGGCATTACTTAAATCAAGAAATTTTAAAGCGGAACGTGCAGCACGCGCCGCATCAAGAAATAATCCAAAAGAAAACAGTCTAAGGCAAAAACCAAAACTAGAGCCTAAATTCCTTTATGGACACAAAGTTCATTTTATGGCTAAAGAAAAACGCCTGAAAAACAAGAGAAAAGCTTACTTCTGGAAAGCTGAAGTAGTTCATCCGTTATCAAGAAGACACAAATTCCTTGAAAAACGTGTTCCTAAGTTAGAACGATATAAAGACAGGCGATTCAATAAAATCGACAGATACATTGACCTTGAATACAAGCAACTAGAAGCACTCGAACTACGGCCAACTGCTGTGATTTTTAGTCTTAAAACTAAAAACAAAGAAATTCTTTATAAAGATGGAAAAATTTCTGTTAAAAATCAGCACAACCCAAAAAATCCTAAATTCCAAGCAAATCTAACGTTTAAAAACGTGGATGGCTCAGATAACATGTTATCATTTAGTCAAAAAGAAATTATGGAATTATGGCTGCTTCGTCGCCTAGAAACATCTTTTAGTGGCCCTGTTGGCAAATGGGAAGTTCAAGACTACTATTACCATGCTAGAGCTGTTTTTCGAGTTGTATATGCTTTGCTTGTTAGTTCTAAATAAAGTAAAACAAAAAAAGACGTAAATTTTACGTCTTTTTATCTTGCGTTACGAATTAGATTTAGTAATTTAGTAATTCAAATCAATTTGTAATTCACCTGAAACCTTGTGTTTCATGTCAAAAATGTTCAACAAGTTTTCTGAGCGAAGATGTTTGAGCCGTTGGTTTATATCTTTTTTCACCAATTCAGAGCACATCTTAGAATTTTTCTTGATGTATTCTGTAGGAACAAACTTACTGTTTCCTGTATAGTTTTCAACCAAATCGTACAGGGCCAAATCTCCAAGGCTTTCAAACAATGGAACAATTGTATAACCTGCTGCATCAATAGCAGATGCGTAGCTCATTGACTCTACAGTTTTATAATCATGCAGAGAAACAGCTTTGTCCAACAGTAAACTTGGTGTCCAATGCCCAAAATCATTGAGCAATTTATTGAAATCTCGCTCAACCCAACCAGAACGAAATTCTGCTTGAGCAAGTCCGACCACAGCATATCCACCGGGCTTAATGACCCCAAAATCAAGAGGCATAACGGTCTTAGCTCCAGACCACCCAATAGCATTTTCCCAAAGTTCAGCTTCAACGCCCTCAAAAGACTTAGATAAAACCTTGAAGAAGCGAGGTTGATATTCCTCGTCTAGTGATGCGAACACTCCTCCAATTGGAATGTTCTTTACAAGCTCTGATGGAGCAAAAACAACTGATGATGATACTTCCATATCAATTCTCCTTTAAATTTTGAATAATATTTGTAAAATGAAATAAGTTTTACAAGTAATAGTATAAGACTAGTTGTTTTATAATAAAAGATGTAAAACTTTTTATTTTACAAATATATTATTTTAATTTAATTTCAGGAAGGAGTATTTGAAATGACAAATACCAAAACTAATACTTTTATCAACGCTATCAAAAATGTGCTAAAAAATCAAAAAAACTTAGCAAAAGAATCTGAATGGATTCAGTTTTTAAAGGACATTGAATCTCATGTCTTGCACAAGGATAATGGCATTGAACTCATTCAAGCCAATATTGTTTATGATGATGCAGCAAGCAAAGATTTGCAAAAACAAGCCCTTGTTCTGGAAATTAATAAAACTTCCAAAATGGGTAAAGAAATTCCACTGGTTATCAAATTTTCTTGTCATTTCTCTGATGACAAACTATTGATTAAGACAGCATATAAGAACCAAAATTCCTCATATGCTCATCAATGGAGAGCGGAAGATAATTACACTTATCTGTTGAGAGAAATTGATTTTACATCAGAAAGTCATGAAGCGATGAAGAAACAATATAACAACTATATTGATTTTATTAAACATGACATCAACAAATTGTTGGATTTTGCAGATGCACATTAATTAAATCTTTGCTTTAATTTTAGGAGTTTATGATGATGAAAGTAATTACAGCTAAAGTTGTTAAAGAAGAAAAAAGACATCTTCACCAAATGTCTGAAAAAGAAGTAACATACATAGAAAAGACATTACAGAATTTTCTTGGGAAATACTTTTACAATGGTGGCAAATATCGCATTTGCCCACACGCTAAAGAAAGAATTTTTCGGAAAGGCAGAGGCGAAGTAACTAAACGCAGCTTAAAAATGGTTCTTTTGTTTGGTAATCTAATTGAATTTAAGAAGATTACATTTTCAGACAAACAAACAGAACTACGTTGTGTATTTCGTTTAGATGAACAAATCGTTGTTTATGATTTTTTCAGACACACAATCGTTACATTCTGGAAAAATTCTAAGGATGACCACCATGAAACTTTAGATGTTTCTAAATATACACTATCTAGAAAACAAGTTTCTAAATTTCTTGATGAACTTGTTTCTGCTTAGTTTATGTTTCTCTATTATATTAAAGAAGTCTACTTTTTAGACTTCTTTTTTCTTTGACAACTTATAACGTTTGCGATATAATAGTTTCAGAAATAAAAGTAAAGTATGAGGTGCAGATATAGAATATGTTGTTTTTATTTAATCTAGTAATGTTTACAATTTTCTACCTAATCCTAGATTATTGTTTTGTAACAAATGGAAAGCCAACTATAAACAGAGTATTGAATAGCTTGATGTTAATTTTTGGCGTGTTTCTGATGACTGTATGTGATAGATTTTCATTACTGACACTAGTGTTATCCGTATATGTTCTAGCACATGGATATATAGAACTGAGAAAAGTAAAAGAAGACTATGACATCAAGTTCTACAAGAAAATCATGAAATTCTCAGTGATTGTTATTCTTGTCTCTCTTGTGTTACTGGTTATTGGACTATGATAAAATAATTCCATTTTGATTTGATTTAGAATAATTTATTTATTATTGAAAGGTGGTGATAGAATGACCTTAAAAGAAGAGTTTGAAAAACTTCTTTGCGACTACAAAGGTCAGTTAGATAATAGTAATGAGAATTCCCATAAAATAACGAGAAAATTTTCTCGGAAAGTATCTAGATTCATCATTCAGAATATTGAAAATCTGAATGTACACGATTTAGAGCAATTGAATGATTATCCTGAATTACGCAGAAAGATTTCTGGCAAGGCATTGATGGTCTTCAAAGTTGCTCTAAGCCATGAACAAAAATAAATCAAATTAATTTTATATTCAAGGAGAATATTATTTTATGAAAAATATGGTTAAACTATCAATGGTTACATTTGCTGCTATTAGTGGACTTCTTTATTCTAGTAATGTTTTAGCTAGTGAAGTTACTAAAGAGGGTACTGAAGTTTCTGTCAAACAACCAGAAATTGATGTTACTCGTCAAGATGATACATTTTACACAAAGATTGATGTAAAAGTGTCAACAGCAATTCCAGATGATATTACCATCAATCAAGGAGACACAATGACCATGCCTTTGCCTAAAGAGCTTGAACTGGAAACAACTTATGATTTCCCAGTAAATGCTCCCGATGGTGAACCGGTAGGTCAAGCTACAGCGAACGCTACGACAAATACTGTCACTACAGTGTTCAATGATTATTTTCAAAAGAAGCCTTTGAATAAATCAATTTCATGGACTATGCGTACTCAAATCAACCGTGAAGTTGTAAAAGACGAAGGCACAATGCACCTTGATTTTAAAGGCACTGTCGTTGATGTTAAGACTGGCTCAAAAGGAGACACCAACCTCAATGAAGAATTGTATAAATGGGGGCGACAGGACAAGGATGATGCTTCTGTAGTCCACTGGGTGGCGCGTGTGAACTATCGCAAAGCTAGTCTTAAAGGTGTCCATGTTCAAGATACTTGGGATGAATCACAAGAGTATATTCCGGGGTCAATGATTGTAAACTACTTACATTCAGCAAACCCTTGGACTCTTGCATATACTGCTGACCCAAGCTTCGTGAAAATCCGTAAAGACGGTTTTGATGCGGAAGTTGGTGATTTGGATAAAGTTGTAACTTTTGAATACAGCACGCGCTCCAAAGACCGCTCTATCATTCCTACTAATACCTTTACGGTACAAGCGCAAGATTACTTCTTGCAGCACGAAGTGAATTACAAATGGGCGGATGGCTCAGGTGAAGCGGATGGCAAAAACAAGCCAAAAGATAAGGTGAAACCAAAAGAATTCGAACCTAAAAAGGAAGAGAAGAAAAAGACTGAAAATGTCGTGGTGAAACCTAAACCTGAAGATAAGCCAAAGCCTAAAGAAGATACACCAAAACCACCAGCACCAGAGGTTGAAAAACCTAAGGCTGAACCGAAAGAAGAGCCTAAGAAACCAGAACCAAAACCAAAAGAAACTCCTAAACCTAAGGAAGAAAAACCAACACCAAAGCCGGAAGTGAAAGAAACTCCTAAGCCAACTGAGACTAAGAAAATTCTTCCTAAGACTGGTTCAGATGACCATGTTGTAAAAATTCTTGCAGGTCTTGGATTTGGTATTCTGATTGGTGTAATTGCCTTTATGACTGGTGGTACTAAATCAAGAAAGAAAGGTTAAAAAGGGTGGATGATTGGAAGACATCCAAAAAATAAAAGCAAAAATTGAATGGCTCTTGGAAAACTTTTCTCAGAGCGAAATAGCCAAGGAGACAAATGTACCACAGTCTACATTGTCTTACTTGAAGAAAGGTACTCGTAAAATTCGCAACCTCTCTGTTGGTACTGTTCAGGAATTAATTCAATTCTATGACAGGCATTACAAGGACAAAGAGTAATGCGTGGATTTATGAATGTACACGGATATATCAAAATCAGGCTGGATAATACATCTTATTATCCGCCTGTTTCTGGTAGTCAAGACCAGAAAGGATATATTCGCCAAGGATTACAATTAATCCGTGATTATTCTGGTAATTATCGTATTTTTGATAGTCAAAACCGTCTATTAGGAGAAATACCTAAACGACTATCAAAATTATATCATCTTTCTGAAATCATCTACAATAAAAGTTATGAAAGACTTGCTATTCGTTATGAGATAGAAAGAGATAGTTACCAAGGTTTTCTTTTTATTGATTGTTATTAGAAATAAAACGAAAAGACCTCTTGATTACAAGGGTCTTTTTTATTTTTCTGAATTGTTTTATAATATACTCTGTAAAAGATTCATTTTACAAAAGCATATTATTTTATAAAAAAGGAGTATTAACATGGGTATTGATACAAATGTTAAGATTGTTGGTAAGTTGGATGTTGACCAACTTGTTACTTTTATCAAAGAAGAAATTTCTGAGAGCATCACAATTAGTATTGAAGAAGAAGAACAATTCTTTGACACTAGAAGTGATATTGTATTTTTGGGTATTGATGGCATTGAAAAAAGGGATGTGGGGTGGATTCACATTTCCTATAACGGAAAAAATCGAAGCATTTTTTATCTTTACAAAGACACCTTTTGGTTTAGTCCGCAAGATATTGCATCTAATATCAAAAATGGAACTCCAGAACTGAATGGCCTTTATACTTATCTTTCACTTGGATTTGATTCTGATGCTGTTGAAATCATGACAAAGATTGCCAAGAAGTTTGGTGGTTATCTTGATGAACAAGACACTGACAACATCCCTTACAAAAAGGTTGAGATTGATTAACTTTTCATTCTTATTTATTAAATGTCTGAATTTATTTTCAGGCATTTTTTGTTTTTGAAAATCCAAATGACTTATAATATATTTTGTAAAAATATTTTACAATATTATTTTAATTTTAAGAAGGAGGTGCTGTTATGGCATCAGAAACAAAAGTAAAAATTGTAGGTTTTGTACCTTTTGGTGAAATCGTGGATTTTATTGGTTTTGGAATGGAGAATGTTATTGGTTTAGTGTATTTAAAATCTGAAATCATTCAAAAAAGTGAAAAGCCATATCGTCCACTAACACATTCTGATATTGTTGTGGATGGAACAAAATTAATAGAACAAAAAGTGTTAATAGAAATTCTTTATCACAACAAGAAACACAGTATTTTGTATAATTACAAAAATTATATAAAATTCAATATTGATGAAGTCTTCAATAATTTCAAACATGGCACTACGGAATTAAATAATTTCCCTCAGACTGAATTAGTCATGGATGCAGATAGTGAAATCCTTGACATCATGCAAAGAATCGCCTATGAATTCAATGGTTACATTGGTGACAATGATGCTTGGTATGAAAAGGTGAAGGAAGAAGACTTATTCCCTGAAGCTCCAGAAGATACCTATTCACTTCAAATACATGGCATCTTTTATAGCAATCTAAAGAATTTTTCTTTTGATGAAGCCAAAAATAAAGTTTTGGAATACGTTCACAGCATGAAGGTTTTCTTCTACAATGACAGTTACTATGAAGCAGCACTAGAATCTGTTGAAGAGTTGACCCCTGAGAATAATGTTCTACGATTGGAAGGGCCAATGAATTACCAACCTCTCATCAAAATCGTAAAAGACAAAAGGAAACAGAATCCTTTCAGAAAACCAAAACACTCATAATGAGTGTTTTTTCTTTTAGTTTTATAATATTACTTGTAATCATTTTTACAAATATTATTTTAAAAACAAAAAGGAGAAAACAAAAATGGAAAATGTTACAACAAATGTTAAAATTGTAGGTGAGCTGCCATTTCAAAGATTGGTAAATTTCTTTCTTTGGAATATTGATGAGAAAGCTGAACATGACTTTAATGTTGTTGAAGAAAAGTATGACCCATCAACACATAAAGATGTTAGTTTTGAATCAGGAAAAGAAACTGACACCTTGAAAACTGTATCAGGTTTTGTAAAATTTACCTACAAAGGAGAAGCTGGCTCTGTTTCTTATAATTACAGAAATCACTTGAAGTTTGATAAGAAAGACTTGTTTGACAATGCAATTAATGGAACATACAGACTCAATATTTTTTCAACAACAGACCTAACAATGGAATATTCTTCTATTTCAATTATGGTTATGGAAAAGCTTGCTATGTTTTTTGCAGAAAACATCAGACATTTTGAGGGATATATTGACTTACGAAATGATGACAAAATTTGGTATCAAAAAATTGATGCTGAAAAATTTGTCAAAGAAACTCAAGATTCATATACTCTCTTCATTGATGGCAAAGAGGTACTTTTCAGCCATCATTGGAGTGAAATTGAAGATATGCTATACGATTTCTTGATAAGTCTAAGTAGTTATTTCGAAGACTATTATGATTATCTCAGGTATAAAGAATCACTTTCAATTACTGGAACTCAAGGTGGGCTATATATTGATGGTTTGACTATTGATTATCGTCCTCATATCGAAGTTGTTGTGAAATATTTCTAAAACTAAATTTTAAAAAACGCTCTTTATGGGTGTTTTTGTTTTGCTTTATAATAGTAAATGTAATCATTTTTACAAATATTATTTAAAAAATAAAAAGGAGAAAACAAAAATGAAAAAACGTATCAGTTTGTATAACATGAAAAAAGCAGGGGAACATGTTACATCTTTATTTGAAAAATCAAACATGACTTATGAAGAGCTGTATACTTCTCGTCATGAAATTGAGGAAGCTGTTTCTAACTTCATTGAAGAAAATAAGATGGAATCTGGAGATAATCTGATTTTGCTTATTAATGAAACTGAGCTTTATTTTGTTGCCGGTATTGTTCGTGCTTGCTTTTCAAAAAATATTTGCTTAACCGTTGTGTCATTTGAGGATTTTGTTGACAATAACAAAGGGATTTGGAGCATTGAAAATTACTTCGTCTCAGAACAACAAAAAGAAGAGGATATTGATGGGTGTGATGAGTATCCGATTTATAGTGAAGATGAATCGAATATGACATATCCATGCCTTATTGAACTAGAAAACGGTAGCAACGGAATCTTTGACCAGACTTTCTTGACAGAATCTGGGAATGAAGAAAATTGCCATGCTACAGGTTATGAGCTTCGCAACTCTGATGATTGTAGTGACTGGTGGCTTGAATTTGAAGATAGTCACGGCAAACTGTATTATGGTAGGTAATACCAAAAATCAAACACTCTTATTAAGAGTGTTTTTTGTTTGCAGCTATTCCATTATTCAAGTTTATTTTTTGCTTAAATTATGGTAAAATACAAAGAAATAACAAGATAAAAAGAAAGAAGATAGAAAGGAAAAGTAAGATTTAAAAGATGATAAAACACAAATCTTATAAGTTCAGGTTATATCCAACAGAAGAACAAAAAGTCATCTTTACAAAAACATTTGGCTGCTCCAGAGCCATTTGGAATATGATGCTGGCGGATAAAATTAAATATTACAAAGATACAGGCAAGACACTTAATAATACACCTGCTCAATATAAGAAGGATTATCCTTGGCTGAAAGAAGTGGATAGTTTGGCGTTGGCGAATGTTCAATTGAATTTACAAAAAGCCTATCAATCATTCTTTAAGAATAAATCTCATTTCGGATTTCCTAATTTTAAATCTAAGAAAAAAGCTTACAATCAATCCTATCGAACCAATAATCAGAAAGGATTGATAGTGATTAACAATAATAAAATTAGGCTTCCTAAAATTGGTTGGATTCGCTTAAAACAGCATAGAAAGACGACAGGACTTATAAAGAGTGCTACGATTTCAAAGACGGCAACTGGAAAGTATTTCATCTCTATTTTATGTGAAATTGAAGAGAATATTAAAACTTTCCCCAAAACAAATTCCAGCATTGGGATTGATTTAGGGTTAGAATATTTTGCCATCCTCTCTACTGGAGAAAAGATTGAGAATCCTAGATACTTAGTTCGTGCTTCTAAGAAACTAGCCAAAGAGCAGAAAATATTATCTAGAAGAGGGTTGTTAGCCCGGCAGAGAGGTAAAAGTTTAAACGACTGTTCCAATTATCAGAAGCAACGTTTAAAGGTTGCTAAACTTCACGAGAAGATTTCAAACCAGAGAAGAGATTTTCTTCATAAATTGAGTACAACTATTGTCAAGAACCACGACATGATTTGTATGGAAGATTTATCAAGTAAAAATCTCATGAAGAATCACCGTCTTGCCAGAGCGATTGGAGATGCCTCTTGGTCTGAATTTGTGAGGATGTTAGAATATAAGGCGGATTGGTACGAAAAAACAAGTGTCAAAGATAAGCCGCTGGTTTCCCTCTTCTCAAATTTGTTCGAACTGTAAGATGAACTCTGGGAAGAAGCCACTCTATGTGAGAGAGTGGACATGTGAACATTGCCAAACTCACCATGACAGAGACCTCAATGCAAGGGTGAACATTCTAAATGAAGGCTTGAAAATATTAGCTTAATTTAATATAAAATAAAATAATTTAATTTAACCGCAGGAACTGCGGGGATAGCTTGGTAAATTTGTGTAACCTCTATTGATTAGACAACTAATCAACAAGTCTGCACACTACCCAAGAAGCTCCTCCCTCTTAATGAAATGGAGGGAGAGGTAGTTCACAGATTTTCCTTATCCAAAATTAAAAGAATTTTCATTTCTAAAAGAACATCAGGACAAACTTATAAAATTATCAAGGCAAGAATAATAAGGTCTTTTGCTTATAATAATCAATGTAAAACAATAAATTTTACAATAAAATATTTAATTTTAAATAGAAAAAGGAGAAAAAGCATGACAACTTTTTTGGCGACAGTTGAGGGTTTGAAGTTCCTCAAAAAATCAATGGACAATCTTATGGCCGAAACAACCAAAGCTGGCAAAGAAACAGTCTTACGTTTCAATAAGGCTGATGAACGTTTTAAAGAGCTGCTAAAATTCTTGCTAAACAATGATATTACTATAGGAATTTCAGCAAAAAAACTAGAACGCCGGAAGTCATTCAGTGATGACATTCATGAAGAAAATTCTGGACAAGAAATCAATAATCTTTTAAGTTTATTGAATTATCTCAAAGTGAATAATACTGGCCGAGATGCAGATATTCGTGTTGTTCACCAATATATTCAAAGTCAACCAGAAGAACTTCATGATTTCATTGAAAAGGTGGTAACAAAATCTCTTAAACTGGGTGTCACAGCCAAAACAGTCAATGCCGTTTACGGAGAAGGATTTATTCCTGTTTTTGAGGTTCAGTTGGCCAAATCAATTGACAAACTAGATTCAGAAAAACTAAAAGCTCTTATAGGCTTTATCACACTGAAGCTAGATGGCCACAGAACGCTTGCTCAGGTTTCTTTTGATGAACTGAATGGCATTGGTGGCTGTATCAACGTGAATTTCTTTACCCGGCAAGGTAAACCAATTACAGGAATGACAGATGTTGCAGCAAGCATCTTTAAATCTTTTGACTGGAACAAACTAGCGAAAGTATATCCAGAAGGACTATTCTTAGATGGTGAAATCCTGATTACAGAATCAGATAAACCAAAAGAAGAATGGTTTAATGAAACTTCTAAAATCATCCGTAAAGATGGCGAGAAATCAAATCTGACCTATCATGTATTTGATATTGTTGGAACAGATGAATTCTTCCAAGATAAGAAATCTATTCTTACTTATAAAGACCGACGGAACATGTTAAATGATGTTTTCTTGGATGTTTCTGATGCAGCAGGCATTGAACTTGTTCCTGTTCTCATGGAAACAGTAGATGTCTATAATGACCTAGAGGCTATCTACAAACTCTTTGATGAGCAAGTTGCTCTAGGAGAAGAAGGTCTGATGCTAAATCTTGACACGCCTTATGAATGTAAACGTCATAATGGCCTCTTAAAGATTAAGCCTACCAAATCGGCCGACCTTGAGATTATTGGATTTGAACCCGGCGCTCCATATACCAAGTATGAAAATACTCTAGGGGCATTGATTATGGATTTTGATGGTGTTCCTGTTAAGTTTGGTTCTAGCCTTACAGATGAGCTTCGAAATGAAATCTGGAACAACCAAGAAAAATATCTTGGAGCTATTGGAGAAATTCAATACACTTCTTACAGCAAAAATCAAAACAATGATGAAATCAGCTTACGTTTCCCTCGTTTTAAAGGGATTCGAACTGACAAATCTGTTGAAGATGTGAATATTGAATAATTAAATAAATTCAATCAAAAAAGACTAGAAAATAATTCTGGTCTTTCTATTTTCCTTACTAAATCCTTGACGTATTTAAGGTCTTTATGTTATTATAAATATAGCTCGTATACCATGATGTATAAGGAGTTTGCGAAAGTGTTTCTTACATTAAGAAGCGCTTTTTGTTTTGGTTATTTCATAAACTGTTTCTTGTTGAGTTAATTGTATATAAAAATGTTTTATACTATATATTGTAGCTAATTTCAGTTTTAGCTATAAAATAAATACTAATCTAATTTAATGTGATGTGAAGAAAGGAGACTTTTATATGAAATTGAAGTCTTTAAAAACAAAAGCGATTGCTGCTATGAGCGTAGCCGGATTGGCCCTTAATTTGGCTTCTGCTGTGCCTGTTATGGCTAGCGAGACCAAACCATCCACTTATGATGTGAACACGACTATGGGCTATGCAGGGCCGCCAGAAGCTGCCTTCAAGAAGTGGCAAGAAAAATCAGTTAAGCCAACTGTAATTAAAGGCGTAAATGACAATATTGCTTATTATGGTTATGTTGATGGTTCTGGTTATTGGCAATACTATACAGATGGTTATGGAAACTACATGTATTTGTACAATGGTTATTATTACTACTATTAGATGAATTAAAAAAAGGCTAGAGTTAAATTAAACCCTAGTCTTTTTTATATTGTTTTTATTTGTCAGCAGAAGTAATTTCTTCAACTTCAATTACAGGTTGTTCATCTTGCTTCAACTTATTGACGGTCATATTGACACCTAAAGCACCAGTCAGCAATTGTCGAATGTCAAATCCTGCACCTTGTGACACTTGGTCAATAGTCTGCATGATGTCTCCAACCATTCTAGAAGCGTTGCCCTCTCCGTACATGGTGATTTTATCCACTTTAGTAAGAGGTTCTGCCACGGCGCGTGCGATTTCAGGAAGTTTATCAACAACCATCTCAGTAATCGCAGCTTCCTGCATTTTCTTCATAGCTTCCGCTTTCTTATCTAGACCTTGTGCTTCTGCTTCAAGTTTCAACCGAATAGCTTCAGCCTCAGCACGTCCTTTAGCCTCAATTGCTTCGGCTTCTTGTAGTTGAGCAAACTTCTCAGCCTCAGCTTGGGCCTTACGAGCTTCAGCTTCTTTTTGAGTCTCAAAGAGTTCTGCTTCTGCCTGACGTTGACGCTCAATCAATTGAGCTTCTGCCGCTTGTTGACGAGCGTATTTGTCTGCTTCTGCCTGCTTACGAACATTGGCATCTAGTTCTTGCTCACGAACCTTAACTTCGCGTTCCTTAACTTCAGCTTCTTTCTCTTGTTTCATGATGTTAGCTTCGGCGGCCACGCGCTCTTGCTCACGACGTTGAATTTCGGCCTCAATGCCTTTTGCAGCATCTGCCTTAGCCTGAGCAATGTCAGCTTCTTGTTTCAAAGCAGCCTGCTTCAACTTCAATTCATTTTGCTTTTGAGCGATTTCAAGGTCAGCAGCTATCCGTTTGTCATTAGCCAGCTTATCTTGTTCAGCTTCTACTTCTTTACGCTCACGTTCAGCCTTAGCTTTAGCAATCAAGGCATCTTTCTTAATTGTTTCAACGTTTTCAATACCAAGATTATCAATTACGCCGCCCTCATCAGAGAATGATTGAACAGTAAAGGCAATGACTTCCAGCCCCATTTTTTCCAAGTCAGGAGCTACATTATCCTGAACTTTAGAAGCGAATTCTTGACGGTCATTAACCATCTTACGCAATTCCATTTGTCCAATCACTTCCCGAAGATTACCTTCCAGAACATCTTGGATGGATTCAGAAATATCAGTAGTTTTCCAATTCAGGAAGTTTTCAGAAGCTTTAGCAATCATTTCATCGCTAGTACCGATTTTGAGCTTCACAGCAGCATCAGCACGCACGTTAATAAAGTCTTTAGTTGGAACAGATTCAGATGTACGAACATCAGTTGAGAATTGTTCAATATCCAAATAAGAGCGACGCTCAATAAATGGAATCATGAAACCAGCTTTACCACGAAGATGTCGGAGTTTACGCAATCCTGTAATAACAATAACTTCATTTGGTTTCGCGTTGACATATCCTTTAACAAGTAAAACCAAAATACCAATAATGATAAGAACAACTGGGATTAGCCAAGTTGGAAATTGAGATAATACGTCCATAATTTTCCCTTTCTTTTTTCCGAAAATTTATTTTATCTTTATGAACCATCCCTATAAAAAGGATAAAGAAATTATATCACAGAAAAACAATAAAACAAAAAATAATTAGAAGAAATTAGAATAAAAAAGAACAGAACCTACTTTTTAAGTTCTGCTTTTCATTCCTGATTCTTTAATTTCATGTTGAAGTTAAATTAAACCAGAATAATATTCCAACATCATTTCCTTTGAGATGATAGTGTTGCTTGATTCTTTAAGAGGTAAATCTCCTCTAGTTTCTAACCAAGGCCTTTCTTTTCTAATCAACTCACTCAGCCAATGAGGCTCTTTATTGCTATAAACTTTGATGATAACATCCAATGTTTCTTTTTCATCTTTAGAAAAAGAATATCCACTAATATAAGGTTTGAGCTTATTAGTATTGACATTGAGGTCTTTGGGTAAATCAAAGATATTATAAAGTTCTGGACAAACAGGGCCACTAGACCAAGCTTCAAAATCTTCTTCAAACAAAGCATCATTATCCCAAGCTAAAGACCATGCCTGAGCATAGTAGCAAAGCCTTTGTATGTTCATAAATGTTGTCCACCCAATCTCATTTAGAATGTAATAAGCTGCATCAAAAATTGTTCCTTTATCTTCCATATTTCTCAGTTCCTTTTTTAAAATTAGTCTTTGTTCACTTAATTAGATTATACCATAATTTCAATCAATTTAGACAAAAAGAAATCCCACCAGAATTTTGGTGGGAATTGTAGCTAGTGAAATGTTTCCGCAAATCACTAGGTTTCTCATGAGTTGGTGAAAAGTAGGAACATCTTTCACCTATTCATTTTACAATATTATTTTTTTACAACCCCTACACTCGCTAGGAGGAACAAGTGTAGGTAGAAAGGATTTTTTGTCCTGATATTCTCATATCAAGTACATTATTAGTATATCACCATCACTATGTTTTGTCAATAGTTTATAAATATTTTTTCAACAAAATATAAACATTTTTGAATCGGAATAGTTAATATAAAAACAGGGCTATAGGTTTTATCAGAATGACATATTTCTCACAAATCAAAAAGAAAAATAGACAAATAATTTGTCTATCTTTCTCTATTAATTTATCATTCATAGATAAGGATTAGCAGCTCCTTATCTATAACTAGAATATCACATTCAATTTCATCATGCAATAATTTATTTCAATTAATAGGAAAATTCTGGGCAAAGCTGTCATCCTTGACATACAAAGGAGAATAGATTTCCTTGTGTAATTGGCTATCAGACAAAAGATAACCATTATCCAAGTAATCACCAATTGAATCCACCCAATCACGAATATATTGATAAGTGAGCGGCATGTGTTTCTTAGTAATACCTAAATCAAGGAATTTACTTTTCTTCTCTGTTGAATGGACATGGATGCCATCTGGCAGAGCTTCAGGAGCAATAACACCTTTAATATCAATAGGCCTATCAGCAATCATGACATAAGCTTCCATCAAGAATTCATCTTCTTTAATGTTGTAATCTAATACAATCTTATGAAGCAGCAAACGTTCTTCTTCAAACTTATGAACACTGATATTCCGTCTTTTCTTTGAATGACGTTTTTTGTTGTTTTTCTTAGCCATAGAATTTTCCTTTAATTAATCCTTTCTTTTATTCCAATAAAACAATTTGTTTTTTACTTAGCTAGTGCATAAACTTCATCACGCAATTCAATCAATTCAGGAGATGCCTGATGGTCTTCTAGGAATTGAATGATGTCTAACAACAGCTCTTGTTCATGAGGAACAAGTTTTTCTTGCAGTTTTTGCCATTGTTTATCCAGTTTTTCTTGGAATACTTGAATGGCATTGAGGTCTTCCTCAGCAAATGCGCTAGAAGATTTTTCAATATCAGCTTTTGCCGCCTTTACTTCTTGAACAATTTTTTCTTTCAATTCTTCTTTTCTTGTCATAATTTTGCATTATCTCTTTTCTAATTTAATTTTTATTTTATAGTCTTTCCAGTAAACTAAGGTCACGAACAACTTGATACACTCTCTCTGATAAAACAGATTTATCAAAAGTGTTATCCATCCGTTGACATAGGTTTTCTGGGATAATTAACAATTCAAAACTTGGCAATACAAGTTTTGCCTCAACTTCTGGTGGAAAATTCATTTGCTGAAAGCTTTCATACATTTTTTGTTGGGTACGAATGTCATTGAAGTGAGCTATATGCTTATTTAAAACTTTTTCAGCAGATTCCACAGAACCAGAATAGTGCATCACGGCAGCGCGTGCTTCCTCGTATACAGCCACAACAACAGCTTTCATCATAATCTTAATTTTCCTCTCTAATGATTTGATAACGAATGACTTCTCTTACAGTTGGGCAGTAATTCAACTCCAACTCATAAATCAATCTTCCATTTTCTTTTAACTCTTTGAACTTTTGTCCAAAGATTGTTTCTTTTTTAAATAGTTTTGCGTGCAATTCAGCCACGGCATCCGCTTCACTAGAATGTTGGCTTTTGATTGTCTTTTGGACAACCTCTCCGTTTCGTAGTACAGTTTTTTTGATAGAGAACATAATATAATAAATACCTTTCTAATGTTATTTTTTATTTGTGTGAAGTATTTATTTCAATAACGATTATATCACAAAAAAACAAAAAGAAAAATATTCATAGAAACAAATAAAGCACTCCCAAAACGTTGTTGTCACAGTGGTAACGAGAAGTGCTTCTTGGTCTGTAATGGTAAAGTAAATATATGTTAATTATTAATTAATTTTTGCCATATTGATGAATCAAATTGTAGCAAAATCTCCAGAAACAACTACACCGTTATAATCAGGATTTACAGTAGCATCTTTGATTTCAAAGAATGTTTCACCATTTATTAATGACAACAATTCCCCATCTTTTTCATTGTTGTCATGATATATCTCACATTCAAAATTACTGTCATCATCCTTTTTGTGGCTGCATTTTGAATGGGTTGTTTTTAAACGACCTTCATATAGAACAGTAGAAGTGCAAATCAAAAAGTTTTCATATTTATTTAATTCCTCATCAGCCATAATAGACTTGAAGCAGGCTATCATTCCTTTAGCGCTTGTCTTTTCAGGATATTTCTCTTCGAATTCTTCAATTTGTTTGATGAGCCAATCCACAGAGGAACGGCGAATAATAGTTTTATCAAAAGTGGAATTTAGAACAGCTCTTTCAAATTCAGGAATATCTTGATTAGAAGCCAATGCCCAGACTTTAGAAATATTTTCACTATAAGGATTTAGAAGAAGACTTTTTGAATTTTCTTTTTCTTTTAGATATTCTTCCCACAAGGAAAGCCAAATGTTCACATGCCAATACCAAGAGTTCTTCACTTCTCCCAGTTGCGTCCATTTGCCATTTTTTGAGCCAAAAATATAAGTGTATGACATTTTTTCTACATCCTTTTTTATTTTATATTGTTATTTTTTAGATAACCCGTTTTACAAGATTATATCTAAAATAAATCTCAGCACCAACCCATTGTACAATCCCCACTATAGCCTCAACTGCAAAGATAGATTCGAAGCTTAGTTGTAAACAGTACAAGAACAACCAAAGCAAGATAGGGGATAATATCGCAATTGGAATTGCGTAAATTAACTGAGCTACACCATTTAGGTCATGCCGATATGACCTACTGATAGATAGCCACATATAATAACGTAAATTAGTTACAACTTTAACAGGCAAAAACAACCAAATAATTGGAGAAATCAACCCCCGATATATTGATGAAGGCAGCCAGAACAAACCAAAATAAGTAATCAAATAAAGTAAAACTATCGAAGATAAAGCCCCGACAGTTGCCTTCCAGAAGATAAACTTATTATCTTCGTAAGGTGTTTCTTCATCTAAACCTACATTTCTAGATACATGACTATTTAACAATCCTGACATGGAATCCACCCAACCTTCAGGTAACATCATAAGATTTGCAACCCAATATTTAATACCTGCATAAATGGGATTAATTGTAATAGTTAAACCAACACCAATGATAGAAGATAACCTTGGAGATAACCTTCTTATCAATTCCCACTTAACATTTTTCCAATAGGACTTTATTTCTTTCCAAGAGAATTCAAACCCTTTAGAAAAGAATTGAGGAATAGGTTTCTTCCATAAAAACCAGTATAAAGGAATTGGATTAGTAATTATATTTACAATCATAGCTGCATTTACACCCAAATGTAGAATATGAGTTGTAAAGAAAATACCCCCTAACATAGACCATGCTATAGCATGGTCTAAAACTGTAGCTTCTTTGCTTCTGCCTTTTGTTCTTAAGTAAGTTGTTATGAAACTTGCCCAAGGGGAAGCTATGAGAAGTGAAATGATTGATAACTGAAAATAAGGGATATAAAATGGCAAATCCGTAGAGGGAACTCCTAAAATAAGTAATAATTTTGGCAAAAATACAAAACTACCTACCGCTGAAGGTATAAGCATAAGGTAGAACAAGTAGATATGGTTCTTTACAATTTTAGATTCTAAATCCAAACCATATTTTTCTATTAATTTAGGCATTGTTGCTGTCATAGAGGATTTAGCTGTGTAGTAGGTAGATGATAGAACAACCCAGAAAGCATCATTAACACCAAAAAGAACGGTTATTCTTTCTACTAAATTCTTATCTGCTAAAAGACTAAAACAGAATACCCAACCAATTTCGATTGCATTATCTGCCAAAGTACCTATAAACGCATGATACAACATCTCGGTTAGTTTTTTTCGAGTCCAAGATTTACTTTTTAGCATTACTCCCCCGTGAATTAATTTTACATGTTTTTTGTTTTAAGCACTGCACAGGAGTCGAACCTGAGTCTTTGCTAAAAAGCAGTGTCTTGTACCCTTTAAGACTAACAGCGCATATCTTAGGGCAAGTCTCTGTTTTTCCACAGACAGATTTGGCTTTCGCAACCGTGTTCTTTTAAGGCGGCCCTTGTTCCTTTATGTTGTAGACAAATGTGTAGCAGGTATTTGGTTAGTCGTTACTACCATTACCAGTAAAACATTATCTGCAAAAAATAACATTCCCTTATAAGACTTTGACATCCATAAGGGATTCATTCTAATAAATTAATTAGAACTAGCAGCTTGGTTTTTATTCTTGATAACTCAAAGGATTGTACTTACCATTGAACCTTTTTATGCGAGTTATCTCATCAACCTTATCTATCCAGATTTACTATTCTGAACTAACCGTTGCCGTCACCACTTAAAGCCGTGGAGCATAATAACAAATCTCGCCGTTATCGTGCGTACCTCTAAAATAAAGTATCGACAGTTATAGAGGTATGTTACGCTCGCTGAAACGCTGCAAAATCAGCTTGCATATAGTCTCTACAGGACTCGAACCCGTAACCTGTCGCTTAGAAGACGATTGCTCTTTCCAGTTGAGCTAAGAGACCAAAAATAAAACAATGGAGCCGGTGGGACTCGAACCCACGTCCAAACAATCTTTCCAATCAACCTTATTACGCACTGTTACATTTATTTATTTCTGAACAACAGTAAATGCACAAACCTACTATTCATATCTCTTATTTAACCCTAAAATCCGAGAACTCTTTTAAGGCGATTACCGTAATTTGAAGCAGCTGCTTTACCGGCACATAAAACAGGTACTCGTCTAATTTAATTTTTAAATAGACTATATGATAAATTCAATTGATATGTAATGCTTCATCTAAGCAAATGCTTAGGCAGCCATATCAGTAGCAAAATTGTTTGCAGTTATGTTTAATTTGATGGATAACGTCATCACTCGGTGCGAGGTTGAGAAGTCCAATCGCCTGTCGAAACCGGGCGACCCCTCAAAAACTTACAAGACTATAATATCACTTATGTTATAATTTGTCAATAAAAAAATCTCCTTTATTCAATGTTTTCAACAGAATAACAGAATAAAAGAGACTAAAAAATAACTATACATATTTTTCTATATATTCTCTGACAATAGATGAATTATCCATAGAAAGATGAGAAGCATCAGTGGCAGGAGAATAAATATTTGACCAAGAGCTGTCTTCATGAACTCTATAAATCAAGGTGAAGTCATCAATGTTATTAACTTGATTGACGATATTTTCAATAAAAAGCTTTACATTTTTTAATTCTATTGTATTGAAGAAATTATCAATCGCATCATCAGTTAAGTCCATTTCTGAATAACTAACATTTTTCAAATCGTCATAAACATCAATTTCTACAGGGCCATATTTCCATGCTTCAAAGTTTGCGAAAAATAAGTTTTCTGGATAACTTTGTTCAGAAAAATCATTATCGCCTTTATTATCATCTTGGAGGCGACCATAAGTTGCACCATAAAAGGCAAAAAGAAGATAGAGAGTTTTCTGGATTTTTACTTTTGAAGGTTTTTCTAGAAGCCTATAAAGAAGTTTCACTAAAAAGTATTTATCCGTAAACACTACCTCTTCCATATTATTTTTCGTCCTTTCATCTTTATCTAAATTTGATACACAGACTTTATCCATATAAACAAGGCCATCAAAATCAGATGTAAATTCCTTACATGTTTTAATCCGTTTTTGAGACCAGTCACTACTAGCATCGAATCTTTTCCATTCTGGTAATGGCACAAGTTTTGCATTATACCCATGAAAGTGAAGTTCATTCTTAGAACTTCTATATTCGTTCAATATCCATATCTCAGTTTTCCATGTTTCTGCTGCTTCATCAGACATTACAGAGAAGCTTTTTGGGTACTTATCAAAATCCATTATTTATCTTCTTTCTTTTCATCTTTTGATTTCATTTTGGCAATACCTACAGGCAATTCAATTACTTCTAAACTTGACGCAATTGAAATCACTTGGTTACTCAATGAAAAACTAGTTAGAGTAAAGGCATCTGGAATATCTATCCCTAAAGGAAACACATCAAATACAAAATGATAAATAGTGTTAAAGTCTGTAAATTCTCGTTCTACTTTATCTTTTAAAATATAAGAATAATCGAATCCAGAATTAGATTCACGTTTCAAGAATGATAATTCAACAATTCCTTGATAGTCAGGTTTGACAGCATATTTATTAATGATTTCAAAGCGTTTCTTAGCATCTTCTTCTTTGGCATCAATAAACACACTAACACCCTCAGAGCCATTATTTTCTCCAATATGATATTTCAAATAATTCATATTTAAAATTTTATCATTTACATACTTGTTAAAGAAATAAGGTATTGCTTTTTTAACAATCAAATAAACAATAGACCATACTAAGAAAAACCAAAACAAACTTTCAGCTTCCTTTGCATTGGCATCTTTTATTTCCGCTGTCAAAAGCAATGTCAAAATAGAATACAGGAAACCTCTGATAAAATTAACTGTAAATCTTTCAAAACTTCTATGATTTAATAGATTTACGATAGGTGCTGCTACATAGAACGTACAAATAACAGCGATAAGTCCAGAAATATTTGATTCAATTTCAACAAATCGAATAGTATATGTTGTCCAAAGTATTGCAACTAAATCAAAAAATAGTTTATTTAGTTTTTCTAAAACAAATCGGCCAAAAACTACAGAAGACACCTCAATAGCTTTAGGCTTCATATTTTTAATATGTGAAATATATTCTTTCATTTTTATTCCTTTCCCAAAAGGTTTTATTTCTATAGCGTTTGCTATACAATAATTATACACCTTTATCACGCACAATTCAAATGTTTTTCGGATATAATAATCTATGTAAAAATAATTTTATTTTACAAATATTTTATTTTAAATAAAGGAGAAAAAACCAAATGGTTAAATTAAATAATCAATGTATAACTTGGAGTGAAGCTCTAAATACTATTATCTCAGAAGATGGCTCAATGAAACTAAAAGAGTTTCTGGACAAATACAAAATTTCTTATCCTACAGAAATTAATTACACTGAGGATTCTATTGTTTCTTTGGAATCGCAGATGTTAATTGACATGGCCTTAATCAACAATTGCCACCGGCCAATTTTCGTCAATACCGTATCATACTCAACATTAAATCAATATTTAATGTTTATGAAAATGTATTTCCAAGAAAATCAATTAAAAATCTTTGAAGATAAATTCAAAGAAGTTTTTGAAAAATGGTTTAATGTTCAAAAAGACTATTCATCAAACGTATTTGGCGTTGACAATGTTTTTAAGGATTGCTTAAAGTATGATGGGGATGACGTTGTTCTGGATATTGAAAAACTTATGAAAGAAGTTATCACTGACCTAGCTGCTGAGTTTGGGCCTCTAGAACAGAATATTCGAAAAAATGGTAATGTAACTTACTGTATTTTTTCTAACAACATTGAAAACATTTTCTACCTTATTAAGGTTTTTGAGGTCATTGCTGTATCTACGAACCAGCGCATATATTATGTAGATTTAGAAAAAGCGGATGATTTTTCAGACGAAATCATTAAATTAGCTTCTAGAGAGCTTTGTCTTTCAAATAAAATTTATGATTCCACAAAACAATCTAAAAACCGGGTTATTTTTGTAGGACAAGAACATATCGGTAAGGATATTGCTATTGAGTTTTCACCTCTAGAATAGAAACAAAACAAAAAAGCACTTGAAATAATTTTCAAATGCTTTTTTGTTTTGTTCTAGTTCTTATATTAAGACACAAAATTTTGTATCAAAAATTAGCAATCAATGTAAATAAAAGCAATTTGACTTCTTGCGGCGCTAGAGTAGCAGCCAACAATATAAACATTGCAGAGAAACCAATAAGCCACAATGTTTTTGGATTATTTTTAGACTTCATTCCTCAATCCTCTCTTTTTTCGTCTGAACTCTGTCATTGTTACTATAGGTCTGGAAGAAAATTGTTGAATAGCCATTTCAATTTGAGCTTCTATGCCTACATTTAATCCAGTATAGAAAATATATTCTTCAAGTTCTTTAACAGAAAACCCATGACATATTAAAAGTTTTCCCAACATAGAAGTGATAAACACAAAGCTTACTTTTGGAACTCTATCAAAGGAAACTTCTACACGTTCTTTCCGTTTCAAGGATTCAGCAATATTGTCAGCGATAATCCACCCTTGCTCTTCATCAAATTCCAAGAAAAACCGCTTCTTATAGTTGTACACACTAATAACCTTGTTGATTTTTTCTTTATTCATATTTTCAATTCTCCTTATTTTTAAATAAAATCTTTATGCTCTAGTGTTGAAGCCGAATCTATCATCTGTAGATTGAAACCGTAAGTCAAAAGTGCGAAAAATCAGAAATTGAATAACACGATTGACATTCCCATATTGAGCCAAATTTCGCTTACGCTACTCTTTGTTTGATATACTCATATTTTTCAGGGCGTCTATATTAAAGTGGTTCGGCTTCACGGCTGACCTACCACTAAAACTATTTTCCTCTAGTTTCCAAAGGCAATAAAATAATTCAATTTAATTAAGCTAGTACATATCTGTCTGTTTTTGCAATATTCAAGGAGGCATTGAAATCTCTATCTATCGTTTCTTGGCAGTTATCACAATGATAGACTCGTTGATTGAGTTTTAAATCTTTTTTATAACTGCCACAATTTGAGCAAGTCTTACTAGAGGGATAAAATCTATCCACCAACCTAACTGCTATATGACGTTCAGTCGCCTTTCTAATAAGATGTTCTCTGATAGCGTAAAAAGAACAATTAATAATATCTTTTGCGAGATGTTTGTTTTTCATCATTCCTTTTACATTCAAATCCTCAATTGCAATATATTGTGGTTGTTTTTTAACTAAAACTGAGACAAATTTACGAATATGGTTGATACGAATGTTCTTTAATGAACGGTGTATCAACTTAATTTGTCTTTCTAACTTAATAATATTCTTTGTTTTATTGTGTTTGTTGCATTTATTGATAAGGTATTTATGAGAGACCTTACGTTGTAGTCGCTTTAAACGTTTATTCAAGATACGAACTCGTCTGAACATCTTGATATTGGGTACGCTAGTTCCATCAGATACCGTCGCAAGTGTCTTGATTCCCAAATCAATTCCGATACCATCCGTATAATCTGGCAAATCATCTGTTTTGATTTCAATATCTTCAGTATAGGACAAGTACCAATATTTTCCATCAAAAGAGATATTCGCAACTTGTTTTTTACAAGATAAGTTGAAACCTGCTCTAACAGAACCAAAACGCACATCTCCGATAGTTGGTATTTGGAGTTTGCCGCTATCTTTCAGATAAATACGACTAGGGCGCTTCTTGTTAGAAGATGTACTACAACAAATATTAAAATTTGGTTGAATTTTATCAACACTCCTAAAGTTCAATCGCCCTTTATTTTGTTTCCTAATTTTCACCAATTCTCTAGAAAGGGAAGCATAGATAAAGGATTGATTGGGTTGATAGTACCAAGACCACAACTCTTTATTTTTGTCATAATTTTTAGTGGCAACAATCTTAGCAAGATTACGATAATCAGATTCGTTGAGGCTGTATATCTCTCTGTCGTAGAATTTTGAATGATAGGTCTTATTTCCATTTTTATTCAAAATCTCATCAAATTCGCCTTTATTATTACGTTTGTCAATATCAACTAGAAGATTCCAGAAATTGCGAGAAACCTTACTATACCACCATGCAAGACGCTCTTGTTCTTTGGTTAGCTTCAGTCTAATTTTCTGACTTCTCATCATGCCCATATCTTCCAAAACCTCACTTTTCCATTATTTTTTATAAAAAGAGCAGGCTCTATTCAGTTTATCTTGATTAAACTAGAGCCTTGCCTTTTTGATTTTTATATTTTACTTATCTGTACTTCCGAATCCGCCCACGCGCTGCCCAGTAGCTTCATCACCATCAGCAATCAAGAACGGCATGAATACCCCTTGCATCATAGCAGTACCAGCTTCAATTACTACTGTTTCATCTGTAATATTAGTGAATTGCGCGTGAATGTTTCCATCATTATCAGGATTTCCATAGTAATCCTTGTCAATTACTCCAACAGAGTTAGACAGGACAATACCTCGTTTACGAGGATTAGAAGACCGGTCAAACAAATAAAGGACTTCTCCCTCTTGCATATAAGCTTTAACATTTGTAGGGATTAACTTGATTTCACCCGGCTCAATAGTAACTGTTTTGGCAGCAATAAAATCATAACCTGCTGAATGTGCAGTAGACCGTTGTGGCAACAGATTAGTGTCTGTTTCGCCTTTTACTAATTCAAATCCTCGTAGTTTTTGTGACATATATAATATTCTCCTTTAAATTATTATTTCTTAATCTATTATAACATATTCTATAAATTTTTTCATTCAGTAAAGTTGCTAAAACTTAACTGTTTGTTTAAGTAATTCTGGATGTTCATAAATATTTCCAAGTATCTTAATAAATTCAGAACCAATTGCCATCAAGGGAGTAATACTGCTTAAAAACCTAGTTCCGAAACAACCGTCTTCAAATAATACTGGTAAAATAGTTTCGCCATAAAGTTCAACAATATCCCCCTCAAAAATCTCTTTGCCATTCTTGTCTTTTAACCCAGTTGATTGCATAAGAACAACTTTCTCAATCTCTATTGCTTCAAACGAAAGTACATCAATCACGCCATTATAAAAATCAAGCTTATTTACATTTGACATGATTTTTTCGGCTTTAGACCAAGCTCTAAATTTTGGTTTCATTTTAAATCCTCTTCTTTGAATATATAACTTATAAAAAATTATTTAGTAAAATCACTAAAATCAAAGAAATCAAGATTGATATTACATTTAGAACAAGTATATGAATCAATAAGAGAATTATTACTCAACCCAATTTCTGTAACCAATGCTGATGTATTTGTTTTTGAGTTAAAATCATAAACATTTTCATGTTTTACAAATTCTGTAACAAGAACTTCTGTGGAATGACACTTAGGACATCTTTCAAACTTCGGATGTAACATCTCATCACTCACTTCAATGACATCAATACTCTTAACTTCTTGAGAAATCAAACTATTCTTAATATTATTTGTGGCCTTTTTAGTTTTGTAAAGACGAATCATATTTTTATGTTTCATCAAGAACAAATTTAGTTCGTCTTTGTTTTCAAAATCAGGAACTGGCTCAGCAATCAGCTTCCGCCAATCTTTTTTATATAAAAAATGTTTATTCCCAGTTTCTTTTAGCGTTACTAATAGTGTATACAGCATGATTTTCTCCTTTTTCTATAAGATAACGACTTTGGCAAAAATATGAGCCAATAGAAATTGTTTCCGCTCGTCACTCAAAGTCTTATCAAGTTCTATAATTTTCTTTTCTGGCTTTATTTTATAGTAAGGATGATAATGAACATAAATTTCATAAATATCATATCCAGAAATGGTCAGCATTGTACGGACAGGTATTACAGTTTTATTTTCACCAGCAAGTTCAAGATTCAGCATTGCTTTCTTTGCTGCTCTTGTTATTCTTTTTGATTTTAAAATGCGTAAAATTTCATTTTTTCCTAAAACATCTTTGACTTTCAACGTTTCATTTACAAAGGTCATGAATATTTCTCCTTTATTTTTATAAACCCATTATACCACCTTTGTTTCCAAAAGTAAACATATCTAAACTAACATCTTGTATAATAAAAGGTGTAAATCATTTTACAAAAATAATTTTAAAACAATATAAAGAAAGGCCTTGATTATAGAAAGTCAAGGTAGGTATAAAACCATGAAAATTGAAACACTCAAAGAAATTGCAAATGACATTAACATTGTTACTTCAGACAACTTTGTTGAAATCATGGAGTCTCTGCCCAACAAAAACTACGGCCGACTCATGAATGAGTTAGACCGTGTTGGTGACTCTGACACAGCGGACGAGTATACTCTTTGGGGGCAACGGTTCAATGGAGCTAATCAAAATGGTGACATTGTTACTGTTAGCAATGATGTTGTTGAAATTATCTTTGATTACGTTCACAAAGAAACAAGAGTTTTCTTCCTAAATAATTTTGAGCCAAAATGGCTCAATTGGAATTGGATTTTACAAAATGTAGAAGACAACGCAATCAAAGACATAGAAATCAACCATTACTAAGTTGTTTTAGTGAAGGAAAATAACTTAACACAGAAAAAAGCACCTAAAAAAGGTGTTTTTTTAATACTTTAACTATCGCTTTTGCGATAAATGTGATATAATAGAATAAAGTAAAACAATAAACAAACTAGGAGAATAACTAAATGAAATACAATAACATCAATTCAAACTTAAATCCTCTGGATGACGAACTAAACAAAAAGCACGCGCAATACGAGGAGTTTCGTGACAACCTATCAAATGAATCAATTTTCAGTAAAAAGCCGCAGGGATATGTTACACTGAAAAATGATTTTCCTGTTATCGACCAAGAAGACTGGGCAGTCCGAACCAACTATTATGAACAACTAAAAGAGGTTATTCCCCAACAAGACCTCAAAGCCCTGTCTGATGGAATTCATGAATGTAAAACAGGTTTTAAAACAGAAGATTGGTCTGGTAATTTCAGTATTGCAGCTGTAAAAACAGGGAAAATCAAGCAAATCAAAGCAACCAAGTCAACAGACTGGTACGAACACTTGATGGCTAATTTAAACGTGAAATACCCTTGTTATTTAAGTAAAAATAATCTTTATGTGATTTCTGTTAATGGCTTTAAGTTACCAGTTCTGAAAGATTGGGTAAACCTATATCAATCTGATTTAGAAAACGGCAGCACAGGAACAACAAATTTTGCTATTGAAGAAAGTAAAAATAATGCTCTGGCAATCTCTCAAAACATTGAAACTCAAATGAATCAATTAAACCTTGCTGATTCTTTTGATGTTCCTGAACTTGCAAGGATGAAAGAAGAATTTGAGGTCAAAAAAGCTGAACTTGAATCAATGTTAAAAGAAATGTATCAAAAGCAAGCTGCTATCCGGGAGCAACTACAACATGAAATCGAACTTAACCAGCAAAAACTTTTTGTTAAATCAGCAGACCTTTACGCCTTAGAATACCGACTAGGCTTCCCAGTGGAATTCAAGCAACTACTACAAGGAACTCAGGCAGAACTAGAAACGCCTGTATCTATTCATCAAAAAGTGTATTTCTTGGATGAAGACCTTCCTCGTATTTCTCTGCTTACAAATATTCCAGAAGTGAAAAGTGTTGAAGAGTTGCTTTCTTCATCACCAGCAGCTCTTAATTATCTAGTGCCATCCAAAAAAGGGATTTCTTTTGTTAAGATGTCTCGCAACAACAAGGATTACTCTTTAAACAAAGACCATAAACTAACTTATTCACAAAAATTCCACGCTAATCAAGTTGGAATTATTGTCCGAAACAATGAAAATGTCTGGTTTGCTTGGTGTGATGCTGATAAAGTCAAATTGACCGAAAACAGCTTTGCATCACGCTCAGTTAGTGAAGAACTGGACAAAGACTTACTTGCATCACGTTACTTCATTTTTAACTTAATTCTTGGACTTTTAGAACGTGGAGACCTTTTGAGCGTACCTACTCCACCTAAAGATATTGCAGGTCTAGAATTCAACCAATACGTGGTATTTTCTAACGCTGATGCACAAATTGAGAGTCATCCATATCTTCCATTTGCTGATATTGTAAAACAAGTTAATGACTTCGTTCAAAAGAATGATACGGTTTATATTCCTCAAACTTTAACAGATGGAGAGGTTGATGGCCGTAAATTCAAGGCCAGCCGAGGCAAGAGTAAGGACAGAGTAACAACCTATGGAGCAACGGTCAGCAAAGGCTTCAATGTTATGAAAGACATTGAATACAAACCTGACTTTACTGAGATTCGTTATGTAAGTGCAAACGGTTATTCAGAAAAAACGCCTAATTTCAGAATTGATGAAGATGAATTTATTTTAACTTGGGTATTCAATTCAACCGTTATTGATTATTATTTAGCTTCAAAACAAATCGGCGATTATGCTGTTCAAGGTGTTCGTGTTGACTTTGCCTATATGGCTTCTGTGTTAGCAGAAATCAGCCAAAAACTCAAAGAACAAGAGGAAAAAGAACGTCTGTTAGTTTCTTCTAAATTGTATGACTTAGGCCTTATTTCTTCTTTCAAACTTCTTAATGGAGTTAAGGTTCTTACTAAACGGTCAGCCAAAACTTATGAAAAATGGGTTTCTGGTCTATCTGATAAAGAATTAGAAGAATACAAGGATTACAAAGTCATCAACAAGGCACAAGAACTGTTGGCAGCACAACAGAAGACACGTTATTTTGTTGGCTTTGAAACAGATGGAAAGATTTTCTATCTTAATAAAAAACTTGGCGGTTCTTATTCTTACGGATATTACAAACATTACCAAATTAGTCAGTTTGAGACTTATGCAAAAGATGAAAATATCTTTGTTGTGTTGACTGATTTGCCAGTCCAAGTTTATACTTCAAAAACAATTGCTGAGAAGCTTCGTAAAGAAATGTTGAATGTAGAAAAAACATTCTCATTTAATGGTGAAACTTATGAGAAGCCAGAGTGGCGCGTGTTTGAGTTCTCCAAAGAAGAAGTTTCAAAATACCACAAACATATCAGCTTAGAAGAAATGAAAAATGGAAAGGATTAGACAAAAAACAGCTCTGTCTTATTTTCAGTAACGAATAGGCAAAACTGACAATTTTGTTTAGGAAGAATAATGAAATTATATTTAGTATCTGAAAAAATAGAATTTACTAGTTCAAGTGCCGTAGTAGTTTTACCTAAAACATCTTTTAGTAATTTAGGGATTTTTACGAGCCTAGATAGAGCCTATCAAGAAGCTTCTGGATATTATAAAGTAAGTAGTCTTTCAGATGAAGTAGAATCTACTGAACTAGAAAATTATCAATCAAAAATTTATACAAAATCAGAAGTTTTGGGAAAATTGAAAATTCAAAAAGCAGCAGAAGAGCTTTCACCTTTATTATTAGTTTGTGAAGAGATTCAAAAAAATCATTCTCCTGCTGATTATAAAATCTGGACAGCACAAACAAAGTCTATCTATATACAAGTTTTCAACCCAAACTCTATTTTATATTAATGAATAGGAGAAAAATATGCAAGAAATAAAAATGAAAACAGGAGAAAAATAGTTTAAAATATGAATCGTTACAAAACAATTGATTTATTTGCTGGAATTGGTGGTCTTCGTTTGGGCTTTGACCAAACCAATCGGACGGAGACTGTATTTTCTAGCGAGATAGATAAATTTGCAAGACAAACATATCAAGCAAATTTTGGAACTGAACCGGGGGGGGATATTACTAAGATAGAAGCATCTGATATTCCTGACCACGATATTCTCTTGGCAGGTTTTCCTTGTCAAGCTTTCTCACATGCCGGACTAAAGAAAGGTTTTGAAGATATTCGAGGAACTTTATTCTTTGATGTCGCTAGGATTTTGAAAGAAAAGAGGCCCAAAGCGTTTTTGTTAGAAAATGTAAAAGGCCTTATAGCGCATGACAATGGCAATACATTCAAAGTTATTTTAGAGACATTGAATGAGTTGGGTTATGATGTTCATTATAAAATCCTCAACACAAAAGATTTCAACATCCCTCAGAATAGGGAACGTATCTATATTGTTGGATTTTTAAAAGAAGTAGTTCTAAATTCTTCTATCTTTGATTTCCCTATTGAAGAACTAAAGAAACCGGGATATTTACAAGTTTTTAAAAAAGCTGTTCTGGGAGATGTTTTAGAAAAACATGCTTCAGATAACTACACTATATCTGACAAAGCATGGAAAGGTCTCAAAAACAGAAAGAAGCGGAATCAGGAATCTGGTAAAGGTTTTGGTTATTCCTTGGTCAATCCTAAATCTGAATACACAAGAACTTTGGTTGCTCATTATTGCAAGGATGGGAATGAAATTCTTTTAGAACAAGATGGGAAGAATCCTAGAAAACTAACTGAACGAGAATGTGCGAGATTGCAAGGCCTCCCAGAAGATTTTGTTTTTCCTTGCAGCAAAACACAGACCTACAAACAATTAGGTAATTCTGTTACAGTTCCAGTTATTTATAAAATTGCTCGCAAGATTATTATGAAACTAGATAAAGACACAAAATAAAAGACTAGAATTATTTATTTCTAGTCTTTTTTATTATTATTTCTTGCGGCGTTTGAACAATGTTCCACTACCTAGTCCAAGGGCAGCCAAGCCTCCTGCAAACTGCATACCGATAGCTTCAGCACCAGTCTTAGGAAGTGTTTTGTTTCCTACTGTTGGTTTTGGAGTTTCCTTTTTACCAACTTCTTGCTTTTGAGGAGTTTCTGATGGGGTTGCTGGTGTTTTTGATTTATCACCATCATCTTCTTTCTTCTCAGGAGCTTTTTCTGGAGTTTCTGTTACTTTTGGAGTTTCTTCTTTTTTCTCCAGATTTGGCTTTTCTGTAGTTGGTGTTTCTACTGGTTTCTCTACTGGCTTTTTAGGAAGCTCATTTGGTTCTGGCTTATCAGTCAGATGTTCGTTAGGGGTAGGAAAAACTGATTCTCGGATAGTTTCAACCGGTTTTTCAGCAGGCTTTTCAACTTCCTTAGCTTTCACATTGTCCTTTTGAGACTTGACAGTTGTAGCATCTTTATCTAGCTTTTCTAGTAGAGTTCCACCAACCTTACGAAGAACAACAACTTCAACCTTACCTTTTTGAACGATAGATTTAGAAATTGTGATATTTCCAGTTGCTTCATCAAATTTGAATCCATCTTTAACAAATTCAGCTTCTTTTCTGAAATGGTCAAAAATGTAATCAAGCTTACCAGTTTTTGGGTTGCGGAAAAGTTTAACATTGGTTACATTGCTAGTCTTGTCAGCAGTGGCAGGCTTATTGTTGAAGAATAAAACTGTCAAAGCTTTTACATTGTCATCTGTTTTGACATAAAAGTTTTGTTCGTCTGATGTCAAATAAAGATTTTTTTGTTCTGCATCAGTCTTTTTAGCTTCATCCTTTTGAGGCGCTGCTGATGGAGCTTTCAATGGAGCTGTAGAAATGCTTGTTTGTACCTTTTTAGGGGCAGCAGGTGCAGGAGTAGAAGTCTGAGCATTTGTATCTGTTGCAGGCTTTGCAGATGGTGCTTTTAGTGGAGCTGTAGAAACAGATGTTTGCACAGTTGCTTGTGGTTTATCACCAAAGATTTCTTTTCGAACAGCAGCCGTATCTTCGGATTCTTTTGTTGGTTGGGCCTTAACATCCTTGCCTACAATGTCCATATAGTTGTCAGTGCTTTTAGCTTCTACTTTATCTGTAGTTGTGGTTACTTTATCTGGCGTTGCTGTTTTGTCAGTGGTAGGTGTTGCAGCATCTGTATTTGTAGCTGTTACTGAGTTTTCCTGTTTTACAATAGGAGTGTTTTCAGCAGCAAAAACATTTTGCGCAGAACCCAATCCAACAATACCAGCAAGTGCTAGAGAACTAGCCAATCGAAATTTCTTATTCATATGAATGAACCTTTCTCTTTTATAAATCATTAAGTTAATTTTATTTGGTAAAATATTTGATTTATTTTGTTGTATCAAACATTTATATCCATCATTAATTATATTGAGATTTTTATTTTTGTCAAATTTTATTACGAAATAATGACAAAATAAAAAAAGGCCTAAAAAGCCTTTTTATTTTATTGTTTCACTAAACTAAGACATATTGTCTGTCATGAAAACAACAACATTGTATGTTTTGTTGTCTTCTCCCGGAACATCACATTCAAAAATGGATTTATATGTCATTCCTGAATATGGTTCATTGCGAGCAGCGTCAAAGTCCTCTTTTAAGGAAACTTTATACTCAAAGTTCCTGTGACTAAACTTGATTTCCCAGTAGAAATCAGTGATTAGAGGTTCTTCAAGGTATACAACCTCATATTCTTCAAGTTCCAAATCTAAACCTTGAATCATCTTCATCATAGCTTGATAAAAGATGCCACTCAAGTTAATTTTGTCATTCTGTAAAGCTGTTATGCTTAATTTCATTTTTATATTCTCCTTTTTTTTAAAATAAATTATAATTTTTGTAAAATGTTTTACAAAATTTATTATAAAACAAAAAAGATGGATAATATCCATCTTTTAAAACGAATTAGTATTCATCTGATACATCTGATAACAGACCATCTTTAGTGGCAAAAGGAAACACTAAAGCCAGACTGATACCTGCACATGCCAAAGCACGCGCAATGTCGCTATTTGTAGCAAACGTTAAAATCACTCCAAAGAATGATGCAATGATGAAGTACAATGAGATTCTTCTTGCTTTTGGTGAGATGTACAAAAACATTAAGCTATATACAAAAACACCGACAGAAAATAGAATAATTTCCATAATAAAACTCCTTATATTGAAAAAAATATTTTTTAAAATTAATTACATAAAGTATTATAAAACAAAAAAGACCGAAATTTCATAAATTCCAATCTTTTTTAAAAAATATTTTTTAGGCAGATTTCACAGTATGTGAAATGCCTACCAAAATGCCATTTTCAATTTCCAGCTCCAACTTATGGATATAAGCTGTATCTGGGTCAATTAAAACCGTATATTGGAATTCAGTCCAAGATACCGTTGGTTTCTTGCCGATTTCCAATTCATAGAAACTTCCGTGCAAAAAGTCAAACATAACTTCGATTAAATCGTTGTCATGCTGAGTAGCCTCCAAAAGCCCTTCACCAAACTTTTGGATTTTGACATATCTAATGATGCCTGAGTTCAAAATATTTTGAAACTCAGCGGCTGCTTTTCCATATGCTTCTTTACGAGAGTCAATTGAATTTTTGATAATCATCATTGCTCGGTCAGCGATATTGATATTTGAAAATTTGAGTTCGTTTTTAGACATTTTTGTCTACCTTATCTCTCATCTTTATAAATGAGAGCCTTTCTTTTATTGAGATTTAAAAAATAATATATTGTAAAAAGTTTTACATCTTTTATTATAAAACAAAAAAGACTGGTTTTTCAAAAATAGCCAATCTTTTTTTAAAATAAAATATTTTAAATTAATTAATTAATCAATTAAGCTTCATGAAATCATCTTTCATTTGTTGACCAGCATCTGTCAACATTTCAAACGAGGACAACCATTCTTTCGTGGACTGAATATCTATATCCATGCCCATTTCTTCAGATAACAAATCCCTCCATAGTTCACCATCTTCTCCTAAAGTTTGGCAAACATCTGCATCTTTCAGGATAGACTTCAAAGTCTTATGTTCTTCTTCCGTACCAAGTTTTCCGATTTTTCTATTATCTGTAGCATAAATCAAATCCCGAATTAATTTATTGTCAGCATAATCAAGCAGGTAATAAGCTGAAGATTGTTCAAATACAAATACAGCAGTGTCTAAGTTTTCTACTTCTGTTTTATCTTTGTCATAGCCGGCATCATGATACAGAGCTGCAAGCAGCAAACAAACAATTTCATTTTTAGGGAATGAGGCTGTAAGAGGATTGTTTAAGCACCTTTCAGCAACAGACCACATATGAGCTGGATTGTGATAAGAATTATGATTATCATAAGTATTTTGGTCACTTACAATATTTTCCACCCGAAAACCATTTACATTAAGTAATGCCTCAATGTAGAAACGGTCTGATAAAACAGCTTTATTTTTTTCTGATGTCATATTAAATTAATTATCCTTTCTTTTTATTATTTTCTTCTTCAATAAGTTTTTCTTCTTCCTCTAAGGCCCTGGCATATGAGAATGTCATTAAAAACTCTTGTTTCAAACGTTCAATAAACTGTTCAACATCTTTCTCGTCATGGTCTTGCCTGTATCGCCCAATTTCAGCCCCAAAACTACGAAGAAATGCACGGTTTTGAATATCATCAAGCACAGTGAATGGAAGATTCCAGATATGTCGTAAAGCAACAGTAATGAACATATTTTTGCCAATTTTAACAAAAATATGACTTCTTCTAGAGTTAATCAATACTTGATTCTCAGGAACTTCTGGGAAATACAATTTTAAATACTCAATATTCTTATACTTCAACATATGCCTCAACATATAAGTTGAAAGGCCAACTGATTTTTCTTGACTTACATCAAAACCATTCATTGCCTGATATTGCAATAGCCTAGATGGAATTAAGACCTTATCTTTTTTGCAGCCATAAAGAATGTTTTCTTTAAAATCCATAACAGCGTACAAACCGTCATTTTTTGTACCTGTTTTTTCATGAGCGTTCAAGAACTTGTCAATGCTTGGCAAATCAAGTAAAACCATTTTTTCGGTTTCGGAATCACCGGCTCCAAAGAATAATGATGACAAATTAGCTTGTTTTACAAACAACTCAGGTAAATCAAGCAGCTTAAAGCTTCTTTGAACTGTTAAGTTCTTATAGAAAATAGTAATATCAATCGTATTTTTGTTAAAGGCCATCTGAACACGCGCCTCTTTAGAAGCTTTCAATTCAGACAAGAAATGAACAAACTCAGACCGTTCAATATATTTATTAGAATATGGATGTTTCAGATATTTCCAACGAATTGTTTGGCTGTTAGAGAAAGAGAAGACTTTATTATCATGAAATACAAAATTACTCAAAAATTGAGCACGTTGATTAAATTCTTTTAGGCCATCAGTTGCATCCATAAACTTATAATCAACAAGAAAATCACTCAATGCCTCTGATTCTTCTTGACGTAATTTAGGAATAACTTTCAAAGACCCTTTATCTGATTGAAAGAACCCATAATCATCACTTAGACAGATTTCTCCCTTGTCTGTTTCAAGATAGAGAGAATCAGCAGAAACGAAAAATCGGAAATCACCAGTTAAAGGTAAAGAAAAGAATTTAGAAGACATATCTTCTACGAATTGAGCAATGTTTGCGATAGGTGCTTCCCAAGTATCTTCAATGCTACTTAGGTCAGCGCCTAAAGGATAAACAATTTGTTCTTGGTTTTTATGACTAATAACAACCACTTCTTGGCCAAAGCTAATTTTCACTCCACCAGATGAATTCTTAAATTCTGATTTTGTCACACCCAAAAACTTGAATAAGCTTTTAAAAATAGCTGAAAATTCTTTAAAATTCATTACCAATCTCCTTTTTCTGGATTATTAGTTTCATTTATATAGTCTTGAACCTTTTCAAGAGTTTCTTCCCTGAGATTTTTAAATTGCTTTCGGCCTAAACGAAGCTGTGAAATGGTTGATGCTCCAATTCCTGTATCTTTTGCCAATCGTCTAACTGGTATATTTTCATTAAAAAGTGTTTCTTTAACTTTTTCTGTATCAATAATCATGTATTACCTCACTGTTTAATTCTTTAATTAATTATACCACCCTTTGTATACTTTAGTCAACAATAAAAGAGATGTATGCTTTTTTACATCTCTTCTTGTAATTATTGTAGGCTGTCTTTAATAGCTTCAGCTAGTCTTTTTATAACTGGCACAGAAACACTGTTGCCTGCCTGTTTATACAGCCTAGAATTACTTTGATTAGGAAACTTGTAGTCTTTAGGAAAGCCTTGGGCGTTGAAACACTCTCTTGGTGTTAGTTTCCTAATTCGTCTATCTTCTGTTAGAATCAGAGGAACATTGCTGCCGCCTGTGCCCATATTGGCTGTTAGAGTTGGGATTAATCCATTTTTGTTTTCTCGGACATATTTCCGTCTCCATTGATAAATCCTATCATTTCTTGTTATTCCTTCCTCTAACTTATCATAAAATTTATTTTTCTCCTTAGAATAATAATATTTTTCATCAACAGAATTTTTAAAATCAATGACATCTTCTAATTTGGTGGTTAGTGGAATTTCATCAGGCATTGTAAAGTTATTGAAGTCTTCAATGTCTCTAAAGGCTACAATATAGATTCGTTCTCGTCCTTGTGGAATATTACCATATTTGGCTGAATTCATCACTTTATAAGATATATAATAACCAAGGTCTTCTAGTGTTCTAGTAATCACGGAGAAAGTTCTTCCTTCATCATGTGACACTAGGTTTTTTACATTTTCAAAAAACGCAACTCTAGGCTTTCTTTCAGATATAACTCTAGCAACATCAAAGAATAAAGTTCCTCTAGCGTCACTAAATCCTAATTGTTTGCCTGCTAGGGAAAATGCTTGGCAAGGGAAACCAGCAAGCAAGACATCAAAGTCCGGCAATTCTGATGCTTCTATAGTTGTAATATCTCTCACATCTACTTTTATGCCAAAATTTTCTTCAAACGTTTGAGCTGGATATACATCAATTTCATTGGCATAGACAGTTGTAAAACCTGCTTGTGCGAAGCCTAAGTCCACCCCCCCCCACTCCTGAAAATAGAGAGGCCATTTTCAATTCTTTTTTCATAATAAAAATTTACCTACTTTTATTTATTTTTTATAGCATATTACATTTTATCATTTTTTGAAGCATAAAACAAAAAAGAGATGTAAACAATTTATTTTACATCTCTTTTCTATTGAATATTAATTAATTAAATCCCAAGAGGTTCACCACATGGACCAAATGGAACACCAATATCAGCTAATATATCTAAAGCTTCTTCCTCTTGCTCGTCAAATTCTTTCTCATCTAATTCTTCTTTAGTCATGTTTCTTTTTTTCCTTTCGACTTTTATTTTTTTTATAAATTTATTATATCACACAAAACAAAAAAGAGGAAGATAAAATCTTTCCTCTTTAAAATTCATTTCAATCTAATCTTCTTGTTTTTTAGATTTTATTGTTAATCCTAAAGCAACCAATCCAAGAATAGCTCCAAGAACTTGAAGTGTTCCTGTTTCTGTTTGACCAGTTTTTGGAAGTTCTTTCTTAGGAACTTCAGTCTTAATCACTGATGGTGCAGGAGCAGGAGTTTCGTCTTTCTTAGGTTCATCTGGGATTTTTAGTTCTTCCAATTCAACAACAGGAGCGTCTTTTGGAACTTCGGTAACAACTAATTCAGTCAGTTCGTGAACCGGCGCTTCGTTAGGCACTTCGGTCAAGACTTTCTCTGGAATTTCATGAATAGGCGCATCAGATGGAATCTCTGTAAGGATTTTCTCTGGCAGCTCATGAATTGGAGCGTCGCCCGGAATTTCAGTCAATACCTTTTCCGGCAGTTCGTGAATTGGAGATTCAGATGGAACTTCTGTTAGAACTTTTTCTGGCAACTCATGAATAGGAGCATCACCCGGTATTTCTGAGAATACTTTTTCTGGTAGTTCATGCACTGGTGATTCGTTAGGCACTTCTGTAAACACCTTTTCAGGGTTTTCAGCTACAGGAGCATCACCCGGTACTTGTTTTTCAACGCGGACGTAATAGTGAGTAGAGATATGGTCTTCTACTGTCGTCAGCTTAGAATAGACATATTCCTCACGTTCTCCGATAAACAATGGAGCAAGCACAACTCCTTTGACAGTAGGAGCAATTTCTCGCTCTACGCCGTTTTCAACCGTTACGAAACGAGTAACATTAAGTGCACCAAAATCACTAATAGGGGCATTTTCAGGAACTTCTGAAACGGAGCGGTCATAGTAATGAGTTGTAACTCCATCTTCTTTGACAGTTTTACCGTTATATTGGAAGCTGCCTACATACATAGGAGCTTCATGAGTGCCCTCTTCAGCAGGTTTCACTTCAATTTCACCATTATCAGTAACAGCAATATAACGAGTAGCTTCACGAACTTCTGGTGTCACACTTGGTGCATCAATAGGCTTTTCACCTTTTACATAATGATAGTAGTGAGTGGTAATACCAGTCACACCGTCATTGGCATCAGTGTGGTCAAAGAAGTATTGGTGGAAGTCATCACCCAACCACATAGGGGCAGGCAATGTACCTTTTTGTTCATCACGAATTTCACTAAAGCTGCCATCTTCTTCAATTACCAAGAAACGTGTAATTTCTTGCATTTCAGGATTCACAGTTGGAGCATCAATTGGCTTATCTTTTTTCACTGCATCATAGTAATGAGTATGAATACCATCTTCAACCTTTGTTTGACCAGAATAATGATATTTCTCATTTTGAAGAAATGCAGGAGCTTCATGAATACCTTCAAGAGATGGAGCGATTTCTTCTTCCACACCATTTTCCCCAACGGTTACAAATCGAGTAACATCAGAGACTTCTCCGGTCGTTTTTGGAGCTTCATTAGGAACAGTGGTTTGGATTTTCACATAGTAATGAGTAGTAATTCCAGTTATTCCATCATTAGGTGTAGTGTGGTCAAATTGATAGCTTCCAATAATGCTAGGCGCTGGCAGTGTTCCCTCTTGGGTTTCTGCAACCTCTACTTCTTCACCTTGCTCATTTACAAGAACAAAACGAGTAACTTCACGCATAACTGGTGTTACAGATGGTGCATCTGTAGGTAATTCGTGTGTTTCTGGTGTTGCCGTTGTTTCATAAATGAAATGTTGGCGAGAAATAGTAAGGCCTGTTGCAGGATTTTCTCCGACCCATGACTTAGGAAGAGTTACACCGTTTTGAACTTCTTTATCTGTAAATCCAACAACGCCTGTCCACTTCTTGTTGCCCTTGTATTCAAGCAGCATACGGAAGCCGGCTAATTTATTATTTTCTACAGTTGGCAAAGTTTGCTCAGGAGTGTAGACACCCGGAGTGTAAGGATTATGTTCTGCATTTTCATCACCATCCCATTCAAAATGGTCAGTCATTTCGTGAGGAGTAATTTTTTCTCCGTTACGCATGAAGTAAATCTCACCGCTTTCATGGAAGTTCTTGTATACTTCTGTTTCTTCTTCTTTAGTCAACAAGAAATCATAGTAAAGAGATTTTGGTGTTACTCTTGGTTGTTGTGGCCCTCCAAATCCAAATGGATTTTCTAGACCTGAGACTGGTAATTCTGATGGCCCTAAACCAAACTCATTAACACCGTGGTCAGCAGGTTTCACATGCAGCAATGTATAATTTCTTACAATTGGCGCGTGCACTTCTTCACCATTAGTATTAGCAAAAGTCAATACCTGACTGAATTCAGATTTTGTCAATGTGCTTTCTGGCAAATTAGCCATCCAGCGTGTTACACGAACAGTTGGGTTTGGTGTTTTAGAGTAATAATCACTTGCGTGTTCGCTGCCTTTGACTTCTTTCGGAAGATAAATTTCTGTTGAAAGTCGGAAACGTTGAGACACACCATACCCAAAATCACCATCCACTTTCAATGTAATTCCTTTACCTCGGCTGATAAAAGCTCCTGAACCGTAATAATAATTAGGTTTGTCTGGAGAATTCCAGCCTAATTTATATTCACTAGAATTGACTTTGTAGCGTCCTTTAGTCCAGTAATTATTTAGGTTATAGAAGTTTTCGGTTTCCGGATTAATTGTTCCGCTGAAATTTTTTACACCTGAACCCGGAATCTGAACTGCTTTATCAGCCGGGTTAAGAGTAATACTTTCCCAGTGTCCGCCCGGAGACAGAATTGGCTCTGGCGTATATCTTAATTCTGCTGATTCAAAGAAAATGTTTTTCCCATTGAGGATTGTAAATCTACCAATTGTTTCACCTCTGGAATTCAGCTCATTAAAACCGTCATAGGTACTAGTGATTTCATCACCCTCTGGCACACCTGTCTCATCATAATGAGAAACATTTCGGAAGACTCGAACACGTTGGTTTGGTGAGTACAGTTTAGTTGATTTTACATATGTTTCTCCAGTTTGTACTTCTGGGCTTAAAACTTCATTAACAGTTTTTGTTTCACCATTGACATCCGTATATTCAATGTGAGCAACAAATTTATTCTCGTTTGAAATACGGTGGCCTGTTCCATATTCTTTATGAACAGTATAACGATACATTTCGTGGACAGCATACAAAGTTTTACCTGTATTTTCGTCCAATTCTTGTCCGTTTTCATCATAGTAATATGACTTAGCCACAATACGTTGAGTACCGCCACGCGCAACATCTGAACCGAACAGAACACCATTATAAGGGTTCGCATCAACTTCAGCAAGTACATTGTGATTAGAACCTAAACTTCTTTCCAGCTCAAATGTCCGAACAATTTTAGCAATCTTTTTCTGTTCGCCATCAACAATCATATAACTGTTAGATAGATTAGTATATGTAACAGTTATACGGTCAGATTCACGGAACACCACGCGCTGCACACCTGTATCTCCTAATTGAGAAGACACATAGTCATTTCGTGTAACTTTTGCAAGTTTTTGGAAACGAATATTTGAATAATCAACTTCATTTGCTGGCTTCTCAAACTCTTTTGATTTTGCTTCACTCAGATAACGAACTTCACCAGTGATAGCAACCCGTGCGTTTTCTTCATTCCCAAGATGTAGATTTTGATTCTTCATGGCTTCTCGGATAGCATCACCCTTAGAACTCATGAGTTCTTCATAATCTTTTTTCATATCTTGGTCAATATTGAACCGCTCATAGGCAGTGCTATTAATATTTCTTTTCTCTTCACGAACCCTTTCGTATTCTGACCATTTTTCCATAAGTTGCTGTTTAATCTTTTCAGCTTCTTGCTTAGATTCTTCTTTTACAGCTTCAAGAGAAGTTTGGTCAGATGGAACTTCTTTTTCAACTTCTTCAACTGTAAAACTGTTTTGGTTAAGATTGTTTACCAATTCAGTATAGCTTCCGTCAACATATTTAGTTGTGGACAAATTTGTATTTGTTGTTGCTCCATCAACCTCAGCAGAGTGATTAGCAGCGTTCACGCGCGTGTAATTGTTATTTTCAACAACTTCACGATTGTCTTGTACATCAGCAGGCAGCGGTGAGTTTTTAACAGCATTAGACAATTGTACACCTGATTGACTATTAAAATCATCAATGCCTGTATTTACGGTTTGAGAGCTAGTTGGACTAGTATTTACAGTTTCTTCAGCAGAAACGATTTGTGGAGCAAGAATAAGACTTGCGCCAAGCATCAAAGACAAGATGCCTAGAGTTGTCTTACGAATACCAAATTTTTCTTTTTTTCCTTGGATTAGGTGCTGTTTGTAGCTTTTCATGTTTGATTTTTCTCCTTTTATATATAATTTAATTTAATTTAGCTTAAACAAATGAACACAATTTTATTTTACTAATATGTAGTAATAAAATAAAATAAAAAAATAATTTTTGAGCTTTTAACTTATTTACTGATAACTTCTCCAGTATCTAAGTCAATGTTTACATTTTCACCATTCTGCCTTAACTGAACTGTATTCTCATCCAGTTTTTTAGGCGGAGTAGGTATATCTGTAGTAATTTCCCTAATATCAGGCATACCCGGCATTGAGGTTACTGCCCATGCTGCAAGCATACCCATAATTACCATTACTACAATCAATTCAACCAATTTCATTATTAATCAGACATCCTTTCTATATTTGTTGTGACTTGAATTAATGAAATGACAAAGTTTTTTTATCGTTTTCCACGATAAATTTTCTATGTTTCGACGGCCGTTTCTAATACTCGATATATTCGAGCTTGGAAATCCCGTAGCATCCTGAATTTCTTTAGGAGGGATTTCTGATTCAAAGAACAACCATTCGAGGTTTTTCTCTACTTCCTGAACTTTCATTCTTCACCTTTTCTTTCTACATATAAATTGATTGCATAACTATATTATCATTTGATAATGTAGTTGTCAATATGGTAACTTTAATTAGTTCTGTCTTAAAATAAAAAGTCCTTTCTCCAATAAAGATTGGACTTTTTTAAAATTGGAATCAAATTAAAGATTTATCTGCTTTTGTACAATGCTTTTTGAGATGATATACAAACATCACCCAAGATACAATGACAAGAGTAAATAAAGAGATGAAAAAGAAATCCATAGAAATACTAGAAAAACTTTTCAATAAAGTAGCCACACTAATTAGATAGATGCTTAATATGAAACGTTCAAATTTTGGCATAAACATTTCAAGATACATAATTTTCTTATCTATTGTGTTTTTGTTTTCTTTTGTTTTATATATAAAAACAATCAAACGAAAAACTACATTAAGTGTAGTGAGACCAAGAAACGCCAGTAAAGCATATTGAACATAAATCATTTGTTGCATCCAGTTAATGTTTTTCTTGGTGATTAAGTTAATAACAAAAACACCAGAATAAACAACACTAAAAGAACAAATCTTTTTGGCAAAGCTCCACAAAGCGCTCTTAGCTGCTTCAATTAACATTTTGTTCAACATAATTTTAGTTAAACTCCTTTCCTTTTTGTAAAATAAAATAATTTTTCGTAAAATAAATTTTTACAAAGAATATTATAATGATTGTTTAATTGTGTATTACATGTTTTCAAGATTTATGAATAAATCAAAATAAAAAAGAGACTTATTTACATCTAAGTCTCTTTTTGTTCACAACTACTAATAGTTTTATTTATTGCCTTTTGTAAGATTTTCAAGTTTTCAATGCTTAGTTCTATATCAAATGAATTATTTTCATCTTCAAACTCTAAAACAACTGAATCATTTTTATTTTCAGTTTCTGTATACTTTATAGTTTTAGTAACCAAACCAACAGATTCCTTGTTCAAATAATCCACAGCATTTAGTTCTATTTCATCATTAAACTTAAGCAACAATTCTTTTATTTCTGCCATTTTTTCGCCCTGCCTTTTTGTTCTTTGTGACTTTCTTGGACTTAAAGAAAAATTCTTTATTGTTTTCCAACTCATCAAAATCAAATAGATTTTTACCAAAGCTTTCTCGCCATAGTGCAGCACGGCCTTTGCGATTCTTTTCTTTCACTAGAACCTCTTTCCCAGATTGAGTCAAGAAAAGCTTATTCTTCTTTCTAGAAATAAATCCAGCTCGGACTAACACCATCAGCTCTTTTTCATGTTTTTTGTGCAAAAAGTGCCTGAATCCCCGCTTTTTCTGCAATACATAAACGCCTTTAGATTTACTCCAAGAGCTATTATACAAAGCGAAAAATTCAAAGTGATTACTGCAAATTTCATCAAATAATTGTAACAACAAGAATCTACTAGGTTTCAATGATGTCCAACTATTCTCTTTGTAAATCGCCTGATAAATCATAGATTTTACAGACGGGTCATCAAGGTCAATCACCTCATATAAATGATTTAACCGGGCTTCGTGTGTTGAAAGTCGAATAATCTTATACAAAGATGTCTTTGGCGATAGAACATCTTCTAAGCAGACATAAAATGAATCTGTTGTTTTAGCTTGATAGGCCGTCACAACTTTTTCAGTTGTTAAGCAAGATTCAACTAGTTTAACAACTTCTTCCAATGTGTAAGTTTTTTGAACATTGTTCATATACTCCTCCTATAAAAAAATAATATTTGTAAAAATTATAATTGATTTTACAAATACTATTATAACATTATTTTTCTTTTTTAGCCTTTTTCAACATTGAAGAAATGACTGTGTAGACCAACCAATATACAAATGGGATATAAATGACCATATTTCCCAGAGATGTTACATTTCCTAGATAGTCAAAAGAATATTTCATGATGACAGACCAGAAAAACAGGAAGAACAAAGAAACCTTGAATAGTCGAATAAAGCCTTCAGCAGCATTATTTAGTTTGTCACCTATATCACCATGTTTGGCTTCTAATTCTTCCAACTCATTGATAACTTCTTCATCATCTAACTTAGCTTTCATTGTTCTGTATTTTTTCGAATTATAAACCACTGTAAAAAGAATGACAAGATTTACAAATCCAAGTAAAGTTCCAAGCCCAATAGTCATCCAAAAGAACAGAGATACATTGTTGACAATGCTGCCAGCAATAGAAGCTGGTAAAGCAACAAACAAGTTTTCAATTGATAACGCTCGTAAAAACGAAACGTTCTTGAATTTTTCCATTCTTTCCATTTCTGTTTTCTTGGCGTTGTTTTCTTTAATATTATTATTTTTGTTATTCATAAAATTATTTCTCCTAACTTATTAATTATTGTCATTATTATCTTTTTTGTACATTTTAAAAATCTTGTCTCCAAATTCAAAAAAAATATAAAAAGGGATAACAAAAGGGAGACCAATGGCAAAAGAGATAACGCCAAGTAATCTTACGCCATCAGTAATAGCAGGGATAAAATGGTAAAATGACAAAAACCAAAAAATTGACGACCAAAGAGTGGTATTTATTATTGAACCCAAAAATATCTCAACAACAAAATTAAAAAACTTAATTATAGCATTGTCATCCTCTGTGTTTTTAGGGATGTAAAATATTAATCCCATGAGAAAGGTTATGTAAGATAAGGCAACAGAAATAATATTTCCCACAATGATGATTTTTTGAAATACCACCAAATCTTTAAAAATCATACCAAAAACAATAGCAGGTAACGTTATTAGAAAATTTTCTAAAACCACAAGTTTCATAGCAAGAGTAAGTGGTTCATAATCCTTTTTAATGCACATATAATTTTTCTTCTTTCCAAATAGAATTATACAATTTCTACAGCATGGATAGAGATAGTTGCTGTAGACTCTGACCAGTTTGTTGCATCCCACCAAGTGACTTCCATGTCATCATCTTGTTTATCAGCTTTAGAAGCGCACTCCATCATCTTCGTGTTTAGAAGCTTCAACAAATCTTCAAATCTGTTTTCTCCATCAACTTTTTCTCCATTAATATCTGGCCTATACCAGCTTAAATCCATGCCACCAAGAAGATTTTCTTTAAATAAGTCCAAGACTTTTTGGACAAATTTTGTTTTATCATTAGAAGCTAGTTCTAGAACTGTTCTTTCGGGTTCTATATATCTATTTCCGCCATATTCGGCTTCTTTCAAATCTACTTTCAAAACGTATATATTCATTGTTGTGTCTCCTATTTTTTAGATATATCTATTATATCAAAAAATCATGTTTTTGTATACTTTTACAAACATTTTTCAAAAATAAAAAAGAAGCTAAAATAAAATATAGCTTCTTTTTTTTGTAATAAATCAATCAGAACATTATTGCCCAGAACTTTCTTTGACCAATTTGTTTGAAATTTCTACAAGTTCTTCAAGGTCTCCTAAATCTAAATTTTCAAAATTAATCTTAGAAATGTTTTCTTTGATTAATTTAACCATTTTGGATTTTTGAAATCTTTCAATGTGCTTGCTGATTTTTTCTGGAGTAGCTTTTTCAAGCCGAATAACAGAAAATCCACTTCCTGCTCTCCCCATATGAGAGAAAATTGAAAACTGTAATTCTGCCTATAGGAGTAATTTTAGAAACTCTACCTAGCTTTAATGAAAAATCGCTCCTTACAAAAACATTATCACCGACTTTCAAGTTTCCAAGCCATCCTGTTCGTTTATCTTTATTCATATCATTCACCTTATCCTTTCTTATTTCACCAAAAGTTTTTCAATTTTTTGTTTCAATTCTTGGATAAAAGTGAAATCTTTGAACAAATCATCATAAGCAGATTTGTCTTCCTTGCCGGTTTCAAGCTTAATGTTTTTGAGGACTTTCTCTACAGAAAGTTCATCAGAAACAATTTGAAGAAGATTGTGGTAAAGTGCTTTCTTCAACTTTCCTTCACCTTTTTTGAAGACCAGTTTGTTTCCAGAAGGTAATTCCAGTTCAACTGTAACAATTCGTGTTGCGCGAAAACTGTTTTCGTTTTTCTTGAATTCGCTGTTTAGATTGACGTTTACATCAAATTCTTTAAACATTAAAAGGAGATTGATAAATGAAGAACAGTTATCAAATACCATATCCACATATTCCAAATTATCCCAGTCAGAAGACAGCGCTTGATATTCTGAGTATAAATCATCTGATTTCTCAGAATAATCTTCATAAAAAGAAGTAACACCATCAAGTTTTGCATCAGGATTATTTGTCAAAAATTCAATAATTTTATCATTTATAGTTTCACGAATTTCTTGTTCAGATATGGATGAGAATGTATTTTCTAAGAACTGAAACATATAAGAATAAACGTCATAGAAGAATTCAAAAACAGGAGTTCCATAATTCAATTCACCAATAAAAGCAGCACTTACTTTTTCGAACTGTTTTTCAAAGTCTGGTGTTGCTTGCTGAAGATAACCCATAAAATCTGAAAACGGAACACTTTGAATAATTTGAATATCTTTATATTCAGCCATCAAAAATTCAAGAGTGTTGTCTTCTAGAACACGCGCCTTACCAGCCCTAATTTCTTGAAATTCTTCACTAGAAGAAACTCCTATAAAGTTACGCATAAGATTAGCAATGAATTGCTCCATCTTTACATTTGTTTTTGTCATAACATATGACCTCCTTTGATTAAAATAATAATTGTAAAATAAATGTTTTACAAATTATATTATACAGAAAAACAAAAAAGAGAGTTAGCATAGTAACAACTCTCTTTTATTCAATCAAAACACATTAAATTAATTTATCATATACTGCTCTATAGAAAGATGTGGCATCCTCTAAATCTTGGAAACCAAAATCTTCTGAGAACCAGTTTTTCTTGATTTTTCCAGAAAATAAATTACGAAACAATTCATAATGTTCATCTTGTCGAGCTGGTTCTAAAAATCTCCCTTCCATATCCTTCAAATAATCCTTACAAGGAACAAACAAGACATTATTGATAACTAAGACCAAAGATGCCCTGATGTTTTCAGTAAATTGAATTGGATGCAAACAAGAAAAAGTCTTTGGAATCCAATTTTCTATATTGGCAATTTTGAATTGAGCATAACTCCCATCCTCAACATCAGCTAAATTATTCAACTGATAACTCAGCAAAATCACATCTTTTAGCCAAATATAAATATCCTTATATTTATTAGACAGATGACCTTGACCACTGGCAATCCCATTTCCACAGAAAATCAACATATCATAGACTTTCTTCAAACTGTCAGAAACTTTTTGTTTTTGCTCATAGGAGTCAGTTAAATCTTTAATCTTTTCTACAATTATTTCTGTAGACATTGAGCTTGCTGTTAGTTCTAGCATTTTTTGCCGATATTCTTTATCCAAAACATCTGGATTCGCTTTCATACTAATAGTTCTAACCAAATTACTGTAGACAAGATTAAAGATATTATCAAGTTTATCTATCCCGTTATAGGAATCACGGAAAACACCCTCAAAGGTATCTTTTGTTTTATACCTTTCATCATCTTTGAATCTTTCAAAGACTTGGATATAAAGTTCATCTTTGGTCAAAACAACCACATTGTGGTTTTCATCTGCAAAGAAAAGTTTTTCACCATCATTTTTTAACGAAAAAAATTTATCAACCAGTTCATCTACCTGAACTGTCAATACCTGCCACAAAACATCTTTCTCAAAATTTACACAAATCATATTTTATTCTCCTTTTTTTAAATAATAATATTGTAAAAAATTAATTTACATCTTTTATTATAAACAAAAAAGCCATTCAAAACGAATGACTTTTGTTTTATTATTATTGTGCTTCGGCCTTGTATTTCACAAACAGTTCGTCGAACAACTCAATGTTATTTGTATACAACTGCAATGCAGCGTCAATATCAGACTTTCGAACCGTATAATTTTGTTGACCAGCGTAAGCTTGATTTAACAACCAGCGAATTACGCAAGTGAAATTATTAGCGAATTCACTTTCGCTTCCATCTTTGACAGCTTTTAGTGTTGCCAGCATTTGACCATATGTCACATCAGTTGATGGCCGGCGGACTACCGCAGAAACTTTAGCTTTCGCAACTTCATATGAGATGCTAACATCTACATATTCAGGCAAAGCTTTACCCACTTCCGCCATAATTTCTTTTGGCGATTTTTCAGGCAATAACTCTAGTGATTCTGGTTGTTCAGGCAAGATTGATTTTACTTCAGATACAGGAACATCTTCGTTGCTTTCTTCAATGAAATCAATTTGTACTGCTTCGGATTGACCGGCATCCATGTTTGTCAACAAATCAGATGATTCATCAACAACTGAGTTTTCTTCTCCGGATTGAACATCTTCGGTCTCAATGTCTTCTCGAACCTCATTTGTTTCAGCAACAGCAGCTTGTTCTTCAGTAGATTCTTCTTTGTCTTCTTTGACATCAAACAAAGAAACTTCTTCAGATGAAGCATCTAAATCGACTTCATCAGTTTTTTCTTCTACTGGAGCTTCTGTTTCAACTTCAACAGATTTAACCTCAATTGGTTGTTCTTCTGCTTCTACAGCAGTTTCCACAACTTCTTCAGGTTTTTCTTGTTCTACAGGTGCTTGCTGTTTACGAGGCCGACCACGACGCTTTTTAGGCTTTTCTTCAGGTTGTTCTTCAACAGGAACTTCCTTGGTTTCCTCAGTTGCTTTTAGCAATTCAACAACATTTGACTTTTCAGCGTTGTCAGTTTCTTCTTGTACTTCTGGCTTTTCTTCTTTTACCTTTAGTCCATATTCTTTTTCGTATTCAGCTTTTTTAGCTTCACGAATTTCAAATGGTAAACCAAAACCAGCAGCAATCAAAGCAGCGGCGCGTGAGCGACGTAGAGCTAACATTGGAGTTGTCTCTACCTTTGCTTTCATATCGTCAGGTGATGCAACACCCACAATATCTTTGGCCAAATAGGTTTCACCAACTTTGACACTTGTGGTAGCAACAAAGCTATCTCCAACAAGGTACATCTGACCTTGCTCTAAAGAGCCGTCAGGATAGACATTACGGAACAACTCTAACATGTCATTGAACATCAGGAAAGCAGAGGCCTTGTCCTCTACATAATCAAACTCAACTTGCGCCATTTTAGAAGCAAGTACAATATCAATTTTTTTAGTATTAGCCATTTTTTTTACCTCCTAGATTAAAGGGCCAAAAGTTACAGTTATTTTCCATTTGTTTTTTTATTTAACTGTAACCAAATCATAGATAAAACTTTGTACGTCTTTTTTTGCTTTATACAAAGTTTCGAATTGAACATTTCCTTGTTTTAAATCCAGTAACTCTTTTTTTCTTAAACCCATATGTTTAAGCTTTGAATCTGAATTTAACTCAGGAAAATTATCCATAAGCGACTTTAGTGCTTTTTGAACGTAAGCATACTGCTTCTGTGGGTCTGTAGTAGACGGCACACATTCACAATAACTGATTGCTGTCTCAAAAATGACAATCGCTCTTTGAATTAGCGATAAAATTTCAAGTTTTTCAACCACTTGTGTAGTTTCTTGAAAAGCCTTTAACTCTTGTTCAGCTAATTCTTTTTTACATAATAGTTTGGCCCTCCTTTCTTGAAGGTCTTTGATGTAATCAATCATATATATTACACCATCCTTTCTTTTTAGTTTTCAAATAAATAATATTGTAAAATTAATAATTTACAAAATATATTATAAAACAAAAAAACACCTAAAAGTAGGTGTTTTAAAGTTAAATTCGTTTCCGCCCAGTTCTAAAATCTATGATTTTAGATTTACCATTTTTGTCTAAAAGATAATACTGGAATCGACTTCTTGTTACAAAAATGTCACGTTTTCGTTTAAAACCTTCAACTTTTTTGAGTCTTGGAACTACGAACTTATGTGGTTCAGTTGTTTCGCATAGCCGATTTACGTTACGTTTTGAGCGCTTTTCAATAATGTTTATTGCTTCTTCATAAGAAATGAAGAATTTATTATTATAAATAACTTTATGAAGAAGTTTTTCTTTATCTTGAGTTCTTTCAAAGATATTTTCCAAAAATATAGTTTGAGCGTCTTCACGAGAAATCACTCCCAAAGACACAGTAACAAACGATAACCTTTCCATAAATAATGATTCATGGATTTCATGTTGATAAACCTCTTCTAGCCGTCCATTTCTGATTAAAATGACTTTTAAGGCCTCATCTTGATTACCATTATCAAACAGCAAAACACGATAGTTACCATTCAAACCTCCGTGTTCAAAACGTGTCAAGGCATATCCTTGATTAAATAATCTTTGAGTTTCCTCTGAGATTACTTTTGCAACTTCAAATTCTGGATTGATAATTTTCATATCATTCCCTCCTTTTTCCTCATTGTAATAAAATGTAAATATTGTAAAAATAAATCTTTTACATATTCTATTATAACAAGAAAAACAAAGACTTCATTCACCCACGCGCCTAACTTCAATAAACAATATCAAAAAACAAAAAAGGCTATTAATAACCTTTTGTATGATAGGTGCTATAACAAAAACAAGAAAAAAGCATCTATATGAAAAATAGATACTTTTATGTTGTTTAATTTAGAAAAAATCACAATTTAGAGTGGATATATTCCCGGACTTCCATCAAGGCTTTTCCTGTAATGTTTTCTCCTTTCCAACTGTTAATGTCTTGAACTGCCTGTGGTGCAACATTAGCGTTGAGGCCAATACCATAGAATTTATCGTATGGATTAGCTTCAGCTAAAATCGCATCACCAGTAGATAATAGCAGTTCTTTAAGCTCTGGGTTTTGAGAGAATTTCAGGTACATTCCGTTTTTCAAGATGCTATAAAAATGCTCATCCCAGACGTTCTTGTCAAAAGCAAAAACTTTTCGGCCAAGTTGCTTAATGTACAGAGGATTTTCCTCTACAAGAATTTTATCAGCGATTTTCTCATCTTTAAAGAGCTTTGCCTTGCTCCACATAAAGAACTGTTCTACTGAGTAGAAATTGATTCCTTTGTGTGTGAATTCGGCGCGTGCGAAGTTTGAAAAGACTTCGTAGCCATTCTTCAACTGAGAATAAAATGGTATAACTTTTTGTGCCATAATTAGTCTCCCAGTTTTTCTCGTGTTACAAGAATTTCATAATCCTGAATTTCAAGATTATATCTAGAGAGAACTTCGCCGGTTTTCTCTAAAGAAATTACAAGGTTTGTTTCTGACAAGAAGATAAGCCTTACAACGCAATCAGAGACTTCAATGATATGTTCAAAGTAGTCAAATGTATCTTCACAGTTTTCTTTAGAATCAACGTTGATATAGTCTGATACAGATTCATCAAATTCAAAAAGTTTGCTCAGAAACTTATTTTCATTAACTCTTGGAACAAAATTGCTCATCCAAAAGATAAGTCCTTTTTTCTTCTTCATAGTTAGACTGTTTAAACTTTCGGAAGAATCACCTAAAAGAAGTTCTTCTAGTCGCTCATTCAAAACTTTTGAAACTTCTTCTGTCTCGTATTTTCGAACTAGAGCAGATTGATATTTGCAAAATTCATGAACAACTCGAACTTCTTCAAAAGATGATGCAAGATTATTGTTGTAACAGTCAATAAAAAATGGATAATATCCGTCTTTCATTAAAGCTGCATCAATTTTCAACATCTCTAGCAATTTCACTTTAATAACAGGAGAAGGATTGATGATTCCAACTTTTTCAAAATAGTCTTGCAATGAATTTCCCAGAACATTGTTCTTACCATCTATCGGCTTTAGAGGACGAGAAAATTCTTCTTTATGGTAGGTCATGGAAATTTCAAAGTTTTTAAGTTTATTAACTCGAACGTCCTGAGCAAACACTGCTGCAACCGGTTGAGATGGAATAACATGAGGTGACACACATTGGGGTTGTGGATATGGAAATGGGAAACCATTATAAGGAAATCCTTGTGGAGCTGGTTGACAACCTATTACTCCTCCATTTGTTGTGATTTTTTTATCTGTATTCGTCATATTGAATACTCCTTTCTTCTTATAAAAATTTAATTATTGTAAAATAAATTACAAGTAATATTATAATCCAAAACCAACATAAAAGACCTTGCAATCCACAAAGTCTTTTATCTATAAAATTATTTCACTTCACGTTTAGAATAATCAATTAATTGATTAGCGAAAACGGCATTAGCAATCAGGATGTACGGAGACACATAGATGCTCGCAAGCCCAAGTGTCACGACAGAAAGCAGCAACCAACCAATAAAACTAAAGTTCAAAACAAACCAATCAAACTTATGGCCGTGCATCATTTTACGACTCATAGTGATAGCTTCTGTTCCACCTGCTTCTTTTCGAGCAGTTAAATAAATAGCTAAGTTATAACTATAGCTCTTGATAATGACAATGATAACACCTGCAATAGGAATGAAAGCCCAGAGAACCAAGAACATCAATACCAACAGATGAGTAGTGATATTTTCTCCATTGATATTCTTCAAAATAGCCTTAATTTGCTCTCCAAAGTTGTCAGCGACTTTTTCTTTGCCTGTCAATACGTTTGTTACATATCCGGCCACACCGACTTCCCAGAAGCCAACAACAAATGAAATAAAGTAAATCAGAGAAGACCCACCCTCGCTTGCAAAGTTATTGTAGTAAGAAATACTATTCAACACTAGAAGCGGCAAACCAATAGCAAGCCAGAGGGAATTAGTTTTAAGGATTTCCCTAGCTTTTTCACGAATTTCGAAATTTGTCATCATAATTGATAAATTTCCTCACTTTTCTTTTTATTTATTTTCATCTAATAGAATAACACTGTTTTTCTGGCTTTGCAAGAATTTCCAGAAAGTTTTATTCATTATTGTTTAGAAATTCCAATAGGCTTTCTAGAGCTAATCCCCTAGACGAAACTTTAGCCTTTTCTTCTGGCTGCATTTCATTGACATATTGACCGTTGTATAACGCAATCTTATCATAAGAAAAACCGTCTTTTTCAGACTCCTTGTGAGCGATTTCCAAGGGCGTCTCCCCAAAGAAGTTTTCAATGGCCTCACCGGTCTCAATATATATGAGATAACAGTTCTATAGCACACGCTTCTATCAACTTCATCTTTCATTAAATCTAAAACCTTAGCGTTTTGGTTATCGTAATCACGGTGAACCGTAACCAGAAAATACGAAATTATAAAAATTCGATTTCTAGGTTAATTTTAGAGTTTTCAACTCAAGGCCTTACGGTTAGCCTGTTCCATATAAACTCATCTCATTTCGACTCGTAGCCACGCAATAAGACTTGTTGTTTATACTTCTATTAAAACACTACCTTACAGGGAAATGCGCAACTGTCTTGCGTCACTACATCTATATAAGGTTGGTTGTATTTTAAAAAAACTTATTTTACGGTGTCTTCATAACCTTGTCCACGTCTGGCGATTACGTAGGAAGCTCCGACATGGATGTTGAGCTTCATGGTTGGACAATAGAGCCGTTTTGCCAACCAAGATGTCCAAGCTGGGTTGACTTTTATTAAATTTACTTTATTTCGATAAGTGACACTTTCAATCATGTCACTAAATTGACGATAGGCTAGAGAATGAATCATCTCGTTATATTTTTTGCCTTGTTTAGTTTCAGTTTTAGATTTCATTGTCTTGAAATCAAGATTTTCAATGCAGACATCCTTGCCTGACTGACGCGCTAATCTCGTTACATGATTTGCAATGCCTTGTAAGTCAGTTTTAGTTTTGTTTCCAGATTTAAAACGATAAGGTAGAAATTGCGTTTGCATCAAATGACCATACTTGTTTGTTTCTGACAAAGTAATAAATCCTTTATTAAAATCCAAACCAATTGTTCCATAGTCAGAACGAGTAATAAAATCATCTTCATTCAATTGAATCTCAAAGATACAGTAGAGATAATATCTTTCATTCTTTTTAATAATTCTATAAGATAGTGGACTGTTTTTATTCTTTAGAATAGAAATGATTCTATTTTTATGGCAATTAAAGTAAACTTTACCATAAGCATATTTTTCATTACCTTTGGCTGATTTATATCCACCAAAATCTTTACGCAATTGAATCAAAAATTGATTATTCTTTCGATTATATGTCAACTGTAATTTTTGATTACAAGAGGTTTCTTCTCTCGCTCCAAAAAATGTCATTTGACTATCTCTTTTTTCAATGAATTTTTTATAATCTTGCTTCAACAAGCGTTTTGTACCAAAACAAAGTTTTAATTTTCCTGTTTCTAATTGGTAACTCAAGTTATTCAATTTTTGTTTTAACTTGTTTAATTTTGCCTTTTTAGCAACGATTTTCAAACGTAGATTTCTTTGTTTAATCAAAGAAATAGATAGACCTTTTCTAAGCATGGATGAATTACTGTTCCGTCGTTCAACTAATCTTGGAATGATTATGTTTTCAAGATGTGCAATCTTTTGTTTTAATTGTCTTTTCTCATGTTTTTTTAATCCTTTAAGTGCATTGAAGCGTCCTTGGGCATCCAAAATGATAGAACTAGCCGTTCTGCTCACGACTCCATATTTATGTTGAAGATAAGTGTTATATTTTGATTTATTAAAACCGCTGCGCTTGATAGCATAGAAAGTTTCTCTCAATGCTTTAGCATATTCACTACGAGAAGATTCTATATATTCAATTATATCATGGTTATTCTTCTCATGTAGTTGTGTAAATACTGCGAATTTATGCTTTTGCATAATGATTCCTTTCTATTTCTATAAAAGATTCAACACTACTGATTATATCATAAAAGATATAAAAAATAAACAAAAAATAGAATGAGAAAACACAAAAACAGCCTATTAAGGCTGCTTTTAAAAATTTTTATTACTCATTTTGTGGTAGTGCATCACCGCTTTTTTGTCACTCTCTTATGGTGGAGTATCACCACTTTTATTTCATACTCTATCATAATTTGTTTTGTTCTAAAGTCAAAAAAAGAAAGGCTGCCCAAATAGGCAACCAAGACTCAATACGAAATTATCATGATTATTGTGGTCTATTTAACCACATAATCATTATAACGAACTTTAAGATTTTAGTCAAACATAACTCAAAACCTAAATGCAGGATATTCTTTGGAAGCAAAATACACTAAAGCCATCCATAGTCCGTTTTTGAAATGAATCGTTAAAAATAGTGACACTGCAATCAAACATAATTCATAGATAAGCCATAAAACCGAGGCAAACGAGAACACTTCTAGAGTATAATATTTGTCATCTAAATCTTTTTCTTTATAGTGGCTCTTGCCTTTAATGCCGTATTTCTTTTTACGGCCAAAACCAACAGTGCAAAACACGAAAAACAGAACAAACCACCATGACTTAAAATGAGAAATCAAGAACAACGTGGATGACAGGACAGCCAAGTTGTAAATCACCCAGCTTGCCACAAAGAGCAGCAGAGTCATTAATGCCTTTTCTTTCAATGCTCGCTTTTTCAGGTTAGAAAAATTATAATCCATTTTAATCACCACCTAGTGTTTCTTTCAACTGCCTTTCAAGCTCTGAAGCAGTTTCTTTAGCTTTGTCAGCTCTTTTTTGTAAAGATTCAACTGTTTTGGAATTTCTTTCAAATAGAAGATTCAATACATGCTCGTAATCTTCCAGTTCATACCAGATAGCATAATTCAACGACCAAGACATTGGAAATTCACTCAACTGTGTGTTCCCGTTTATTACTTTTTCTTTTTTTAAAAGTCTTTGAATGGTTGGAACATCCCAATCGGCTTGATTTTCTGATGTTTTTTTTAGAATCCTATAAGTTTTGTCATGTTCTTCAACATCATAAACTTGATTCAGAACTTTCACTCCATCTGGATAAGTGTTGACAATCAACCTGCCTAATGATTTAATTTCAGCTTTTTTCTTACTCATAATATTGTAATTTTCCTTTCTTTTATTAGCGATATATTTGAGGTCTATTCTTCAAATACTACTTCAGATGTTAAAGCGGTCTCAGCCAATTCTTTTGTAAGTGGTAAAAATGTGTCTCCAAATAATTCGTGTGGGATAAAAAGGAAAAACTCAGTATCAATGTCTTTGAGGTCTTCATCATCCTTGTCGAAATCTAATCGGCGTTTAATATAGGCTAGGTTAGCAATACGAAGACTATCATTGTCATAACGGACACGATTCTCCACAAATAAATCATTCCCTTTCTTGTCTTTCAGGCCTGTACCGTATTCATGAATATACGCCCACGCGCTTAACTTCAACAATGTACCAACTTCAATTTTCATAAAGTCACGCTCTCCTGAACGCAAACGTGAGATGACTGATGTAGCCACACCTGATTCTTTAGAAATTTTTGCAGCAGGGATTTTATAATCCAAAACAACACTCATTACTTCATCCAAGTGTTTTACAATTTCTTCTCGGTATAAATATTTCA